>Ga0180007_10000225_pt1 | contig 105524 bp, 86 predicted proteins | sample MM_PC_MetaG_FD_121122 | JGI IMG/M metagenome (GOLD analysis project Ga0180007, IMG submission 121122) | Groundwater microbial communities from the Aspo Hard Rock Laboratory (HRL) deep subsurface site, Sweden - MM_PC_MetaG | ecosystem: Environmental > Aquatic > Deep subsurface > Groundwater... | reverse complement strand
TCGAGACCAGATTTTCATGGATTTGAGGCGAATAGCAGGCCTATTTAACGAAAAGCCATGGAAATATGGGCCGATTTGTCAAATTTGCAGCAGATTTATGTCTAAGTCCGACAGGCTCCTAGTATTGGTTGTATTAATGACCTCCGCCAAAGGTTACTTCTCTTGCCGTCAGACCCAGCAGCTTGAAATCAAGGAGCAGGGACCAGTTGTCGATATATTCCAGGTCCATCTCCATCCACCGGTCAAAGGAGACATCGTTCCTGCCGCTGACCTGCCAGATACAGGTGAGACCGGGTTTCATGGAGAGTTTGCGGCGCTGCCAGAGGTGGTACTGTTCAACTTCCGAGGGCAGGGGAGGGCGAGGCCCTACCAGACTCATCTCTCCCTTGAGGATATTGAAGAGCTGCGGCAGTTCGTCCAGGCTGGTCTTGCGCAGGAAATGACCAATGGAGGTGATCCGAGGGTCATTTTTCATCTTAAAGACCGGTCCGTCCATCTCATTGTCTGAACTGAGTTCCTTTTTGAGTTCCTCGGCATTGGCCACCATGGTCCTGAATTTATAGAGGGTGAAATGGCGACCATTGAGTCCACATCGGGTCTGGGTGAACAGGACAGGACCTTTGGAGGTCAGCTTAATCGCCAGGCTAATGAGGAGGAGGAGGGGGAAAAGGAAAATGACACCCAGGCTGGCCACTGTATAGTCAATAATTGATTTGCCCAGCAGTTCGGTGTCTTTGCTCGGAGCAGAGGACAGTGACATGGTGGGCATGCCGAGAAAAGAGTCGATGTAGATCTTGGCTGTCTCGGGATAGTACATGATGCACTGGATCTGGAAATCCGGCATGATGCGAACTTTGATGCCCATGTTTTCAGCAAATAAAATATATTCATGTATCTTTTCTATTTTTTTCAGGGGAATGGCAAAAATGATCTCATCAATGGCCTCTGTGAGGAGGATATTGTTAAAATCATCCATGGTTCCGGTGATCGCGATATTCTCGAAAACGATGTTGCCGACTGATTCCTTCTGGTCTGCTGTTTCCAGACAGCCGGAAATACGATAGCCAGAGGCGGGGTTTCTCAGGATTTCAGTGATGAGCTCAACGGCCCTGCTTCGAGTGCCTATGATGAGAATCTTACGGGTGTTGTAATCGCGGTGGCGATTGTAGCGCAGGGTATAGTATAGAAAAGATTTGGTAACGGTGAAAAAGAAGATGAGAGAGAGGGTGAAAAAAGCGAGAAATAACCGGCTTACAGCATCCATGTGCAGCAGGTACATAACGAAAATGATACCGGTGGTTCCTGTGAGACTGGTCTTGATGATCTTGGAGAATATTTGTGAGAATTTTTGATTTCTCACCGAATCATAGGAACCAAAAAGACGCAGGCTGATGTGGCAGCAAATAATAGAGAGGATATAGATAAACAGGTAGGGAACAGAGGAATTCAGGGATAAACCACGCATCCAGAAGGCTGTCCAGAAAGCTGCCGTAACGACCAGCAGGTCAAGAAATTGGTGCATTCCTAGTAAAAGGTTGCTGTTTTTTTTGAGGATGCCCATGGTATAGTATCTGTATTATCTGATTTCTCTTTGATTCTACACTTACGATACACAATATTTTAAATCTTGTTGTCGCAAGATTTGTACCCATAGGGAACGTACTGTAATTATAGTAATTGCAAAACTAGTAGGTTAATTATATCAGGTTCGAGCGAAAGTGTCTATTGCAGGAAATACCCAAATATTTGTGGGTAGATATACCTATCGGTTTTTTTTTACCTCTGTTTCGAGAAAGGTCGCTGTCTTGTCGTCTCTAGGTATCTATTTATAAATTATGGAAAAAAATAAAAAACAATTGCAGGGGCTGGTTCATTTGTTGCCGCAGCTTTCAAAACACCGGGGCTGGGAGGAGCAGCTTGATATGCATAGTCTTTTTGGGCGTTGGGCAGAGCTGCTGGACAGAGATACGGCCCTCCATTGTAAGCCCTTGAAGATTGTTAAGAAGGTGTTGTGGGTCGAGGTGGAAAATTCGGCCTGGCTGCAGCAGCTCCAGTTTCAGACGGTGCCGCTCTTACAAATCCTGAATAATGCCTTGAGCATATCTCGAATCGAAGGGTTGCGGTTCTGTGTCGCTGAACATGAGGAGGCAGACAAGAGCGAGACCGGACCTGTCCTTTGCTACGTTCCGCCACCGGCAGAGGATCTTGCCGCCTTTGAACGGCAGGTTGAGTCAATTTCTGATTTGGAGGCCCGGGAGGCGCTGATTCGTTTTTGGTATCTTTCACAGGCTTGTAAGAAAGAGGAAAATACGAAAAACGGAGGTTCAATGTCGAAGGAAAAGAGGGGGGAGAGCAAGGAGTGAACGTCTGTAACGGACTGTTTTGCCATTGCCTGGACTTACTCAAAAATTGAGCTGAGTGCCTGCCTGTCAACCACCTGTGGGCGAGTTTTGAGGCCATCTTGACCTGGATCAGGCAGGGGAGCCCGTGAGGCTCTGACAATCCTTGTCTCAGTCCAGAGACTGAATCTTTATTTTTTTGGGCATATGTTATAGCGGTTTTCGGACCCTGTGTTTTTTTTGTCGAAGATTTAATGAGGGAGTTTTTTCCTGCCTGTATATTCGATGGTCCATGGCCCACCATTTCTTCTTCTTTCTTGCGTCTCAGGATGATTCGAACTAGAATAGAGCTTGGATTTGTGCTTATGTTTGTTCATTTTTTGAGAAAAGGAAAACTGTCTCGTTAATTATGCTTTGTAATACTGTTTTAGATGCTATTGGCAATACTCCCCTTGTCCGGATTAATCGACTCAATTCCAGCCAGGTACCGGTATATGGGAAATTGGAATCCCGGAATCCGGGTGGATCGGTAAAAGAGCGGGTCTCCCTTTCTTTGATCGAGGCAGGAGAGGCAAGCGGTGAATTGACATCGGAAAAGATTGTTCTTGAAGCCACCAGCGGGAATACCGGTATCGGTCTGGCTATGGTATGTGCTGCCAAGGGGTATCGCTGTCTGCTCGTTATGCCGGAATCCGCCTCGCTGGAGAGAAGGCAGATCATGAAGGCCTATGGGGCCGAGATCCTCCTTACCCCTGCGCGCAGAAGTACAGACGGGGCCATAGAAAAGACCTATGCCATGGCCCGTGAATTTCCGGACCGATATTTTCTCACCGATCAGTTCAATAATGAGGCCAACTGGGAGGCCCATTATCGACATACTGCCCCCGAAATATGGGAGCAGACAGAGGGAAAGGTTACTCATATCGTCTCCACCCTTGGCACTTCCGGAACCGTAATGGGACTTTGTAAGTGGTTTCAGGAAAAGCATCCCGAGGTCCGTATCATTGCCGTGGAGCCTTTCCGTGGCCATAAAATCCAGGGCTTGAAGAATATGAAAGAGTCCTATCGCCCTGGAATATTTGATAAGTCATTGCCTTCACAAATTATGACTATCAATGATGAGGATGCCTTTCGCATGGCCAGGTTGCTGGCTCGTAAGGAAGGGTTGCTCGTCGGCATGAGTAGTGGTGCCGCCATGTTCTCGGCCCTGGAACTGGCCGCAGGACTGAAAGAGGGATTCATCGTCACTATCCTTCCGGATGGTGGTGAACGATACCTTTCCACTCCGCTTTTTACTCGTAAGAACAAGGTGGAAGAGAAAAAATCGAGGCTCTGTTTTTTCAATACGCTGACTAAGAAAAAAGAAGAGTTTCAGTCTCAGAAGGACAAGGTTGTCACCTTCTATACCTGTGGCCCCACGGCCTATGAACCGGCCAGTCTCTCCTTGTGTCGACGTTTTGTCGTTTCAGACCTTATTACCCGTTATCTGGAATATAAGGGCTACGAGGTGAATTCCTGTATGAATTTCACCGATCTTGACGATAATACCATTGAGGGGGCCAATAAGGTCGGTGAATCGCTCCATGATTTTACCACCAAGTACATCGATGGCTTTATGGAGGATATCGATGCCCTGAGTGTGAAGCGGGCCACCGTCTATCCATTGGCTTCCGAGCATGTAGCGAATATGATTGAGATCGCCCATGTCCTGCTCCATAAGGGGTTTGCCTATGAAAAGCATGGTTCGATCTATTTTGATATCTCTAAATTTAAGAAGTACGGTCGTCTCTCAGGTATTGATCTGGGCAAGATCCAGCTTGGAAAGACTGTGGATCTCGACAATTACGAAAAAGATAACCCCCGCGATTTCACTCTGCTCAAGCGATCCACCCTGGCAGAGCTGAAAAAGGGGATTTTCTATGAGACGGACTGGGGGAATGTGCGGCCTGGCTGGCATATCGAGTGCTCTGCCATGTCGACCAAGTATCTGGGTGAGACCATGGATATTCACACCTCGAGCCGTAATTTGATCTTTCCTCACCATGAGAATGAGATTGCCATTGCCGAGGCTTTGACAGGAAAGCCATTAGCCAAATACTGGCTCCATTCCGAATTGTTGCTTGTGGATGGCAAAAAGATGTCTACCGAGGCTGGGAATGTGGTTACATTAAAGGATGTCATCGCTCGGGGATTCACCCCGCGTGACATACGTTTTATGCTCCTTTCGGTACACTATCGTAAGCCCTTGAATTTTTCTTATCGTCGCCTGACCGCGGTGCGAACTGCCCTGCGGCGATTGGATGAGTTTACCTGTAAATTACTCTGTCTGCCTCCGGGCAGGCCCCATCCCGAGGTGGCAGTCTTTGTATCTGCCATGGAGGAGCAGTTTTTTGAGGCCATGGATGACGATCTCAATGTATCAAAGGGGATGGGGGCCATTTACCGGTTTATCAACCGGACCAATCCCATCCTCCATGTGAACCATCTGGATGGAGATCAGAAAAAATATATATTGGAGAGTCTGGGGAAGATCAACGAGATCCTGCAGATTTTTCGCATTAAGGGCTGTCCCTTAGCCCCTGGTGTTAACGCACTTATCATGCGTCGGCAAAAGGCCCGGGAGGAAAAAGATTGGAAAGCTGCCGATGAGGTGCGAGATGAGCTCATTCGTCAAGGAATCCAGATTATCGATACGGCCACTGGCCCGGTATGGAAGCGATTGGGTGAGGACTGATTCAAGGTATTTCCGGGTTGGATGCAGGTGAAGGACAGATTTTTTTGTGATCATCGCCAGGTGTTATAGTCGATGTGTCTGAGATCTTGTGCTGTTATTGTTTCTACGCAGAGTTGATAATAGTCTTTCAGGCGAGGATTAGCTCTGTCATAATTCAATATTTAGAGGAAAATGCCATGGACATGTTACGGGTACTCCTGATACTGATTTTCTTTACTCAGCCAGTTTTTGCCAGTGAACACACCTACCTTCCCTCCGATATTACAGAAAATTCCGAGAAAATACTTGGGGGTATTGAATCGAAAGCAGGGGATTGGCCATGGATGACAGCCATTCTTTATGCCAACCAGGCGGATCTCTATAATGCTCAATTCTGTGCTGGTGTGCTTATCCAAGATACTTGGATCTTAACGGCAGCCCATTGTGTCTCCGGCCAGACAGCCAGTGCCATTAACGTTGCAGTTGGCATATACGACCTGGACAATTTTTCAGGGAGTCGGATATCAGTCAAAAACATACGAATCCATCCCCAATACAACTCGACCACCAGTCAAAATGACATCGCCTTGCTCGAACTCTCTCAAGCCTCAAGCCTGCCAACGCTGCCTCTTTACTCCGGAAAGTCAGATATACTGGGTGTAATGCTGACCGCAATTGGCTGGGGCATGGCTGACGGTACCACGTACTGGTATTATCCGGCGAAGCTCCGTCAGGTCGATCTGCCTGTAGTGGCCGACAGCTACTGCAACAATATCTATACCCCTGACCTCATTTCATCTCAGCTTTGTGCCGGATATTACGAAGGAAAGGATGTCTGCAATGGAGACAGTGGGGGGCCGGTTGTTGCAAAAATGAATGGGGTCTGGGTTCATGTCGGGTTGGTATCCTATGGTAAGACATGTGAAAACTATTTGGGCTGGTATGGTGTGTACACCCGCACCTCTGCATATGTCAATTTTGTCAAACAGTATGTCCCTGATGTCTCCGTTTATCCGCAGGCAATCTCAATACCAGGGTTGAATATGCTACTGTTGAAAGAATAGGACGCGAAGCATAAATGAGGATCGATTTGAGCGGCTCTTGGGTGAGATACAGATAAAGAATGGAGTTGCTTTTTTGAGCGCTATATTTTATAGGACACAGAGTGAGCGCCAGTAGCTCAGTTGGATAGAGCAACGGCCTTCTAAGCCGTAGGTCGCGCGTTCGAGCCGCGCCTGGCGTACCAACAAAAAATCAAGGGGATGAGCCGAGTCGGCTTATCCCCTTTTTTATGTCGTCGCCATGCTCCATCAATCCTGCAATAAATTTTTCGGTCACGAAGTGTTCTGTGAACGAACTGTCAACCTGGGTCGATGAATTGCCTGCATATATGAAAGGGTATGTTACCAGGTGCAGCATAGTGCAAAGGTCTTGGCACTATAGGCGGCACATTCTGTTTCTGTAGGCATTCCCCAGGTGACATGCCATTCATTTCCGACGGGTCTGCTTTCGATAACCCTGCAATTGCGTGTGGTGCTGTAATTCCCGTTGTCGAAGCCACCACTCATTACCATCTCACCTTCAAGACAGGATACATTTATAGCTTTATACCATGTGTCTAGATTTTCATAAGCAGATTCGCGTATTACACAGGTAGGAGGTCTGGCTGAATTGAGTGGGATGACCACAACTTTGTCGGCAGCATATGCCTGTCCGAAAAAGAAGGGGGCACTGATCGGTATTACGAAATAACACATAATCAAAGGTATTATTGTTTTTCTCATTAACTTCCTCCTTGTGAGTTACTTTTTATGTAGTTAGAAAATGGGCTAACTACAACATTTGCTGATTTCTGTTTTTTTCCTGATCAGGCTGCAAAAGAATTGTCTTTTTCTGAAGTTGAAAACACAAATAAAGAGAAAAAAATCATGAGATAGTGAGCAGATCCATGGGTTGTTGTTGAAAAGCTGCAACCGCCATATTGGAATAGTTTTTGTCAGTGGAAAAAGAAAAGCCGGGTCACCTTGTTTTGTAAGGCAACCCGGCTGACATCTATGTCCCGTGGCTTTCCGTCCCTGCCTCACGACAGGTTTGGCTATATTTTCAAATCTGGAGAATAGCATTGCTGAAAGAATATTTCAAGTATCCTTCCACAAGGTACTATTGCGGTTTATTCAATGGGCGTGGGAACGGATTTATCCGCGAAGAAGTGTTTGGCGCGACCAGCGAGTCTGTTTAGCCGGGTGGGGGCGCGGCTGAAGCCTATCCTACCTGTTGAGTTGCTATGCCGGTGGAGGCGAAAATTGCTTCGACCAGGTGGACAGTTAATTAGCGGTAACCTTATTTATAGTCCTTATTCTGGGTTTGATGTTCAGTTGCAGAGTGTTGGGGTGGAGCTGGATCGTTGCGATATCCATTGATATATTAAGCAGTTTGCTGCCGGTGTCTGCTATAATGGGATTGAGCTTCTCGATTTCTATGGGAAATTCCCGGTTGTTGAAGAGAAGGACAAGGGCAGCGGCAACGTCTGCCTTTTTGCTGTCGGCAGACTGGACCTCGGTGACCACTGGGCGGATATAGAGGATTTGAGTGGGGGCGTCGAAGCGGATGGTGGCATCACATTGAAAGCTCAGGGTAAGGGTGCCTATCTTCATCCGCAGGTTATGACCGGCAATATTGGTGACCAGGTTCAGTTTGTGTCCGGACAGGGTTATGTGGCTGGAAATTTTGTTTTCCAGGATTTGCAGGTTTTCGATCTTGTCAATTGACATTGATCCGAGCACGGTCTCGGATTGGACTCCAAACTCCAGGGGCAGGATCTTGAAGATGACTTCTTTGAGCACACTGTCCGGTAGGGACATGATAATAGTTTTCTGCTGTGTGGAGGCAACGGCGATCGTTCCGGTCAGGAAGAAAAAAAGAAGGCATGTGATGAATGTTTTCAGGGGATTCATTGAGAGCTCCTGGAAGAGGTTTTGAAGGGGGGATGTTGGACCAGTGAGTGCATCCAGAAAAGCAGGGCGAGCAGCAACCCTGCATAAGATGCCGGATCCCGATAAGGACGGTGAAAATGATACTCGCTCAATTCAAGAGTTTCTCCGTCCAGAAAGTGGCCTCGGATGGAGACTATGCTTGAGTTCAGCGGCGGTGGGTTAGCAACCTTGAATCGTTGGTCGCTGTAGCTTCTGAGTGTGTGATCCCCTGCACTGTAGGTTGCCCGATCAAGTGCCACCGTCTTGCCAGTCCTGGTCTTCGCACTGCTTAGAGTTTTACTGTAGTGTGTGTCTGCCTCATAGGCGCGATCAATCAGTAGCGGCGGGCTGAAAAAATAAAGAAGGAGACAGGTGCTGAGACAGAGTGTTTTGGCCGGATTAGGGCGTTGCAGGTGCAGGTCGCAATGGATCGCTTTCCGCCATTGAAGCAGGAGGATGAGCAGGCCGAGCCCGGTGAGCAGGTAGCTTGAAAAATGTTCCGGCCAGAACAGGTTGAAGTGGAGCGTTTCCCAGGAAAACGGAACCAGGAGGTTGACCCCGTTTCCCCATTTGATCTGGGTGGCATCGAGGAGCAGATGGAAGAGGCTGTTCATGGCCAGGACAAGGAATATTTTTTTGCTGTCGCGACTCAGCATGGCTACTGCCAGAGAAAGAATGAGGCAGTAGGCGAGACTGGCCTGGGTGGTGGCATACAGATGCAGTGCGACAGGGTCGACTTCTGCTATGGTGTGGAAAATACGCTGGACAATCCAGGGAATGTCAGGAATAATACAACCCATAACAATCCACTGCAGTGGCACCTCTTTTGTCAGCAGTCCGGTCAGAGGTGTCTGTATTCCGATATGGGCCAGTGTGTTGGGCAAGAGGATGTTCCTGTGGGTTGTTGGATGGAAATGCAGCGGCAGGCAGTAACTTGATCATAGAAGATACCTCTTCTCCTCTCAATTGAAAAGTTTTTGTTAATCGTTATCCCTGTGTCAATACTCCCCCGGTTTTGAATCTCTCTGGTTGATTTGTTGCATATACTTTGTATCTTGTAGGTCAGTTTGCTTAACAGATACGTATTTCTTCTTCCTTTAGCTTGCATCCTCCATACTGTTACTATGCCCTCTCTCACTATCGCAGCAGACTGTCTTCTCGAAGACATTCCTTTTGTCCTGGAAAAGGCTGTAATGGACCAGTTGACCATTGATAATCCCAAGTATATGTCGGCAAAAAAATATGGTCGCTGGATTGGAAAACAACTGCAGCCGAAACTCACATTCTATGAATCCGTGCCCGGGGGGCTGCGTTTTCCACGAGGTTTTGCTAACCAGGCTGTGATCCTGTGTCGTAAAATTATTCAGGAGACTCCGGATATTCATGATGAGCGCCTGCTTTTGCCTGAGGTGGATTTTTCTTTTGGCGGAACCTTGAGGGCTTATCAGAAAGCAGCCGTTGCTGCCGCTGAAAAACGCTCTTTGGGAGTCCTTGAAGCCGGAACCGGTAGTGGCAAGACGGTCATGGCCCTGGCCATTATTGCCGCCCGTCGTCAGCCTACTCTCATAGTCGTTCATACCAAGGAGCTTCTCTATCAGTGGCAGAAACGTATCCAGGAGTTTCTGGGCTGTGCAGTCGGGCTTGTCGGGGATGGTCATTTCAGCCTGGAGACGATTAGCGTGGCCATTGTCAATACGGCCCGCAAGCGGGTTCAGGAGCTGTCGCCCTGTTTTGGCCATCTGGTTGTGGACGAGTGTCATCGGGTGCCGGCCGCTCTCTTTACTGATGTGGTAAGCAATTTTGGCGGCCACTATCTCCTCGGCCTTTCTGCCACTGCCTTTCGCAGTGATGAGGGTTTGACCAAACTTATCTATTTTTATATGGGGGATCGGATTCACCGGGTGGATCAGGGAGAACTGGAGGCCACTGGTGCCGTTGTTAAACCTGAGCTGATACGGCGGAAAACTGCTTTTAAATATCATTATCGAGGCGATTATCAGCCCCTGATTACGGCCTTGATCGGGGATACAGGCCGCAATCAACAGATCATCAATGATGTCGTTCAGGTCAGCCAAATGGAAAACAGTGGTACTTTGCTTCTGGTCTCGGATCGGATCAGCCATTGTCTGGTTTTTGAAAAAGGCCTCAGGAGTCGCGGTGTTGAGGTGGCCATACTCACTGGGCAGACTCCGGCAGACCAACGGGCTGCGACGGTCAGAGAGGTGCAGAATGGTCGGATTCAGGTCTTGGTGGCTACTCTGCAGCTCATTGGCGAAGGCTTTGATTGCTCAGGGCTGAGTACACTGTTCCTAACCACTCCTATCACCTTTGAAGGGCGGCTTCTTCAGATTCTTGGACGGATCATGCGTCCTGCAGAGGGTAAATTAGCCCGGGTCTTTGATTACGTGGATGAGGATGTCTCTGTGCTCAATCGTTCTGCCGAAAGCCGGAGAAAGATCCTGGCCTGATTCTGACCGCCTTGATTGGCCATGTTTTTTCTATAAAGAGAAGACAGTAGCTCTCTGCTCTGATTCTGGGTGTATGCCCAGAATTTTTGGACTTCTCTGTTGAGCAGGCAGGCTCGGTTATCCTTGGGGGAGGGTTTCCATAGAGTCTTTGGTGTATAGATTCGCTGGGTTTTGCCTGATGGTCACCTGATGCCAGGGGAGAAAATTGGACAATGAAGGCGGATCAGGCACAACCAAAAGAGAGGTCAGCAGAGGTTGGATAACAATTAAGGCTACCTTGAAAAATTGCCTTTTCGCTCACACTCTTCGTTATGAGAAAAATTTTATCCTCGGAATATCAAAAATATGCCTGCGGTAAAATTTTTCTCATGCCTCGATTTTGAACGAAAATTCTAATTTTTCAAGGTAGCCTTAAATTGAGTTATGGGAGCTGAAGGGTGATTTTCCTAATTCTCTTGCCAAACTCCTGAAATTTTGTTATTCTATCAAATTTTCGTGCCCCAAGACAGGGGCGTGCGTCGAAAGCATCCGCATGAAAACGGGTGCTTTTTTATTTTCAGCCCATTGTCTGAATGGGTTGAATCGGTTTCTCAAGAGGCAGAAGATGAAACAGGATAAGATTCGTAATGTGGCCATTATTGCTCATGTTGACCACGGCAAAACCACCCTGGTGGATGAGTTGTTTAAGCATTCCGGAATGTACAGGGAAAATCAAAAGGTAACCGAGCGTTTGATGGACTCTATGGATCTGGAGCGGGAACGTGGGATTACCATTACTGCCAAAAACGGATCCTACGAATATAAAGATTATTGGATTAATATTATCGACACCCCCGGCCATGCTGATTTCGGAGGCCAGGTGGAACGCGTACTGCGTATGGCCGACGGTGCCCTTCTCCTGGTGGATGCCCAGGAAGGCCCAATGCCGCAGACCTATTTCGTCCTGAAAAAGGCCCTGGCTAATAATCTGCCGGTCATTGTGGTTATCAATAAAATAGATAAACCGGCAGCCCGCTGTGATTGGGTGATAGACCAGGTTTTTGATCTCTTTGTCAAACTCAATGCCCCTGACGATACCCTTGATTTTCCCGTGGTCTTTGCCTCGGCTAAGGAAGGATATGCCCTGAAAGAACATACCGACCCAGTGGTAGCTGGCGGCGATATGCATATTATTTCTCAGATGATTGTGGATCACATCCCTGCCCCTTCCGGCTCTCCAGATGCCTCTCTCCAGATGCAGGTGGGAACCATTGATTATTCTCCCTATTTGGGACGTCTTGGTATTGGCAAGGTGGTGAATGGGACCATGTCCATCAATCAGCCCATTGTCGTTGCCCGACGTGATGGATCAATCAAACCAGTTCGAATTTCAAAGATTTATCGTTTTTCCAGCGATGAAAAAATACCCATTGAGATGGCTACCACCGGAGAGATTGTAGCGATAGCCGGGATGGAGGATGTCACTGTCGGTGTTACCTTTACCGATCCCGATGATCCCAGGCCTCTGCCTTTGATCGATATCGATCCGCCCACTATCTCTATGAATTTTATTCCCAACGATTCACCTTTTGCCGGTAAGGAAGGGAAGTTCGTAACCTCCCGTCATATAGAGGAACGTTTGAAGCGAGAGACTCTGGCTGATGTGGCTCTGCAGGTGGAAACGCTTACAGATGGGGTAGGATACCGTGTCTCCGGGCGTGGTGAACTGCATCTTTCCATTCTCATCGAAAAGATGCGGAGGGAAGGCTATGAACTTCAGGTCACTCGTCCTCAAGTCATTCTCAAGCAAGAGGATGGCAAGACCCTTGAGCCCTACGAGGAACTCACCGTTGATGTGGATGAGCAGTTTCAAGGCCCCGTTATTGAGAAATTGGGTAAGCTGCGTGGCCAGATGGAAGAGATGAATACCCAGAACGGCATGGTACGCCTGAAGTTTAAAATCCCCACCAGGGGTCTGCTTGGCTACCGTTCAGAGTTTATGACCGACACCAAGGGCATGGGCATGATGAGTTATGTCTTTGCCGAATACGGGCCTTGGGCCGGAGATATCAAGAACCGGGTGAACGGTGTCCTGGTGGTCAAAGAGGCCTGTACTTCTGTTGCCTATGCCTTGTTTAACCTTCAGGATCGTGGTAGACTTTTTGTTGGCCCTGGATTTCCGATGTATCAGGGCCAAATCGTGGGTGAGTGCAGTCGGGCAGCAGACCTGGTGGTTAACCCTGCTAAAGGGAAAAAACTTACCAATATGCGGGCTTCCGGATCAGATGAGGCTGTGATCCTTACTCCTCCTGTAGCCATGACTCTCGAAGACTGCATCGCCTATATTAATGATGATGAGCTGGTGGAAGTGACACCACAATCTATTCGACTGCGTAAAAAAACTGGTGTTCGTGTCAGGAGTTGATTCCCATGCAGGATATTCTCTTCTTTATCGTGGCAGGGGTGGCAGGGGTAGCCACCTTTGCAGTCATTGCCAAGAAATACGGCAATGACTGCATTCCCTGACTCATGCTCTACGGATCCATAGGTATGGGTCTTTTTGTGTACTGGATATTAAAAACAGTCTTCTAATGTAAGTGGTCCCAGGCACTGCATCTTCGTGAGATCAGACCTGCTCGCATAGAGAGGCTATGGCGAGCAGGTCTGATCTCACGAATCTACAGCACCTGGGACCACTTACATCCGAGGGATGCGTTGGACGTATATCTATCGGGAGTTAGGGCTGGTTCAATCTTTTAGATTGAACCTTTTTTTTTGTAAATCTTGTTTCTGTGGAAGATGCACTCCAGTTGATTCGTATTCGATTGGGGGGCAGTGTGGCTCGCTGGCCTGTTGCCGTGCTGTGAGCTGTTTTCGCGACTGAAGCCGCTTGTCCCTTGAGACCTTGTTGGCATGTATTGTATCAGCTTCGAGTTGGTTTCAGCTTTTCTCTTTCTTGAACGCAAAGTAATCGCTTAGAATCAGGGCGTGGTCAAAGACCAGGTGGGGGAGGTTCTCTTCATTGAAGAGGGCGGCTTCGGCTGCATCGTCTCCGGCTGTGGGGGGCGTGTCGGCCTGGGCGATAAAGACCGTGGAGGCAGTATGTTGGCGCGGATCTCGGTTCGGGGCTGAGTAGGTTCGGAACTGATGCATGTTCTTCACCACAAGTCCTGTTTCTTCCTTTGCCTCTCTCTGGGCTGCTGTCTCGTAAGATTCTCCATAATCAACAAATCCACCCGGCAGGGCCCACCCATGTGGCGGGTTCTTGCGTTTGATAAGAACGATGGCTCCTTCTATTTCGATGATGATATCAACGGTGGGAACCGGGTTGCGGTAGGTTTGAATCTCTTGGTGACAGTGGGGACAGAGCATGGCAAATTTCAGGTGATTGAGGTGGAAGGTGAGGTTCTGGGCGCTAAAGAATGAAGGTGTACTCTGTAGCCCATCGGTACGAAATCCGAATTGTTTTATCTTCGGTCTGTTACGTTCAATTTCTAGTCAAAAAGAGAGTCTCTTTTCTATTTCCTGCCAGCTGCTGACTTGTTGCAGTCTATGCCGTCCTTGATTCCAGGGTTGGCTGTAAACAATGGGAGTAATATCGTTTTCGGCAAGCTGCAGACAGGTTTCCACGCGGTCATCGACAAAGTAGCGGAGCTTATGTTCCCGAATGTAACGGGCCTTGTCATCGTGGTTTCCCATGGCCACAAGTTTTATTTGCCCACAGGTCTTGGCTGGAAAGAAGTGCTCAAGCCAGTCGGCCACAGGTTGATGAAGGGTACGGGCGGTAATGATAGTCACCGGTGCTTTTTCTGCCATATTTGTGATCGTCTTTACTGCACCCGACATGGGTTGCAGTCCTGTGCCCAGCGAATCTTTAAGGATGGCATAAAAGATCTGTTCTACTGTGATGGCTGGAATATTCAGACAGTTTTCGACCTCAAAGCTGGTGATGTCTTCCAGGCGGAAAGAACAGTAGTCGAACTCCTGACAGGCCAAACGGATAAAGGCTTCAGCGGTATCGGCAATAACGCCATCCAGATCAAAGCCTATTTCATCAGTTTTAATTTTCATTGGTATCTGACCGAGAGACAAGGTAGCGATCTTCCAGCTTCTTGACTTGAGCAATGGCCTCGTCATTATATGGGGTAGCAATACCAGTTTCTCTTCCCAGGCGGCTTATCTCCCCATTAATGGCATCTATTTCAGTGGCTCGGAGGTTACGAATATCCTGAAGCATGGAGGAGATGTTACGGCCCGTTTTTTTGCAGACTCTCAAGGTTGCGGTCACCGGATCTTCTTCAATGGGAATTCTTAAGGCAAGTGCAACTTTTTCTGCCTCGCGGACCAGGGTCTTGATTCGGCTGCGGGCTGCGCAAGAGGTGAGAAGCTGGCCGTTTGTTCGATTGTAAATAGCAGTCAAGGCATTGATCCCGACGTTGACAAAGAGTTTAGCCCACAAGCGGGTGCGAATGTCGCCAGAAACTGAACTGTCAAGGTTTGCGTTTTGCAAGGTGGTGCAGAGTTTTCCAAGTTGCTCGTCCTCTCCCCTGTCTCCTGGAGAAAGAAATCCGAGTGTGGTGTGGCCCTTGCCTGCATGGAGGATATGGCCGGGAGCCAGACATGTTGCTCCTTCTGAGCTTGTGGCATAGGCAATGACAGCAGGGAGTCGTTTCTGCTCACCATATTTCAGATGGCCGATACCATTCTGGAGAAAGAGGAGCAGGGTGGAGGGACTGAGCAGGGGAGCTGCAAATTGAAGGCTTTGTTCCAGGGTATGAGATTTAACACAAGATAACAGCGCATCCAGGCGGCCTACTGATTCGGGAGAACTGCTTACCACGATCGGACAGCGCTCTGTTCCTGTCTCGGATTCGTAGAGAATTCCCTGTTTGTTGAGCTCGGCTGCTCGTTGTGCTCTGTGGTCAATGAGCAGGATTTGATCCTGCTCATTGACGGTAAGATAGAGCCTGGCAGCAAAGAGGCAACCCAGAGCTCCTGGGCCAATGATACCGATACGCACACTGTTCTCCTTGTCCAGGTACTTCTCTTTATTTCAGAGTCTTGGCCTCTTCGACAATGGCAACATATTTATACCCTGCGCCGAAGTCTTTGTTGAAAGCGAGGACTCCTTCGACGGTGATGATATCATTGGTATTCACCTCTTCCGAGCTGGTGATGACGAGATCATGGGTGTTGTTCATGGGGTCACCGGTTCCATCCTGGATGTGGATCCAGTTGCGGCCCATGATCATGGGGCTGTATTTTACTACTTTGCCTTGAATGCGGACAGTTTTTCCGTCCAGTTCTTTCGTCTTTGTGAAAATCTCTTCGATGGTATAGCTGTTTTCACCTATGGCTTTTTCGACCTTCACTTCGTTGAAGGGGGTCGTGGCTGCCTGGCTGCCACCGGAAGCTGCCTGGGAATCCTGTGCAGCAGAAGAGCCACCTTCGGCTTGGACGGCACTGCTAAAGGAGTCATCACCACCCATCATACCACCATGTCCTCCTCCTGTACTTCCAACAATACCTGAGGAAAAAATGATGCTGTCAAATGTCCGATCCAGGGTCTTGCTGGTGAAGTTTGCCATGGCTATACCAGGATTGCAGGAGATCTCGTCGCCGACTTTGACCTGGGACTCGGGAATGGCGACCCATGGCTGGCTGCTGCCGGTGTCAACCTTCAGGTAGGTGTAGCCACCTGTATTCATGGTTTCTAAAATCTTACCGCTGATGGGCATGTCCATATTGGTCATGGGCGCATCAGGTTGGGTTGTGGCGGAGGTCTCAGCTGCCTTGTCAGTTGTTACTTGTTCTGTCTTTGTGTCTTGGTCGGCGTTGCTGCATGCGGCAAAACTGAGAAAGAGGCAGATTGTGATTCCGTTTGTGATGTTTTTTTTCATAATTATCTGTCCTTGTAAGAATAGAATAAGTTTGTAGTGCTCATGCACCGATTAAATAATTCAACGATCATCTTCAACCAAAAAGGCGACAAATTCAAGGATGGATTTTGACCAGAGGTCGTAGGCCTTAGAGGTCAGGTGAATCCCGTCGTTCTGGAAGAAATCTGAATTGGGTTTGAATTTAGAATACATATCAAGATAACAGGATCCGGTCTGCAGGGTCAGGGTTTCGATTTGGCTGTTGAGCTGCTCCAGGGCTTCCAGGCTGATCCAGGGTAACTGGAAGGGGAGTAGGCTGTTGGTAATGACTTCTGTGGTCGGATAGTGGGAGGTCAGGCGGACGATAATCTGACGCAGGGATTCCAGGTAGCTGTAGTCTTCAATGATCAGATTATTGGTCCCGATCATTAAGAGAATAAGTTCGGGGGAAGGAACTGTCTCTATAATAGATGGTATTTTGGTTAGAAGTCCTTGCGCCGTCTCCCCTTGCATTCCGTAATTGAGGATTTGAAAATGAGGCATTCTCTCTTGCCAGTTGAAATCAGCTATGAGCGAATCGCCAAGAAAAAGAAAGGTTCCCTGTGTCATAGAGCGTTTTGCCGGTTTCTTTTTGAGGGTTGTTCGGTATCTCGTGTTTACAATTATGGTCAGGCATAGGTGAGACAATAAGTCTCCTTTGTAACGGTGACAAGCATACTACATGGAAAGTGTGCTGCCAACATTATTGATCCATTTTTTGGTAGCAGGGCTATTTGCGCAGATTTGTATTGAGAACGGTTCCTAAATTGTAATTATTAGCTTCTGCTTTTTCTCTGCACAAAAGAGGAGGGATGAAAATTTTTTTCCTAGCAGCAGTTTGATGTTTTTTTGTTTGTATTACAATGTGTTAGTATCACTTTGTGGCGAAATTGGCTTGGTTTTTGAAGTCATTTCCTCTTCTAAGTATTTGACATTATCGGTTTTAGCTGGCAATAGTGTGTGTAATCAGAATGCAGCTATTCGTGTAATCCAATTGTCGTTGGATTCAGATTCATGAAGCGGATATAGGCAATTGAGTCTCGGAGAAAAGTCCTCTGTGACTTCATATGATACCGATTTTTTAACGTCAAGTCTGCTTGGAATTCACTTTTTCACCAAGAAAAAACTTCTCCAGTTGTCTTATGTTACTGATCTGTTCAAAATATAGGGGAATTATATTGCGCAAAGCCCTCTGGCATTCTCTTAACTCATTCAGCGTTTCCATAGTGAGTGGATTTGCTTTAGTCCGTTGTCGAGTAGGTTGTTTGATTTTTTTCCTCCTGGTGAGCAATGTCTCCTTTGCCAAGGAAAGAAGTGGTAATCAGTTGACATTTGTGAATCCCGGAGTCAACGCCAGCACAAATGTTCATTTCAACAAGTATTATTGCAACGAGTGCCACCTGAATTCCGAGGGGCAGGGTGCCATGGACATGCGTTTTGATGATTATATCGAAACCTGTCGGTGTCATAACTACACACCCGAGACCTACACCCATCCCGTTGGCGTGAAATTATCACCTGAAAAACAGACCAAAATTCCATCTGATTTTCCTCTCAAAGACGATACCATCACCTGTGTCACCTGTCACCGTATGAGTCTCCAGTGCCAGGCCGATAGCAGTATGGAAAAATTTAACAGTTCCTTTCTGCGTGTAAATCCACTGCTGTCACGGACTGCCATCTGTTATAAGTGTCATCATGAGGCCGAATACAAGATGATGGACCCGCATAATCAGATAGATACGCAGGGAAATGTCGTCAAAGAGAAATGTCTTTACTGCCACAAGAAAGTCCCAGATGTCAACCGGGCCACTCTTGAAGAATCCAAGGGGGAGGCAGATCTCGTGGCCCCTATCGGTAAGCTTGATGTCCTCTGTTATCGTTGTCATTATAAGCAGATACAGATGCATCCTATCAATGCTAATCACCTCAAAAAGCCTCCTCCAAGAATTTTGGAAAATATGCGGAGATCTGAACGAAAATTGGGGATTATTTTACCCCTTGATGCCCGTGGAAAGGTCACCTGTGTCACGTGTCATAACCCTCATGAGCGGGGAGTCATCCCTGTGGGAAAGACAGGAGCAGGCGGTGCAGGTGAAGTGGGGCGCTTACGGGTGCCAAGGGTTGGAGATAAAATCTGTCTGGCGTGTCATCAGAATAATTAACAAGAGGGGAGGAGAGAGGCAGAGATGCCGGTGATCCAGGGCTGCTGTTCAATCTGCATTGCCGCCAGCATGCAGGAAGGGGTCCAGTTTGGTCAAGAGCAGGGAGGAGAGGAAGGGTTGACCCTGATCATGGTCTGATGGCCGGTAAAAGAGTTTGAGTTATTCATACTTCTAAATAAGAAAATAGGGGGGGGAATGTTGTCTAATTTTTTGCGAGGACCGCACTGGTCTTTCAGGGCACTGCTTGTAGCCTTTTGTCTGATGCCTGGATGGGTGTTGGCTGCAGACATGGGGAATTGTCTGTTGTGTCATAAGTATCCAGGCCTGAGTCGGATTGATGAAGGCGGTAATATGAAATTGATGTTTGTGAATGAAGATATTTTTAATACAAGTGTTCATTCAAAAGTTAAATGTGAAGGATGTCATGCTGATATCACCAAGATCCCACATGAACCTGCTAAACCGGTCGATTGTCTGGCAGTCTGCCATATTATCGAGCCCACCAGTGAGCAGAAATTTTCACACAAATCCGTAAAAACCTTCATGGATGAATCGGTCCACAGCAAGGTTGACAAAGAAGGAAATCTCAAGAAATTCAACGAAGACATGCCGACCTGTAAGGATTGCCATGATAATCCTCTGTTCAGGCCCCTTGCCTTTGTTAAAAAAGTGCGTCCCGGTATAGCCGATGACGCCATGGGCAGATGTCGAGTCTGTCATGAGAAGGAAGACTTTATTTTCAGGTTTTATAATCATATTACCACCCGCCTCCATAAGAGCCGTAGCCCTCTTAATGTCGCCCAGGCCTGTGGGAAATGCCATGATGATAAAGAGTTGGTGAAGCGTCACGGTTTGACTGTTATGGCCGGTTCATCCTATCAGGAAACTTTTCATGGAAAGGCTGCCAATCTACTTGATGAAGCCATCCCTGACTGTCTTGACTGCCATGTGGTCAAGGGGAAATCTGTGCATCAGATGTATGGTAATGATGATCCCAGGTCTTCCACCCATCCGGACAACAGAGGGGCGATCTGTAACTCAATCGATTGTCATCCCGGTGCCTCTGTCCAGTTTGCCAATTATCAGGTACATCCTATGTTCGATATGGATAAAAGCCCGGTTGTCTATTGGTTCACTACCTTTTTTTACGTCCTAACCGGAGGAACTTTGCTGCCACTGATGTTTATTTTGTTCTTTGACCTGTTGCGGCGCTTGTTTCCAAATGCCAGCTTCACAAGGAGGAGGTAGAAATCATGGCTAAATATCCTCAGATAAAAATAATAAACAACGAAAAATACTTTTTCAGATTTGATATGGATCTGAGAATCCAGCACATCATTCTCGCTGCCACGGTGGTGATTCTGGTCTTGAGCGGTATGCCGCTAAAGTTCAGTGACGCCTTCTGGTCTCCCTATCTCTACGCCCTGTTCGGCGGTATCACCATGGCTCCCACGGTCCATAAGGTAACCGGGGCCATTATGCTTCTCCTTTTTGCCTATCACATCTTTTGGATCTTCAAGGTGATTTATCTGGATCACTATCTGCCCATGAAAAGGGAGGGAACCTATACCATAGGCCGGTTCGCCATGAGGGTGTTGAAGCTGCCCATGGTGCCAAATCTCAAAGACTTGAAAGATATCATAGACCTGATGAAATATCTCTTCTACTATACCAATGTCCGTCCCGACGGTGATGAGTACACGTGGAAGGAAAAGTTCGATTACTGGGCACCCTTCTGGGGTATGTTTATTATTGGTGCCTCTGGTCTTATTATTTGGAATAAAGAGCTTTTCACCCAGATTATTCCTGGCGAATTTATTAACTTCTGTTTGATTGCCCACAGTGATGAGGCCCTTTTGGCTGGTCTCTTTCTCTTTATCTGGCATTGGTATAATGTTCATTTTTCCACTTCGGTCTTTCCCATGGGCACAGTGTTTTTGACAGGGTACCTGAGCGAGGAACTGATGTGTGAAGAACATTATGAACATTATGTGAAGGTCATGCGGGAAGAAGGATATGAAAAAGAGATTCTGCCACCCCATGGCGGAGGTCATGCCCCGAGTTGCTCTGATCATGCTCCAAAGAGTAGTCAAAGGCAATCCTCTCCGGAAAATGTAAGTGGAACCGAGTCGTCAGAGCAGTCCGTCAAGGAAGGAGGGGCAGCAGTATGAAAAAGTTGTTAACGAAACTCTATATTCTGGCCTTCATGGCCCTGGTCGTTTATTTCGGGGTGATTATCTGGAATCTTACCTTTGCTCATATCATTCATGAGTATCACGAACGACATGCCGCCAATATGGAGCATAGTGAAGAATCCCTGGTCCAGAAGGAAAAGGTGGCTAAATCTTTTGAGCAGGTGATTCTGAATAGTGAGACGCGGACCAAGCAGTATCTCGGTTACCGGGTTCTCGAACAGCAGTATATAGAGGGGCATTTTCATCATATTGGCTTTGATGTCGGACCAGACAGACATTCCTACTGCAGTTCCTGTCATGGGGACATGCCCCACGATTCTGTAACCAAAGATCTCCGTGCTTTTTTGAATATGCATGCCTTTTTTATCGGCTGTCAGACTTGTCATTCCCGTCCGGAAGGGGAGATGGCCACCGGAGTCTATAAATGGTATGCGCGTGAGACCGGCGAGATTATTCCAAGCCCGGTGAACGATGCGCCTCCAGGCACATACAAGGCCAAAATTATCCCCTTTGTCATGGAAAAAGGCTCCATAGTACGGATCGACAGTCAGGCCAAGAGGGATTTTGTTGAGCAATATCGGTTGAATGAAAAAGAGTTGACCGAAGGTCAGAAATCAAAGTCTAAGAATATCATTCATAATATTGTCAGTAAAAAACCGGTAATATGTGAGGAGTGCCATTCCAAAGAGAAGCCTCTTCTGCCGCTTGCTGATCTTGGATATTCCGAGAGAAGAGTAGACTCCATTACCAGCACTGAAGTGGTGGGGATGATCAAGAATTATACGAAATTCTACATGCCTAAAATGCTCAATCCTGGTGTAAGTCATCCGGTAGACCCTGCTGTGGACCCTGTGGAACCGGTCCTTCCGGGGCAGTTGACCCCGTCTGTTCCCGAGGTTGAAAGTCTTCCGCCTGCTGTGGGCACGGAAGGATAGGTCACGGGAAAGTCTCTGGAGGCGGTTCTTCTTTCAAGGGCCGCTTCCAGTTTATTGAATGAATTGAGGTTGTATGAAAAGAATGGTTGGCTGGTATATCTTATTTGCCAAGGGTAAACCAAGAGGAGGACTTGTTCGTGACGGACTCATTTTCCTCTTTGTTTCTCTAATGATGACTGGTCCGGTGTATTCTCTGGATCTGACAACGGTCACGCCTCTTTTTGATATCCAACACAACTTTCGTCAGCCCAGTGATGTCGCTGTGGCTGGGGACGGCACTATTTATGTGGTGGATGGTGTCAACCAGTGTATTAAGGCCTTTGATTCGAATGGGAAATTTCTTTTTTTATTCGGTCAGGCCGGTAGTGAGCCCGGTCAGTTTCATTACCCTCTGGGGATGGATATTGATGGCGCCGGCAGGCTCTACGTTGCCGACAGTGGGAATCACAGGGTTCAGATATTTTCAGCTAAGGGTCGCTTCCTCAATGAAATCAAATTGAAATTTCAAAGTGGGAAGGCGCCGGATCCAACTGATGTTGCCGTGGATAGTGCTGGAACCGAGATCTTTGTGGTCGATAATGACAATCACTGTCTTTATAAATATGATCTGGGAACCCTTGCCCTGATTGAGGTTATCGGTAATGCCGGTATTACGAGGATGGAGTTTCGCTATCCCTTCATGATCTCGATGGATAGAGATAAGTATCTCTATATTGTTGATGTGATCAACACCCGGGTCCAGGAAATGACCCGTGATGGGAAGTTTGTCCAATTCATCGGTGACTGGGGGGTGGAGAAGGGACAGTTCTTCAGACCCAAAGGAGTGGCTGTCGATACTTTAGGCATGGTCTATGTAAGTGATTCCTATATGGGGGTTATTCAAGTCTTTGATCACGGAGTTTTTCATTCTGTGATCGGAGACGGGAAGAAGGGTGAGTTGTGGAGGTATAACTCCCCGGTAGGTCTTTTTATAGACAAGAAAGATCGTCTCTATGTGGTTCAAATGTTTGCAGAACGTGTCAGCGTCTTCCAGATTAACCGATAATTCCATTTGTCTCTCAGGCGCGGTTTGCCTTCTTTATGAACGAAGCATTTGAGCACTCTTGCACTTTCATCTGATTGCCTGGCTTGCAGAGCAGGTTCCAGATTCATTAAGCCAGTCACATGAAGCTGTGGAGGGTGGAACTGATACATTCTTTCAGGCCGGAGAGACGAGAAAAATGGTTGTTTTCCTTGGTGAACAGTTAGGTATGAAGCAGTCTTCTTTTTTTCTCTCTCGTGTTTTACTTTTTCTCCTTCTCTTGTCACCTCAGATTGCCCTCGCTGAAGTTACGGCTCCCAGTAATCCCAGTTCGGCCAAGGAGTGTGCCCTCTGTCATTATCGTTGGATCGATACCTTTTTTCTTTATGGCAGAGGATCTGATCTGGTTCCTTATCAGGCAGAAAAGGTTGTGGCCGAGGCTGAGATTTGTCATTCTTGTCATGATGGCAGTGTGGCCGACTCCAGGGCCCGGGTCTATAATGATCAGCATCATCCCATCAATAAACCACCTCCTGAGGGTATGGAAATTCCAGAGATATTTCCTCTGGATAAAAACGGTTTTATGCAATGTGCTACTTGTCATACCGCCCATGGGGTGCCAAGTGAAATGGGAATGGATAAAACTATCTTTGTGCGGTCCTCCAATGATGATTCCGGGATGTGCCGGCAGTGCCATAAAGATAAAGATGGTGGATCTGACAAGGGGAATCACCCCATCGATTCCACCAAGATCAAGTTTTCTGACGAGTTTCGAGAACTGGGTGCCATTGAGGGAGGTAGAAAGAATCAGGTTATCTGTGAGAGTTGTCACCGAGTGCATGGCGCTGCCAATGATAAATTTCTTATTGACAGTGCCCAGGGAGGTGGACAACTCTGTCTTGATTGTCACCGTGATAAGGAAGCAATGGTGGCCACCGTTCATGATCTGCGAATAAGTTCTCCAAACTCCACCAATCTGAAAGGAAAGACTCCGGCTCAGTCCGGAATCTGCGGTGTCTGTCATCTGGTACACGGAGCCAGCGAAGTGATGTTGTGGGGTCGCAAGATGCCGGAAAAGTCAACGGGCTACAAGGCCATGGATCTCTGTGTCAGCTGCCATCAAGATGGGGGGCTGGCCAAAAATAAGATTCTGGCCAAGTACTCCCATCCCTATAATGTATCGATAAGTGATAAGGGGATGGATCCGAAATTGCCGGTTTTCAATGTTGAGGGCAGACGGGTCGCTCCGGAGCAAGGAATTCTCTCCTGTCCGACCTGTCATGATCCCCATCAGGGGAGAAAGGTACTGCCCGGAGGGGTGGTCGCGGCTGGAGACAAGTTCCTGCGATTGACGAATAAACCCGCACCGGAACTTTGCCGACAGTGTCATTTGGCTGAGAGCCGGGTGGAATTGACCGATCATGATCTCCTGGCGGCTGGATCAAAATCCCTGAACAACCAGGGGCAGAGTCCGGCCGAGTCTGGACCTTGCGGAGTATGCCATCTGATCCATATGGCGGAAGAAAAAAGCCTGTGGGCCATAGACAGTAAAAACAGATCACGCCAGCCCGCAGAGGCAGTTTGCCTTGCCTGCCATAACAGTGAAGGAACGGCAGGGACCAAGGTCCTTGGCAAGCGCTCCCATCCTGTGGATGTCGATCCGAAGCGACTGGGGCTGAAAACGACTCTTCCTCTTTATGATAAAAAAGGAAAAAAGGGAGAGACGGGTATGGTGACCTGTCTTACCTGTCATAACCCCCATCAGTGGGATCCAACCAAAGAGAGGGTTGAACATTTTGCCGGCCTGGAAGGAGATGGCAAGAACAGTTTTCTCCGTTTGCAAAGTGCTTCGGCCCCCATTCTCTGTGCCAACTGCCATAGCGAGCAGTCCTATGTGACTATGACAGATCATGATATGAATATTCTTGCACCGGATTCCCAAAACTTTCTCGGCCAGACCCCTTCTCAATCAGGGGTCTGCGGGGCCTGTCATCTCGTTCATAATGGAGAAAACAGGGTCCGCCTCTGGGCCCGTAAACTCGGTGCAGGCAATGGGGTTATGGATAAGATGTGTAAATCCTGCCATAATAAAAACGATATCGGCTCAAAGAAGGTGCCCACTGTGGATTCGCATCCCGAAGGAATGTTGATTACCAACGTCGGCCGAAATGTCAAAGGTGAATCGAACTATTTTCCACTCTTTCAGGAGAGAACAGGAAAACAGGTCACTGTGGGTGATATTTCCTGTGCCTCATGTCATGATGTGCATCGTTGGGACCCAAAAGTTTCCAGGGCAGGGACAGGAGAAAATATGGAAGGCCGGGCCACCAACAGCTTTTTACGCATGCAAACATATAAGTTGATGTGCATAGACTGTCATGGGCTCGATGCCCTCTTCAGATTCAAGTATTATCATAATAGTAAACAAAGAGGACCGGTTATGAATTGAGCATGTTTCTACAGGTTTTAGGCCATATTGAGAATGATTCCCAATTCTTACTTGCTAATTCGGCGAGGAAAGTCTTGAAAAAACCTTTTTTTCCTGTTCTAAACGAAAAGGAGTAGATTCGATTTTAGTTAAGTGAGCTATTCATTAAACTGAATTGAATGTACTGGGAAGAGGAAGAAATGGGAGACTCGGATTGTATGTAGTCCCTGAAATGTGCTTTACAGCAAAAAGAACATTGAAGGAGGAATCATGTTTGTTGGGAGAGGATTAAAACTGAAGGAAGATGGGAAACATCTGGATTTCAACTGTCCATCGGGCCTGCTGCTTGCAGTGATGGCTCTGTTGATCTTGTTGTCATCCGCGGTGCTCTGTACTGCCGCAGAGACGGAAAAAAAGGATGTTCCAAAATTGACGGTGGTCGCACCACCGGATGGCGCCTTTGTCACGGAACAGACTGTTTTTATGTCTGGTTTTATCAGTGGTGTCAAAGTGGATAGTGTTAAAATCTCTGGAAGCGGAATCAAGGTGGCCAATGCCGTAGTGCCGGTGAAAGACGGGACCTTTGGTTCGTTTATCACCTTCCAGCAGGGGAGTAACCAGTTTACGGTCTCCGGGGAGGGGGTAAGCAAGCAGATCAAAATCTATTATACCCCTAAAAAGGACCTGAAAAAAGGTCAGAAGGCTCCAGAGGGATATAAACAGTTTTATGTTCACAGTAAACCTAGTGCACTTGACTGTAAAGAATGCCATAGCTTCCGGCGTGGCAAGTTTGATTTCGGGCGTATTTCTCCTGCTCGTAGTACCTGTACCACAGGAGAATGTCACCCCAAAATAGGAAAAGATGCGGCCCATGTCCATGGACCAGTGGGAGCCGGAGTCTGTATTTCCTGTCATAATCCCCATGGTTCTTTTAAGCCGATGCAGATGGAGCGCACCGGCCAGGAGCTCTGTCTCGTCTGTCATGAGGCTAAACGTAAAGAATTTGCTCTGGATGTGATGCATCCGCCAGTAGAAGAGGGATGTGTTGACTGTCATGATCCTCATCAATCGAACATGCGCTTCCAGTTGCGAGGTGAAGGAAAACAGGTCAGTAGTCTCTGTTTCAATTGCCATGAAGCTGAAATTTTTACCAAGAAGCATCAGCATGGCCCGGTTGGCACCGGTGATTGTATTGCCTGTCATTTCGCTCACGCCTCGGCCAACAAAAAACTGTTGATTGCCCCTCTGGAAAAAGGATTGCTCTGCTTCGAGTGCCATGAAAATGTCAAAGAACAGATGGGGAAAGCAGTGACGCATGAGCCAGTGGCTGAGGATTGCGGGAACTGTCATGATCCCCATAGTTCTGATATCCGATTTCAGCTGACCGCTCCTTCTGAAAAACTCTGTGAGAGTTGTCATCGGGATGTCTCTCCCGATGTCTATGAGGCTATTGATAAGGCTGTCTTCAAACATGAGCCGGTGGCCAAGGGAAGGTGTGTTGATTGTCACGTCCCCCACGGTTCTGAAGTTGCTTCTCTGCTCAAGGGCAAAGGGATCAATCTGTGCGGTACCTGTCATGAAGAGCTGGCAGATGTCATTGCCAGTAGTAAGAATATGCATGGTCCAGTAAAAACTGGGGCCTGCTCTGAATGTCATAACGTGCACGGCTCAACGTTCAGTCGTCTTCTGGTTCGATATTTCCCGGAAGAGTTTTATAACGAATACAACCCGGAAGAGTATGATCTGTGTTTTGGTTGCCATAACAAGGACGTGGCCAAGACCAGAAATACAGACAAGTTGACCAACTTCCGCGATAAGGAATATAATCTTCATTTTTTCCATGTGAACATGAAAAAAGGACGAAGTTGTATCGCCTGTCATGATCCCCATGCCAGTAATCAGGCCAAGCATGTTCGTTATGAAGTTCCTTTTGGCAGATGGTCGTATCCGATAGAATTCACTCCGGATAAGAATGGCGGCGGTTGTCTGGTCGGTTGTCATGCACCGAAAAAATATGATCGCATTAAAGCAGTAGGAAAAGCGAGTCGATAACGCTGGAGGCCCTCTCTCCCTCTCTGGAACGGGAGGGAGAGAGGAACTGGTTTTAGAACGGTTTTTTGCAAAAAAAGCACCATGGTTGACTATCATCAACAGTGGCTGAACAGTTGCGAAGCATCGCTGTGCTCTCAGATAGATGATAATAACGAGACTGTACCCCCTTTATTCCGGATTAGGGTTAGAGAGAATGGCTATAGCCTGAAATGTTAAGTAAACTTTCTTGGAGTGCGTTACAATTTGTGCCGTTTAAATGTCGCTGACGAGTATAGCCCCTGATGAATTATTATGAATATTTAGCGAGGAGTACCTATGTTGTTGAGAAAGGAAACCGATGCTCATCGGAATAAACATCTGGTAGTCTTGATCCTGTTTTTTACCGGGTTGTTTATTTTGACCGATAGTGGACTGGCTAAATCTTTTCCCTTCCGGGCCCTGAGTGTTGGTAAGCCGGTTCCGGAAGCCAAGTTTATTGGTTACAAGGGAGAAGAGGCAAAAACTATTCATTCCTTTGCCGGCAAACCATTGCTCCTTGCCTTTTGGGGGGGGGCGGATATGGAGGCCAAGAAAAAAAGGGCTGTCAATACCATCAAGGCAGTCCAGGAGCTGGAGCCCTACCTGAAGAAAAAAGGTGTCTCTGTTCTAGTTGTTAACATGCAAAATGATCAGCAGAACGTGGTTGATGAGGTGAGTGCCCTGGCTGGATTGACCATGCCTGTTTACAAGGATGCATCCCAGGAGGCCTACGCCAGTTTTGGTGTCTATGTTCTGCCTTCGTTTCTTTTGATCGATAAAGATGGAAATGTCAGCGGCGGCTCCGGCTATAGCAAGGATATCGCCCAACGTCTTCGTGGTGAGGTTGATGTGATGCTTGGGTTGATGACTCCTGAAGAGCTGGAGGCTGAGCTGAATCCTGTGATGAAAGTGGTACCGAAAGAAGAAAAACTTGCTCTGCGTCATATGCAGATGGGCACAGTTATGAAGAATAAAGGGATGCCCGATGCTGCTATCCGCGAATATATGACAGCCCTTGAACTCAATCCTGTCTTACATGAGGCAAGGGTCGGCTTAGGATGTCTGTATCTTGAAAAGGGTGCCCTTGATGATGCCATCAAAGAACTTGAGGCCGGTCTTGCAGGTGATCCAGATTCACTTGAGGCGGAGATCTGTCTGGCCAGGGTGAGTGCTGAAATGGGGGAGGTTGATGAGGCCGTGCTCGACCTCAAGAACCTGTTGTTTCGCAATAGTCGCAACTATGATCTGCATTATTTCCTGGGCACCTTCCTGGAGCGTCAGGGAAAGTATGAAGAATCGGCCCAATCGTATCGCAAGGCCTTTGATCTTCTGCAGCGCAAGACCCTGATTCATGAATAATCAGGTGAGCATATTCTTCCTGAAGGTAGTCTCGGTTTTCTGAACGGACCTGCCTTTAGGAAGGTTGTGTCTTTGCTTGGGTGCTGGGGAGTCGTATATCGACAGTGGCTGCGAGTTTTGTAGGTGTCACAGCAATGCTCATCGGTGGTGGTACTGTGATGCCCTTGGTGGATCTCACTGGCAATCACTTGTCGTCTTGCCGGGTTCGCATCTTTTTTGCGGATTAACTGTCCTCGCCCATAAGGGTTATAGGGCTGTTATTTGAAAATCGGCTGTGAGTCTGATATCCTGCCCAGGTAACTCTTACAACTGAAGCTTCTCTCTGGCCAAGATGGTCATCCTCTTTCGCGAGAATATCGATTGCAACATCTACGTTTCCTTACTTGCCATGGGCAAGCAATTCATGTTGTCTTTTCATGCCTGGGGAGCCTGTCGGACTGAGACATCCCTCTGCTGCAAATTTTCCAGATGAGCCCCTGTTTCAATGGCTTTTCGTTACATAGACCAGCGATTCTTCAAATCCACAAAAATATGATCTCGATTGCACTCATTTTAGTATGATTCTCTCGCTCCATCGCTGTAATTATTTAACTCAAAGAGACTCCTAAAGATAGATGGGTTTGGGGAAGTAGGTGTCTCCATCTTCGCCTTTAAAATCTTGAGTCGGCAACTCTTCTTCACTGGGTATGGCCTCCTCATCTGGAATCTGAAACGTCGGGAATTGGTATTCAAACTTGACATTCAGGATCTGAACACGCTGATTGAAAAGATCAGCCACAATCAGGTTACCAGCCCTGTTGAGAGCAAGGCCAATAGGATACTGAAACCAGCCTGGACCAGTTCCCATCCCGCCAAATTCGTACATGAACTTGCCTCCCAGATCAAAGATCAGGATGGTGTGGCGCATGTAATCCACAACGTAGAGGGCCTTTTTCTTTTCATCGACCACCAGACATTTGGGACGGCTCATCTTCCCTGTTGATCCACCTTTCTGGCCAAAGGAGAAGAGCAGCTCTTCGGTATGACTGTAGACGTATATCTTACTGGTTTCTTCGCTGAGGACGTAAAGGTGTCCCTCAGCATCCGTGGCCACATGTGCCACCTGAACCGGTTTGAGTTCCTGGTCTATAAAGGTTTCCCCATTCTCCTTGATTGCTGGTTGCAGATTGGGGGGAAGCAGTTCTCTCATCTCTGTTATACTGCTTTCTTTTTGATCCGTATCCTGCATTGCTTCGGTATTGGCCACCAATTTGGGTAGCCCCTCGACCCCTTCTTCAACAGACATTATCAAGCTGTTTTCAGTGATAAGTTTGTCCATTGGCTTCAGCCAGTGAGAGAAGTTTCCTTCACTGTCCAGGACCAGAAGACCGCGAGTATTTTGGCCGCTGATATACATGTTGCCTGACAAGCCGGTAACCATGTTCTTGGGAACGAAATTTTCCGCTTCCGGCATGGAGGAAAAGAGTATTTCTTTTTCAGGAAAAAAGGCGGGGTTAAAGGTGGTAATTCGGGCAGGTTTGTTTGCTGAGTTGGACTGGCAGAGATAGACTGTGCTGGATTTATCGATATAGATTCCTTTAGGTGAGTCAGCTCCTCGGCCCTTGCCCAGAGCGACGGTGGGAAACAAGTTGGAACCATAGATAATTACTTTCCCTTCACCACCGGCGACCACATAGGTCTCATCCATTTCCTGGTCGTACATGACAGCCGATGGATAATGGAGTTTTTTCCCGAGCTCATCTGTCTTCAGGATAGCGACAACCTCAACACCAACTTTTCCCTCTTCCTCGACAATGGCCAGACCCAGGTTTGTCAGGCTCAAAAAGAGACACCCTGTCGATAGTACGGTGAGGAGAAGTCTTTTCGGAAAACTAATTGTTATGACATTTGTTGCATACATGTCCACCTAATATATCTCCAATAAGTAGGAATCGGTAATTGGAACCATGGGGGTTATGACAACTTGTACAGGCAAGTTCCCGATCTTTACGCCGCGGATCAATTTTGTTTTTCAAAGGATGATTGCCAACAGGATGACCTTTTTCGACATCGGCCAAATTGATATGGCAACTGATGCAGAGTTCGTTAATCGGCTTGTAGAGCTGAAAGCGGTTGCCGCTGGCATGGGGACTGTGGCAGGCCACGCAGCCGCTCCCGAGGACGATGCCATGGGGGTAAAATCCAATGGATTTTTTACCGATATTTTTCTTGTTGCCATGGCAACCTATACACAGGGCAGTAGTCCCTTCTGCCCAGAGCTGAAATTGGTAGGCATCTCCATGGGGGTCATGGCAGATGGTGCAATCACCAGTGCCGACGGGTCCATGGACATGTTCTTGAGTACGGAATTTGATCTTGTTGATGTGGCACTGAAAACAAACGTCATCTACTCGGCCGGTGAGAAGGGTGATTTTGGTGTCATCGACCCCTTTCTTGTGGCAGCTCATGCAGTAGATGTTTGCAGCTGGTCCGTGCAGCCACTCGCCTTTACTGTGCAGGTTGCGATGGCAGGAAAAACAGGCGGGCGAATAGTCTGCATTTTTTTTCAGACGCTCAACGTCCAGGCCATGCCCTTCAGGGAGCTGTTCGGTGTGACAGAGGCCACACTCCTCAGGAATCACTGCTGTTCGATGGAAGAGGAAGGCATTTGAGTCCTCAAAGTTTATGTTGAGCAGCGTTCGTACGGGGATATACTCGATTTTCAGTTCCTGTTCCCCAGGGTTGATGACAAAGGTGTTGTCTCCTTTTTTAAGGGGGAGTGAGTAGTGGATATAAGAGAGACCATCTTTTTCATAGAGGCCCATAGGATCGATGACTTGATCTTCTCCAGCTCTGTTTTGGGCGGTGGCTACCCGTAAACTGGCTAATTCATCTTTGCTGGAGAGCTTGAGTACCATCGTAGACAGGGGACGCCTTGCCTGGATGATGATAGGCTTGGATGAGACAGGAGAGACGATGGTATAGGCAAAACACAAGTCAGTCAGGAAGAGAGACAGAAAAAGGAAGAAGAAACCGAAAACTGTCTTTTTGAGATGGCGCATAGTTTTCTTTACTGGTGGTGGCATGTGCTGTGATCCCTGCGCTGCTCCCCATCAATTTGGAGATTATTTCATTGTATATGGAATTTCCTGAAAGTTCTTAACAAATACTCAGTTATAATGAAAAAAACTAGACTTTTCTTTCTGTTTTTCCCAATTATTTGCTCCGCAACCGGGCCAATGCCTTCTTCAGATTTTTGATGTGCTTTTGTAGTGCATTGTTCTCAGGAGTGGGTCCAATGATTTCAATTAACGCTGCCAGAGTTCTTTACTCTGATGCCGCCTCTTTGGGTCTTAATGGTTCCCTTGTTCAGCTCTTCAGTGAGATCCAGGGAGTCTGTCTTTTCTCCGCAGGCTGGTGCGCCAAGTGAAGTCGCCTCCCAGGATGAATAGAGGCCTTGTTTGAGACGAAAAAGGGATCCGGAAATCTTCTGGGGAAACACCAGGCCACTGACAAGGGTAATAATACTCCCGGCGACAAGCATGGGCAAGAGCAGACCGCCGAGTCGTGGTATTTTGAGTAGGGCGTCAGAAAAAGATGAGGTGAAATCCTGTCTCACATAGCAGAGGTAACGAATCAGGGCGGCTATCAGGGGATTGAAAACAATCAATACGCCAATACGGATCAGGAGCCATTCCTGTAAAAAAATTCCCGCCAGGGGTCTCCGATCCAAGCGATAAGAAATAAGGAAGGGTAGGCGTTCAGTTACTGCAAGACAGCCATACCTTTTGGCGGAGCCCCAAGTGGAATTCGACCCACAACTTTGCTGTTCACGGGATCGATAATATCCAAAGTCTTTGTCAATTCATTCCCGACGTAAACCCATTTATTGCTGGTACTGTAGGCCAACTCCAGGGGGGGACCGTCCAGGGAAATGGTTTTTGATACTCCCAGTTGGCCGTGCTTGAGAACAGAGATGGAATGGGAGGTATAGTTCGTCACATAAATGAGACCATCGGCAGCCAGGATACGCATGGGGGATAAATCTACCGGGATTCGTCTCTGCATTCTGTTAAGGCTGAGGTCATAGACCATTACTGAATTGCCGGCCGATTCAGCGATGTAGAGATAAGTGTCGTTGTAGAGCATTAAGCCCTCAGGTCTGCTTCCGGTAGAGATCGTTTGTACCTGAGTCAAGGTCTCTGGATCAAGGAGAACCACAGACTGAGAGAGAGAGAGGGCTACGGCTAAGAGGCCTTGCTTCTCAAGGTAGAGGATATAAGACGGTTCGTACCCCAGGCGCTTTCGTGTTTCTATGGAACCTGATTGGAGATTAATGCGAAGGATATTTCCTCGATTCTGATCGACCACATAGGCCCACTGACCGTCAGGACTGATAGCCATATGCTGTGGTTTACCGATCATCGACAGATGATACATTTCTTCAACCCGGTTGGCTGCAGGTCCAATTTGTTTTATGTTGCTGTCCTCTTCGGTAAGGACAAAAAGATTTCCTGTGGGATTTGTTTGATCACTGACCAGATAGCTGGGGTCGCCAGAGACACCCAGCGAATCGCAGACCCAGTTTTTGTCGGTGCAAATCATGTATACCGTATTGATATCCGGGCAGGCCACATAGGCCACATCCACCAGCAGATTTTTGAGCTTGGGTGCCAGGTTGAGACTGGGCCTGTCCTTATCCGCTACGGCCAAAGAAGCGTTTACGTCCCACGTTAAAAAAAGCGAATGGGAGTCTCCTTTGGCAACATAGAGGGGCTGGCGTATTTCCAGCGTGGTTACTACGGGATCTGGTACTGTCTCAGCGGACTGGAGACTTTGGTTGGTGGTCATGCGCAGCTGGCTGTAATAACCAGGGGCCAGGAAGGACCTGGCCAGGGAAATCTGTCCTCCAAGGATCACTCGTGAATCCGCTTCAACGGGCTCAAAGAGCAGGGGAAGCCAGCGCATATCTTCACCCAGTACCTCAATTGAGAGAATCCGCATCTTCAGCTCTGGCCCATTTTTCTCCTTGAGGTTGAGGAAGAGAGAGAGCTGGCCAAGCTTATCTGCCTGCCCATAGCCACTTCCCTGTGGCGAACTGAAGGGAGACAATGGATCGTTGGAGGTTGTGCAGGCCGTAAGCAGGAGGAGTAGAGCGCCCAGGAACAGACGGCAGGTTTGCTGGCAGCCAATTCTTATCATGTTCATCATTGAGCCTTATGAGGTGAAGGGTCTGTGCTTTATGGTCCTGGTTTTAAAAGCCAATACGGAATGTTCCTACGCTTGTACCTCGAGTATCTGCCCTTGTCACTGTGCCGCTATGGGTATGGCAGTTCTGGCAGGGGACCGGGTTACTGCTTGGGGTCCCAGAATGGCACGAGCCGCATTGGAATTCAAGGTAGGGGGCATCTGAGATAAGATGGTGCACAGCTTCCCATCTGTTGGCACTTCCTCCATAGGCGGTGTCGTCCTTGTGGCATTTGAGGCAGATGAGGCCTATTTCCTTGACTGCGAGAGAGGTAATGGAAGAGGTGAGATCAGAGCCATTGGCCCGCCTTCTCAGGAGCATTAGGTTGGCTGACCCATGGGCCTCGTGGCAGTCAAGACAGGAGAGGACAAAGTCGGTTGCGCTTGAGGTGGGGTCATAGGGTGCTTTGGTGCCAACAGAACCGTCCATCGGGCGAAGGCCGTGTTTGTTACCGGTAATACTCCAGTCGATGGGAATGAGGTTGCGACCGAGACTGGTGCTGTAGATCGTATTGGTGGTGCTGTGGCAGGTAATGCAGAAATCTACATAATCCGGGGTGTTGGCACGACCAGCCACTGCATCGGTACTGGCTGCCGGTTCCCGGTTCGTGAGACTGCTGGAGCAGTAGGGTGGTTGATAGCGGGTGCTGTAGCTGCTGTCCATGGTTTCGCTTGTTCCCCACAGGCTAAAGTGGTCGCTGGTTTTCGATATGGCAGAATAGGTGGGATCCTGGGCGTGGGCCCAGTTCCTTTTGGCCAGGTGTGGGTTATGACAGGCATCACAGGGGTTGGCAGAAGTGGTAAACCAGCTGAACTCATCTTTGGCAAAGTTCCATACATCGTAGAGGTTGTGGTAGGAGCGCAGGTTCATGGCGGCCATGATTGTAGTCGGTCCCTGGGCAGCGCAACCAAAGTTTTGGCTGTAATCGTTATTCAATACCACTTGGGCTGAGGTGGAATCGTTGTGGCAGTAAAAGCAGAAATTGTCAGATTCGGAATAGGGTGTTGTTGTTTGTGCCGTGTTAAAATTATTGGCAAAGAGTTGATACGAGGAGGCTCCCCCATTGTCTGGTAAGGGTTCGCTGCCTTCTATGCTGGCATGCTGTTCGTGGCAATGGGCACAGTTTCCCTGAGAATAGCCAAAGCCAGCCGGGGCGGCATTGCCTATTATCGGACGAAAAACGCCTGTGCTGCTTGAGCCATGAGCAGAATCGATATATTCACCGGCCAAGAGAGAGGAGGTTACCAGAAGGCTATACAGGCAGGTGACGACAAAGAGGATAGATCGCTGATTAAACGGATATCGGAACATGGAGTAGTTACTTTATCTGTAGTGTAGGAAAGACCTGTCAATAGTCCGGTTGAAGCCTACCCGATATGTTAACGCTATAATTTCATATCAGGTCAAAAACGAAAAGAAATCAGTTTTTGGCAGTATGACAGACTGCACAACCATTGTATCCAGCCGCAGGCCAGGCCTTATAATCCCAGCGCAGTGCCGCTGGATAGGGACTGCCATGGGCCCGATGGCAGGAAAGACACATCACCACAGCATCATTTGCCTGAGAAAAGATTTTTGAGTTGACGGTTGTTGAGGTATCGGCGGTGGCCACCGGAGAAATGACACTATAGATATTGTCGCCGTAGGTGGCGCTGTTATTATAGAGTTGATATTCGTTGGAAGAGACGGCGTTCGACATGTCATAGTCTGTGGGATGACGCAGCCATACCCCTGTTCCGAAGGTGCCACTGGTAGTCAGGCTGCTGGCACCGTTGTGATAGAACTTGTGGCATTGGGCGCATTGACCGCTGATGCTGCCTTCAGCGGTTTCTGCTTCAGCAGTACGGTCGAGACCGTAATATTTGTTGTGTTGGAGATCTGTGGGATGATATTCGTAGCTATCGTCACCAAAGCCTTGGATCCCATTCAGCATTCGATAACTGGTGGCCAGAGTATTTCCAGATTGCCAGATTGCGTGGTCCTTGTAATGATGGCTTCCTTTGACGGCGGATATCTGTTCGGAAACAGTCCTGTCTCCATGACAGCCCATACTTCCAGCACAGCGTAGCTGACCAGTAAAGGTTGCATCCCCTCCAGGGGGGAGGGTTAAGGTTGCATCAGGTCCGGCTAGACCAAAAATATTATGCCCTCTTCGATCGTCTACGTTTGAGACCCAGTAAAAATTACCCCCGGACAGGGTATTGGTATCAGCCTCTGTGCCGGTGTCGCTGTATTGGGGAGGTGTGGTGGAAAAAACGTAGGGTACTGTATTGATACCATTATTTTGTCCGGTGTGACAGCCGATACAGTCGGCCACCAAGAGAGCAGGATTGGGCGCTCCGCTGTCGGTTACCCACAGGTTGTCCTGCGAATTGTGCATGGTGTGGCATGAGACACAGGGCCCTGTGACTCTGGCCAAGGAACAGAGAGGCAACAGAGATAAAAAGATGATTGTGGATAATCTGATGATATTTAGCATAAACTTCCCATTCCATAGAGGGTTTCCCTGAGTTGGTTCCCCTCTTTTGCCGGGCAAAAAACCCTGCGGTGACAGTCCTTCAGCGGCAGAATTATCTGCCTGGCCTAGGATGAGTTGGTAAATCGAATTCGTTGACTCCAGCAATGAATCCCATATTGGCTTCCAATGCCTGAACTTTCTGTCCCTTGTTTCTCTGTAAGGAGTTAGCTGAACTCATTGGCGGTTGTGCATCAACCCCCTATTTTCAAATCTCAAACCCCGGTTTTTTTCTCGGAGCGGCTCAGTTATCGTTTGAAAATTTCCACTCTGGCGTTTCCTTCGTCGACCAAACAGAGTCCTCCCCAGGGATCAAAACGGATTTCGCTTGGGAAAGAGAGTTGTCCCCGAGCAATACCCTGTTCCAGAAAACGGTATTTAAATGTTCCGTTTCTATCATAGACAGCGATATCACGGCTCTGCCGATCCAGTACATACATAAATCCGGTTCCTTCTATGGCCAGTGATACTGGAAAATTAATGGTGTCCCCCAACTCAAAGGTCTTGATCAGTTCTCCTGTCAGATTAAAGCAACGGATGGTTCGGTTGGCCTGGTCAAGTGCCCATATCTTCTCTTGGTAGATTTTAAAATCAACAAATCCCCAAGGGCAGGCGGAGCAGGAAAAACGATTGACCGGCTCAAGCTTTTTTGAATAACTGATGATGTTTCCAGTTGCCTTGTTCAAGACGTATAAAAGGCCTGCATGGGTCTCAATCCGTTCAGGATAAACAAGCTCTCCTTTGTAGGTGAGGGTGTTTGGAGTGACCTTTTTCTCTTTGAGAGCGATATAGCTCAGACTATTATTTCCTTTTTCAATTATCCAAATACCTGCTTCCTCAGTTTTAACCATGTCAAAGGGGATGTTGAGGGCCTTGCCGGCATTAAAAATATTGAGCAGCTCTCCCTTCCGGTTAAATGAGAGGAGTCGATTACGTCCGCTGTCGACTACATAATAGAGCTCTTTGTCTACATCTATGTAGAGTGCGGTGGGCATCTGCATGGCATCTTTTACCATATCCTGTTTGAGAACACGGTCCCAAAGCCAGGGCGAGGCTGCTTCAGCTCTCTCGTTATGGTATCCAAGGACAAGGATGAATACTAATACTGTTTGCAGAATCCAGAATGTGCGTTTTGTCATCATATCTTTTGTTGGCTCTCTAAGTATTCGCCTTCCGCTGGTCAAACGTTCCAACTCTCACAGAGAGATGACTCGTCTGGCAGGTAATCCTGCTTGAAAAAAGATCAATAGGTGCGGTGACATAGTATGCAAAGGGCTCGTTTTCCTTCCTGAAGGAGATGATCTTTATGGTCAGTCCCCATGGGATTGTGACAGGAGACACAGGTGACCATTTGCCCGGTATGGGATTCAAGGACCTCAGGTCCCACGGGATGAGTAAATTTCCCCTGGGTTTCATGGCACTGAACGCAGATGGCATTGCCGTCTCCCTTGAGCATAGCTAGATTTTTGCTGCCATGAGAGTCATGGCAGATGGAGCATTTTTTAACCGGGGGATGTGGAAAAGCTTTCTGCCGGTAGCGGGCAAGTGTCTCGGCATGACAGGAATTACAGACCTGCCGTTCTTTGTTTTTGAGTAGAGCCTTGTCGTCTCCGGCATGGGGTGAGTGGCAGTTGAGACAACTATTGCCCTCCTGGAGGGTGATATGGCTGTGATTGGCAAGAAGTTCTTTGCCGGTATTTTCATGACATTTTAAACAGGTGGCCATGCTGACCTTGTTTGATCCTTGATGACAGGATGCACACCCTTCAACATATGGCTGGTGAAGAAAATTCCGCATCAGTCCCTGGCGATCGCTTCCGTGTGGGTTGTGACAGGAGAGGCAGTCTTTGAGGGCCAGGGGATAGTCCTTATGGGATGCCTGCAGTGTATCTGCGGCGTGGCAGGAATAGCAGAGGGTATCGGGTTTGTCAGACAACAGTTGCAGGTTATCGGCCTGGTGTGATCTGTGACATGCTATGCAATTACCATCCGCAAAGGGTTTATGGATTTGTTTGTATTCTTGAGGCAGGTCTGTGTGACAGGCGAAACATTTGTTTGCCAGATCGTTACTGACCAGGCCCTTATTGCTGCTGGCATGGGGAGAGTGACAGCCACTGCAATTTCCCTGGGCAACGGGGGCGTGGACTATACCTTTACCAAATTCTTCTTTACTCTTTTTGTGGCAGGAGTAGCAGAGTGTACCATTATGGTCACGTAACAAGCCCTTGTATTTGGCGACATGCGGATTATGGCAGACACTGCATTGTGATTCAGCCACTGGTTGATGGACAATTTTGTCGGTGAACAGAGTCTTGTCGTGGCAGGTGAAACAGACATTGTCAGCCACTGCCGGGCTGGGAGTGGTACAGAGAAAAACAAGACTGAAACAAAAGAGGCTTGAAAAGAGACCAGACATCAGGCGCATTAGTTTTTCCTCCCATCATGACAGGGGCTGCAGTTGCCCTCCTTGAAAGGCGTATGACCCACTGGATAGAGGAGGCCTTTTTCAGGACTGCCATGGGGGTCGTGACAGCTGTTGCAGGAATCTTGACCTGGTTTTATGCCCTTATGGGCTTTAAGAAATTCAGGACCTGTAACTGTATGGCAGTCCGCGCAAAGTAGCCCCCCTTTTTTGGTGAGCATCCCCTCTATATCTGAACCGTGGGCCTGATGGCACTGCAGGCAATTTTTGACCGCTGGGGTATGCACCACTCCCTGACGCCAATACTCTGCAATTTCATTATGGCAACTGAGACAGACCACGGGTTGCCCTTTTTTGAGGATATGATCGTGAGGAGAACCATGGGCCGCGTGACAGGTGATGCAGTTTTCATCCACAGCCGGTTTATGGGGGGCCTTGGAGTTTTGGATGATCTGGTTGACATCCTTGTGGCATTCAAGGCAAAGTTTACCAGGTTTTTGCTTTACCACATAGGCAAAGTCAGCCGAGTGTGGAGAGTGGCAGCGATGGCATTCGCCCTTGGCCACAGGTGCATGGGACTGTATGGTGTCGCCAGCATCTTGAATGGATTGGTGGCAGGTGGCGCAAAGATCTCCGTTTTTGTTATTTGCCTTGAGATATTTCTTCTCTTTGGCTCCATGAAGTTGATGACAGCCTGTGCAGTTTGCGGTGGCAAAGGGTTGGTGGAGACTGAAACGCCCTCTCTCGTCCGCCTCTTTCTTATGACAGGAAAAGCAGAGTGTGGCCTGGGGAGAGGTCAAAAGATTCTGATTTGCCGACTCATGGGGCAGGTGACAGGTATTACAGGACTGTTCGGGCGCAGGCTGATGGCTGGCACCGCTCTCAGCGAAGGTTTTCTTTTCATGGCAGTTCAGACAGAGGGTTTTCTCATCGTCTTTGAGCTGGGACTTACGGGGAGAGCTATGGCCATTATGACATGAGAGGCATTGGCCTTTGACCACGGGTTGGTGGTGACTTGTCATCTTTGGCTTTTCTTGGGTTGTACTCTCTTCCACTGTGGATGTCGGTCCTGTGCCATGGCAGCCAAGACAGACCTCTTCAGCAGGTTGGGCCAGGAGGAGGCGTTCATCGCTTGCATGTACCGCATGGCAACTGATACATTGTTTATTGAGATAAGGCTTGTGGATACTGCCCGGTCCGCTCATCGGTTTTTCATGACAGTTGAGACAGAGTTCATTGGCAGGGGACTTGGTTGATATTTTCTGTCCCTGTACCTGATGGCAGGAATCACATTCGCCTTTGCTTACAGGTTTGTGCAGATTCTTTTTAAGGAGATTGGGAGAATCGCTTGCATGCGGGGTATGACACAGCAAACAACCGCTCTCAACCGGATAGTTATGGTGGGCCTTTTTAAAGGTATCCCTGTCTGTCTGGTGACAGGAACGACAGCCTGTGTCAGGAGCACTGCTTAAAAGGGAGCTGTTGTCGGACTTGTGCGGGTCATGACAGGTCTTACAGCCCTGTTGCACCGGAGGATGAATGTATTTTTTCTTGAAGTTCTCTTTTTCATGACAGTTGAAGCAGGTCTTTTCCGAGTCCTCTTTCAAGAGTCGGGGGTATATCGAATTGTGTGAGTTATGGCAGCGTTTGCATTTTCCCTCCACCACAGGAGGATGGATTGATTTTTGATCTTTACTAGGGGCTATTGCCTGGTGGCAGGTGTAGCAGAGGGTGGGAGGTTCCTGACGTAGGAAGACTCCGCCGACCAGCCCGTGAGGCAGGTGGCATTTGTCACAGCGTTCATTTTGGACCGGGGCATGGACATACCCCTTTTTGAACCTTTCACCCATCTCTGGATGGCAGTCAAGGCATTTTTTTGCTGTCCTGGCCGACTGTTGGCTGGAGGGTGCACATGAGAACAGCAAGGCCGCCATAACAATACTAAAAAAAATTGTTATATTTTTGCTATTCGAACTTTTATTAATCATCTTGCTCCATCTCTTTTTTGAGATTCTGCCAGGCATTGTCATTGATTTCTACTGCGTATTCTTCACGTAGTTTATTGAGGTAGTCCTGGCGGAGTGCGTTCAATTTTGAAGTGTATAGGGTTTGCTTAATGTCTTCTTTCACTTCGGCCAGGGGCATGATATGTTTCGGGGTGCGCTCAACGAGTTGAACAATGCTTACATGCTTGTCAACGGTAAAGGCTTTACTCACTTCATTTTTGGTTAATTTGTCAACAACCTCTTTGACCTGTGGGTGGAGGTGGTTGGACGGGATGTCCCGAATGGGAACATCGTGACCGGTACGCTTTTGGGCAAGCAGAATGAAGTCTCCGCCAAGGGCCACCTCAAGCCACAAATTATTGAGAGCCTCTTCATCACCTTCGACAATTGCCATTCGGATAATTTCGGGCTGAGTAAAAAGAGACAGATTTTTCTGGTAATAAGCCTCGGTTTCTTCCTCTGTCACCAGTGCCTGAGGGGCGAAAATGCGTTCTTCAAGTACTTTGGTCATCCGGTGTTGACAGTAGAACTTATATATGGCTTCAAAGGGTGGTTTCTGTTCATAGTTCCTGGCCAGAGCCTCCCAAGAGGTCAAGGTCTGATCTATGATACCATTGACAACCTGGTTTTTGAATTCGAAAGTATTTTCTACCTTGAAACCATTCTGTCTTCTGAAACGCTGTAGTTGACGGATTTTGGCAAGAACAATCATTTCCGAGATTTCTCCCCTGTCTGTATAAATAAGGGCTTCTTCGGTTCCTGTATTGTCAGCTGTCTCAATGTCCAACTGTTCCAGACGCTCATTGTCTATCTTTACATGGTACTGTTGGCGGAGCCTGTTGAGCAGGTCAACAGTCAGTCTGTTTTCCTCATCTTTCCAGACTTTTTCCCGTACCTGGGTTTTCACCACCTCGAAGTCTTCCCTGCTCCCCTCGACAATATCTTGCAGTCTCAAGACGACAAAGTCCTCTTTATAGGGAACCGGTGCGCTCATTTTACCCTTTTCCAATTCATGGAGGATAGGGAGCCATCCGGGATTAATGCCGGTGGGGCGATACCATTCGCTGCGCTGGGAGAAGTACCCATCCTCTCTCCCATGTTTGACGGTGAAATCTGCATCGCTGAGGGATTCCTGGCCAAGTTTGTCGACGAATGCCTGCGCTGACTCCTCTTTCTTGAAAAAGAATATATTGACCTGATATTGAGGTGCATGGCTCTTCAGATACTGCTTCCAGAGGTCATCGTCACTGATTTGAATCTTTTGGTCAATTTCTTCACTCTTCAGGTACATCAGGGTCCTGGCCTTGAGAAAGGTGAGTGCCTTCTTACGGTACGTTGGCGACTCGTAGAGTTTCATCCGTTCCGCTTCTTTAAAGAGAAGTATCCAGTCTATAAAAACATCAGGACTTTCGGGTACCTTCATGCCTTTTTCCTGCCAGTTTTCCCACCAGGATTTAAAATCATCACTACTGTAGTCTTCACCGCCTATGGTGACAAAGGTCTGGGAACTCCAGGGAAGCCAGCCCGCCTCAAGGGAGAGGACGGCGGAGAGTGAGAGCACAAAACTCAAAAAGAGGATTTTACTTATTCGGTACATGGGATCATTCCTTGTTCAAGCCAGTCGGCTATAATTTCCTGAGACATGCGACGGGCCAGACCAGAGATGGAATTTATTCTGCCAAGATGCATGACCTGCTGATACTCACTGCCGAGGCGATGGTGGTAAGTGGACCAGAGGAGTTTCCCTGATTTACCATCGTAGAGATGGAGAATAAGGGTCATTTCGGTATGGACATAGTCACCCTGTCTTCTCTCATCCATCTTTAATATGGTTCCACCGATAAAGAGGTCTGGATTGATTCGGCCTCCGATCATTGCCAGTTGTTCCCGGGTGGGCTGTTCAAGGGGGTAGATGAGAAGCTGTTGATAGATCGAGTCGATGTCCCCTTCGGGGAATACTTGAAAGCGGCCGGTGGCCACGAGTTCAGAGAGGAAGATTTTGTTGACAATTGGGCCGCCCTGAGGATAGGAAATCTTGTTGAGGAAAGGGAGGACGGCAATCTTACAGCTCCCCTGTGCGGGTAAAGGTGCCAGCTTTTGGATGATTGGCACAGCTTTGCCACCACAGCCGGCAAGAAGAAAAAGAAAGAGAATAAGAAAAAAACGGACCCAGTACTTCACTGTTCAAAACTCCTCTACCCATTCGGTTTCGATGCTGATTTCTTCTCCATCAACTCCACTCTCAACAGGTTTAAACAGGTTGGCAATATTGAGTTGGCTCTGGTTGCCGAGGATATCTCTGGCGGTCAGCAGGCACTGGATCTTGTATTCCGGATCAGAAATGTTGTCAAGTTCAATGGTCGCAGGCAGTTCAGTTCCCTGGACCAGTTTAAGCAGACGGCCGTCTTCTGCAAAAAATTTGGCCCACCAAAAGTTGAGTGGGGTATTGACAATGTTGTCGAGACCAACCCTTACTCGGTCCTCCTCATGGGTTGCCTCCACCAGGATCTGCGGCGGCTCAGGTCTGTATTGAACTTCGGCTTCGGCGTAGGATTCGCGTTGAGCACGGTCCCAGACCTTGAAGGTGATCCAGTAGATGCCGGGAGCTGCAATGCCACCCAGCGTGGTCTTGCCCTGCCAGGTGATACGTCTTGGTATATTGCCGGCGGCTCCCATGATGACTATTGTTTCTTCCTCTTCGTCGATGACCATAATTTCCCAACGGTCAATTGGCTCGGGTTCCACAAGTTTGGGGATAATAATGAGTTTGTCGCTGAATAGGATTTGTCCGTCACGTTCGGTGCCGATCAGGTGTAGTTTCACTCCAGGTTCTTGAACATCAACATTGTAGGAACCGATAATTCCTTCTTGAGTGATCCCTGATGGCCAGGTGGCCTTCAAGGTTATGGGATAAGATCCGGCATTTTCTTCAACCGGCCAGGATGTTTGCAGGTAATAGCCTTCTTCATCGAGAATGAGGGGGTGCTCCTGTCCGTTGGAACGAACGATCAGTTGGGGCTGGATTGCTTTGTCATCCAAAATATTGCGCATCTTAATCTTGCAGCTTACATTTTCTCCAGATCTGAGATAGTTGGGGGAAATGATCACTGTGTCAATATTCAAGGTATTCATTGCTTCCCCTCCAATATCTGGATGTTCAGGCAGGGTGGCAAAGAGGGAATTAAAAAAAGGTTCGTAGAGATCTGCCAGGTTATGGGGATCTTGCAAACCAAGGAGGCTGGTGAGGTCTGAGTAGTAGAGTTGTTCTGTATGGGCCCAGATAATCTGTTCGTCCGAGGTCCTGCTGAGCTGGAGGTTGAGGCTTAGGAGAGGTGTTGTGTCATTATCTATCTGACATACAGTCCCCTGAAGCACCAGCTCCGCGCCGAGCTCTTTGTGAACCAGAGATGTCTGGTAACGGCTTAGCTTTCCAAGACTCCTGATTCGGTTGCGAACCAGAAATTGCATGACTTCTTCAGCCGGAATAAGCGTCTTTCCGCGTAAAATCAGTTCCTGCCGGACCTTTTCAGTGAGTGGGCTATTGATCCCATTGGGGTCTTCGCTCAGGTCGAGAAGGGGAAAAAAGGCAATGGACTGGGCAACTGCCATTCCAGTCCAGAAGAATAAGGCTATGAGCAGGCTAAGGTACAATCCGGCAAAAGCTGCAGTTGGCCGCCTTTTTACCTGTACCTCAGAGGTGGAGAGTTTTCCTGCCATTCTGTTCACTTTGGAATAGTTGAAAGCATGTTATCAAGCAATTCGACAGTGATTTGAAAGGAATCCATAGGGTCGAGGCCAAACAGGCGGTCGGAAAGGGAATATCCACTCAGGGTATCACTGGTTCGCCAGAGTATTACCGAAGATTCGCCATCGAGGAGCTGGAGAGTTAGCGATATTTCCGGGTAGCTGAACGAGCCCTGGCGACTTTCTCCGATATTGTTGACCGTGCCAATGATTAAACTCTGAACATTGAGTCTCTGGGAGAGTTGTTTTACCAGAGGAACATCTAGAGGGGTGCTGGGGTCTATACCCATCTCGCTCAGGGCACTGTCAACAACTCCCTTGTCCGCAACATCAAAGAGGCCCATGGCCATAATCTGGGTGGCGGTTATGTCACGGATCCGCTTGGAGGCATACTCATCCTGGGTGTTGTTTTCAAAGGGGAGGATAGCAACCCTGGTGACGTAGCTCAGGTCTGTGCCTTCCCGGAGATAGGTCTGGATGGACGGATCTTTGGATGAGCAGCCATAGATTGAGAGTAGGGATAAGGCCAGGAGAATCATGCAGGTGATCTTTTTCATGGGCTAAAACCTTGCTGTGAGGCGGGTATTTACGTACCAGCCATTGTCTTCTTGGGTTATGAGGTAATTGGCTATAGACTGCATCGTTAAAAATTCACTTATGTTCCAACTCCAGTTGGCGTTAAGGCTGTTAATGGTGTCGTCTTCCGTACTGGTGATTCTATGACCAATCGTAAACTGGGTCTTGGATGTGCGAATCAGGGAAAAATTGGTATCTAAACGATAACTTTCATAGTTGGACCACTCATCACCATAGCCCTGGGAGGCGTTGGCCATTATGGACAGGAGATCAGAGGGACGCCAGTTTACATTGAGAGTGGTTCGGCCTCCAGATTGATCAGTATCAGCAATCTCTGTGAATCCGACTTCGGTACTTCCATGTTCTGCGATAAAGTCAACCAACAGGTTGGGGCGCAGGCGGGCAGTGAGGGTCCAGCGCAGGCCAAGGTTTTCATTCGAACTGTCATCCTCTTCATTTCTGTTAAAGATGGTGTTGATATCAAGTGTCGTGTCCAGATTCGGATACAGGGCCGCGATCAAATTGAAGTGGAAGCTATCGTTGGTTGATTCCAGAACGTCATCGTTCGAGTTTTCGTTTCTGGTAATGCCAACGTTTGTTTCAAGGGTCGGGAGGAATATGGACTGTACTGTAAAGGCATAAGAGCGCTGACTGTTATCGGCAATGGCGCTGTTTTCCGTGGTCGTGTTGTTAACGGTAAAGGAAGGGATCAGGTACTGATTGTATCTCCATCTGACATTTCCTGTTTGAAAGAGACGGGTCCGATCGTTGCCGATTGTGTAATCGGAGTCGTCCCAGACCAGGGAGTAGCTGAGGCTGGTATTTGTGCTTGGGGTGTAGCGGAGATTCAGGTCGGTCAATGTCCTGTCATATTCCTGGGTTTCCGCATAAGTATCCTCGGAGCTGGTTTGATTATTAAAGGCCTCAATTTCGGTTACCGGGATGGCCAGAGACAGAGGCCAGCCTGTTACCACCAGCTTCAGATAGATTCGTTGCAGACCACCAATGCTGACTTGGAAACGGGATCTGTCCTCATCGTAGGTAGTGGCTGGGTTGATTGCCTCTCTCTGCCAGTTTACACCGTCAGTACTGGAGTAAAGATCCCAGCTCAGGGAACTGGTTTCAGCAGCGAGCAGAGGATCAAGTTGACTGGTATAGACGTAGATGGTGCTAATGGGTTGGAAGTCTGCCTTGATTGCGAGATTGGCAACCTCTAGGGGGGTGATGGTGAAGACAGAACTATTGGTGTTTCCATCAATGAGGCCGGGGGTTGTGGGCAGATTCCCTGATTGGGGAGTGGGGTCTATACCAGCGAGTGCCTGGCTGAGTCCGACTCTGATGGCGACCGTGTCCCCTTCAGCGCTGATGTCCGTGGTCGAATTGGTTACTTGCCCGGAAAAACTAAGGTTCAGGCGGTTGGCAAAAAATCCCCGGCTGTAATCAATCCTGCCGAAATGCTTTTTTTCATCGTAATTGCTTTGTTCAACAAAGTCATCTCTGAGCTGGGTGTAATAGCTGTAATAAGCCTCAAAACTATCCAACTCCCACTTGGCAATAAATTCAGACCATTTAAGGCTGTTATCCGTGATGTGCACATCTTCGCTGTCACTAAACCAGTTTTGGCCTACATTAATACTCAGATTGGGCCAGAAGCGATAGTCCCAGTTGGAGGCGAGGATAGCTTCCCAACTGCTGTCGACCAGATCATAGCTTTGGGAGTTTTTGGTCTTATTCATGAGACCACTGACTTCGGCAAGGAAAATGTCGTTTTCAACCTGCAGGCTGCCGGTGGGGGAAAGCGTTTCACGGATAATGCTACCGGTGCTCTCATTCCGGGAGTAGTTAACGTTGGAGTCAAAAAAGATGGCCCGGGTTACCCTGGGATTCCATTGCACACCGTAGCGCTGGTTAAAGGAATTGACATCTTCCTCTTCACCTACTTGGTTGGCGCTGGCCTGCCAGGAGGCGTCAAGGGAAATTTCCTCTCCACAGGCGTGAGTGGGGATAAGTACGAACAGGCAGCAACAGGGGAGCCAAGAGCGAAGAAGAAGCTGTTTATGAAACTCTAGACTGTTCACAATTGCCTGGTTAGCCTTTACAAAATAAAAAACACAAAATATACGTTAATACCTGATGCTGTCATGGCCACTCTTTCTGGAACAACGGCCATCCTGAGTTGCAATTCTCTGTATACAACATACCGATAAATATGGCAAATTATCATTGTTGAGTGGCCACAAAGATGGGCGCCACCAGCCAATGAAAATTTGCATGCTACAGGTGTGGATCACAGGGACGTACTACAAAAAATCCCCCTGTTCACGGGTATGGAACAGGGGGATTCAGTGGTCAGTGTGTATACCTTACAGCGGTAATATTATTTACTGGTATGACACTCAAAACATGCTCCTGTACCACTAACGCCGGCAGAGACTGCTGAATAATCCCAACGAAGGAGATCGGCATACCCTGAACCATGGGCGCGATGGCAGGAGATACAGGTCACGATCGCATCGTCGCCTGTAAAGGTAATGCTTGACAGGGGAGCAACGCCAATGGTGTTACTGGCCACGGGGGCAGAAACTACATAAGCATTGACACCTGTTCCACCGTAATCACGGTATTCAGCAGTAGCACCGGTGTTGCCCATGTCAAAATCTGTCGGGTGACGGACCCAAGGGCTGGCAAAGGCGCCAGTGGTGGGGTTCGTTCCACCCACATTTCCGGCTCCATTGTGATAGTCATTGTGACAGCGGGCACAGAGGGAAGAAATGGTGGTGGTGTCATTCTGAGTGTCAGCGGTTCTGTCTACACCCTTGTATTGATTATGGGCAGTGGCTGTTGGCATATATTCCCAATCGGAATCTTCCAGACCTACTATGCCAAGGAGAAAACGGAAACTGGTGGCTGTGGTGCTGCCGTCAATAACCGTATCATCGGCATGATGGGTGCCGGTGATAGCCGCAAAGTCACTGCTGGCAGCGCTGTCACCATGGCAACCATTAACGCCGGCACATCTGAGCTGGGCGGTGAGGGCGGCAGTGGCTCCTGGAGGGTTGTTTAAGAGGACTGCATCCTGGACCGCCATGCTGTCGGTGGCCACGTTATGACCGGTCGAGTCGGCGGTTGCTCCATCTAACCCTGGGGTCTGACTGGCAACCCAGTAAAAGCTACCGCCGGCCAAGGTGTTGCCGGTGGTGCCATCGACGCCGTAGGTAGGTGCAGCGGTGTCGGAAACATAGGGGATAACATTGGTCCCATCATTGGTTCCGGTATGACAGGCGACACAGCCTCTGAGCAGCAGAACCTCATTGGGTGCGGTCTGTGGGGCACCAGCAGCGTCGATGGCCATTGGGGCTCCATCCTGGCTGTTGTGCATGGTGTGACATATGGCACACTGCCCGTTTACTTTTGCGGATGCGGGTGCAGCAAGCATAAGAACTCCCATACTTGCCAATACCCCATATTGATACCACTTTTTATTCGTCTTCATTTTACCCTCCCGGTTTTTTTACGGTCCATCTGTCGCCAGGGATATTCCTGAGGGTCGATGAATTGTGTCTTCTCCCCAAAGCACTTCCGCAGGTGCAGATATCACTGTCTGACATATGATATGTATCACATCCTATGCAGTACTATAAAAGGTTTTTGGCCAATTTCACAAGAGAAATTGTGATATGACCAGGTATTTTTTTTTGTACTCTCCTTGTTCCAGGTGTCATTCATGTATTATATCTTAGTATAACGGATAGTTGACGTGTTTTTTAAGTCGACTTATTTCTTTTTTTTGTCATGTTGGTCCTTGTCGAGTGATTTCTTTATGTATTGTCTTCATGGACCCTCTGGGTGGCTCATATGCTGGTGGCAAGGTGATGGTATTATTGTTTAAATGGATTGTTGTTTTGGTCACGGAAGGGTTTGTTGTCAGGTTTTAATTACCGAACCGAAACTCGATTACAGCGTAAGTCAACAAGCCCTCTTCAGAATGTGGTATCCTACGGAGTGGTACCTTTGCTGTGCTGGGAAAAATTGCTATTCTCGATCAGGTATACCGCTCTCTTTTGGCCAACCTTCTGCTCGGCTCAAGGGTAAGTTGTTTTGAGGCACCGTTTATATGAAGTGTATCAGGTGGTTGCTCGGACTGGAGGACAACGGCAGCCATGCTCTTGACCAGGATGGTGTCACCTCCTTTTTTCTTGCTTGCCCGGCTTGGGGGCGGGAAGTCATACGGCGCTGCCCGGGCAGTGTTAATGATTTGTTTCCAACAATGTCTTGGGTCTGAAGGGGGGGGAATAACAAAAATGGCATTTTCTTTGCGGTGGCCGTTGAGCATGATAAAGAAGTCATCATCTTTCTGTCCTTCTTTTTTCTCGCCGCGAAGGAGAAAGGCCAAGGTGTGGCAATTTTCTGACCAGTCCTCTTGTCCCGGGCGCAGAGATTGCCAGCTGATGTCTGCTTCCTGCCTCGATCCCAGGCTACTTTCCCGTGAACTGAAAAAATCGTGACGGCGAAAAATATGGTGTTTCTTACGAAGGATGAGACATTTTTTGAAAAAGCGGAGCAACCCTTTATTGGTGCGGGCCAGATCCCAGTCCAGCCAACTGCTCCTGTTGTCCTGACACCAGCAGTTATTGTTCCCATCCTGGCTGCGGCCGAATTCGTCACCAGCCGTGATCATCGGCACCCCTTGGGAGAGGATAAGAATCAGGGCCATACTGCGCATGCGCCGAAAACGAAAATCCTCGATTTCGGCATTGGCTTCCTTTCCTTCAATTCCACTGTTCCAGCTGATATTGTGATTATCACCATCATGATTATCTTCTCCATTGCTGCTGTTATGCTTTTCGTTATAGCTGACCAGGTCATTGAGGGTGAATCCATCGTGACTGGTGATGAAGTTGACTGAGTTACAGGGGGTCCGTGAGCTGGATTGATAGAGGTCGGAGCTGCCGGCAATGCGGGTGGCCAGGTTGGCAATGGACCCCTTGTGACCTGCCATAAAGGCTCGGATGTCATCGCGGAATCTACCGTTCCACTCGGCCCAGCGGGCATCAGTGGAAAAACTACCCACTTGGTACAATCCTGCCGCATCCCAGGCTTCGGCAATAATTTTGGTGTCTCGAAGGATGGGGTCCTGAGCAATCATCTCGATCATGGGTGGGTTGGCAAGGACATGTCCCTGACGGTCACGGCCAAGGATAGAAGCGAGATCAAAACGAAAACCATCTACATGCATTTCTATAACCCAATACCGGAGGGAGTTGAGAATAAATTCCCTTACCACGGGATGGTTACAGTTGAAGGTGTTGCCGCAACCGGAGTAATTGAGATATTCACGGCTGTGTTGGTCGAGAAGGTAGTAGATGGGGTTGTCAATACCACGGAAACTGGAGGTGGTTCCCTGGTAATCGCCCTCGCCGGTGTGGTTGTAGACCATGTCGAGGATGACTTCGATGCCGGCCTGGTGCAGGCTGAGGACCATCGACTTGAATTCGTTGACATGGTTATCTGGCTCAGAGGCATAGCCTGATTTGAGGGCAAAAAAAGAGACTGGATTATAACCCCAGTAATTTTTTAACCTCATGCCGCTTAGCGGATCGTGAAAGACGTTATCGTTCTCATCCCATTCAGTGATTGGCATGAGCTCTACTGCAGTGACACCGAGCTCTTTCAGGTAAGGGATTTTTTCGACAATTCCCAGGTAGGTTCCTGGATTCTTTACCCCGGAGTTTGCAGCCTGGGTAAACCCTCGGACATGGAGTTCGTAGATAACAGAGTCCACCATGGGTGTCTTCAGCGGCCTGTCATTCTGCCAGTCAAAGTCATGTTTGATAAGATGGCAGAGGGGGTTGTGGCCAGTCTGGAAATCTTCTCCCCATTTACGTCCGCTTAAGGCGTGAGAGAGTGGATCTATGAGGATTTGTTTTCGATCATAGATCACTCCAAGTTTCTCGATATCAGTTGGACCGTCGAAGCGGTAGCCATAGCAGATCTCCCGTTCTTCGGTGACCAGGAAGATATGCCAGATATCACCGGTGCGGTTCACTGCTGGATCCAATTCCAGTTCGTGGCAGCTGGGTATGTCTTCGCCAGGGGCTTTTATTTCGATAACCAGGGTTACCCCCGTAGCATGCCGGGAAAAGACAGCAAAGTTGATCCCACGATCGAGGGCGGTTGCTCCGCCGGGCAGAGGGTCACCGCGTTTAATAGAAAAGGAGTATTTTTTCTTGCTCATTATGATAATAGTAATTATAATTAAATAATTGAGTGAGTATGGAAAAGATATCTGAACTGTTTTTAATAAGATACACCAGCAGAGAAAAAAGCAGAAATACTTTATCAGTACCTTGGTATCAAGGAACAGCTTAGGTACCGATAAGGAACTTAACAACCAGGCCTTGTAGTATTGCCACCAAAGAAAAGGAGTGAGTAATGGGTATGTTTCAAAAATTGAAAATCGGTGGTGATGTCACCCCGGAAATTGATTGGGAAATGACACCGGATATGACCTTTGGAACATTTGAGTCCTGGGGCGGAAGGGAGAGGGTACGGAATAATGATGAACGGATCTATTATTTTTTTATAGACAACTGGGGAAAAGAGCCAAAACTCTGTCTTATGGAACGTGGGGTTAAGCATGCCAAAATTCTCGCGGAAATAAAGGCGCCGGAGAACATGTTAGAGGGTTGCGTCAAAAAGCAGGGGAGTTCATCCCTTTTTGAAAAAAGCTATGCCATTGATGCTGGTATCAAGAAATGGTTGATTGGCAATGTTCTGGAATCTGAGGAATGTTCTGCTCTTGTCCCTTTGTTTGTCGAAAAAAAGGTAGAGGATATGGGTGCCCCCCTCGTCGGCCTGGCGGAATCAAAATTTTATGGAAAAGTGGTAGGGTTGCCGACAGAGCACGCCGTTATCAATGATGACCAGATTGGTGCAGTCATCAGGAAATGGAATTTTTTTGATAGTGAGTATAATCCAGAGGGCTTTTTTGAGAACCAATTGGTGGACACAGGTGATGGGCTGACGGTGGTCGATCAAAAAACCGGACTTATGTGGCAACGAGGAGGTCTGGATATTAATTCAGTTCGCACCATGCAGCGTAACATTGAAAAGATGAACAGAGAAGGATTTGCCGGTTATTATGACTGGAGGATGCCGACCATGGAAGAGGCCATGTCCCTTATGGAGCCTGGAATGAACAGTAAGGGAATCCATCTTCAACTCTGTTTTTCCAAAGAACAACCGTTTATTTTTGTTGCTGCTCAACGCAAGCCGGGTGGTTACTGGTTCGTGGATTACAAGCAGGGGCGGGCCTTCTGGTCTTCTGGCACCATTCCAGGGGCTTTTGCTCGACTCTGTAGAAAGGCATAGAAGTATTTTCTTCTTTTCTTCCTGCCTGGGAGGGGCATGCTTCCTCCCAGGCAGGCTTGTCTTGTTTGCTGAAAAAAGTGATCTCCTTTTTTCAGGGGGAGCATAGCGCCTGTAAGACAGCTGGCACCCAGTGTAACTGAAGCAAAGCGGGAAAAAAGAGGTGTGCTTGTTCTGCAGGAGTGAAGGAGTCAATGGTGAGAGTTTATTGCTGTGGTCCGTTTCTCTGTCCGACTCCTAGCCCAACTTTGTGACTAGAAAACAAAATCACCAACAATAACTGCACGTTACACCTTTACCCCATGTCGTTATGGCACTACATCTATCAATTTGTTTCATATCGTCGTTTTTATCGTATGGCCAGGATGACTCTTTATTCCCAGAGCTGAATATATCTCTTGCTGCTTTGGTTCAGGTCGTGTGCTTTTCCTGACATGGACTGTGCCACCTTTCTTGCACTGCATGGATACTGTTACACGATTCTGTGTTGACAAGAGTTTCCTTAAACTAGACCAACTGCTGTGAATATTGACTTGCTTCAATCTGTATCGTACTGAATGGACGAGATGATATGCTAAAAGAGTAATAAACAGGTGCCCTGAAACTCTGTCGGCTATCTGATGATGAATCGGTCGTAACCCAAGTTCAGATTTTAAAGAACGAAAGACAGCTTCAAGATCTGTCAGCATCGTATATGTTTTCCATAGGGTGACTTCATCCCAGTCGGTCTGACTTGTTCGTAGGCAGTAGACTCCAGGGAAGGTGTCTGTTGTGTTTGGTGCAGCCTTCTGCTGCCAAGTGATTTTTGTAGCATTGGCGCTGGTACCATCTTTTTCTACGGAAATTGTAAACTGCCGGGAGACCCTGGAATATTTCTGTCTCAAGCGGCCGATTTTTTCCATAACTTTGTCATATTTCTTGAGACATCTCTTTTGGTGCAGACCATTGTTCAGCTTTTGCAGGGTTTCTTCAAAATGGCCGACAAAACGATCCTCGATTGCTTGGTCTTTCTTTTCCCGCATTGTAGAATGGCAATATAAGAGCGTCTCCTTTGTTGCTTCATCAATTACCTTCTGCACCCTGACTGTGCATTCGTCATCCTTTTTGACAACAACAGATGAGTCTTCATCAAATTCCCGATGCTTCTTTCTACTCACCACAAGATATGGGTACTGATGCTCTGTAAGCCAGGTGATATTGTCCTCGGTTGCAATACCTGCATCCATGACCACCATAGCTTTCATGCTTGTATGTGTTCCACCTTTTTCAAGGCCATGAAGCATCTTCGACAATGTCTTTGGTTCACTTACATTGCCCTCGTACACGTGACTGCGCCGAGGGAAGCCACTGGAGTCTAGAACCAGCCCAAGAGTGACCAGGGGACAGTCTGTACGTTTCTCCTTAGAATGGCCACGAGCTGCAAGGGCATTACTCTTGCATTGACCCTCAAAATACGTATTGGTTAGATCGTACAGGGTGATTGTTTCCTGGAGTCCAAAGAGAGTCCGCTCTTGTTCGTACAAGTGCTTTTCTATAGCCGATTTCTTTTTGAGTAACTGATCGGATACCTTGTACATGCCATACAAGCTGAGATCATTAAAGTCATACCCAATCAATTCTCCAAGACCTGATCGTTCCTGAAGCCATTCATGGGTTGCCAATTCACTTCCAGGTTCACAGGCTCGGCCAATTATCGTCCCAATGGCAGCAGCTGTCTGCGGTCCATTAAAACCAAGCCCTCCCAGTATCGTATCAAGTCCCAAAAACCGTAATGCTTCAAGCATTGCATGCTCGCCGCCAACACTGCGCGACCTGCTGATCTCAAGGCTATCAAGATCAACTTCCCGGTAGTCGATCACATCAGGATCACTATCATCCTGATGTGAAGCAACAATCCTCGACGCATAATTCTGAGCCAACTTCTCAATATTGCAATCAATATCAAACAGGCTCTGCTGTCCGCTGAGGATTCCCTCAATCCGTTTTGTCAGATCTGGCCATTGTTCTCTTGGCAAAGAAAAATCGGCACCAAGATTAACCAACGTGTATTGACGGACACCCTTTTCTGTACGTCGGGATTCGACTAACCGGTAGGTGTAATATTGTGATCCGTCCTTCCTGCTCTTGATAGATGTTCTTCGAATATACATGGAAAGGAGAATGACATAAAAAACGCCCTAAGTCAAGAACTAAGTGTATTTTATGGCACTACAAAAGGCCAAGGAATGTCATGTCGCTAATGTTACGAGTTTTTTGTTTTGCGTCTCAGGTAACACATAGCATTCCAGAGGAGTTTGGGAATGATTGGCAAAAAGTTGGGTTAGGTAAAGACTCCATCCCGATCCAGTGCTGCTTCGGCTCCTGGCCACCAGCACCGAAATGGACATAGTTGTAGAGGAGAATCTGATCCCTGGGATCTTCCGCTTCTCTCCCGTCAACGAGAATACCCGTATGGGAGAGTTCCACTTCCTGGCCAAGATACCTGAAACAGAGACAATCTTTTTCAGGACCGGACCACCTGCAGCCTATTGATCCTGCAACCGAGGAAAAATCAAGCCCACCGATTTTTTCCTTCAGATGAGCCACCAACGCCAGATCCTTCTCATCAAGGAGTGTTGCCAGCCCCTCCAATCCATCTTTGCCCCGTTCTTTTTTGCCAAACTCCTCCCCCAGAAGAGACTGATCAAGATACGGACATTTTGCCGGCTCTTCTCCTCCCTTGGTAACGGCTGCAGCAAAGGCCAAACAGGCAGCATAGCCACATTTTCCGCAATTGCTGCGCGGGGTCAATTTTATAAATTCAAGGGGCTGCATGGATTTTTGTGCCGGGTTACGGAAAAAGAAAAACGATGCAGAGGAATACACTCCCCTGCATCGTTAGCAAAAAGAAAAAATCAGTGCGAACAGACAACTCTTATTTCATACGTTTATCCAGTTCCTTTTTGACATCTTCACTGACATCAACGCCATTGGCGGCAAAAAGAACACCAACTTTGGAATCCAGAATCACGATATAACCGTTTTTCTGGCCATAGGTATTGACGACGGTCTGCAGCATTTTGAGAATGGGCTCCAACTCTTTGTCCTGCAGCTGCTTAAGCTCAATCTGCGCATCTTCGCTTTTCACCTGCAGTTCACGCTGCTTCTTCTGCAGTTCACGAACCTTTTCCCCTTTTTTGTCAGCACTCCAGGCGGAGCTTTTCTTTTCAATTTCCTGCTGCAGAGCAACCAGCTCATCCTGCTCACCCTTGAATTTGGACTGCAGCTCATTCATTCTTTTCTCAAAAATCTCCTTTGCCTTGCGACCTGCAGAAGATTCGAGCAATATTTTCTGAATATTCATTACTCCAATCTTCGTCCCATCGGCACGAGCACTTGTGCTATCAACAGCAAAAGTAGCAAGAATCACCAGGGTGACTGTCAGCAAGATACGTTTCAACATCGTTTTTTCTCCTATTTTCCTATGTTATATGGATTAGCAATGCACTCTACATCAACAGAAGAGGATGATAAGTACCTTGACGAAATTCTTTTCGGGTTTTTTGAAAAGAATTTCGTCAAGGTACTTATCCCGGCTTACCGTTCATCACCGGTGTTAGTATAACGTATAGAGTAGTATCACAGTTACTCAGACATTCAACTAACAAGCTGAATACTATTGAATAAACAACAAATTCCGGATGAGATAATTCATTGTTTTTTATTCTGACAGGTCACTATGAAATCATCTGCAATTTCCTAGTTATCAACCTTCACCTCTGAATCCGAATAATTACATCTTATTGAAACCAAACAGAGAAGATTTTCTTTTCCAGATGTTACTCAATAACAAAATCGTCACGACGGTTTTGGGCCCATGCCATCTCATCCTGTCCATGAAGCAGGATTTTCTCCTCGCCAAAACTTACCGTAGTAATACGATCCGGCGATACTCCCAGATTGGTGAGATATTTTTTGGCACTCAGTGCGCGTCTCTCTCCAAGGGCCAGATTGTATTCCCTGGTTCCCCTAGGGTCACAGTTTCCTTCTACTCGTATGTTCACCCCTTCTTCTTTCTTCAAAAAATCAGCATTTACTTGAATCCGTGGTTGCTGATCAGCACGGATTGAAGAATCATCAAAACTAAAATAAACCGGTAACATCGGACCAGAAGTGCGACCTTCCATGATACCTGTGGTCTGAGATTCTAATGACTCTGCATTGCCCATTGCTGCAGGGTCTTGCCCAAGACCACTGTCCTGCTCTGAAGCCTTTTTACCGGAGCACCCACCCAAAAACAGAAAAAAAGACGCTACAACAATTCCCAGGCACATACTGCTTCTACTGTTCATACCCTCACCCCTTATGGATAAGCTAATTTTTTGACCAACCTGCTTCTCTTCTAACAACATGACATCTACCTTAATTCCAGCTTACAAAAATCAAAAAATTAGTCTAATGCTATTTTTCAAAAAACACCAGACGTTTTCATTAGAGGACGAGAAGTAATGAAGAGAAAAAGCACATCCTCTCAGTTTTTATCTCCTGGGACAACTTTTACCTTTTTCTAGGATGTTATAAGGAACTCTTTTAATATTGTTCTGGTAAAAAACAAAAAAAAACACCACATTTGAGAGTTAATGACTATTGTAAGGGACATGTACCGCCAAGAAGCTCCTGAAAAAATGAGCCTTCCAGCGTTTATTCGGGACCTGGTGTGAGACACAAGAGAGCTTTAAGCTTGATAAATATTTCCCATGCCTCTAAATACAAGACTATACAAAAGCAGACCAATGGCAACAGCAGAATAAAGAAAAAAAAGCGATCGACAACATATTTCCCCAAATTATTCATCCAGTAAAAATACCATGCCTCAGAATCCCTTATACGACAGCGACCTAGACCTCCACAGCCTGATAGCCAAAAATAGTTTCGGTACTTTTTTCGGAGTCCCACAAACAGTATTTGATCAAGTCTGGCAGAACCTGACCGCCAAAGACGGCAATTCCGTGGTCTATATCTCCATGGAAATCGGTGCAGACCCTGACGTCTTTCACCCGATCAAAGACAGGCTGATTGACATCGAAAGAACCGACAGCATGGATTCCGCCCTCAAACAGTTCACCAAAAAGCTGTTCTATGGCCCTGAAAAAATTCCCTGCTATGGTGGCGGCCTGGGGGTGCTTGCCGGAGATTCCTTGAAAAGTTTTGCCGACTGCCGAATACCTGTTGTCGCAGTCAGCCTGCTCTATCGCTATGGCTATTTTTGCCAGATAGTCGATTCCAAAATCGGCCAGATATGCCAAACGGTGGACTGGCACCCGGAGCAGGTACCTGGGCTCTATCTCCTTCGCAACCCTCAAAACCCCGAGGAACCCTTACATATTCAGATTCCCTTCTTTAATGAATACGACCAGGAAACCATAGCCTCGGCCCAGGTATGGATGAAGATGGAAGTCAACCATTCCCTGGATTTCTTTGTCCCAGAGCTCCTCCTCGATTTTTCCCTGCTGGATAATCCTGCCCCCATTCGTGATGCCGCCGGCAAGCTCTACAATTCAGATTCGTCTTTCATAAAAGCCACGCAACGACGAATGCTCGGCACAGGTATTCTTCCAGTACTTCAAGCTTTAGGTATCACATCCAATACACTCCATCTCAATGAGCAGCATGGCGTTGTCGTAGCCCTACAGCTTATCGCCGAGGAGCTGCAGGCCACTCTCAAACATGCTGACTTTTCCCAAGCCAGTGACGAGCAGATCATGACCGCAGCAGACAAGGTTTCCCGCAGGCTGGTCTATACTATCCACACCCCGGTCAAAGCTGGACATGACCGATTTGACAAATCCGTATATGCAGGAATGAGTCATAAATCTTGTCGCCATATCCTGGAGCTCCTTGCCCATGACGTGGATAGCCCTCATTCCTACAATTTTACAACGTTTGCCATGCGGGTCAACAGGGCCGCTAACAGTGTCAGCAGGTTACACAGAGATGTTACCCACAAGCAGTTTCCCGAAGCCGCCGGGAAAATCACAGCTATCACCAATGGCGTCCATCATCTCACCTGGATCAGCGATGCAAGAGCAGAAGTTTTTGATGCCTTTTCCGAACTCGATAACTGGAGAGAGGACCCTGGAGTCTTTCAAAAAGCTGCTCTGCTGAAAAACAACAGCCGTTTTCGCACGTATCTCAGTCGTGCATGGGCCAAGGATTCCAGCACTCTCTATGACTATATCAACTCCATGCTTCTTCAACACCGTAATCAAATGACAAGTACCTGGATAGACCCTCCCAACTACTACTCCAACCTCATTGATTCTGATAATCAGCTTGATCCTGCTATCTTTACCATCGGTTTTGCCAGGCGCTTCTCCACATACAAACGTGCAGATCTCGTCTTTGACAATATTGATACTCTCTGCGCTATTCTGGTAGAAAATAATTGGCCAGTTAATTTCATTTTTTCAGGAAAGGCCCATCCCGCGGATGAACCCGGAAAATCAGTAATCAAGCTTATTCTTGATTATCAGGAAGAGCTGCATACCAAGAGTAAGGGTCTGGCTAATCTTATTTTCATCCCCAACTATGATATGCAGATTGCCAAAATGATGGTCGCCGGGGTGCATATCTGGCTCAACAATCCCAAACGTCCACTGGAGGCATCCGGAACCAGTGGTATGAAAGCAGCACTGAATGGTGTACCCAATTTTTCCATCATGGACGGCTGGTGGGCTGAAGGTTACCACGATGGCGCTACCGGGTGGAAATTTGGTCATGAAGGCCCTGTGGATCAAGCCGATCTCAGTGAATCACCCGAGACCTTATTCTACACTGAAGATTCTGCCTCCTTTTACCAAAAGCTACCAGCCGTACTTGACGAATTTTACGAAGACGACTCTCGCTCTCGCTTTCTCGATAAGGCAATCATGAATCTCTCTCTCAACATTCCCATTTTTAACACCCATCGCATGGCAGCTGAATACCTGAACAAATACAAGCTTAAACTCTCCCCGTCACTGCAGAGGAAGATGGATAATTTTGCTGCTCTTTACAACAGTAACCAGTAAGAAGTAAAAAGTAGATCTGTTGACACCTCAACGGTATTTTCCAGAGAGGGGAGTATCTTAAAGGATATTTTGGAGAGTTCTTGTAAATTTTTTGTTTGGAAGATTTCTCCATATACAGTAAATTTCGACAGATTATTCATAGCCTGAAAAAGACTCTGTGCCTGCGGCATTGTAGAAATAGAGATTCCGGCTTTCCCATATATCCTGACTGAGAAGGTCTACAGGAGAAAAAAATGGCAAAAATCCATATAAGCGCCACCAACGCTACTGACAAAACCATCCGCACCATCGACAGAAAACGGGAAAGAGAGAGGCGGTTTATCCTGAGAAAAGCGCGCGACAATGCTGAAGAATTTTCTGCAAAACTGGTGCAGAGACTTATTGATCGTGAGGTTATTGAGACCGACTCTGTGCAAAGTTTACGCGATGTTTTTGTTGGTCTCCTCAAAAAACTGCCGGAAATGGAAGAATTCGACCTGCAGATGAAAGTGGCTCCCATTCGCACCCTTATTCCCGACCCCAATATACTCAGTCTCTATCTTACCCAGTATGTTATAGAAGATCTGATCAACCATCCTTCCATAGAAGATATCTTTGGTGATGATATTGATATCTACAGAGCAATTGATTCCGTTTTCAAGGTACTCAGGCCCCAGTAATTAAGCCTGTTAAACCATCCACCAACCCAAAACTATTTCCCAAATCAGACCAGCCAACAAACATTTTACAAACCAGCATATGTGATTGAATGCCCCCAGAGCATGATGCCCCCCCAAGAGGGGAGGAAAAGTATCCTGCAGGAAAGGCACCAGCCTAAAACATACCTGAACAGTCCCATTTCGAGGTTTTAAATTTTGCTTATGCCCGAGAATACCAGACATCCTGCAGGGCAACCCAGCCTCGTCTATGCCGACCTGAAGGGAAACATCACAGATTTTCCTGCGCTGCACATGGCAGGCATGAGCGGTGGACAATTCCTGCTTCCGGAAAAAGAAGATTTTATTCCCCTCCCTGAGGGGAGTGAGCTCTTTGTCCTTCCTGGTCGTCTCCCAGTAGGATTAGACCCTGATTCGGGAGAACCACTCCTGCTGGAAGATAATCCTTTCAAGCCTGGCGAACCAATCCAGGCCGTATCCGCCTTCATGTCTCCTGCGCATACTGCGGTCTTGAACAGCGCCTATCAAACCCAGGAGAAGGCTCCCCGTCTTCCACTTTTTGCCTATACCGCTGTTGGCTGGTACGATGATCGCTTCTGGACCACTGCCTTTCGCAGCGATGCTGATATCCGTCAGGATGCTGCCCAGTTCAATCAAACCGTGATCAACAGCAGGACCAGAACTAAACTCAACCAGTACAAACACAACCGTCTGGTTCAGCATCTCGGGAAATGCTGCCTCACCTATGCATGTCCAGCTGCAAGAAATTACTTCCTGGGACGCTGGGAAGCCCCTCTGCCCACGTCACCGACCTGCAACGCCAGGTGCGTCGGTTGTATTTCCCTGCAATCATCCGGGAAATGCTCCGCCACCCAGGATAGGATCCGTTTTGTCCCCACTCCCGCAGAACTTGCAGAAATAGCCATCCCCCATCTCCAACATGCAGAACAGGCCATTGTCAGTTTCGGTCAGGGGTGTGAGGGAGAGCCACTGCTGCAGGCAGACACCATAGAAAAGGCAATCGCAGCAATTCGCCGAAAGACTGACAGAGGCACCATCAATCTCAATTCCAATGCCAGCCTCCCCCAAGCCATAAAACGTCTCTCTGAAGCAGGACTTGACAGCCTGCGGGTCAGCATCAATTCAGCTCAGATTCAATACCATAGCGACTATTACCGACCACAGAATTTTACCCTTGCCGACGTCCTCGAATCTATCCAGGTGATGAAGCGAGGAGGAGGGTTCGTCTCCCTGAATTACTTTATCCTTCCCGGTGTCACTGACTCCATCGAAGAATACACAGCCCTGCGCCATCTGCTCCATACCTATCAACCGGATCGCATTCAACTCCGTAATTTGAATATGGACCCTGAATGGTATCTCCGCAGCATCAAATTCCAGACGACAGCCCCGGCCCTGGGTATGAGAAAATGGCTGGAAAACATTAAACAGGAATTCCCAGAATTACAACTTGGTTATTACAATCCCCCTATTCGTTAGCATCTATTTGAGATTCCGACGTTTATACGTTGGTTAGCATAAAGTTTACACTCACGTTTTTGTTCTTCACCCTCTTTTTTTCCTTGAAATTCCTGTTTATTGTTCTACATTAGTCAACAGGAATAATTCCCACTTCAGCCAAAAGGAAACCACATGCAACATACTCCACAGATGCGTTTAACCACACAGAGACAGATCATTCTTGAGGAACTTGCAAAAGTAACCTCACACCCCACAGCCAATGAAGTTTATGATATGGTGCGAAAACGCCTACCCCGTATCGGACTAGGCACCGTGTACAGAAACCTCGAACTCATGTCAGAAACGGGTCTCATTTTGAAACTGGAAGTCGGCGGGACCCAGAAACGATTTGATGCCACCATTGCTCCCCACTATCACATCCGTTGCCTTCACTGCGGCAAGGTTGATGACATTGATATCCCAGTACAGATCGATATTAACAAAACAGCGGCTGAAATAAGCCACTATCAGGTACTTGGCCATCATATCGAATTTGCCGGTGTCTGCAGTGAATGCAGCGCCAAGGGAGTTGATGAAACGGTAAACTAGTTTTGCTCCTTGTGAAGGGAACGCAGACTCTCTGTAACGCACAAAGGGCCTGACGAATTTCTTCGTCAGGCCCTTTGTGCGTATGCTTGTTGTAGTTCCGGGTTGTGTCTCGTCAGTACGGCAAGGAAGTTCTCCTCAATCCTCGAAAACAACTTTGCAAAATCGACGTTTTCCTACCTTGATCAGGATCTCCCCCTGCGGAGATATTGTTTTTTTGAGATCATGAACCTTCTCTCCATCAAGAGACACGGCACTCTGTTTTATCATACGCCGGCCATCGGAGGTCGATTGGACCAGATCCAGGTCCACAAGGAGTTGAGGTAACCAGATCTCTTCCTTGGCCTGTATCCTTGCTTCAGGAATATCGTCAGGCAAACCTCCCTGACCAAAAACATTTTCAAAATTTTCCTCAGCCTGCAAGGCGGCTTCAGGGGAATGAAAGCGCGCCGTCAACTCACGAGCAAGTTGTTGTTTAATCTTCTTCGGATGAAGTGTTCCTGCCTCCATCTCCGCCTTCAGACCTGCAATTTCCTCACGACCAAGGTCACTTAACAAATCAAAATAACGAAACATGAGATCATCAGAGGCGGAAAGGACCTTCCCATAGATATCATTCGCTGGTTCAGTGATGCCGATATAATTACCCAGTGACTTGCTCATCTTATTGACCCCGTCCAGCCCTTCAAGCAGAGGAAGGGTCATCACCACCTGTGGTTCCTGTCCCCTTGATCGTTGCAGATCACGACCCATAAGAAGATTAAAGAGCTGATCGGTGCCACCAAGTTCAACATCCGCCTGCAAAGCAACTGAATCGTAACCCTGAATGAGAGGATACATAAATTCATGGATGGAAATGGGACTCCCCTCGCGAAAACGGACCTTGAAATCCTCGCGTTCCAGCATTCTGGCAACAGTCAGTTCCGAGGCCAGACGTATCATATCAAAAGAATCGAGTTTTCCCAGCCACTCGCTGTTGAACACAACCCGTGTTTTTTCCGGATCAAGGATCTTAAAGACCTGCTCTTTGTAACTCTCAGCGTTTCTGGCTACATCTTCACGCGTAAGCGCCTTTCTTGTTTCAGACTTACCGGTGGGATCGCCTATCATCCCTGTGAAATCCCCAATGAGAAAATAGATATCATGGCCGAAATCTTGAAAATGCTTCAGTTTCTGCAATAAGACAGTATGTCCCAAATGGAGATCCGGTGCGGTCGGATCAAATCCGGCCTTAATGCGCAGGGGTATTCCGCTGACCTCAGCCTTTTTTAGTTTCTTGACCAGCTCATCATGAGCAATACAGTCAACAACACCTCTTTCAAGAAGGGAAATCTGTTCTTCAATCGATACCATAATCGTATACTCAAACCTCAAAAAATACGTTTGCAAAGCGCTCAATCAGGACGCAAATGCAAAACTTACTGTGATACGAACCTCTGTAGCCTTCTGTCGTTAGCCCCTATTTTGCATATCCAACGGCCCTGGTCTCGCGAATAACGGTGACACGAATCTGGCCAGGATAGGTGAGCTTTTCTTCAATGGCCTTGGCAATATCCTGGCTGAGGAGATTGGTCTCCGCATCCTTGACTTTCTGCGAATCAACGATGATACGAAGATCCCGGCCAGCCTGAATGGCATAGCATTTGTCGACACCTTCAAAGGAACTGGCAATAGCCTCAAGATCTTCCAGCCGTTTGACATAAGATTGCAACATTTCCTTACGCGCACCGGGACGGGCACCGGAAAGGGCATCTGCAGACTGTACCAGAATATCGAGAACCGATTGAGGGGGTTGGTCTTCATGGTGGGCACCAATGGCATAAACAACCTCTTCCGGTTCACCATATTTCTTTGCCAGGTCACGACCAATGATGGCATGGGAACCCTCGACTTCGTGATCCACTGCCTTTCCTATATCGTGGAGGAGCCCGGCACGCTTAGCCATTTTCACATCAATACCCAGTTCCGCAGCCATTATTCCACAGAGAAAGGCCACCTCAAGAGAATGCTGCAGGACATTCTGACCGTAACTGGTACGATATTTCAAGCGGCCAAGGATATTAATCAGATCCACATGCACGCCATGGGCACCGACATCAAAGGTAGCCTGTTCTCCAGCCTCCCGGATAACGACCTCAAGCTCCTTGGTCACTTTGGCGACGACTTCTTCAATTCGAGCCGGATGAATACGACCGTCATTAATCAGCTGCAACAGGGCCAAACGGGCAATTTCGCGACGAACTGGATTAAAACCCGAGAGGATAACGGCTTCCGGGGTATCATCAATAATGATATCAATACCGGTAGCAGCCTCTATGGCTCTGATATTTCGTCCTTCCCTACCAATGATCCGTCCTTTCATCTCATCATTGGGTAACGGGACCATGGAAACGGTCTTGTCTGCAACATAATCTCCGGCATAGCGACAAATAGCCAACGCAAGGATATTTTTCCCCTTGCGGTCAGCCTCCATTTTCATCTCATTTTCTATGCGTGCAAGCCGTTTGGCGGCGTCCATGCGCGCTTCACTCTCCAAGGAATCCATAAGCAGCTTTTTGGCTTCACTCTGAGTAACACCAGAAATTTTCTCCAACTCATTGCGCTGTTGTCCAATCAAGAGATCAATTTCTTTATCTTTATCTCGCAATTCCTGTTCATGCTGTTGCAGATTATTGAGCCGCTTGTCCATATCTCCTTGACGTCTATCCAGAGTAGCCCACTCCTTTTTCAACTGATCTTTTTTACGATCCAGGAGAAGTAGCTCTTCTTTCAGGTCATTTTTTTCGGCCCGAATTTCTTCCTCAGCAATCTGCTTTTGTTTGTAGGCCTCTTCCTTACTCTGAATCAGAGCCTCTTTTTTTATCTGTTCAGCCTCAACGATGGCAGCTTCAATGATTTGTTTTCCTTGAGATTTAATATTGGCATGCTGCCCTTCAATAAATCGTTTTCGCAGGAAAAAACCGCCGACAAGACCTGCCAACAGGCCAAGAGGCAGAAGCACAAGCGCTTGATTTACAAATTCCATATAAACTGTTCCCCATGGCAGCAGAAGCGAAGATAGCGGAACAAAGAGAGACGTTGGAGTAAAAAACTCCACAAAGAGGGGGAGAAAAACGAAGGGGGAAGGGAGTTGTACAACCTTTAATCAGATGTATCCGTTCATTCTACATCCGAAAAAGTTATACCGAAAAGTCAACCATTTACATCATCACCAAAAAAACACATGCGACATTAAGGACATGTAAATAACGTTTTTTTCTCTATATATGAAATCGGCCAAAAGATAGTGCCGCACCGTTAGACAGTTGATATAAACAAACTCTGCTTTTCCTTTATTCGTCTTCTTTCCGACAACTACTCTTTCAACCGCAGTCAATCCTGCTGGTTATTTCCGGGAGGACATCGTTTTTATTCTGCAGTACCGCCTTGCATAACGATATGTTCCCGGAATATAAAAACAGAACAGAAAATCTTTCTGTTCTGAGAAAGTTAAATTTCCCCACCCTGCCGTGTCATCAGGAGAGTTAAACCTATTAAATAGGTGGGCAGACCCATGTCCATTTCTGGGAATTCGCAAGCGATTTTCCATATTCGAACAGCGAGGTTACCCTTTTTAAGAGAGTTGGCTCAACGACACTGAAGATCACCAACAGCGCAGGGAAAACTGTTAATCCCTTCCGTCACCCGAAGGGAACGAAAGAGATTTTAAACTTATTATAATTTAGTATAACAAAGTTTCCGGAAAACGAAAACAGATTATCCTGAATGGACTCGTAAAAAATATCGTTTTTGTTGATATATAAAATACTTCCTCTACAGTGGCACGTTTTTCCCTGTTATTTTAATGCATTACCAATCAACAGGGTTGCAAAAAAAACAACCACTAAACAGCTGAAGCTGTTTCTTACAACACAATCATTCTTCTGGTATCTTTTTTTCTTCTGCCAACTCACCACTTATCTGTTCCGTAAGACGAAGTAAACGAGTTTCCATATCATCCTTATAGGCCTCAAAATCTCTTTTCAACTCAACATATTTGGAAGCCATATTCAAGCTGGCCAAAACAGCAACCTTGCTGACCGATATACTCCCGGCAATATCTGAAGAACTGTTTTCGAGGACAAGTCCCTTCACCATCTGGAGAATTTCGTTCACCTCCTCTTCAGGAGCACCGGTATAAAAAGCAAAGGGCTGTCCCAGAAGTTCAAAACGAACGAGGCGTTCCAATAGATTCTCCTTTCAACCTATTTTACACTGCAGACTGAGAAGTAGACCAGACTGCTGTACGGATACTTTCACTTATTCAGAACGATCTTCATCCTCTGAATCATCGGAGAAAAGGCTCCCCTGGACTGCGGAATCAGCGGCCTTATCAGAGGGATATGATGATTCTTCCTCCTTGATATTGACTCCGCTGGCGCTCTCCCATTCCTCAATTTTATCGATAAGACTCCCTACCCGGCTGGAGATATCTCCACGCTCTTCCCTCATGCCGGCAAGATCCTCCTCAAGGCCATCAATGGTAGCATCACGCCTCTCTATCCGTTCTGTCAGCTGCCTATTCTCTTCCTGAAGAGCATTAAATTTCGTGAGCAGAGAAGAAACAAATCTTTCCAGACGTTGCAATTCATTATCCTGAGCCATTCTATATACTCCTGAGCAAATATAAAAATATTAAAATATCAAAGTTAACAGTACCAGTTAAAGAACAGCTAGATTATACCCTCAGTGACTTTTATTGCAAGGTTTCACTCCATGCTATTCAGCTAAAAACACGTCTCATTTCAAAAAAGAGCGGTAAGTAGGCTCCAATAGATTTCAAACTCCACTATCAAAAGAAAACGGTTCGCTACTCAAGCCCCTGCAGATTGGCAGAAAGGCTCTCACAACTCCCCCCTTCCTTAACATCTCCTGATAAGCCTCAGGGCCCAACTCAAACCTGAACCGGTACTGGTTATACCCGCGAATAATTCCAACTCAATGGACGGCCATTGACATAAGGCATATGCCCATGAAAAGGCTTATCGTTGCCGTCAAAAACCAAGGGAAGAAAATATTTATCTCCCTCCCACATCGGCAAGGTCTCAAGTTCCCTCAGCGGTTTCCAACACAGATTGCCTTCCTCGTTTTCAGACCAGGGTTCACCCAGAAAACGATTAACAAGAAAAATAAAACCAAACCAGTGCTCTCCGCCAGGGCCGAATCCCGGCCAACTGACCGTACCTCTCAGCTCTGCCGCTTCACAGATGATTCCAGCTTCTTCCTGGATCTCTCGTTTCAAACAGGCAAAAACATCTTCTCCTACTTCCATTTTTCCACCAAGACCATTATACTTACCCAGATGCTGATCCCCCAGCCTTTTATTTCTATGAACCAACAAGACACTTTCTTTATCCTGGGAAAGGACAAACCCAAGCGTTGCCAAGATAGGGCTATACATCAATTACTCCTTGTGATTAAATAGTGATAGCAGCAGTACTCTAATTCTCATTCTTCCTCTTTTCTTATTATGGCACCATTGATATCCAATCAGGTCCTGACCTCTTCCCAAAAGAGGCCCCACCGCAAGATAGCCCCAGGTATCCATTTTCCTGGATTCTCCTGCCTGGGATCTTTTTTATTTTTCTTTTCCCTCTGCCTCTCAATCATACTCCCGGCAACCACTTTCGCAGATGAAGACTTCCCCCGGTATCCTGTCATTGAAAACAATGTCCGCTTCTGGGAGAAGGTGTACGATCACTATTCCACCAGCCAGGCAGTGGTCCATGATTCGTATGACCTTTCAAAAATCTATACTGTCCTTCCCATCGTTGACCACCGAATTCCCGGAGCTTCTAAAATCAACGCTCCAATACTCGAAGGCGCTGAAAAAAAATATTCCGAGATTCTCAATAAACTCGCCAAGGGTATCCCACCACGCAGTGATGATGAAAAACGGATTGCCACCCTTTTCCGCACCCACACCCCAAAACAGTTGCAAGATGCCGCGAACTCAATACGTATTCAGATTGGCCAAAAGGAGCGCTTCCTCGAAGGATACATCCGATCAGGAGCTTATCTCAGTGAGATTCGCAAAATATTCAGCGAGCAGGGATTGCCGGAAGAACTCGCCTATCTTCCCCACGTAGAATCTTCTTTTAACCTGAAGGCCTATTCAAAATTCGGCGCATCTGGAATCTGGCAGTTTACTCGCGAGACTGGAAGCCAGTACCTTACCATCAATTATGAAGTAGATGAACGACAGGATCCCATCCTCGCAAGCCGAGCAGCCGCTCAGTTCCTGAAAAAAAACTACCAACTCCTTGGCAGCTGGCCACTTGCTCTGACCGCCTACAACTATGGACCGGCAGGTATGCTGCGAGCCCAAAAAGCCCACACGAGCTATGAGAAAATATTTGCCAACTACGATCAAGGATATTTTAAATTTGCCTCTCGCAACTTTTACTCCGAATTTCTTGCAGCCTTGAGCGTAGTCAAAAAACTTGAAAAAGATTCTTCTCTCACCCTCAACAAGCCTCAACAGGTGTTGACCATAACCCTCCCCGGTTATATCGCAGCCAATGACCTCTGCAAACATCTCAAGGTATCTCCGAGCACCATACAAGGGTTGAATCCTGCCTTACGCAGCTCTGTGCTGGAGGGAGAAAAATATGTGCCAAAGGGCTATACTCTCCGTCTTCCCCGGAGCCAGGAACAGAAAAATTTACTGGCAGCACTCCCTCAACGTCTTTACCACAAAACGCAAAAGCCAACAAAATTCTATCAAGTCCGCTCTGGAGATAGCGCCAGCAAAATAGCCCGTGCCCATGGCGTCAGCCTCACAACGCTTAGGCTAGCCAATAAACTCGACAAAAAGGCCTCTGTTTTTGTTGGCCAAAACCTGCGCATCCCTGAGCAACCGACAAAAAACAGATCAGCAGAAATACAAAACATCAGTTCCACGGCACAAAAGCGCACGCTTCCCACCCTGACTGCGACTTCCACTGCCAGCAGTCCTCAATCAGTACCAGTACTGATTGAGACCAACAAAAAAGAAGCTGAATGGAAATCCATTCAGATGGCCCGTGGAATAGTCCTGGGTGAACTCAGTGTCCGCAATCTTTCCCCAAATAAGAACGGCACCCAGGGGACAATAACCGTTCTCCCGGAAGAATCGTTAGAACTTCTCGCCAAATGGTTGCAGATCCCCAGCGAGGAGCTTCGCAAGATAAACAAACTCCCTCCTGATCGCCAGATCGTTCCTGATGAAACAATCCATGTCCTTTTAAGCAAGGTATCAGCCAGCGAATTTGAAGAAAAACGATTTGACTTTCACCTTGAAACTGAAGAAGATTTCTATAGTGCTTATAAAATCGTCGGAGTCAGAGTCTATGAAGTTAATAAAGGTGACACCATCTGGGAAATCTGTCGTACTAAGTTTGACCTCCCTTTCTGGCTCTTGAAAAAATATAACACCGACCTAAATTTTAACAACCTTCGTTCCTCGCAGCAATTGACAATCCCCATTGTCAAGGCTATTTGATAGGGAGTCCCTTGCCTGCCCATTATTTTTTACCTGAATAAGGAGTTCTTTTTATGGATATTTCAAAACGTATTGCTGAGATGAAACGTCAACCTGGATTCAAGGACAATGTCGGGATGATCCTCATCCATAACGGCGTGGTCCGTAACTGGTCACGGAAGGACAAAAAAAAGGTCATTGCCCTTGAAGTCACTCCGGATCTTGCCAAAATTGAGTCCATCCGCCAGGAATTTCTCAAACGTGAAGGAATTTACGACATAGTTGCAGAAGCCCTGACCGGGCGTTTTCAACCTGGAGACGATCTACTCTATCTCATTGTGGCCGGCGATATTCGAGAAAACATCAAACCGGTTCTGGCCGAACTTCTCGACCGGGTCAAATCGGAAGCGGTCCACAAGAAAGAGATTATGGCAGAGTAATCCATAAAAATGGGGTATCCACTCAGGACAAGACAAATACAATAGAGGTGAGGTTGAGCCGTACCACTAGCCGCAAAACGCTTCGGATTCACTGAATTTGCCATCCATCTGTCAATTACCACTCGCGACAGATGGATATGGTACCGAGACAACGAGTAACGAATAGCCCTGACCCCCCAAAACTGCGCTCTATCTGTCTTGCATGTAAGTGGGTACCCTTTGTTCAGAACAGACAGGTGCCCATGGCCACAGCAAAAAACATAATTCGAAAATTCAATGATATCGAACCCCTTCCCCACGTAGTTACCACCCTCTCCCATCTCATCTCAGATGAGAATGCCACCATGAAGGACTTTGAAGACGTCATCAAAATGGATCCGATTCTGGTGGTACGCCTGCTTCGTCTGATAAACAGCTCTTTTTACGGACTCACCCAGCGAATTGACTCCATCGGCAGAGCCGTCGCCTTTATCGGCAGGAAGAATCTACACAACCTGGCTGTAACCGATGCCTTGAAAAATATTTTCCGGGGAGATAAAAAATCCCATATTTTTTCAAGAAAAAAACTGTGGCTCCACTGTGCCGCTGTAAGCATCTGCGCCAAAATGATCGCCGAAAGAATTTTCGGCACCAACGGAGACGACGCATATCTATGTGGTATACTCCACGATTTCGGAATGATCGTCGAAGAACAGGTAGAAAGAGAAAAATTCCTGGCCACCTGTGAGGCCTGTAGCACCGGCAACTCTATCACCACTCTCGAACAACAGTTTCTGGGAACCGATCACTGTGAAATCGGCTACCTCATGACCCTTGAGTGGAAGATGCCCCAGACCATCCAGGAGGCCATCCGCGATCATCACCAGCAAGACAACAATTACCCTCCCGAAAGCCTGACTGGCATCATTCAGATTGCAGAGTATATTACCGGGCAACTGGGTTACACGGCCCTGGCCAACACCATTCCGGAGCTGCCTCTCCATCTGGTTTCTCATCTCCAGGAAAACATGGATGAATACAAGGTCCTGATCGAAGATCTTCCAGAAGAAATGATCAGAGCCCAGGATATTTATGGCGCCAAAGAGGAATGATATGATCAGCAACTTTACGATTTTCGAGTCAGTCATCTCCTATCAAAAAGAGATCCAGGAACTGTTACAGCTCCTTCATACACTCGTCCCCGAATGCTGGTATCTGTGTATAGACCACAGGGGTGAGCAATCCAGCACAGGAGAGGCTGTTCCTCCCTCCCCTGCTCTCCTGAAAAGGCTCAAAACACTCCTGGCCAAAGAAAAAGAACCCTTTCTCGCCGTCACTGGAGAAGAATGCGCCTGGCATGCCATAGCTCTTGCCGATATTCAGGCGACTCTCTTCTTCACCCACCCCTCTTCTGGCCACCTCTCATCCCATTTTCAGAAGATGATCATCCTTGGTTGCAGGCTCTTTGCCAGCCGTCTCGAGAAGACTGCCGTTGAGAAAAAATTGGCCATACAAAAAAAACAATTCGATCGTAAATTTTCAGTCCTGGAAAAAAAATATCAGACCACCCTGGAGGATAATGAAAAAAACTACCAGATTATTCAGGAACAACAGGAAAATTATTCCAAAACCTTGAAAACCGAAATTGCAATCCAGACCAAACAGTTACGCAAGGCAAAAAGTGCTGCAGAAGCTGCTTCAGTTGCCAAAAGCCAATTTCTGGCTTCCATGAGCCATGAAATAAGGACACCGATGAACGGTGTCATCGGTTTTACTGAAATGCTCTTAGCCAGCGAACTCGATGAGGAGCAGCGTGACTGTGCCAAAACCATCAAAAGAAGCGGCGAGGCATTACTGGGCCTGATTAATGACATCCTCGATTTCTCAAAAGTCGAAGCCGGTCAAATGAGTCTTGAATACATTGACTTTGACCCGGAGATCACTGCTCACGATGTCTGCGACATGATACGTCCCAGGGTATCCGGAAAACCCATTGAGGTTCTCTGTCGCATCGATGACAACCTCCCCGCCAACCTTAAAGGTGACCCGGGAAGATTTCGACAGGTACTGATTAATCTTCTGGCCAACTCAGCCAAGTTCACTGAAAAAGGAGAACTGGAGTTGGCCATCAACGTGGAAAAAGAAGACCATGAGACCATCACCCTGCACTGTCTGATACGTGATACCGGAATCGGCATTGCTCCCTCCAAATTTGAATTTATTTTCGAAGCCTTTAAACAGGAAGACGGTTCAACCACCCGTAAGTATGGTGGAACAGGGCTAGGCCTCTCCATATGTCGCAAAATTGCAGCCCTGATGCAGGGAAAGGTCTGGGTAGAAAGCGTTCAGGGTCAGGGAACCACCTTCCATTTTACGGCAGTGATGCGCAAGTCAGCAATTTCACGCAGCAAGCCCCTCAGCCAGCTGGACCTGAAGGGAAGCAAGATGCTCATTGTTGACGACAACCGGGCCAACAATGAGATCCTGGAACACCTTCTCAAGAAAGCGGAAATTCAGGTGGTCACCCTGCTCGATGAGACCAAAACCATGGAAACCCTTGCTGCTGCAGAACAACAGGGGAACCCCTTTGATCTCGCCATTGTTGACCTGCAGATGCCTATGATTTCAGGTTTTAAGCTGGCGACCATGATCAAAACCTCAGATCTGCAGAGTAAGAATATCCCCCTGCTCGCCTACACCTCCTCAACGGAAAAGATCGCCAGCAAATGCAAAGAAGCAGGTTTTAAGGCCTTTTTGACCAAACCTGCCAGGCGCTCCATTCTTCTGCGCACCCTTTCCAAAACATTAAACAGTAAAGACGATCAAGATATTCCGCAGGCAGATAAAAAGCTGGTGACCCAATACTCAGTTCGCGAAGAGATAAAACAATCTGTCAGGTTACTTCTGGTCGAGGATAATCTGGTGAACCAGAAACTTGCTAATATGATGCTGACTAAGGCCGGTTATAGCGTAGAAATCGCAGCCAACGGCAAACTGGCAGTGGAAGCGCTCCGCAACACCCCGGACCAGTTTGATACCATCCTCATGGATGTGCAAATGCCGGAAATGGATGGCTATGAGGCTACACGAAAAATCCGCAGTTTGGGTTTTACCACTATTCCCATAATAGCCATGACTGCAAATGCCATGAAGGGGGACCGGGAACTCTGTCTCGAAGCCGGTATGAATGACTATATCACAAAACCGATCAAACGCGATATCGTCTTTAATATCCTGGATAAATGGTTATACTCAAAACGCTGACCCCCCGAAGCCCCTGGCAACAGAAAAGGCAGCAGACCATCCATTGCCTGCTGCCAAAACCCATGTGATGTTATGCACAAGCAAGATCCCGGCAAAGTGACCCTCATCCAACGAGCCATTACCTGGGCAGATATCCCCTTTTCCGGGAACTCTGTTCTACTGCATAATTTCCACACCTTTGTTCGCATTCTCCTCATCACTGTCAAAGAATTCAACAGGAACGAACTCAATATTCGGGCGAGTGCTCTGACATATACAATTCTCCTCTCCCTTGTCCCCATCCTGGCGATGAGTACGGCAGTGGTAAAAGGACTCGGTGGCGGCAACCAATTGCGACAGGTCGTGTACAGTTACATTGATACCCTGGAAAGAGCCACACCCATCCCCCAGGAAGCTATCATTCCTGGCTTTTCAGAAGACATACACCTTTCCCCGGCTCCGGAAGAGGTACCATCGTCGGGGCAAAATGCCACCATTACCATACACCTCCGCGCAGCAACCGATCAAATCTTCGACTACGTAGATAAAACAAATTTCGCTACCCTTGGCACCTTTGGTGTTCTCGGTATCCTGTTCAGTGCCATTCTTGTTCTCGGCAACATTGAACTTTCCATGAATACCATATGGCAGGTCTCATCCGGTCGCACTCTTCTACGCAAGCTTACCGATTACCTGACCTTTCTCGTCCTTATGCCCTTTTCCATTAACTTTGGTTTTGCAGCCAATGCCGTTCTCAAAAACGACGCTCTGCTCGGCAAAATTATAGCTTTTTTCCCCGAGATGTGGGTCCAAACAGCCCTCCTCCTCGTCCCTCTCTTTTTTATCACTTTGACCCTGTTCCTGATTTATATCTTTTTCCCTAATACCAACGTGAGACCACTGCCAGCATTTATCGGCGCCCTTTTTGGGGCAACGTTCTGGTTCATTACCCAGAATTTCTATATCGGCCTCCAGATCGGCGTCTCCAATTATAATGCGATCTATGGTTCTTTTGCCACCTTGCCGCTCTTTCTGGTCTGGATGTTTCTCGGCTGGGTATTTATCCTTGGCGGGGCCCAACTGGCATTTGCCTGTCAACAACACCGCAGTTATCAACTCAAGGATGAAGACCATTCACCACTGGAGCAACTCAGCGCTGCCTTCGACATCCTCACAACCACCCTTGACGCCTATGCCGAGAAAAGAGAATTGCAGCACGATAAACTTCGAGGCCATTGCCCTGCCTACTCAAGCAAGCTGATAGACAAGACCTTAAAAAAACTCCTTGCTGCCCATCTTTTGGTCAGCACCAAAAGAGGGCTGCTCCTTCCTGGAGCCCCTGCCGATCAAATCCAACACCAGGAAATTATCCAAGCAATCCTCGGAAAAACATTCCCGCAAACGAAGGGAGGAAAGACTGCGTCAGACTTCCTGGAACAGGCGGATCCTTTTCTCCATATGAATTTTGACGAAAGAAAACAGCATGAGTCCGATACCGACCAGATAACAAGGAAGTAGCACAATACTGAACGGCTACAACATCTCTCTTGTCGTTGTGACAAACTTATTTTCCTCGGCTGTTGCAATAGAGTTGGGGTAACGAAAAACGCCCCAAGTGAAGGAGAATGCGGGTATCACTCTCTTGGAATGATGGCAGATTGGTGTGAATAGTACTGAAAGAGCTCAATGACTTTTTCGATTTTATCGGCGATATTCATCAACGCCAGCGAAGAGGGCGCCTCCGGCAAGAGTTCACATACCGGCATATACGCCCTGAGAGCTTCATTAATTGCCTGGTCTTCGGGGATCTCTCCCAGTGCCGGTATATCAATGCCGAGATATTTTGCCACAAGCTTTTTGAGTTTTGTTTTGTTGACCCTGCCTTTAGTGATATTTCTGTTAATCACCAGCAACGGATTAAAACCATGCAGGGCCTGTTGCGCCTTTTCTCTTGCACCTTCCTCTGCCTTTTCAGCCCATTCAAACACATCAGCCAGTGAGGAAAAGTTCTTGCTTTTAAGAAACAGACTCACTTGACTGTGGGAAAGAAAACTGCCAAGTACTTTTCGGATGGTTGCCAGTTGCAAAAAATTATAAAAATCCATTATTGCGGTGGGATCCGGCATGGTTACACAAATTTGAACATCGGCGCACATGAAAAAATCAAGGGAGTGATAACTGGTTCCTGCTCCGACATCAATGAAGACAACATCAGCATCAAGGGAAGCAATACCTTTCAACAGGCGTTGCTTTTCCTGGTAGCTCATATTGGCAGTCTGCAAGGTATTGCCGGTTCCTGGAATAAGCTGCAATCCATTGAAAGCATAGAAAGTATGCACGGCATCAGCCAGGGATTCAACTCTTCTTGCCAGAAAATCAGTAAGAGAGTATTTAGGCTCAAAAAGACCGAAGAGAAGATGGGCATCAGCACCACCGATATCAAGATCAACCAGGCATACTTTTTTTCCTCTCTTGGCGAGAAGGAGGGCAAGGTTGCAAAGGATCATCGTCTTGCCGGTGCCTCCCTTGCCGGAGCCTATTGATATCGTAATGGCCATAGTGAAAACTTGTTCTTATTGTGGGCACGGGCTAAACAGTCAGCTCTTTTTTTTACGCTTTTTACGAATTTCATAAATGAATTTTGCTGTTTTCAACACTGTTTTCAGTTCAGTCTGGGTTTCGCCGGCAGCACTCCACAACAGCCACCCTTCTTTTGAACGGAGAATAATCTTCCCATTTTCATAGGTAATTACGGTTTCGCCAAGCAGATCAGCAACGTCTGTTTCTGCTTCTTGTCCTGGTTCTGGTTCTTTTGATAAAAGAGTTTTCTTATGCTGGATGCAGGAAGAGCACAGCAATGAGGTATTATTTCCGAAAAGATTGAGAACTCCTCCGCAGTCTTTACAAAATTTCATTCAACATTCTTCATAGGTCTCAGGTACAGTTTGTATATTTATCTCTCATCGTCCTGTTTTCTCTTTTCTTTTCGGTTAAGTGCAGACAATTGTTTAGCTTGTATCCGATATTGAAGGTGATATCAGAGTATTACAGCAATGGCTACCCTTCTCCCCTACGGAGTGCAGAGTCGACCATCCCCCTGCATTAGCGAATATTTATCTAGAGAATGACTCTTTCGTTAACCTGTTCAGCCCCCAGGCCAGGATGAGCAACGGTTCACCAGGCCCTGATAACATCTCAACTCTAATCCAATCCCACAGGGGAGAAAATCAAAAAAATTGAGCAGCTGTCCAACAGCACTTCATCTTCCTCCATTCAGGTCTTCTCGAACAGCGAGAGTATACTTCGAAATCCCAAATGAACAAATACAAGGCACTGTTAAACAGTTAGAGTGGTTCTTTGCCATCAATTTAGTTTTACAGAAATAGTTTAAGAATTGAGCCAGTGAACGCACCCGGCTGGAGAGAAGTTTTCAATGCCGGAGGAGTGGTGAGATCAGAATAAGATGGTCGTGCCTCGCCATCATTGTTCAAAGAGCGCCGCTGGCAAGACAAAGACCTCTTGCCGGTTCCTGACAGCATTGATATGGAAGGGTCCATCCAACGGTGGACCATGCAGATCTGGCCCAGATGGCGGTCAATATCTAAGGATAGAAAAACAGATACAATCCATTATGAGGATCAGCTGGGAAGAGAGCAGAGAAGAGGTAACGGTTACAAGAGGTCGTTCGCAGGGATGGTCTTATGATACCGCTCCTGAACGAACAGGGGTTGCAGAAACAGTTTCATATTTTCAACGATCTCAGCAAAGAGGTTTCCCCTTCGTAGAATCCAAGGTGCTTTACCAATTCAGAGATAGACTCTGTTCTCTTTCTATGCGAGAGTAGAGACTGAGAGGAAGGATATAGTGACCACAGATAATTGCTGAGCATACGTCCACTCACCCCATCAGCCGCCACCGATAACCGGAAAAATTGCCACGTTATCCCCTTTTTCTATACGAGTCTCAAACTGGCAATGCCTGGAATTGATCATAAGGACACCAACTTCTTCGAAGTCAATACCCAGTCCTGCAACAACTTCGGAGACCGTCGTCGCTTCAGGGTATTCTCTCTCTTCTATCTTGAAACGACCTTCACGAAAGAAGGCAAAGAGTTTGATGGTTACTTTCATTTGGATCTCCTTAACAATAATTAAAACACCTTATCTGAGCAACTCTGTTACTCTCACGAGGCTGTTTGAAGTGGTGTTGACGCTTTTCTATGCAAGGGAAAGGTGAAAAACATTTTTAAAGGTTTTTTCGCTGCAGCGGCAGACCAGTAACCGATGATTCAAGGCTATCTCTTCCACTAGATGGACAGCAGCATGCAGACCTTCGTATCGACCAGGTGCCAGAACGAAGAAAAAATCAATCCTTTAAGCAGCGTATCATATAATTAGAAAATGGTTTTTTAAAATTCAGCCCCTCAATCCTCACCATTCGATGCCCTTACTTTTGTTCATACATTACCTTCCCGCAATCGCGAAGATCATAGCCGCCAAGGGTGAGCACTTTCTTATGAAAATGCATATCATTTTTCATAATTTCGAGAACGGTATCCACCTTTTCGTCTTCTCGAAACTGAAGGGGAAGAATGAGGTCATAGCGCTCCTCAGTTACCGAGACAAAATCAAGATCATGGGCTACCGCTGCCGCACGAATTCCCATTCCCGTGTCAACGCTGCCGCCGGCAATGGCCGCAGCAAGACCCATATGGGTATATTCTTCATGGTTATAGCCTTGAATGGCCCTCGGATCGACAGAGAGATCCCTTAGGATCTTGTCAGTGAGCACACGGGTACCGGCACCATTTTGGCGGTTAATAAAAGAAAGCTTACGTCTGGCAATATCGGAAAACCCCTCAATAGCCAGTGGATTGCCCTTCTCAACGAGAAGTCCCTGCTCACGATAGCAGAGATTGATGAGCTGGAGAGGAATGCCACCAAGAAACCGCTTGATGTAGGAAATATTATATTCCCCACTTACGTCATCGAGAAGATGCGTCCCGGCAAGATGGGCCTCCCCCCTGCGTATTGCCATTATGCCACCCATGCTACCGACATGGGACGACGAGATTCTGATAGAGGGACGTTGGTTGTGCAGCTGATTGGCAATGACATCAAGGATGTTATCGTGACTGCCAATAAACACTAGAGTGGACTCTAGCTCCTGGCGAGGACGAAGGAGTTCAATTTGGACATGGTCACCGGCACCCATACAGTCACATCCGGCAGGGAGGGTCAATAAACCATCGGCCCGCACAAGAGACATCACGGATCCTGCCCCTTTTCCTATCGGAGTGGCTATAAAGCTATTATCAACCTGCCCCAGGGTGACCCTTACATATTCATCAACCACCTTGGACGAGTGCCATGGACGCGACATCACTGCCTCAATCATGTCCTCTTTCGGAGTTTCCAGGTTCATAAAGGTATAAATCATTTCACGAACAAAGAGACGCATAGTCAGGATGGCCGAAACCGGATAGCCTGGCAGCCCTATAACAGGGGTATCATCGACAATGGCCAAAACAACTGGTTTCCCTGGCTTTATAGCCACGCCGTGAACAATGATTTCACCTATCTCCGCCAACACATCCGAGGTATAATCCCTGGTACCTGCAGAGGCCCCGGCATTGATCACGACAATATCATTTTCCAGCACCGCCCTATCTATTGCTTTGCGCAGATGCTGAGGATCATCAATCACCGGGAGCGAGCCTTTGGCTTCGGCCCCCCAATCATTAAGATATCCCGCAAGTATCCGGGAGTTACACTCGAGAACCTGACCTGGTTTTACCCCTTGACCGGGTTGGATAAGTTCATTACCGGTGGGGATAACCAGCACCTTGGGCGGACGCCGGATATTAATTTTTGTTACCCCGGCGGCCAGCAAGGCCGCTTGATCGATGGGACGAACTTTGTGTCCTTCGGGCAGGATGAGCTCGGTTGCTACAATATCTTCACCAATGGTTCGCACATGCTGCCAGGGAATTGCCGGCTTAGCCAGTTCCACTTCCTCGTCGCTGACATAATGGACATCCTCGCTCATGACTACGGCATCAAAACCTGCAGGTATGACGTTGCCGGTGTTTACCGGCATAAATCTCTCTTGAGTAAGGTGCACAGGCAAGGCCTCAGTCGCCTGGGCCAGATCCGCGAAATGGACAGCAATTCCATCCATAGCCGCAGCATTATATGAAGGTGACGACTGATTGGCGAAGACCGGATCGGCGAGACGGCAGCCCAGGGCTTCATCAACAGGGAAAAAATGGATGGTTAGCAGCCTGCTGCCAAACTCAATGTCTTCGAGAGCTGCTTGCCAAAGTTCTTTCGCTGCAGTAAGCGGCTTATTTCCAACGAAAATATTGGATTTTTTCATTGGAACAAGTACCCTCTGCCTGGAGAACCTATTGCCAGGCCCTGTCCACTTGCAACGCTAAGAAAGTGATCATGATCCCTCAACAAGATGACTATTAAACCTGCTCTATCTGGAGAAAACTGAAGACCTGACATGCTCAGGGGAGGAAGAACAAGAGTATCAATGACAGGGTTAACTCCCTGCCTGCCAGGCATTTCTTTTATACTAGGAGAGACGGCCATCGTCTTCATGAATCTTTAAAAAGACGATATCTGAGTGAAGAAGAATGGTCTTGACCTCTTCAAGTTCCAATGAGTTATCATCACAACTGAGGGCAAGAAGATGAGAAAAGAGCTGCGGACGATAGTTAATAAATTTCAAAACACTGTCACTTTTCATAAAGCAACCGTTATTGAGGAAATTTCCTCCTTTTTCACTGGCAATGACATTGAATAATTTCAGGGTGATGATTTTTTTTTCAGCCTTCTCTAAACTGTCTGAAGAAGCGTGCGATTCTGCAGTTCTCAAGGCTGCATGAAAACTGTTTTTTCGAAAAATTGCCCCGGCAAGTCCTGGCATGGCACCGGAAATAGCAATAACTGGAGCAGATCCCTCAATATCTGTTTCGATATCATCAACAGGCAACCCGTTGTGAAAAATAGTTTCTATGCGATCAACTATATATTGGCTGTTCACACCCGGTAAAGAGGAAAAAAACGCTCTATAGGTGCATGGGGATTGACGTTCTTCAATGATTCCGGCCTGCAACAAAGTTGTATAACGAGAGATAGAACCGGCTGGTATGAGAAGTTCCAATCGGGAAATATGCTGGGCTGAGTTAAACATAGCGAGGGGATGGAACAGGTTAGAAATGAATAAACTGGAAAGTGTACGTCTGCTCTCTGCCTATTGATGGAGGAGGAAAGAATGGCAATAGGCAGAAAACAGAGCGTACAACTCAGATAATGCTACTTAGAATTCCCAGAAGGTATCGATCTCCTCTCCGGTGAAATCCCAAACTACGTTATGGGGAGCTATGGGCTCCAGGCTAAAGAATTCAGGCAACCTGTCATCCTCTTTGGTAAAGCCAGCAGCCTGATTAAAGGCGTGCTCCGTTTTGAGGATATATTTACCAAGATTCACAACATCATCACCGGTCAATGCAATACCGAAACGGGCATTGATGAGGTCAATGAGAGCCGGCAGACAGGTTGTATCGTCAAGGGCTGCAAAGGCAATAAAGAGGCACATCCCTGTTGAATCAATGGCCGCTGTCGCGATCTGGAGATTACGGGAAAGCTCAACCTGACCTTCTTTGGTAAGAGGATCAATGCTCCCGCCGACACCAAGAATATTGGTGGCAATGGTATAGCCCATTGTGTGATCAGCTCCCTGGGTGGATGTGGCATAAGTGATACCGATTCCCTTAATGGCACGGGGATCATAGGCAGGAATGGCCTGATTTTTTACCACTGGAACACGGGTAACACCATAAGCGCGTCCAACATCACCAGCACCGCCGCCGATTATACGACCAAGGCCGGTTCCTTTGGCAACTTCCTCTGTCAAGATGCGCAGGAGACCTTCACCATCGCCAAACTCAATAACACCTGCTTCCATGGCAACACCCATGGCAACCGCAGTTTCGATGGAATCCAGACCGAGATCATCAAGGAGATGATCTGCTTCGGCAATCTGGTCCAGATTATCAATGGCACAGTCTGCGCCAAGGGCCCAGATTGATTCATACTCTATCCCTGAGGTCTTATATTCTTTCTTTACATCATTATAGATCTGAGAACATTGAATGACACATCCCTTGTGACAGTTATGTTTGACCTTCCCATCACGCTCTTTGATCACATCGTGCATGGTTTCCCCGGAAATCTGCTCATGTCCTTCAAACTGACCTTGAGTGAAATTCCTGGTTGGCAGCCCACCGGACTCATTAATAATATTAACAAGAACGTTGGTACCGTAGGTACCGAGGGCCTGGCTGACTGGGTGATCGACAAGGGCTTTGGCAAAGGCCTTGTTGGCTGCGCGAAACTTGTCGATATCGGCTATTTCAACCTTGCCGTCTTTAGGATCCACACTGATAAATTTGATACCCTTTGATCCCATTACGGCGCCAAGACCACCGCGTCCACAGGAACGGATATGTCCGTCAGGATCTTTTACCGAAATGTTTGCAGCTCTCATCTTCATTTCACCAGCAGGTCCGATGCTGATAATTCCCAGAGATGCGCCAAGACGTTCGTTAAGGAGTTCGATGGTGGCAAAATTACCCTTACCAATAACTTCTTTTTCCTCGTTGATGGTGACACCCTCAGGGGTAACCGCCAGGTTGTACCAGGTATCAGCCTTGGGCTGGCCTTCGATAATGATAGCTTTACAGCCGCATTTTGCCAGCAACTGGGCAGAAGTACCGCCTGAATTGGACTCTTTAATGGTGCCGGTCAAAGGACTTTTGGCCCCACAGGAGAGACGGCCTGAGTTTGCTGCAGGAGTACCGGAAAGCAGACCTGGGGCAATAACGAGTTTGTTATTGGGTCCGAGGGGATGACAGGTAGGGGGAACTTCTGCTGCGACAATTGTTGATGTGAGTCCACGTCCGCCATGACCAGCCCAGCCAGCCGGTACGTCTTCGACAGAAGTTGATAGATCCGTCATATTGACCCGAAAAATCTTATCAGCCATAATCTTACTCCTTTAATGATTGAAAATTTGAGCGTGTGTCAGAATCTCCACAGAGACACATCTTCAACGACCCGTTAAGCCAACCGGCCTCATGTTTAGCATTTTTTATCTACAACTTTAAATTCTTTGAAGGCCACTTCCCCACCCAGTTCTCGAAAAACCTTTCCACAGAGCCCTACAACTCGTTGGGTAATTCCTTGAGCTGGGCGCCAGTATACACTGGTCCGTCCTTACACACATAACTGGAGCCAATATTACATCGCCCACAGATTCCCACCCCGCATTTCATCCGTTTTTCAAGGGTAGTTACTATCTGCTCATCCTTAAACCCGAGTTTTTCCAGGGCCTGGAGGGTGAATTTAATCATTATCGGTGGTCCGCAGGTAATCGCGACGCTATTTTCAGCACTGGGAGCGATATCGAGAAGGACGTTTGGAATAAGACCAACGTTATGTTTCCAGCCCTCGAATTCAGCATCAATGGTCAGGTAGGTGTCAAGATCATCACGATCCAGCCAATCCTGCAACTCATAATTAAAGGCCATGTCAAGGGGGGATCGGGCTCCGTAAAGGAGGGTAATCTTACCGTAATCCGACCTGTTATCAAGCATGAACAAGAGAAGAGTCCGCAAGGGGGCCATACCAATACCACCACCGACGAAAACGATATCTTTTCCTTTCATGTCCTCATAGGGAAAGTGATTCCCCAGTGGTGCCCGTACGCCTATCTGATCGCCGGCCTTCAGAGTATGGAGGTTGCTCGTCACCTCACCGGATCGCATGACACTGAACTGGAGATACTCCATGCGCGATGGCGGAGAATTGATGACAAAGGTTGATTCACCAATACCGAAGGCTGAAAGCTGACCCACATTACCAGGCTGAAAACTAAAATTCTTCATTGCCTCCTGGTTATTCAGGGTCACCCTAAAGGTTATAATATTATGCGTTTCTTCTATGACTTCTTGAATGGTAGCCATCTCAGGAAGATAGAGATTTTTATTGTTCATCTGCTTACCCCTCTACAACTGTCGGCTCAAATGCTATGGCCTTCAGTACTATTTCACGAATATCCACTCCTGCCGGACAGCTCTTGATGCATCTGCCACAACCACAACAGGAAATAACTCCGTCATGAAGATCAGGATAATAACTGAATTTGTGTCCTACCCTGTTTTTCAATCGATGAGCCTTCGTCGGGCGAGGATTATGGCCACTGGCCTCCATGGTAAAAAGGGCTGACATGCAATTGTCCCATGACCTGATCCTGGAACCTTTCATACCTTGAGTTTCATCAGTGATGTTGAAACAATAGCATGTAGGGCAGAGATAGGTGCAGGTCCCACAACTGAGACACTTTGCTGAGACATCCTGCCAGAACTCAATGTTGTCGAACACTTCCAGCAATTTCTTGGGGGAATTCGCCAGATCCGGCGCCTGACTTAAGCTATCGGCAACCTCTTTACATACCCTTTCCCCTTCCTCTACCCTGTTTTCCCCTGCTGACAAGAGCTGAGAAGTCAACAGCGTTTCTCCTCTGTCGGAAACAGCTTTCAAGAGGAAACCTCCCTCGACAGGGATAGCCAGGACATCTGAACCTGTCGGATCGGATGGACTGCTGTTCACCCAGTGACAGAAGCAGGTATTCTCGGTTGCATCACAGGCCAGGGTGATAAACGAGGTATTATCGCGACGGGCCTTATAATAGATATCAGTTGCCTCTTCCGCCATATACACCCGATCAAACATGGTGAATCCGCGGACGTCACAGGGACGGCCACCAAACACTACAGCTGTTCCCTGGGGCAGGACTTCCTGGGCTTCGATCTTAATCCTGCTCAAATCTTCAGGATCTTTGCTGTACATGAAATCGACAAGTCTTTCACTCTGAGGAAAAACTGTCTTTTTAGGCGGCGCAGTGGCTGCGTATTTTATAAATATTTCCTGCTCGGGGTCAAAGGGGGCAAAAATTACTGCCTCGCCCTCATAACGAGGGGCAAAAACACGGTTTTCCTGTGCCAGTTCAGCCAGCCAGGACTTCAAGTCCGTTGATTTCAGATATTTAACAAGAGCCATTACCAATCCTTCTCTGTAATATTCTCTTCTTCCATCTTGAAGGAGAGCAGGGGCGGAGTCTCTTCAGGGTCAACTCCGGCCTCATATTTAAAAATATCCCTGATTTCCTTGTTCATTTTCTGCTTGAGCATCAGAACAGGGATATCAACAGGGCAGGCACGCTGACATTCACCGCATTCGGTACACCGTCCCGCCAGATGATAGGCGTGAATAACCTGAAACATCAATTTATCACGCACATTGTTTTCCTGGGACAACCAATGTGGCTCACGGCTTTCAGCCGCACAATGATCCCGGCAGACACATAATGGACAGGCACTGCGGCAGGCATAACAACGGATGCAACGATCAAGCTCCTTCAGCCAGAACCCGAATCGATCGGGAAGCGATAGGTTTTCAAAGGTTGCCAACGCCTCATAATCTGCAGGAGCAGGGACTGCCTCTCCGCTCTTGTCTCCGACGAAAATATCGCTGATGATCGCATCAGGATATCTGCAGGAATGACATTTATCGGCAAGAACATCAGATAGTTCCAATGAATGAGCCTTACCTGCAGCAACAATAACCACTGACTTGTCAGACATATCACAGGACTCAACATTTCCTACGTAGCCAAGGGCCTTTTTGATTTTTGCCTGATCCACCACACCTGTACAGGGAAAACCGAAGATGGTTATATCGTCCCTGGCGATGAGTTTTTCCTGAAGCAGTTCGATCACGGAACGGCTATCACAGCCCTTGACCACAATTCCCACCTTTTTGCCACGCAGGCCGGGGAGGTATGTTGCCAGGTTATGAACGCTGAGCGGACCTATCTCGAGCTTCTCTATATCTTCTTCCCGGCGGATAAAATGTGGGGTGGCATGCAAGGGATCAAAGCTCCCGCACCAGCCAATGACCACATCGAGTTCCGGCAGGGCCTTTCTGATGCTGTCTTTGAGTTCTTTTTGAAATTTCACCTGGTCTCCTTTATTCGGCTCAGATCTTAGGGCATCCCTTTAGAGGGCTGCCTGCATAAGGCCGAGTGTATCCGAGGCTTCCGGTCCTAATATCTTTGGCGCCGGGCCGAGTTTGTGAATCTGTTCGGTAAATGACGTCACCACTTGTTGCCAACGCTGACCTTCAGAAGCAGAAACCCAGGTATATTCAAACCGTCCCGGTTCATAACCGAGTATGGGGAGAAATTTGTGCATTATTTCCAATCTTCTGCGAGCGTAAAAATTGCCTTCCGCATAATGGCAATCTCTGGGATGACAACCTGAAACCAGTACGCCATCAGCTCCATTCATCAAAGCTTTTACAACAAACAAGGGGTCAATTCTTCCTGAACAGGGGACCTTGATAATACGGAGGTCCGTTGGTTGTTTAAAACGTCCAACTCCGGCAGTATCAGCACCACCATAGGAACACCAGTTACAGAGAAACCCGACAATACGAAGTTCTTTACCTTCTAGAACTGGCATAGTGCATTTACCTCCGAAAGGATCTGATTGTCAGTGGCATGCTGGAGCTGAATGGCACCCTGGGGACAGGTTGAGGTACAGATACCGCAGCCCTGACATATTGTTTCGATTACATCTGCCTTGGCCATACCACGGAAGTCAATCTCCTTAATGGCTCCGAAAGGACAGGTTTGGATACATTTGCCGCATCCGATACAGCGTTTGATGTCGACCATTGACACCTGGGGATCGCTTTCCAGTTGATCCTTGGAAAAGAGTCCCAGTACCTTGGAAGCAGCTGCACTTCCTTGGGCTACTGAAGACGGGATATCTTTGGGCCCCTGACAGGCACCGGCAAGATAAACACCGGCAGTGTTGGTCTCTACAGGTTTGAGTTTGGGATGTCCCTCCATATAAAATCCGTAGGAGTCGTAGGAAATGCGAAGCTTTTCCGCAAGTCCACTTGCTCCGGCGGAGGCTTCAGCACCCACTGCGAGCACAACAAGGTCCGCATCCACTTCAACCTGGGTACCCATGAGGGTATCAGCACCTCGAACCAGCAGTTTATCACCCTTGGGATAGATCATGGAGACCCGACCCCGTATATAATTGGTGTCGTACTCCTCCATGGCCCGGCGGGTGAACTCATCATAGAGTTTCCCTGTTGCCCGGATATCCATGTAAAAGACATAGCTCTGGGAGAGCGGCAGATGATCTTTGGTCAAAATCGCCTGTTTGGCAGTATACATACAGCAAAACCCGGTGCAATAGGGCCTGCCTACGGATTTATCACGCGATCCTACGCACTGAATAAAGACGACGTTTTTGGGCTCTTTGCCATCGGACGGACGTTTAATATGTCCACCAGTCGGACCAGAGGCTGACAACATACGTTCATACTGGAGGGAGGTGATGACATCAGGATAGCGTCCACCACCGTATTCGCCGTAAACAGTCCAGTCAAAAAGATCAAATCCGGTGGCCGTGACGATGGCTCCCACCTTTTCAGTGACGAACTCATCCTTCATTTCATAATCAATACAGCCTGATGGACACACCTTGGCACAGACCCCACATTTGCCTTTCTTCAACATGGTACAAAATTCAGGATCAATCTTGGCTTTTTTAGGGATGGCCTGAGGAAAAGGGATGTTGATGGCTTTGGTAAACCCTATCTCTTCATTAAAGGTGTCCCTGGCTTTTTTACTGGGACATTTGTCCATACAGATCCCACAACCGGTACAGTTTTTCCAATCGACGTAGGTTGCTTTCTTTTTGACCTTGATCTCAAAATTTCCGACGTAGCCATTTATTTCCTCTATTTCCGCATAGGCATAGAGGGTAATATTAGGATGCTGCGCCACATCAACCATTCTTGGACCGAGGATACAACTGGAACAATCCACTGTGGGAAAGGTCTTGTCCAGCTTAGCCATCTTGCCACCGATGGTGGTGGTCTTTTCTACCAAAACCACTTCAAGGCCACCGTCAGCACAGTCAAGGGCTGCCTGGATTCCGGCCACACCACCACCAATGACCAGTACTCTTTTATTGATCGTAAACTTTTTGGGATGGAGCGCCCGGTTACGCATCAACTTTTCAGTTGCCATACGAACAAGGTCAACTGACTTGTTGGTGTTGGCCTCGCGGTCCTTTCCAATCCAGGAGACATGTTCCCGGATGTTGGCCATTTCGAAAAGATATTTATTTAATCCTGCCCGTTCAACAGTTCGGCGGAAGGTCTGCTCGTGCATCCTCGGTGTACAGGAGGCAACAACAACACCACCAAGATTATGCTCCTTGATGGCCTCAACGATTTCGTCCTGTCCCGGCTCGGAACAGGTATACATTGTGTCCGTGGCAAAGACCACACCAGGGAATTCTCTGGCAGCTGCAGCTACCGCAGCAGTATCAACTGTAGCCTCAATATTGCTTCCGCAATGGCAGACAAAGACTCCTATTTTCATGCTGCCTTCTCCTTGAGATTTTCTCCGTTCGCCATGGCATCCAACAAAGTGCGGGGACTGACGCAGAGTTTGTTCATCCCCAGTTCTTTTTCCGTCAGGCCCAGGGCCAGACCCAAAAGTTGGGTAAAGTAAAATATGGGCATATTATGATGCGAACCATTGGCATGGTTTATCTGGTTCTGACGCATATCAAGATTCATCTGGCACAGCGGACAGGCAGTCACAAGAGCCTGAGCTCCTATAGCCTCGGCTGTATCAAGCAATTTCCCTGACAATCGCATCACCACATCTTTACGCGGAATACCAAAAGATGCGCCGCAGCATTCAACCTTCAAGGGAAAGGGAACAACAGTTGCGCCAAGCGCTTCCATTATGTTGTCCATTGCCATGGGATGCTCGCGATCATCAAATTGCATTAAATGAGGAGGCCGGTTGAGGATACATCCGTAATAGGCCCCAACCACCAGTCCATTCAGTGGTTTCACCACTCTTTTTCGTATATTTTCAATTCCGTAGTCTTCTACCAGTATCTGCAGTACAGACTTTGTGGAAATATTTGTGTTCGCCGGCTTTTCAAGAAGGTTGTTCACCTTATCCCTGAAGGCCTTATCTTCCATCCTGTGTGATGCAGTTTTCAGATTGGCGAGACAGCTTGGACATGGGGTAATGCAAGAATCAAGACCCATGGATGATACCTGGTCAAGATTCCGGGCAGAAAGGGCTGAGGACAGGGAATGGTCAACGGTATGCGCCGGGGTGGATCCACAACAGTTCCAATCCGGTACATCGGTCAATTTTATGTCCAAGGCGGCACAGACGGCACGGCTTGACATATCATACTCAATAGAAGTTCCAGTGCTTGAGCATCCAGGATAATATGCGTAGTTCAAAGATGTATTCATTTTGCGGACTCCTCTTTGAAACGCATGAAGATTTTTGCGACCTCTTTCTTGCCCTGCATTTCAGTAGGCTTGAAATGAATTTTGCCTTTAGGAAGAACTTTGGGACCCAGGCCAATATCGGTCCAGAATCTTCCTGTGTGAGATATGTAATTTACGAGCAGGCCTACTTCGAAGACTCTGCCGTTACTTTTTACGGAACTGAGAAAAGAATCCCAAAAGGTTTTGACCCTACCAGTACCGCCATGCCCTTCCCGACGGGCCATATGACGAAGCACATCCATGATCCTGGCCACATCTATCTCATTAGGACAGCGGGCGGTGCAGGATTCACATGTAGCACAGAGCCACAGAGAGTTTGCCTGCAGGACTTTTTCCTTCTGACCAGCCTGAGCAAGTCTCATGATCTGGCTGACGGAAATATCATACTCATCGGTATATGGGCAGCCTGCGGTGCATTTTCCGCACTGGTAACAAAGGTTGAGCTTCTGGCCGCTTTCCTCTTCAACCTGCTTGACAAAATCAGAGTTATACGACGAATTAATATTGATAACTTTCATTGTATTACGAGCCGCCTTTTTCGCTGTCGGTGCAGCGTTTCAAATGTAAAAAGCATCTTTGCCTGACTGCACTCGCTATAAAACACGTGGAGTTCAAGCAAAGCAGATAAGACCTATGCGGAGTGTTATCTGGTATATCTGTCCCTATAAATCAAAAGGAGGGGTACAGGCCGAAATCGGCCTGTACCCCTATAAAGATCCGTTGGTACTTCTTTACATTGCAGCTTTGTAGATAGCAGCAACATCGGCATCTTTAGGCAGACGAGGGTTGGTGAACCCACATGCGTCCTTCTGTGCATTACCAGTCATGGTTGCGATGTCTTTTTCCTGAACATCCTTACCATAACGTTTTCCTAAGGCAACGAGACCTGAAGGAATGCCAACGTCAGAGGACAGTTTCTTGATTGCTTCGAGAGCAAGCTCTGCTGCATCACGAGTAGAAAGACCCTCAACGTTCTCGCCCATAAGCTCAGCGATTTTTACGAAACGATCCAACTTGGCAATGAGATTGAACTTTGAAACGTGAGGCAGGAGGATGGCATTACACTCGCCATGGGGCAGGTCATAGAAACCGCCAAGCTGATGGGCCATAGCATGTACATGACCGAGGCTTGCATTGTTGAAGGCCATACCGGCAAGATACTGAGCAAAACACATTCCTTCACGAGCAACGATGTCGCCACCATTAGCTACTGCAGGACGGAGGTGCTGGGCAATAAGTTCAATGGCCTTTTCAGCAGCACAATCAGTCATGGGGGTGGCGATGGTTGAAACATAAGCCTCAACTGCATGGGTCAAAGCGTCCATACCAGTTGCAGCGGTCAGCGCAGGAGGCATACCCATCATAAGAAGAGGATCGTCAAGAGCGATACCTGGGGTTACACGCCAGTCAACAATGGCCATCTTTACTTTGCGGCTGGTGTCTGTGATAATACAGAAACGAGTCATTTCAGAAGCGGTACCAGCAGTGGTGTTCACGGCTACATAGGGAGGCATTGGTTTTTTGGACATGTCAACGCCTTCGTAGTCCTGGATTACTCCGCCATTTGCTACTACCAGACCAACGCCTTTACCACAGTCATGAGAACTGCCGCCACCCAAGGTGATAAGGCTGTCGCATTTGTTATCGCGATAAATCTTTACGCCATCATGAACATTCTTGTCTGTGGGGTTCGGAATTGTGTCATCATAGACAACGTATTCCATACCAGCTTCGTCAAGGAGATCAGTGATCTTCTTGGTGATACCTGCGCCGGTAATACCTTTGTCGGTTACTACGAGAGGTTTGCTGCCACCGAGAGATTTGATCTTGGCAGGAATCTCTTTATGAGCGCCAATACCGATAAGAGTTACACTGGGGATAAAAAATCCGTAAACTTGTTCTTGAACAGCCATAATTTACCATCCTTCGTTTGAGATAATAAGTTGAACTACACTTTCATAGTTTTCAGTTTGGATCCAAAAACTGCGCACACCTATAGTAGCAAACGACGTGCCAGTATGATACTTAGTATAAGATCAGCATGTTACATGCATTTTTAAGAAATACCAAGGGGCAAAAGGACCCTGCCAAAAACCAAGCTATCCACTATGGAATCAAGTATTGTTCTCAAAAGTATCAGAAAAACCCTTTGTGAAGAGGGGGTTAGAGGGAAAGGGACAAAAGGAAACACCATGGTAGGCGAAACGGGTCATGTTGACCGATGACCCCGTGACGCGAAAATAAAAGCGTCTGCTCTACAATTTTCATCAAGGTCGTTACGAGAATCTGGAAAGTACCGGAGATCAAAACCACAGGCCTCAACCTACTGCCAGACAAGCTGTCAGTTGGGATGAGAAATCGTTATTCCTCTCATGAAGGAAATGCTGTACTTAATGGTTTTGCAGGAAATTTTCTTGGAAAATGCTGGATGGCGGGAAACATGCCGGGGACTCTGCAGGGGAGGCAGTGAAGAGTCTGCAGTCCGGAGGAAAAGAGGGAAAATGCAGCTGACAAACTTATGGTTTTTTGTCCAGGCAGGTCAAAGAGGGCAGCGACGGCATTGTCTCCCCTTCGTTTTTCTCGCTCCAGCCTGATCACCCTGAAAGGTCTCTTTATAAATATCTCATCGACGCCACTGTTCTCAATTGGACAGGGTGACAGCATCCTGAGGGATAGAGACGACCACCGTATCACCAATAGCCGGACGGAGGGAATCATATTTTTCCCTTGTGAGAATGACAGTCAGGAGAAATCCAACCATCACCACAACTCGAATTCTGCCGGACTCTTCCATGAGCTGAACGACCTTACCCGGCAAGCAGTTGGTAACTCCCGGCATCGTTTGACCGGTGTGGAGATCAATTTTTTGGGAATCAATAAAGAGACGTGATTTCAAGGCAGGAGATTCAACCTTAGGGGAGGAAAGAAAAATCCCTCTGTCTTCACTGATACGACACCAAATCTGTTTATCCTCTTTTGGTTCTATCCTGCAGGAAAAGGTGTTTTCGTAGCTTGTCGAGACAAAACGCCCTTCATTCAGGACAAGGGTATGATGAGCCAGTCCTGCGGCAAGAAGACGATCATGGGTAGTAAAGACAATGGTGATGTTTTTATTTTCATTGATCTGCTTCAGTAAGGCGACGATGACTGCCTGATTTTCAACATCAACACTGGCAGTGGGCTCATCGCAGAGGAAGACCTTGGGAGAAAGGGCCAATGCCCGAGCCAATGCTATCCGCTGGGTTTCACCACCTGAAAGATTATAAGCAGGAGCATGCTTGAATGAAGCCATATCCACCAGATCAAGGACCTCATCAATGAGACGCTCCCTTTCCGCCTTGGCCACCTTTCTCAGCTTTAAGCCAAACTCCAGATTTTTATAGACAGAGGTGGTAAAAAGGACCGGATATTGATCCAGAACCACAATCTCTTTACGCAGAGGCAGCAACTCCTTTTCCTGAAAGCGGACAGCTTTACCGAGAAATTCAAGACGGCCTGAGGTAGGTTGATCCAGAAAGCCAAGGATATTAAGAAGGGTGGTCTTCCCGGCACCATTGGGGCCAAGGAGACCATAGATTCGTCCGGCCTCAAGCTCCAGATGATCAATATCTAAAATAGAGCGACCGTTGCATGATTTGTTTAACTTATGAATTGAATAAACTTTCATGTTCGGTACTTACCCTGAAAAAAGTGAAAAAGAATATTCATAGCAAAACTCAGGGTCATCAAGACAATACCTAGAGCCACGGCCAGGGAAAAAGCCCCTTTATCATATTCAAGTGCCATGGCGGTGGTCATGGTCCTGGTAAACCCCTTGATATTACCGCCAAGCATCATCGATATGCCGATCTCGGATATGACCCTACCGAATGCGGCCACGATGGCTGCCGTTATCCCGAAACGGGCCTCGAAGAGAATGACCCAGGCCGTCTGCATCCGGTTCGCCCCCAATGTCATGGCTGTACGGCGATAACGCTCATCGATTCGGCTGATGGCCGCAATTGTCAGGGCACTTACCAAGGGAATAATCAAGATCACCTGACCGATGACAATGGCCTTTTGCGTATAGAGCAGATCAAGGGGCCCAAAAACGCCTCGCCGGGAAATAAAGGCATAGACAAAGAGACCAATGACCACAGTGGGCAAGGCCAATGAGGTATTTAATACGGTAATGAGCATGGCCTTGCCGGGAAACCGCCGTAAAGCTATAAAAAATCCGGTCGGCACCCCGACAAGTCCAGCAAGAATGGTTGAGACGCAACTCACCTGCAAAGAAACCATGACAATGGCCAGCATTTCCCTGTCGAGAGCAAAGACAAGCAAAATGGCAGAGTGGAGGCTATCAACAAAAATATCCACTACGTCTCATCCTTCTATAGAGTTTAAATTGAGCATCCTGCCTTACTGTACAGCAGCATCGGGATAGAACAACTGTTTGCCAAGGAGGCGATAGTCACCGATCAGTTTTTGACCACGGGCAGAGGTAATCCAGGTCGTAAATTGCATCGCCAGATCATTTTTCACATGGGGGTGTTTAGCCGGATTAACCGGTATGATTCCATACGGGTTGGCCAAAGTAGCATCGCCTTCACAGAGGACCTCCAGCTCCAGTGGAATATCGCGACCAAATTTGTATTTGATGTATGTACCGCGATCGGCCAGAATATAAGCCTGTTTTTCATCGGCAACGGTAAGAGCCTTGCCCATCCCCTGACCGATTGAGAGATACCAATCGCCTACTGGTCTTTCGAAGTTCACCTGCTTCTCTACCCCTTTTGCGACGATGGTCTGCGTCCCTTTTTCCAAGGGGAGTCCACTCACCTTCCACAAGTCCTGTTCCTTGGTATGAGTCCCGGAATCATCCCCCCGTGAGACAAAGACAGCAGAAGCAGCGGCTATTTTCTGCAGTGCCTCAGCAGCAACAGCACATCCTTTGATACCTGCCGGGTCGGATAGAGGACCCAAGACCACAAAATCATTATGCATCACAGGATAGCGTTTGGTCCCAAAGCCATCATTTACAAACTTCTCTTCCCGCTCTTTGGCGTGGACAAAAATAATATCAACATTACCATCTATGCCGTCACGAATTGCGGCACCGGTGCCTTTGGCTATAACTTTTACGACAATATTGGTATCTTTGGTAAATTCAGGAAGGAGAATATCGAGTAATCCCGAGGCCTGTGTTGAAGTTGTGGTCGACATCTTCAACACCTTGTCTCCTGAAAGAGCCAGCCCAGGCAACATAAAACACAAGAACAGAACAGACATTGTAACCAGTAATCTTTTCATCATGAACACCTTTTGTTACTCCTTTTAAATCTAATGGTTACCACCATGCACCAATGCACAGTGGCCTTATTGTTCCTGCCCGGGAAAGATCATCTTTCCGGACAGGGTATGATCATAGCCACCAGTCTCGTCGGCCAGGGTCCTGAATTTCTGCTCATGTAACAGGGCAAGAAACTGTTGGATGGCTTTGTCGAAAAAATAGTCTTTATGCACCAGCAGATCAAAACGTTCCCAGCGGATGGGTATAAAATCCAGATTAAGGAGGCGGGCCACGGCCTCTATACCGGGCCCGATATCTGCGCGACCCGAAAGAATTTCCAGGCCGACATCAAGTTGTTTGTTAACCTCGCGGTCGTACCCTTCTATCTGCTCCCCCCTGATGCCAGCCTTTTTCAGTTCATTATCGAACAATAAACGGGTACCGGTTCCAAGGGGTCGATTGACCATCTGAACCGCTTTTCGAAGCAAATCATCGACACTGTGCAGACCTTTCGGATTGCCTTTAGCGAGCAACAGTCCCTGCTGTCTCCTGCAGAAATTGACGACAACGGGCATCGAAGCCAATTCTTTGCTGGCAATATCGAAGTTGTACTCCTTTTCGTTCTCCTGCATCAGATGACTGGCCGCGATATGACAGAGGTTCCGGCGCAGAGCGTGTATGCCCCCCATGGAACCAAGATTCCCAAAGACGGCCAGACTGCCTGAATTCCGGTTGTACAGCGAAAGCAATTTGTCGAGCAGGATGTCATTGCTGCCAGCAAAGATGATAAGATCATTATAGGAGGAGAGACGATCAATACTCTGGGGAAAATTAGTCGTATTGTTTTCTATCCATTGCTCAACCAGGTGCTTGGGGAAAAGCCATTTCCCGGTAACCTTAGTTGCCGGAAGCCCTTTCTCGGCCACCAGTGCATAGACCATCTTCTCATTCACTTTGAGAAACCCTGCCACTTCACGTGTACTGAGTAAATCCCTGCTCATCGTTTGCTCCCTATTATTCATGAGTACCTCTTGGTGGGTAACCATGTCACCAAGGTAAGTTTCTGTCAATATTTTTCCAGGCGCTATTGGCAATCCAGAAATTACTTACCAAAAGCAACAGCTAACGACCAAGGCGCACCAATACATCTGGCGAAGCCCCAATCATGTCAGGACCACACACACGCTGCGACATTGTCTTATTACAGGCTCACCGTTTCCGTCCCGTTGCCAGGTCTTGCCACACTCTCACTCTGTTGTTTCCACAGACAGTCTCCTCTCCAGAAGACTTCTTGAAATACTCTGGCGTTATCAATAAATAGAATGACCGCTATTAAGCCGGTACAAAAAACAGTACCACTCTGTATCATATAAAGCAAAAAAATAGTCCATAGAGTGGCCATAATACCCCTCCGCCACTCCCGGACAAAGCTCCCCGCCAAATAATGGATCGAGAGACTATTCTTTTTCCCAGTACTCTTTCATCTTCCGGTACAGGGTCTTGCGGCTGATTCCAAGGGCATCCGCAGTCTTGCTGCGATTGTCACCATAAAATTCGAGAATTTTCAGAATATGCTGTTTTTCCACTGACTCCAGAGTAAGGCTTACCTCAGAGCTTTCCGCGGCCTCGACAAGTTCACGGGGCAAACACCTTTCCGTTATCATCCCATTTTCGGAAAGAATAATAGAGCGCTCAATAACATTACGCAGCTCCCTCACATTCCCTGGCCACTCATAGTTGAGCATGCACTCCATTGCCTTTTCCACCATCCGATAGGTTCCCCCGTCAGGGCTCAAGGCCGTGAGAAAATAATCCACCAGCAGAGGCAGATCTTCCTTTCTTTCATTCAGAGTTGGAATATGGATGTTAAAGGCATTGATACGATGAAAAAAAGCTTCGTTAAAACGTCCCCCCTGAACTTCTTCGGCCAGGTTACGGTTGGTTGCGAAGAGGAAACGGATATCCACCTGTCGCTCTTCTTTCTCTCCCAGGCGGCGATAGCGCTGAGTTTCGAGGACCCGCAGCAGTGAAGCCTGCACCCCCAAGGACAGTTCGCCGATTTCATCAAGAAAGAGGGTGCTCTCATGGGCATACGACATCAAACCTTCCTGGGTCTGGCTTGCACCGGTGAATGACCCTTTCACATGACCAAACAGTTCACTGCGAGCCAGTTCCTTTTGCAGGGAGGCGCAGTTTTTTATGATAATCGGATTGTCGGAACGAGGTGAGCGATCGTGGATAGCATGAGCCACCACGTCCTTCCCTACTCCAGATTCTCCGGTTATAAGTACCGGAATATTTGCGGGCGCTACCTTATCGACCAGATAGTGAATGTTGCGCACCGACTTTGAATTACCGATGAATTTCGTCGGCCCATGATCAAAGCCGGAATGATGCCTGAGTCTCTTATTTTCTCTGGAGAGTCTTGCCCGTTGATGCGCTTTTTCGACTATGAGATCGAGTCGATCAAGATTGAAGGGCTTAGGGATAAAATCACAGGCACCAAGTTTCATCGCCTCCACCGCACTATCAATATCTCCATGCCCGGTAATCATGACCACCTCTGTACCGGGGCTCGACTCTCTCACCTTTATGAGCAAATCGAGATCGGAACTATCTGGCAGGAGCAAGTCCATAATCACAACATCGAACCAGCGCCGGCGTACCATTTCCATGGCCTGAGCTGCATCGGAGGCGGTAAAAATCTCACGGTTGTCGTTGCCCAGCTCTTTTTCCAGCAGCCTTCTGATGGATTCTTCGTCATCAATGACAAGTATTGGATATTTTATATTATTCACTAGTTCGTTATACCAGGTATGCGCACACAAAAAGAGGATCCTTTTCCCTCTTCACTGCTGACACTGATATCTCCGTGATGGTTTTTTACTATGGAGTAGCAGGTTGAAAGTCCGATACCGACCCCTTTGCCAACGGGCTTGGTGGTGAAAAACGGCTCAAACAGCTTATCCTTGACTGCCTGCGGGATTCCGCAACCTGAGTCTTGAACGATAAGTCCAGCGCCTCCGTCTTTTTCAGGATAGGTCTTTATCAGTATGATTCCATCTTCACCCGTGGCATCAAAGGCATTGGTTAAGAGATTAATAATCACCTGTTTAAGTTGCGATTCATCCCCTTTAATCATGGGCAGATCCTTGTACAAGTCAGTTTTGACGGTAATTTTATGCTGCTCTTTGAAATGGTGTTTCAAGATAAAAAGGGTGTCTTCAATACAATAATTTAAATTCACAGGCTGGAGACTGGAAGCCACCGGCCTGCTGAAAGTAAGAAGACTTCGCACAATGTCACGACAACGCAGACACTCTTTAATTATGGTATCCGTATATTCTTCAAAATCATCATAAATATCATTATCAACCTGGCCACGGATACGACCCAGGCGGCGCCGCAACCCTTCGGCAAAACCACTGATGGCGGTAAGAGGGTTATTTATTTCATGGGCCACTCCAGCAGCCAGGGCTCCCACCGTGGCCATTTTTTCAGCCTGATAAAACTGGGCCTGATACTCTTTTTCCAGGGTCACATCCCTCTTAAAAAGCAAAACATTGCGCTCACCGGTGAGGCTTGTCTTCAGGGGGGAAGCGATGAGTTCATAATGACGCAGCTTATCGCCGACTTTGCATATACGCAAATCCTTGGTGATTTCTTGAGTATCAAGGGCCTTTACTACCGGACAATTTTCACAGGGAGAATCACCTTCTTTGAAAAGTTCATAACAATGTTTCCCTAGGGGATCTTCATCGGGATACCATTCTTTAAAGACGTGATTGACGGATTGAATTTCCAGATCCTCAGAAAGGACTGCCATCAGGTCTGTAATCCCATCGAGCAAGGCCTGAATCTCTTTGCGCTTTCTCTCCAGCTCCTGGTTCGAGGTTTTCAACTCCTCAACCTTTCGCTGTAACTCCTGGTAAAACCCAAGTTTATGGTGCTCAATTCCAACCAGGTCTTCTAGAGTTGTCTTGGGTGCCATCACCACACCTTCTCACAAATTTCCAGGAGCTCCTCCCAGGAAGCCGGCCGTGGATTGGTGAGATTACAGGCATCATTCACAGCCATTCGACAAATGGGCTCCAGATACTTCCTGTCATCTTTTTTAACCACCTGATGCAGCTTCAGAGAAACATCAAAAGAGGCAAAGAACTCCTCGAGTTTCTCTATTCCTGCCAAGGCTGTTTCACGATCCGAACCCAAACGTTTATTCAACACCACTCGCCCGATATCTGCCATTTTGGCAGTAGAGGAATCCAGATTAAACCGCATGACCTCTGTCAGCAGAATCGGGTGCACCACACCATGTGACATGTCAAAATGGCCACCGAGGGAATGGGCCAGGGCGTGTTCGGCCCCGAGTCCGGCATTACTGAAGGCCATGGAAGCGGCAATGGAGGCTATGCTCAATTGTTCCAGGGAGTCGAGCGAACGTGTCGAGACCGCCTGTTGCAGGTTGCGCATGATAAGATCAATGGCCTTCAGGGATTGCGGCTCCGTGAAAGGTGAGGAGATACGGGAGAGATAGGCCTCAATGGCATGGGCAAGGGCATCCACAGCCGATTGAATAATCAGTGTCTCACTTTTGGTGCGTAAGATCAGAGGATCGACTATGGCAATGTTGGGAACAAGGGTCCTGGTAATAATGGACATTTTCACGGCCCTTTTCACGTCGGTGATAATACAGAACTGGGAAATATCTGAACCACTGCCTGCCGTAGTCGTTATGAATACCATGGGTGGCAAGGGGCGCTGCACCCTGTTCGCCCCCTCATAATCACGAATTTTACCACCGTTGCTGGCAATAATAGCAATACCTTTGGCTGTATCCATGGAACTACCGCCGCCAATAGCCATTATCACATCGCAACCGTTTTTCAGATAAAATTCTGCACCCTGCTCCACCTCAAAGTCACGTGGGTTGGCTGTCACCCGCGGGTAATAAATCCAGTCAATGCCAGCCTCTTTAAGAACGTCCATAAGCCGCTGCACCCAGCCGACTTTTTCTATACCTGAATCACTGACAAGAAAAACTTTTTTTGCGCCATTCCTGAGCGCACATTGGCCGGCATACTTAATACTTCCCCGGCCAAAGATAATTTCAGGGATAGCAAATTTTGTTGTTTCCATAATCACATCCATTTTTTTTCAAGAAAAATAAGTAGCCAGATAATTTTAAGCACAAAAAGGTTAGGAATCAATACTGGTACGCTTTTATGTTTCATTGCTGCAGATTTTTCCATTTCCAGGCAAACAACAAACTGAATGGTATCGTACTCGAAGTGTCACCCGACAGTCTTTGCAAAAATCGTGCTAGTTTAAAAACAACACCATTCCAGCTTGTTACCCCACACATTCCCCGACCCAATCGGGTCATTATGACCCGATTGGGTCGCGAGGCCGCAGGGACTTCCCTGACAATGAACTATTTGGGCCGTCGCAAGGCCTGCAGGCCTGCGCCCAAGAGCCATACCGTGTCATTACGCCCCCCATAAGAGCAGAATTTGGGTCATAATGACACGGTTACCGCAAGCACTCTTTCGTTGGCCGGGAAAAGCCTTCCCTTAGGGTGATTTCTCAGTACTCTTTTTCAGCGGAAACAAGACGGTTACTCATACCTAAGCAATTCGGTCGATCCCCATTAGAGTTATCGGCGACCTGGTCACGATTTGTTTCACGAAAACCGGACAAGAAGACCTGCCGATAATGCAGACAGCGGCAGACAGTATTCTCGCGAAGCGGACCCAAACAAAAAAGCCCCCTTGAACCGCTATGGGTTCAAGGGGGCTTTTGTTTAAAAAAAGAGGGCAGTCTTCAGGCCACCATTAATTCGGCATCATGCTGAACTGACCATTCTTGACAGTAAACATGACAAAGGCGTCAATCCCCAAACCACAATGATCAGTGGCAGAGAAGTTGAACTCACCGGCTGTTCCGATGAATCCCTTGATCTCTTCCAAAGCATCCCGAGCCTTCTCACTATCCGGCCCCGCTGTTTCAATGGCTTTGGCCAAAAGGAGCATGGCATCATAGGTGTGACCAGCAAAGGTTGAGATATCTTCACCATATTTTGATTCATAGGCGGTCTTGTAAGAAAGGAGAAAATCCCTGACTGGTCCCGGGCTCAGTTCTTCTGCTCCGATAACCCTGCTGGCCGGGAAAATTATACCCTCTGCTGCAGCACCGGCGGCCTGAACATACTTGATATTGGCAAAGCCACTACTCTGAAAGAGGGGAACATCCCATCCACTCTGACGCATATTCTTGGCAATAATTGCCTGTGCAGGGACAATAGACCAGTTAATCACGGCCTGAATTTCAGGATTGGATTTTATCTTGGTTATAAGCGCTGTTAAATCGGTAGCATTTTTATCATAGGTCTCCTCTTCAACAATGGTTATGCCATACTCGGGAGCCAATTTCTTGAGCTGCCCCTTTCCGGCCTTGCCGAAACCGGTATTACCGGTCACCACCGCGACCTTGCTGATATTCATGGCATTCATCGTCATAAATATTTTCTGGGCACCAAAGGAGTCGCTGGGAGCGGTCTTAAAGACATACTTGAAGACTGGATTCACAATAAGTTCTGCCGAGGCACAGGATATAAGAATTGTCTTGTTTTCTTCACAAATAGACTTGACTTTCAGAGATTCTCCACTTGTTGAGGGTCCAATAATGGCAAAAACCTTTTCCTCTTCAATGAGTTGACGGGTAAAAGAAATTGCCTTGGCAGGATCGGTTGCAGAATCTTTTATTATAAGCTTGATGGTATGGCCATTAATGCCGCCCTTGGCATTAATGGAATCGACAAGCATTTGCAGAGACTTCGCCTCTGGGCCACCTAAAAATGAGGCCGGGCCGGTTTGGGCCAAGATAGCGCCGATTTTTATTTCCGCAGCACTGCTTGAGCCGGGAAGGCCCAAAAAACAGAACAGCGCCAGAATAAGTACAGAAAAACAGCTCCCCGGGGACAACCACGATCTTTTCATCTTTTTCACCTCATAACTTTTTAAAATATTTCATTACATATTAAAATGGTACCTATATAGGTAAGGCTCAATAATTGGCTACCTCCAGCAAAAATTCAGCATCAAAATCCAGGCAATGCCCCGAAAGGACACGCCCTGACCAGTGGCTATGCTATTTTCTCCTAAATATTGGAGCCGTTAGCTGCCTGCCCCCGAAGGAAGGTCTCTGTTTCTAGGTGAAGATCAAACAATTGCTTTGACCCTGGTAACTCAAGTTACAATAACAACTTACTCTTTTGTTCTTTCGCCAGCAACCAGAAATCACTACGGCATAACGCGGGCAACGAATCAGCTGAAATTTCCCTCGCTTTTACAGCTTAATAATTTTATTCTTGTGGATGACATATTCTTTTTCCCAAAGGACGAATTTGAGATGACCAGTTAAGAGCTTCAAGGAATGAAGCATCCATTTAAGTCAATCAGGAAAACACTCGCACAAAAGATGAGTTGGCAGGCCTCTTTTTCTCATCCAACTGCGTGAAAAGGAGCTAGCGAACCATGAACAACCACGGCTACAAGATACGAGAATTACCTCCGGGCCTGGAACTTTTGGAAGACCTGGCAACAGACCTGCGCTGGACATGGAGCCATGCCGGAGACGCTTTATGGAAGAAGATTGATCCGCAAACCTGGGAACAGACAGAAAACCCCTACGTTATTTTACAAAATCTTCCCCTGGAGCAGCTGCAGCAACTGGCAAAAGATGGAGAATTCAAAAGTCAGGTAGCACTCCTGGCTGTGGAGCGTGATGCCTATTGTTGCCAGACCGGCTGGTATAACACAACCTATCCCGATGCCAAGCTGCAAGGCATCGCCTATTTCAGTATGGAGTTCGGCCTCGGAGAATCACTGCCACTCTATGCCGGGGGGCTCGGTATCCTCGCCGGCGATTACCTCAAGGCGGCCAGCGACCTGGGAGTGCCGGTAATCGGTGTCGGCCTGTTGTACCAGGAAGGTTATTTCAGGCAGATGCTTGACGCCAACGGCCAGCAACAGAATGTTTATCCCTACAACGATCCTACCAGTCTCCCCATCCAGCCAATGGTCTCAGACTCCGGTTCCTGGCTCCATGTAAATCTCCGTTTTCCCGGACGAACAATACGTTTTCGGGTCTGGAAGGCGATCATCGGGCGAATCACCCTCTATCTTCTGGATAGCAATGACCCCCTGAACAGCGCGAGTGATCGGGGTATCACCAGCAAGCTCTATGGCGGAGGGCTCGAAATGCGTCTCATCCAGGAAATCGCTCTGGGGGTCGGCGGCTGGAATCTTCTTAAAACATTGGGTGCAACTGTCGATGTCTGTCATCTCAACGAAGGACATGCAGCCTTCGTGACCTTGGAACGGGCCCGATCGTTCATGAAAGAAAACAAACTCGATTTCTGGGAGGCACTGTGGGCAACTCGTGGCGGAAACATTTTCACTACCCACACACCCGTAGCCGCCGGTTTTGACACCTACCCCCAGCCCATCCTCTTGAAATACGGCAGTCAATATGCAGAACGTCTGGGCATTACAATCACTGCCCTGCTCGCTTTGGGAAGATTGAACCCCGAGGACCAACTTGAACCTTTCAATATGGCCTACTTGGCCATGCGGACCTGCGGTATGACCAACGGGGTCAGCAGACTGCACGGTGAAGTCAGCCGCCGCATCTTTCAGGTCCTCTATCCGCGCTGGCCGGAAAGAGAGGTGCCGGTGACGCACATCACCAACGGGGTACACGTTCCCTCCTGGGATTCCCCCTGGGCCGATGAAACATGGACACAGGCTGCCGGCAAGGAACGCTGGCGAGATGGCCACGCGGTTCTGGCCAAGGCCATCCTCGACAACCTGAGCGATGAAATGCTGTGGACATTCAAGGGCATGGAACGGGCAGACCTTGTCAACTACGCCCGTAAGCGTCTTGCCCGGCAACTTGGTCAACGAGGCGAAAATACAGAGACCATTTCCCAATCCAGACATACCCTGGACCCGAATATCCTCACCATCGGTTTTGCCCGCCGCTTTGCCGAATACAAACGACCCAACCTCTTACTCCACGATCCGGAACGTCTGGTACGTCTCCTCGCCAACACGAAATACTCCGTTCAGCTGATCGTTGCCGGCAAAGCCCATCCTGAAGATGAAACCGGCAAACAGTTAATTCAACAATGGGCTCAATTCGTTCAGAGAGCGGAAGTCCGAGCCCATGCCGTCTTTCTCGAGGATTACGATATAAGCCTGGCCCAGGAAATGGTGCAGGGTGTCGATGTGTGGATCAATACTCCACGCAGACCCTGGGAGGCCTGCGGCACCAGCGGCATGAAGGTACTCGCCAACGGCGGCCTGAACATTTCAGAACTGGATGGCTGGTGGGCAGAGGCCTATGACGAAGAGGTGGGATGGGCATTGGGAGACGGCAAGGAACACCCTGAACCAGGCTGGGATGCCACGGAAGCAGAAGAACTCTACCGTCTCCTGGAAGAAGAGGTGATTCCTGAATTCTACCAACGCGATGGAGCGGGAATCCCACGGGCCTGGGTAACCCGCATGCGTGCCAGCATGATGCGCCTGGCCCCGCATTTCAGTACCAGCAGGATGATGAAAGAATACGTGGAAAAAATGTATCTTCCGGCGGCCGCCTCCTACGAACGGAGGGTCGCAGAGGAAGGCCGACTGGCCAGGGAACTGCAAGACTGGGAGTCGACATTGAGACAGCATTGGCAGGGGGTGCACTGGGGAAACCTGGAACTGCATGAAGAAAGCGATGGCTGGTCCTTCGATATCCAGGTCTATCTTGGTGCTATCGCACCGGACTTTGTCCAAGTACAGTTGTACGCTGAACCGGCTGGGAGCGGCGAATCAGTAAAACAGGTGATGGAGCGCCGTGCCACCATCCCCGGCAGTGTCAACGGATACCACTATCATGGCAAGGTATCCAACCAGCAGCCCGTAGGCAACTATACTCCGCGTATCATCCCCTTTCACTACGAAGTCCATATCCCTGCAGAGATAAACCTCATTCTCTGGTGGCCAGGCATGACCTAAGCTCGGACCAGAACAGACTCACGACAATGTTTTGCGGCCTGGAACAATGGAGAAGCTGGGTGTACCGGCTGGGCCCTGACTTTTGCTGAACAATGGAGGGAAGAACACTTCAATCAGGAAACGCTCAGGGCTTCAAAGCCCGAGATAATCTCAAGGAGCTCTGCTGTGATACCACTCTGCCTGGTCTCACGGAATTTTCCCTGCAGTTTTTCTTCGAGTTCCAGGATGTTTTTTTCTGCAGCCTGCATGGCAGAAAGTCGAGCGGCATTTTCACTGGCCAGCGACTGGGCAAAGGCCTTATAGATTGAGGCAAAGATGTGCTGCCGAAAAATATGTTCAAAAAAAGCATCCATCTCCATGCCAATAGTTGGTAAACTGCGGGACGACCAGCTTGCCTCTCGATACTGTTTGCTCCACTTTGCATCAAAGGGCAGAACCTGTAAGGAAACAGGTTCATACATCCCTCCTCTCCCCAGGCGGTTATAATAGAGGAAGAACATTTCGATCTCCTCTTTCTCATGAAGCCCGGCAAAACGCTGGACCAGAGTAAACATCAGATCACTTATGGCATCATTGGAAGAAGGCAGGGAAAAGTGTTGTTCTATCTTGATTTCCTCTTCCAATCCTGCCCGAACGCGCTCTCCGGCCGTCCAGTAAAAGGGAGTCACCCCTTGCGCCTTGAGAGCAGATATCTCCTCCAGGGAAAATTGGACAATAGTATCATTAAACTGACCACACATCCCCTGGTCTGAGCCTATCACCAGACAAACGGCGACTGACGAACGTTTCCTGCTCTGAATATGAATATGGTTGCGAAACAATGCCTGCCAGCCGGTTTCAATAACATTACTGTACTCATCCATTGATCTAGCCGCCGTTTCAAACTGCCTGACATTGACGGCAGCCAGACTTTTCATGGTCTTGACAACAGAAAGTAAATCATGGGCTGTGCGGATTTTTCTGCCAAGTCGCTCCAAGGTCTCCATATTATTCTTCCTCTGGCCCTGCAACTCCTATTTCAGATACTATTATTCCCAGTTCCTGCTCAAGCTTGTGCCAGACAGGATCATCCTTTCCTGCTGCGGCAATAGCATTAGCAAACCCTTCTCTGTTTCTGACGACCTCAACAATTTTGGCCTCCATTACCGCAATGCTGCCAAGCGGCAATAGATCCACCATCCCCGTATTGACTGCGAACAGTACAGCGATCTGCTCGGCCGCACTGAGGGGCGCGAACTGCTTCTGTTTTAATATTTCCCGGACTCGCTGACCATGCTGCAAGATCTTTTTGGTCCTTTCATCAAGGCGGGTACCAAAGCGGGCAAAGGACTCGAGCTCCTGAAACTGG
>Ga0180007_10000224_pt1 | contig 106072 bp, 80 predicted proteins | sample MM_PC_MetaG_FD_121122 | JGI IMG/M metagenome (GOLD analysis project Ga0180007, IMG submission 121122) | Groundwater microbial communities from the Aspo Hard Rock Laboratory (HRL) deep subsurface site, Sweden - MM_PC_MetaG | ecosystem: Environmental > Aquatic > Deep subsurface > Groundwater... | reverse complement strand
GCTGCAGACAGCCTTCCCAGAAGGGATGGCAGGGGGCTTACGGTTCAGCCCCGGCGCGTTCCAGCATGACGTGGTGATGACCCTCTACGACCCAGAGATGGGCGCACGGTTGGAGCCGAATGGGACGAGTCGATCGGTGGTTCAGTCATGATGACCACCACCCGATTATTGACAGAACTCACGGGGACTGTCCCTGCCAAGCATTAATAACGCGGTATGGGGATTTGGCGCGCATGCGCATAGGTGTGATTGGCGTCGGTTCGATGGGCCAGAACCATGCGAGGATACTGGCCGACATGGGTCTTCTGGCTGGCGTTTCTGATATCTCGCCAGAGGCGGCGAAGAAGGTCGGCGACCGGTATTCGGTCCCTTACATGACCAAACACTCCGACCTCCTCAAAGAAGATATTGATGCGGTCATCATCGTGACGCCCACGACCACCCACAAGAAGGTGGCGTCGTGCGCCTTGCGCGCGGGCAAGCATGTGCTTCTCGAGAAGCCGATGACCGGCTCGTCGAAGGACCTCGTGGAATTGAACCGCCAGGCATCGCGTTCGAAGCTGGTCCTTGCGGGTGGATTCGTCGAGAGGCACAATCCTGTCGTATCGTTCGCCAGGAACAGCCTTCAGAAGGGCGATTTCGGCACGCTCATCACGGCCGCTACCAGACGCGTGTCCTCGCTCCCGAGCAGGATAAGGGACATCGGCGTGGTCATGGACCTGGGCATACACGACATGGATGTCGTGCAGCACGTGGTCGGCGAGCGCGCACTGTCGGTGTACGCCCTTGGCGGGACCGGGAAAGGCATCAAGTTCGAGGACCACGCGAACATACTCATCGATTTCGAGAAGGGTGCGACGGGCTTCATAGAGGTCAATTGGCTCACCCCTATGAGGGTGAGGAAGCTCGCCCTCACCTGCGACAAGAACTTCGTCGAGGTGGATTACATGGACCAGAGCGTGCAGGTCTGCTCATCCACATTCAAGCCCTTCGAACCGGGCAACCTGTTCAATGTGCCGATCGATTTCGACCTGAGGCGCGTCGCTCTCAGGAAGGAAGAGCCGCTCAGGCGGGAGCTCAACGATTTCATATCCGCCATGAAAGATGGCAAGGACCCGCTCGTCACAGGTGAGAGTGCGGTGCATACCCTGAAGATCGCTGAGGCCGCACTGAAGTCCATGAAATCCGGACGGAAGGAACTGGTGCGCTGATAGGTGGTGTTTGGATGATCACGTTCATGTCCTGGCTGGTGTCTCAATGAAGGTGCTCGTCACTGGATCGTCCGGCCAGCTCGGGTCGTACGTTTGCGAACTGCTGCTGGATAAGCACGACGTCTCGGGCATAGATAACAAACCCGCGACCTACGATTCCGTGAAGGCACTCACACGGATGGGTGACATCCGCAGGATGAGCGATGTCGAGTCAGTCGTGGCCGATGTGGATGTGGTCGTGCATTGTGCTGCGCAGGTGAGCGTCGAACGTTCGACCGAGGACCCGGTAGCCGATGCGGAGACGAACGTCCTAGGGACCATCAACCTGCTTCACGCCGCGTCCAAGGCCGGTGTGTCCCGCTTCATCTACATCAGCAGCGCCGCGGTATACGGTGACCCGCTCAGAACACCCATCGACGAGTCTCATCCGACAGAACCGATGAGCAACTACGGCGCCAGCAAATTATCCGGCGAGAAGTTCTCCCTGGCCTTCGCTCATACGACGTCCATGGAGTCAGTCGTGATCCGTCCGTTCAATTTCTATTCCGAGAGGGCCGACCCGAAGAGCCCTTACTCCGGGGTGATAACGAAGTTCGTGGCCCGCGTCCGTGCTGGCGATCCTCCCGTGATAGAAGGCGATGGCACCCAGACTCGGGATTTCATACACGCTCGCGATGTCGCACGCATGATCGAGATGGCCCTGACCAAGAAAGGGATATCCGGTCTCGTCCTGAACTGTGGCTCTGGATCGTCCACGAGCATCGCTGATCTCGCGGATGTGGCCATCGCGGCGTCCGGCAGACCCGATCTCAAGCCGGAGTTCGTCGCTCCGCGCAAGGGTGACATAAAGCACAGCCTCGCAGATACGCGACTCGCACAAGAGAGACTGGGGTTCGGTCCCAAGGTGTCCATGAAAGACGGCATCGCGGAGCTTCTCAGCTGAGCCTCTTGCCTATGCCGGAGTATGCGATCCCGGCCTTCTTCATCTTCTCGGTCGAGAAGATGTTCCTTCCATCCACCACCCTCGGGGTCCTCATGAACTTCTTCAAGGTGGCCGGGGTTATACTTGCGTATTGGCTGTGCGCCACCATGAATATGGCTATGTCTGCGCCTTCAAGGGCGCTCCTGAGGTCGCTGACCACGTCGACCCCGTCGATCTCCGTGACATAAGGGTCGTGGACCGTCAGCTTCGTGCAGCTCTTGAACGACCTCATGACGGGTATCGTAGGCGAGTTCCTGATGTCTCCACTCTCCTGGAGGAACGATGCTCCAAGGATCGTCACGCAGGCCTTCCGTTTGTCTATCTTGGCATTGGCCAGCATCTTCATCGTGAGGTCGACGATGTGCAACGGCATACCATCGTTCACCTCCCTTGCGGTCGGTATCAGCTTCGGCTTCGCTGCCTTGCCTCCGTGAACAAGCAGCCACGGATCCTTGGGCAGGCAATGCCCTCCGACCCCGGCTCCAGGAACGTGCATGTCCCTGAACGGACACGAGTTCACGAGCCGCCTGACCTCGAACGCGTCGATGTCCAGCGTTTCACAGATGAGTGCAACCTCGTTCGCGAACGCGATCTGTACATCCCTGTAGGTGTTCTCCGTCGTCTTCACGACCTCCGCGGTCGTCAGGTCCGTCGGATGCAGCTTGCCCTTCATGATACGTGAGTATATCGAGCTGGCCCTCGCGATGCTCTGCTTGTCCAGCCCTCCGAGCACTCTGTCGTAGTTCCTCAGATTGTAGAGCAGTCGTCCCGGCATCACCCTCTCCGGACAATGGGCCAGCTTGAAATCCTTCCCCATCTTCATCTTCTTCGATCGTTCCAAGGCCGGTGCGACCACGTTCATCATGGTTCCCGGAGCGATGGTCGATTCGATGATGACCAGGGTGCCCTTCCGCATGTTCTCCCCTATGCTCGTCACCGCTGCCATCAACCTCGAGTTGTTGGGCTTGTGCGATTCGTTGATCGGTGTGTCGACGCAGACGAATATCGCGTCCCTGTCGGAGCACATTGAGAAATCGGTGGATGCTCTGAGCTTCCCCTTCGCGACGGCCTTCGCGAGGAGCTCGTCCAGCTCCGGCTCGTCCCCTTTCAGCGGCAGCACACCCTCGTTGATCTTCATCGCGCGCTCTGCGGAGACGTCTATTCCTACGACATCGAACCCCTTGTCCGCTAGAAGAACGGAGAGTGGGATTCCGACATAGCCCAGACCTACAATAGCCAATTTCTCCTTTGGCATCGGATGCACAATCGTCGAGGAGCGTATAAGGCTTTCTCAACGGGTCCGGGCCATCTTCGAATAATGGGCCCAGCACTCTGGCCATGCGAGGAAAAAATCAGAAATGAAAGGGATTTCGTAAGAGGTTTGAGCTGGTTCTGATTCAGCGACCTACTGTGGTTCCGTCGGTTCTTCGGGTGGTGGAGGCGAGTGGGTCATATGTTCTGGTCTCGCCGGCTTCGGCGCACCCATCCTGCCCTTCGCGAATGGCACGACTATCAGCAACACGATCATGACCAATAGAAGTATCATGATTGTGAAGTCAGTCATGCTCATCCCAGCCACATCCTTCTCCCAGAGACCCTGGTCGGATTCGACGCTCATCGGAGTCCAGTCGCCTGATAGGTATGCGCCACTGATACCGTTGTACAAGCTGGCCCAGACCTCGTAGCCTCCGTCAGGCAGGTTCGCGGGCACCTCTATCGTGAATGTGCCGCTCGAACCGGTCGTCAGGAGGGACCAGTCCTGGTTCTCCATGTTGGACGAGAACCATATCTCGTACACCGACAGATGCGTCGCACCGTTCGTTGTGATCGAATAGCCGAAGGTCACAACAGTGCCAGGCTCGAACGCGCCGGAGACGGTCTTCGAGCTGCTCTGGACCCAGATGCTGAGATCGTAGTCGTTCATCAGATAGACGGTCGCGCTCGCGGCGACATTGTTGCCCAGTCCATCCTTCAGAGTCACTGTCGCTCTGTACCAGTTGGCTGGTTCCTCATCTGGTGCACTGAAGCTGAACGACCCGCTTGTGCGGAAGCCGAGTATTTCGGAACCGACAGTCTTTCCCGTGTTATCCGAGATCACATACGACAAAGAGCCGTTCGTCATGGCGGTCACGATCTGGTAGGACCATGTGAGCAAATCTCCACCGGCGTAGGTGTAGGTGTTCGCAGTGACTGCGAGGTACGCCTTGGCCACGGTCGCATCATCATAGGCGCCCATGAAGTATCCGTTCACGAGCGTGTATGCCTCGACATTGATGTCGCCGACATAGTCACTCGGTATCTGGTACATCACGCTGCTCGCGGTCGTGTTGCCAGCCTCGATGAGTCCCTGGTCTCCCGAGATTATGTAGAACACAGAGTTGTTGTATACTCTGTCGACACCCCATACGGTCTCGAAGGTCATCACCATGTTCTGTCCGCTCCAGTAATCGTCGAAGTCCAGGTTGACTGCGAAGCTACCATCGATCTCGATGTCGAAGCTGGTCATTCTGACGACTGTGTTGCCGATCTTGGACACGGTCGCGTAGACGAGGTATGTGCCGAGTTCCGCGTCAGCGGCGAGCACGAACTCATGCTCGACGAGGCCTTCGACGCTGGTCATCAGACCTGCTGCGCCGTACTCCTCAAGCTCCGATCCATCCTTCTCGACGACTATATCCACATCTGCATCTGGCAGAGGTTCCGAGGAGCCGCCATCGACTTCAACGGCGACATCCAACACGACCTTCTCGCCTGCAAGATACACATCGTTGTCGGTCTCGACAGATGCCTGCATTTCGCCTACCGAGAACTCGATGTATTCCTGCTGGGTCCTGTCATCCGAGTCGTTCGCCCAGAAGGTGATCTCGTAATCGGAGGTCAGATTTATGCTCGCAGGTATGGTGAAGATCTTAATGCCCTTGTAGCTCGGCGCGAGATCACCTGTCGCGTTTATCTGAACGCCAGTGTTGTTGAACCATGTGGCGCTCCACTCCACCTGGACATCGGTATAGAATGTCAGTGTGGCCATGTCAAGCACCACATATTCAACGGCGATGCTCTCTCCTGGCAGTACGACTGACCTGTCCGATCCGATCATCAGGAAGTACTTCGCGACCTCGAAGGTGTCGTGGTACCATGTGGTATCCGAGACCTCCCAGATGACCCTTATGTGGTAAGTTCCATCCTTCGCATCAGCGGGCACGGTCCACGCGACGCTCCACACACCGTTCGCATTGGCGGTCTGGAAATCCCAATGGTCTACCATGTGATCGGTCTCGTTCGTGATCTCGACCCTGAACGCGTCGTCCTCACCGGTGAGGACGCTTATCGCGACATCCTGTCCCGGATAGTAGAAGCCCGAGCTCGGGTCCAGAGTTACGCCGCTCCTCTTCACGATGATCTGTGTGCTGGTGAATTGCACCCATCCGTATATCCCGTTGACGAGCACGACAACGTCGCAGACGGTCATGTCTCCTTCGAAGTACACATCGGCATTCAGCCATATGTCCACATCGGAGCTGTTGTAGTATCCGTCTATTGGCTCATCCGTGATAGCATCGAAAGTGCTCTCAAGCCCTCCACTCTGGTCGAGGAGACGGACCCTTATGTTGTCCCTGGTCAGCTCGCCCTCGAAGTAGAGTTCGACATTCACATAGACGTGATCTCCCTGGAAGAAGACGTCTTTCAATTCGCCCGTATCGTCCGTTGTCTGTACAGAGCCTGTGTAGAATATCTCTCCCTTAGCGGGGACAGAGACGAAGACTACAGCGACCATGCACAGTGCCAACGCTATGCTTAGAATCCTATTTTTCATGGGCTATCCCATCCAAGTCCATTATTTGATGGACTATATATATACGTTTCGTAAAAGAACGACTGACTATATAAATGGCCCAAGTTCGCCGTAGGTTCTATAAGGCAATTGCAGATGTGTTCTTGACCGCGAATTATGCGCATAGTCACCCGCACGCAGCTGCGCACACGCGAGGTGCCGCTAACACCTCATCCATCTTGATGGTGATCTTCGTCCCGTTCCTTATGGCCTGCGGTCGACCTCATCTCTTGGATGTTTGCTGGACTGAACGGTGACATCGCCCTCAGCTTCTTCACGATCCCTGGCACCACCTCGATCACGAAGTCGATATCGTCATCGGTGTTGCTCCTACCTAGGGTGAACTGCACTGCACTCTGCGCCTCCTCGGTTGGTATGTCGCATGCCAACAGCACGTGCGAAGGCAACAGGCTCTTGGACGTGCATGGAGAACTCGACGAGACAGATATGCCCATCATGTCTAGGTTGAGCAGCATCGACTCTCCTTCGATGTATCTGAACCTGAAGTTCGCGTTGTTGGGGAGCCTCCTGGTCGGATGTCCGTTGAGGAACACGTCCTGGACATTCCCGCGCATCCCCTTGACCAGTCTGTCCCTGAGTCTCGTGAGCCTGGCCCCCTCTTCCACCATCTCGTTCGCTGCCAACTCGGCCGCGGTGCCGAACCCCACGATGCCTGGGACGTTCTCGGAGCCGGACCTCAGCCCACGTTCCTGTCCGCCTCCCTGTCCCATCGCCTCGACTGACACGCCATCCTTCACATATAACGCTCCCACACCCTTAGGCCCGTACATGTCGTTCGAGGAGATGGTCATGAGGTCGGTCCCAAGGCTCTGTACGTCTATCGGTACCTTGCCCGTCGCGGCCACGGCGTCGACGTGGAACCGGATCTCCTTCCCTCTGATCATGTCGCCGATCTCAATGATCGGTTGGAGTGTGCCTATCTCGTTGTTCGCATACATCACGGAGACCAGGATGGTATCGTCTCTGATAGAGGACCTGAGCTGTTCGATGTCGACGAATCCTTCAGGGGTAGACGGCACGTAGGTCACCTCGAACCCGTTCTTCTGAAGATACTTCATGATGTTCAGGACGGAGATGTGTTCTATCGCTGACGTGACGATGTGCTTACCCTTCTTCCGCATCCGCATCGCGGCGCCTTTGATGCCCAGGTTGTTCGCTTCCGTCCCGCCAGAGGTGAATATGATCTCTTCCTTCCTCTTGGCGTTGATCAGTCCCGCGACCTTCTCTCTGGCGTCCTCGACCGCATCCTTGGGCCCCCGACCAGAACCGTGCAACGAAGAGGGATTTCCGAAATCATCTGAGAAATAAGGCATCATCTCGCTGAGGACCCTTTCGTCCACAGGTGAGGCGGCCGCATAATCCATGTACACCCTTCTCTTCGCTCCGCTTTGACATATGGGCATCGTGCACACATCCTCCCAGATGGAGATTCCAACCATGGCCTAAAAGGTTAGCACCGCATCCGCTTCCAACGCGAGGTCGTTGAGCGTCGCCGCGCCCACTATCCTCGACGGTTGCTCGAACTCCTCAGGTGTCGCCCTGCCGCCCCACAGTTGTGCGCTCTGTGCGCAGATCAGTATCTCGACGCCCGCGTTCGTGGCCTGGTCCATCACTTCCTTGAGATCCGGGAAGCTCCCCATCTTGATCTTCTGAGGCTCCCCCTTCTTCACCGACAATATGCCTTTCGCGAGGAAGTAGATGGTCGCTTCGATGTTCATCGCGCGTGCCGTGGTCGCGAGTACGAATGGTGAGTAGAGTCGCTCCGGTGTATCGGGACCGGATGTCTGAACGTACAATATCTTCTTGCTCATTGACGGATCCTCCTTTTGGCTCAGAGATTCAAGACATCCTCTTGAGAAGGAACCTGAAGCCCTCGTCCGTCTTTTCGACGGATAATAATTCGTGCCCCGCGTATTTCGCCCAGCTGCGTATGTCCGACTCTGAGGCTGGGTCGTCCGCCAAGACCTCCAGGATCTGTCCAACCTGGACCTTCGAGATATCCTCTCTGGTCCTGAACACCGGCTCCGGACAGTAGAGGCCGATGCAGTCGAGGGTCTTGGTGGGTCGGGGGAATCCTTCGCCTCTATTCGGCATAACTATCCTCGAATCGCCTCGGCAGACGACCTCCGTCATAGTAACGGCGTTTAGTGATGGGGTTTTTTGTTGATAAGGATTTTCCCATCGCAGTATGGTTCTTGCCCTCGCTCCCCCTCATCGGTCACACAAGCCTGAGGGTCGTCCTCCCCAACCTTCCCGCGAACCTCTTAGTGCCGAAACCAACGCTCTTCCTCAAAGGATCATCGGGCACATCGTCGGTCTGCTCGCTGATCAACGCGGAGATGGCAGCGACACCCGTCGGCGTGGCCCTCTCCCCGGGACAATCTCCCGGGACGTGTCTCAATGCCTTGAGCAAGTGGGCCGTGGCAGGCGCTGGGAGTCTGAACGTGCCGTGCCCTGTCACAACTATCCCTCTCCCCGTCGTCAATGTGGATGAAACGAACTCTCCATGTGAGTCCTTCTCCAGAAGGGTCGCGATGAACCCGATCCCTGCCATGTTCATCATGGCCTGCGGTCTGCCTATCTCGTGCAGATGGACCTCTTCAGGCGAGACGCCGTGCGCGGCGGCTTCTGCTTCGAACACCTTGTCGAGTATGGCATTCGACGATTCTCTGCCAGAGCCTAGCAAAGTCGTTATCTCGTCAATACATCTGTAGGCATCACGGTATTCGGTCGTGCCTTCGGTCTGTACCCTCTGCACGTACGAGATGCCGATGCCCCTGTCTCCAGAATCCTCGATGTCTATGATTTGCATCGACAGACCCTTTCCCTCGGCTGCTGAGACCAGCTTTCGGATCGCGTCCTCTTTCACCGTTTCGGGCAACAGATCGATCATTGCGGCGAGCAGCATGTCGGCGGATACGCCCTCCCGCGCGTCTATGTGAATCACGAATATCTCGAATGCGCTTGTCTGGGATAATTGTTCTGTGACCTAGGATGGGTGGATTGAACCGGTCCGCCCGTTACTTGGTCTTGACCTTCCTGGTCTTGAGTTTCCGCTGTTTCGGCTTCTCGGGCGGAGCCATCTCAGGTTCCTTCTCCTCGACTTCTTCCTTCTCCAGATGCTCCTCTTCACGCGGCTCCTCGGCAGTGACTGGTTCAGGTTCCTGAGGTGCGATCACCTGCTGGTCGACCTCCTGGACAGGTTCCATCGGTTCCGGTACGGCCATGGGCTCGACTATCTCCACTTGCGGCTCGGGCAATGGTTCTTCCACCGCCTCGACCCTCATCTCTTCCTCTGCTTGTGGAGCGACGACCTCCTCATCCACACTCTCGACGATCTCAGACTCCGAAGGTACCTCGACTTTGTCGATGGTCGTCTCAGCGGCGATCACTTCGGGCTCGGTCTCGGTGAACGCGAAGTCGGAACCGCACTCATCGCACTTGAGCGCCTCTGCGGCGACCAAGGCCGCGCAGATCGGACATTGGTAGCTCACGTCATCCCCGAATGTCGCGCTACACTTCGGGCATCGTTCCTCGCTTCCGTCAAGCATCCACGAGCAATGAGGACAGCTGAGCTTCTTGTCCTCCACCTTGACCTGCATCGACTCGATGGCGATTATCTCGGTCAGCAGAGTGTCAATGCTCTCGTCCGTATTCTTGGTGTCCGATTTCGAATAGAACTCGCGGTAGACGACATGGCACGATGGACAGCTCACGGATTCCTGATCCACATGCGCTCCGCAGAACGGACACTCGAAGAGTGTGTTCTTGCTATATCTGACACTACATCGTGGGCACGCCTCCTCGCGACCATTGACTCTGAAGCCGCATGTAGGGCAGCCGAACAGTTTCTTCCCGTCAATATCCATCGACACTTACCTAGACTTATGAAGGCTCTGCCCAGTCTAAACATTTTCGGTGGTCGTGTATCGTATTACCCGTCTCCATGGCGAATGCGAAGTGTGGTAGGTGTCATATCATCCGCATCGTCGATCTCAGAAAGTCCGAGCGATCTTGAGCACATAGCTGTGCCAAAAGTGCCGCTGGGATGAGAGCGAGATATCGTCCCGTCAGATCGTGAATGCGACCACGATCGCCCCGAGGATCGCGCAATACACGCCGAATATCCACAGCTTGCCAGACTTGACCGCCTTCAGCAGGAACCCTATGGATGCGAGCCCGGTCATGAAGGCGGTCACAGCGCCTGCCGACATGATGATCATATCCGAATCGTAGATGTCTAGCTTGACAATCCCGTATGCGAACGCGGCCACGAGCGCAGGTACCGACAGCAGGAACGCGAATGTCGCGGCGACCTCCCTCTCCAATCCCGTGAAGAGTCCTCCTGATAGGGTAGATCCACTCCTGGATATGCCCGGAAATATCGCGACCGCCTGGAATATGCCGGCAACCATCGCCTCGACGAATCCGACGCTCTTATTCGTGTTCCTCGTTCCAGCCCTCTCTGCTAGTACAAGGACGACGGCGTTGATGAGTAACGCGGCTCCGACGAGTTGCAGTGTGAATATCTCCTCGATGACATCAGTGAGCAGTATCCCCGTGATCCCCACGGGTATCGTGGCGATTAGTATGAGGTACCCGAGCTTACGGAGCTTTTCGTCGTTCTCGTCCCGCATATCCTTGCACTTGAACATCGCCAAGATGATCTTGAGTATCTCCCGTCGGAAAAACACGCACACTGCAGCGAGAGTGCCTGCATGGACGAACAAGTCGAACAATAGGTTCTCTTCCGCCGACAGGCCGAGCATCTCCTGCGCTATGACCAGATGGCCAGAGCTTGACACTGGCAGCCATTCGGTGATACCTTGGATGATGCCTAGCAGTAGTGCGTGGATCAGGTCCATTACGAGGTCAAGAGAGATTCTCCCTATTCAAGGTTCTCCAAGCCTGAGGGATGTATCGAACTAGATAACGGAGGGAAAACGTATTTATCGCTTGGAATGGCTTGGATGCTTTCAGCGTCGACCATTCGAATCTACGTGCTGTCGATGGTATGATCGTCCATCGCGGCTAAGATATCAGGGTAATCTCTATGAGGCTGACCATTTCGATATGCGTGTTGTTGGCTCTGGTGATAATGCTCACAGGCCCTTCGCAGCCGATCCTGTCTGGATCGCACATGCAATCCGTCTCCTCAACAGCTTCCATATCCATACTTCCTGGTTCGACGGACCTTATCATCGAGGTGGCCGGGCCAGACGTGTTCGACGAAGTCTCGGACATCGTGATCGGCACGGGCTCGACCATCACCTTCTCGAGCAGGGACACTGGAATACTGTCGTTCACGGCTGCCACGGACGCAGAATCGATCGCCAGGTCGCTCTCGTCGATTCCAGGCGTCGTGAGCGTATCTTCCGAGGTGAGGGCGAGCCTATCGTTCTTGCCTGACGATCCGGGACTGGAATACCAATGGGGTCTGGACACGATCGATGCATATGCTGCCTGGGACATCACCGTCGGCGACGAGGAGACGATAGTCGCGGTCCTGGACACGGGCATCGACTGGAACCATCCCGACCTTGTTGCGAACATCTGGACGAATGCTCAGGGCTATCATGGGTACAATTTCATCGACGACAACTGGTTCCCTATGGATGACAACATAAACGGCTATGATGACAATGGGGACTTCGTATCGAACATCTACACATATCACGGCACGCACGTGGCCGGCATCATGGGTGCCACCATCGACAACGCGATAGGGGTCGCGGGTATCGCTCAGGTCAAATTGATGGCCGTCAAGGTCATGAACGATTCTGGCGAGGGCACCGATTCAACCGTCTCGAGCGGAGTCAGGTGGGCGGTCGACAATGGCGCTCGGGTGATCGTGATGAGCCTCGGGTTGGATGGTCTATCCGCACCCCTCCAGAACGCGGTCAACTATGCCACCAGTCGAGGCGTGGTCCTCGTAGCGTCCGCAGGCAACAGCGGCACGAGCGTGCTGAGCTATCCCGCGGCGTTCCCGAATGTGATCTCGGTCGGGGCATCGGACAATCTCGATAGACGAGCGTCCTTCAGCAACTTCGGTGTGAACCTCGACGTCATGGCACCAGGTGTGAGCATATATTCCACACAAGGTGGGGGCAGCTACCAGTCGCTTTCAGGTACGTCCGCTGCCGCCCCTCATGTCGCTGCTATTGCCGCCTTGATGCTCACACTGAACCCCGCGCTCACCACGGCCGAGGTCGGTGACATCATCAACTCGACCACCACGGATATTTCGATAAATGGATATGACACACAGACCGGATGGGGCATAGTCAATGCATTCCGCGCCGTCGAATCTGTCGCGGACCCCACGGTCACCATAACGGAGTTTCCTGAGAGCGTGGGCCTCAACGCGACCTTCTCTGTCTCATGGATGGTAAGCGGCGGAGACCCAGGCGACATAGAGTCGACATACCTCACTTGGGGGTATTCGGAGACCGAACTCACCTATCAATCCGACATCTTCTCGGGCATGACATGGGCCGAGTTCTCGATAGCCGGCATACCATCTCTTCCGACCAATGGCACGGTCTATCTCAAGGCCTACGCGGTTGTCGACGGGTTCGAATGCGAATCCGATCTGGAGGCAGTCATCGTGACGGAATCCATCGGCGATAACCTTTTCATGCAGTTCTTCACGGATCTCCAGAACTTCATATTCAACGACCTCGGTCTCATCAACTTCCTTCTTCTGATGTGTGTGCTCATAGCGATCCCCGTCATCGTGGTCGTGGCAAGGCCGAAGAAGCGCAAGGTGCAGGCACAGACCATTGCGACGGTTCCCGCACCTGGCAGGCTGGAACATTACCAGCCCGTGACGGGAGTGCACCACCTACCACCGCCACCACCGCCACCGCCTCGTTTCGAGGCGTACGTGGACATCGTGGGCAACAACATCGTACCGGAAGTGGTCAAGGTGGTCGAGGGGACCAAGGTCGTTTGGGTGAACCGTACTTGGGCCGCTCCTCCAGGCGTCGGCATAAGGTCCGGCACATTCGATACATCGGGCGAGCATCCGGACGGACTGTTCCAGAGCGGCCTGCTCATCGCGCCGGGGGATTACTGGAGCTGCACGTTCCACAGGTCCGGCGTGTACCAGTATTATCTGACCTCTGTTTGGTTCAAGGCGAAGATCATCGTCGAGCCGCACAAGGGCAGCAACGGACCGCAACCATCGACGAGCTCGGCGCCCGCGACGCAGAAGAGATCTCCGGGAAGCTGATGCGCATCCCCCATCATATTATCGAGTTCAGAATCCAGAAGTGTTTTGTTTTCGGGTTTTATGGGATATGGGGAAGCGAGTCCGGCCAAGCGGAGATCGAGAGGATTCATAACACGCGTTCGGACCACCACGAGGGCGTTCACACCCTTCGCCAGCGCGTCTCGCTGCGGTCACTCCAGCGCATCAATCTTCCTCTTCTTCGCTTGGTTGCGGACCCGACTTCATTTGTTTAATTCTCGGACTGACCCTTTCCCTTGGGTTCATCTGCGGGATCATCTGAGCTGCTGTCATCTTCCGAAGGGCCGGCGTTGTCATTGCCCTCTCCCTTGTCGTCGTCACAGTCGCTGTCCACAGTCTGTTCGAGCGGTGTCTCCAGCTCGACTGCCTGGGCCTTCTCCTTCTTCATCTCAGGCTCGTTGGCCTCCACCTGCTGCTGTGGTTCCTGTGCAGCCAGCTGCTCGTTCTTGCATCCCTCGTTTGAACCCTTGTCCTCGGCCTTGGCATCTAGAGACGCGTCAGCTGCGGACTCGTGGTCCTCTGAGTGCTGACTCTGGATCTGGGTGTTCTCACCATGGTTCCTCTCCCTGTGGCGGTAGCAGTGTCCGTTCTGTTCTCCGTTGCCTTCCTGCTCATCGTCATCCTGATCCTCGTCGTCATCATCGCCCTGATCCTCATCGTCATCGTTCTGGTCCTCATCCGAGTCACCCTCGTCATCATCGTTGGTGGTCTGATCATCATCAGTACCATCATCAGATGAATCGTCGTCAGAAGTATCATCTGAACCATCAGATGTGCCATCATCGCTGCCATCGTCCGATGAGCCATCGTCGGTCGGGGTCGTATCATCCGTATTGTCGTCGGGTGATTGTTCATCTTCTGGCGGGATATCTGCCGAGATATCGGGCTTGTCATTGCCTCCTATCAACGCCACTATCAGAACTGTCGCGATAATGAGTATCGCTGCCACAGCCGCCGAAGTGAGCAATCTCTTGCTAATTCTTATCGTTCTCACCTCCCATTGCTCCGCAACCCTTATGAGCCTACATGCGTCATCGGTGAATCTATTATTTAATGCATTTGTGTCTGACGGAGGTTCCTGGCATCGGCCGTCGCTGTCAGACACGGCCTGTTTTAGGCTCCTCGCTCGGCATCCCTCGACTCGCCTGATTACATAGTAATCACGCGTGACATCTCAAGGGATCTCGGGTAGCGGTGTGCCACCTAGACACTCGACAACGCTCGCATAACCCGTGTATAGAAGTGTGATTCCACCATCGCTAAGGTGCCCGCTCATGAACAGACCGTGCAACTGATTGTAGAAGTCATCCATGGTCTCCAGGCACAACACTATGTCCCCTGCGTCCAGGGCATATTGCGCGACGATCAACTTGGCAATGAGTCCGTTCTCCGAATGTCCTCTCAGCTCGGAAGCGACCGAGAGGACGAGTGGCACCAGGTCGATCGGCCGGCATGGTTCGGTCACAGGCGGCTCCACCTGCGTCTCCACGAGGATCTCCACTGACGAGAGCGGGACCTCTCCGGACCTCCCGCCAATCACGCACACTGAACCATCGGTCATCATGACCGCTCCGTGTGCGCCCCTGTCCTTGATCATGTCCGCACTCGCGGTCCATACCATGTTCTTCACGCAGAACATCTCGGTCGTGTCCGTGCTTCCTCCGGAACTCGATGATCCTGCGGCGATCAACTTCCCATCGGACAGGCCTGTCAGAGAGAACCGCATCCTGGGCTGGGTCATATCTCCGGCAGATGTCCATGAGTTGGAAGTGGGGTCGTAGATCTCTGCAGATGACATGACCACGCCATCGTCCATGCCCCCTGCCACGACGATCCTTCCATCCTCCAGCTCTGCAGCGGCGAACTCGTATCTGCCGCACCCCATCGGAACCGCATCCGCCCAAACGCCTGTCGCTGGATCGAACATCTCGCTGGTCCCGACGATATCTCCGCCCACCGCCAATACATCCCCGCTCGCGAGCAAGTGCATCGTGAACAGCATCCTGGTGTGCTGCATCGATCCTGCAGGCTCGAACGAATGTGTCGATGGGTTGTACGCCTCAGCCTGGTACCATGTCCCTGATGTCCAGTCTGTGCCGCCACTGATGAGGACCCTGCCATCTGGAAGTGGCGAGGCGGCGTGACCCGACCTCGCGAAATACATGGACCCTACCGGGAGAGCGCCCCCGCGCACGACATCTATTATCTCCGCAGAGGCGACCGTCCCTTTTCCGGACTCTCCTCCCGTCACTAGTACGGTACCGTCGTCCAGCAATGTGGCCGTATGCCCGACGCGTGCGGAGTTCATGGTTGGTCCGGGCTTCCAGACGAGAGCCTCGGAATCGAATATCTCCGTGGTCGCAGTGGGACCGTTCGTGGATATCCCACCTATGACGAGTATGTCCCCGCTCGTGAGAATGAGCGCCACCGGTGAGGCCCTAGGGAGTATCATCGAACTGGCACTGGACCATTCGTAGACGACGGATGGTTCGGATGCGCCCTGAGTCATCGATAGTATCGGCATCAATGAGGCGCTGAAGCTCGTTGAAAGCACCAACAGAACTGCGACTAACGACGTCCACGAACCTCTGAGTTCTCCACTCCCAGAGAGTGCATCCACTAAACTCTCTCCCCCTTTTCTTGACAGGATGCTGCGAAAACCACTCCCCCGAGCAGCGCGCGACCCCTGTCTGATCTCTTTGTCCAAGTGTCGGAAGACCGTTCCTTATTAAGGTTTTTTGGGTACTGACTCCCCCTCGGTCAGTACGGATGTCTAGATGGGGACGTTGGGTCGCGGAGAGCATCTATGCCTGCGCTTCCGCCCTCTCTTCCTCGACATCGCTATCGAAGGGTTCGTACGGCTCGACGACCTTCGCCGACCTTTCCATGAGCGCCAACTCCCTCATGTTCAACACGCGTGGGTCTATCACCAAAACGATGGCGCAGTCATGGGTGAGGACGAAATCATGCAGATGGTTCACGAACCTGAGCACGGTCTCGAAATCGTTCTGGGTAATCATGTACTCTAGCCCTTCGATCATCACCACGGCCTTCGTGTGGGCCTCAGCGAATTTGGTTATCAGGAGCGTCACGAGGCTCAGCTCTGTTGGATCGACATGGTCCTTGCCTGCCCTGCGTGTGAGCCACAGCATCTTCTCGGCCTGGAACTGGATGACCTTTCTCAGCCTGTCCGGATGCTCCCTCACGACCAGCATTCCCTTGGCCCCGTGTTCGACGGCCTCGTTGTACATCGTGATCGAGATGGCTGGCCTCTTCTCCTTCACGAGATAGATGAAACCTTTCTCGATCGGGAAGTGTTCTCCAGGGACCGGATGTATCGTAGGGAACGCTCCATCGGGCGTGATGGTGTGCGCGATGGACGCTGCCTTCGCTTCCTGATATCTGTCGGCTCCTCCGCTCCGTCTGTGATACATGACCGCACCGAGCGCGCCGATCGATAGGACGACCGCGAAGAACGCGAGATATGGTACGTAGTCGACAACGACTCGAGGATCGTCTGCGGCCAGTTGAGTGGCCACATCGAAGTCACCGTAGGTCGTGCCCACGCCCCATGTATAAGTTATGTTGCCCCAGGCCGTGTGGACCAGGTATGTGAGTTTGAAGTAGTAGCTGTAGCTCTGATCCAGCGCGTTCTCGGGCACGCAGAAATCCACCGTATAAGTGCCGACTCCGACGCCATCAGGAGCGAGCCATTCAGACGAGTTCGATACATCGGTCCACGCGAACTCGTTAGGCGCCATCCAGGATAAGTGGATCGACACGTTCTGTACCTTGACCATATAGGCGAGTTCGTCGTAGACATAGTCCCCGGACGGCATCGCGTTGACCACCATCACCTCGGCATCGAGCACATCACCGGGACAGTAATACGATCTTCCAGGGACGAAAGTGAAGCTCACATCTACCGCGTCGGCTGCCATCACGCCCACTGGTACACAGCAGAATGCGCTGATCAACAACGGAATCAAGACGCTCGATAAGACGAGCCTCGATCTATAGCCCATCTCCCTTCCCCGAGGCCACGCGGCCCCGTTACCTCTATCTCCGCGGTTCTACATAACAATTCGCAGTCAGTATGGTGCTAAACGTCGCTATACGAGCACTCTCTTCTCGTCCTTCGTGATGTTGAGGACGACCTGCGTGTAAGTCCTGTCGACGTTCTCATGGTCCAGGACATTCTTGACGAAGGAGTTCAGCTCGGTCCTGCTCTTGAACCGGGCCATGACGATGGCGTCCCATTCGCCGGTGGAATCGAACACAGCGAACACCCCAGGTCCTTTGGCCAGGTCCTTCTCGGTGTCCACGATCTTGCCATGGATGACCTTGATACCGATGACCGCCATGATGTCGTATCCTAGCTTGGTCGCGTCTATCATCGGCATGTAGCCCTGGATGACGCCTGCACGTTCCATCGCCTTCACCCTGTTCGATACGGTCGTGAGCGAAACCTGCAGTTCCTTGGCGATGTCCCTGAAGCTCTTCCTCGCATTATTGTTGAGGCTCCTCATGATGTCAATGTCAAGTTCATCGATCTCCATCATGCCAGCCTCCTTGCTTTCAGGGACCATTGGATGTGCTCAAGCACTTGCTTTTATAAATAACTTGCATACTTGAGCGAACCGAATGGTCAAAACGCTCGAAATAATGCCGTAATGTGTTCAACTGTCCAGGATTACTCAAATAAGTTTGATATATGGTCACAGACGTATGGTATCTAGCAGGAGGTCGACAACAATGCCAGGAGAATCTATGTGTTATGATGCTCGGATTCGATATTGGGAAGAGGAATGGGTATCTCAGCTCCTAGCAGAAGCCTTGAGGCTCAAGGGTGAGACCCCCTCAGAAGAGACCCCTGCATCAGACAAGTCATGATGGACCCCTGAGTGGCTGGTCAGGTCTCTCTGAACCGCATGGCATTCATCGCGGTTCAAATTCTAATGCTGTTCCCCTTATCAAGTTCGGAATTCAGAAGGCCGGCCCCACTCAGTCACATCTCCAGGCGATCAGGCTTTCTGGACGATCTCTTCGGAACCTTCGTCCCTTATATTCCTGAAGCAGAAGAAGAAGAACAGAGTGCCTGCCGTGTAGAATATGGCACAGTACAGGAACGGCTCCGTCCTGGTGTAATCGTTGTCCCATACGTAGCCTGCCACGACTTCTGATATCAGGAATGCGATCGTCCAGACCAGGGTGGTTATCGCGTAGAACGATGCGCGTATCCGCTCGGTCACGATGTTCATGAGATATGCGTTCAGCACTGGCATAGGCACCAGCATCAAGAGTGATCTGACCGCATACAGCACGGCCGCTATGAGCAAGTTCGGTGAGTATGGTATCAGCACGAGGAACCCGATCGATGCGAGCTGGGACACGCTGATGAGCATCACCGCCCCTCTCGTCCGCGCGAGCATCGGGACTATGAAGTATCCTGCGACCAGCATGACGTTCGAGAGAGTGAGCATGAGTGCGAGATCTGTTTCAGTGGCCCCCATGCCGTCGGAGAAGATGATGGCGATCCATGGCATCACCAGTCCCGCCCCGAACCCGATGAGCGCGTTCTGGACGGAGAACATGACGAGCTTCTTCTGCATGGGTCGGTCGAAGTCTAGTAGGAGCTTCTCCGGTTTCGTCTTGACCTCTTTGACCCTGAGCGCATAGAGCACTGGCAAGACCGCGACGAGAGTGGCGGCCGCGTACACATACCTGTACCCCGTGATCAGGTCGGAGCCCAGCAGGCTGCTGAGCAGGTCTGGCATCATGAACCCTACCATGGTTCCGACCGTCAGACCTATCGTGTTGGAGACGGACTGCATGCCATAGAGGTACTTCAGCTTGGACGGGGTGGCCTTGGTGGACAACAGCGCGATTATCGAAGGTCCTGTGATGGACCCCGCCATGCTCACAACGATGCTGGCCGCGATGTATATTGGCAGGCTCTTCTCCGCCAGGAACATCGCGATCCCGACGACGTCTAAGATGAGACCTATCACCAGCAGGTTCTTCCTGCCGAACTTGTCCGCGAGGAATCCGCTTGCAAGGAGCGTCACGGCGCTCGATGCGGATCCGACTGCGAACATGAGACCTATCTCGAGGGAAGTGAACCCCAGCTTGTCCCAGTATGTCGATAGGATGTACCATAGGACCGAGCTGGTGATGCCCATGAACAGGGCGACCTTGATCAACCTTCGTTCGTCCGCTCCGCTGTCTGCATAATAAACGAAGGTCTCTTTCACCCCGCCCTGGCCGATGCGCGCCAGCCCGCGGATGCCCGTTCCAATCCTGGAAGTCAACAGTCGCCCCGGCGGTGAAGCTTTGTGCTCTAATAATTAACTTGCCGTTTCACAATGGATCGAATTCGGATCACTGGCTCTTATGTGGTGAGATTTGAGCAAAGTTTTATCTTTGAGAGATATCTGTGACTCCATTGTGCAATCCAGAGATGACCGAATTCGTCTTCCGCAGTCGTTGAGCGACCGACTGCTCAAGAATCGGGAATTGTTGTTCTACTCGACACTTGCGGTGTCATGTGCAGTCGCATTTCTGCCATTTGCGCGTGAGACTGGCCCCTCGAATTTCTTGATCTATGCACTGCTTCCCATGATATTGGTGTTTGTCAACAGAAGCAAGTTCGAATCCATCCCACTCCCCAGAAACCTGGACCTTGTGATTGGCGTAGCGTTGATCCCATCGAGTTTCGCGTTCAATTGGCTTTTTGGTTCGGTCACTGGGGATTGGGCGTATGGTCTGACTGATTATACGATCTTGGTCGTTGGCATCTTCGCCTTCTACTATCCGATATCCGAGAAGATTGTCCAGCTCGGACTAGTTCTCCTGATATTGCTCAGACTATTGACTATCGGATTGAGCCATGTCTATTCATCGGGGTTCGTGGTCGTATCTGATTTCATAGTGGGAATCGTCGTCGCCTTCTCAAAAATATTGATCTCAAGCGACATTACGAGCGGAATGATCCCTGGAGAGATATTCGTGGGCGGAGCTGCAGGATCGACGCCGATATTCATTGGCTGGGCATGCGTCGGCCTGGAGGAGCTCGTGCTCATCTCGGTGATTCTCTACATATTGATCGATTCCTTTCATCTGCACAGAACAGCGACCATTCTCTGGTTTGCGATTGGGGTCATCGGGTCATTCCTCGTGAATATCCTGAGGATGGTCATATTGATCTGGGTTGCTTTCAGCCGCGGGATCGGGGATATGCTCTGGGTTCATACCCACATCGGCGATGTTCTATTCCTTGTATGGATTGCAATCTTCTGGTGGATATTCTTAGGATTCGCATCACGGGGTCGTCGAATCGATAAGGCCAGCTCACTGGAGGAACGAGATTCCCTGGTAGAATAATACTTATTGATGGACGTCTTGCTTGTGCATGTCGTTTCCTTTAGCGTCAGAGTTCCTACGGGTGCCAGAAATGAATGACAAGGACAGACCTTTGATTCTATTCACGACGATGAATGATCTCCCTTTATATTATGGGATTGAAACGAAAGCATACGGAACGAGTGTGCGTTTATGATGTCTTCTCAGACTCGCTCTCGAATTCTCGTTTGCAGTGATTTCTTGTATCCTCCTAAGGGTGGGGGGAATCTCTCGATTCGTTCAGTATCACTCGAATTGAAGAAGCGAGGTTTTGAAGTCCATAGTGCCTACTTCGGCGACCAATCGGATCCGGACCTCATTGCACATCCACAACCGCAGGGGGTGCTGCTCAGAGGGCTATGGCCACGCCTCTGGAATAGCGATTCCATTTGGCGCACCCGCCTCAGGTCACTCCTGAATGAGGTCAAACCTGATATTGTGATTGCACAACAGACAGTCTCGATTCCCACTATTTCTGTTTGTAAGGAATTCGGAATTCCCGTCATCCTATTCATCCGGAATCTAGACGATTTTTGCCTGGGTGGTTTCTGGACTGGACAGGCGAAGAAATGCGATTACAGATGTATTGGATGCAAAGACGCAGGTCCTCGCATCTGGCAGTTCCCTTTCTTCATAATGTATCATTCCCGGGTTCTCAGGTTAATACGCTCTGCCGATGCGATTATTGCAAACAGTCAAAATGTGCAGAGGATTCTGAGAGATTTGTTGGGGATGGAATCATTGGTGATTCTCCCACAGGTTGAAGCTCCATGCAAGGACGCGACTGAAATGCGTGATAAGATCCTGTTTATCTCTCCAGTGCAGCATAAAGGGAGCGAGATAGCATTGAAGATTGCCGAACACATGCCAAACGAATCGTTTCTTTTCGTCGGTGATGCCAAGCAATCCACAATCGAGAGAATGCAGCGATTGGCCAATGTCCAACATATCCATTGGACACGCGATGTTGGTTCCATCTACAATTCCTCTCGACTGCTGATCGTCCCGTCCATCTCCTCTGAATCCTTTGGCCGGGTATGTCTGGAGGCAATGTCGCTGGGGATTCCCTGCATTGTGAGTAGATCCGGTTCGCTTCCAGAAACGGTTGGTGCGAGTGGCGATGTTGTGATGGATTCACTCAATCATGAATCTTGGATAGCTACTATCCAGAGATATTCTGATGGCGTCTACTATGAAACCAAGTCCAATCTCTCTCTCTCTCGATACCAAGAATATATGGAAAATCTGGGGATCGACAATCTGTTGCTGACCATCGAGCGCCTATTGGCGAATCGCAGATAATCGATCGAATACCGATCATCCGAAGCGATTTCCCGCGATCGTCAGAATATCCGCAGCTTTCTCATTACGCCCCTGGCCATCTTCTTTATTTGGCTCCTTTCGAATTGATCGAGGACCAGGCTATACCCTGCCAGTGCCATCGCAGACGAGAATACGGCCCCACCAATGAGACGTCCCGAGAAGTCCAGGCTCATAAAGTATTCATCATAGATGACGAGGATTGAGCCAAACGCGAGACACAACAGGAGGACTCTTATGACGGAGACTCTGAATGATCTCCAGAAGTAAATGCTCAATATGAAGACATATATTCCAAATGATGCGAGATATGCCGAAGCAAGTCCTTTGCTCCCCAAATCTCCGACGAACATGAATAGAACTGTGAGGAACACAAAAAACCATATCAGATTGAGGAAGAACGCATGCCATACCCTACCTGTGCCGAGAATCACATTCGATACGATCGAGCAGATTACCCGGTATGAAGCCGCCCCGAACATCACAACTGCCGCGGCATATGCTGTACTGTACTCGACGCCATATAGCAGTCTTATCACGCTGTCCAAGAACGGTAGGGCAAGAATGCAGAGGGGAATGACAGCAACTGCCGTGATGCACAAGAGCCTCTTCACATTCTCCCCGACTTTGTGCGGCATGGATGCATCCTGCTCGCTTATCATTGGCAGGAGAGGGACGCTCATTGCTGCAGACAAGATGAGAAGCATCTGCGCCAGATTATCTGCGATCTGAAAATCACCAACGGAGTCAAATCCCCATTCTGTGGCAAGCACAGTTCGACCAATCCAGTGCGCCAATATCAGAATCAAACCACTGAATAGCAGTGGGATGGAAAAGGCAAATATGTTTTTCATGTGTCCCTTATTTGCCAGTATTGATTTTGATGCGCTGAATGATAGCCCAGCCACTCGCCTGACTACAAATGCTAGCATTGTTATCGAAATCAGATTCGAGATAATGAGCGCGAGGATTGCTCCATTGAGTCCAAACCCCCATATGCATATGGTGGTGACAGGCTGTGCCAGAATGGCGACCGCAGCATTTACTCTTGCGAGGGATTTGATGCGTTGGCATCCTTGGACGAATGATGCTAAGCCGATGTTCATTGAGGCTATCAAGACCAGCAGCGCTGAGAGTCTGATCGCCGTTATGATCGATTCATTGTTGTAGATATCTCTCGCGATTGTCTCTGAGAGGGCCAGATAGATCAATGAAGTTATCGCCGACGTTATAGCGATCACTATGATCAGAGCACTTCCTATGCTCTTCGCCAGATTCGAATCCCTTTGGCTGATCTCAGATATATGTTTGATCATCGCCACAGGGACTCCGAAAACCGCGACTATGACCACTAACCCCTCAAGATTTACGATTATCGAAAGCGCTCCATAATCCGCTGGTTGAAGAAGCCTTGCAGCGATGATGGAATTGATGAGGGTCATTCCCTTGATTACCAATAGTGATAGAAAGGTAACCCCACTTCCGAATATCACTCTCTTTAGGAATCCATCCAAGTCAATCACTGGGTGTTGTCGCGAATGCTTGCACGCAATCTGCCACATGCTCTATATGACTTTCGAATCATGCATGCCGTTGCCGATTAGGTTTTATACCGCCGAGGCTTAATTGGTCCCGTGTCCGTAGATTCCGTGACGCCAAATTCTCGGCGTTATCGCCGATCATTCATCCTCTTTCTGCTTGCATTTGTCATCATCCTGAATGTCGTGATTCGGTATCCCATTTTTCACGCATCCCCACATGGTTCGGACACATACTTCACCCTTGAGCTTGCCAGGGCTATTGCCGAAGATGGCAGGGCAGGATGGATGCTCAGCCCGCTATCATATTTTGGGATGTATCCTCTATCCTACCCCGGCGGCACATCGTTCCTGTACGCAGATATCCAGCTGCTATCTGATGCAAATTGGAATTCCTTGCCATGGATAATTAGCACATATTTCGGCGTCTTTCTCATTTTAGTTGGATTCATGTTCTTCAGATTATTTCACATAAGAGACGAAATATCTGTGTTAATGGCTGGGTTGATGGGTATATCCCCCTACTTCCTCTACCTCACTTTCAGCCAAGCTTCAGGGCGAGCATTCATACTGCCTCTATTCGTTCTTGCGTTGTATCTGATATTCTGGGACAATCGTAATCGTTATACGCGTCTCTGCCTGTTCGTCATTTTCACTTTTGGGGCGATTACAATTCACCGCTCAAGCCTCATTGTATTCTTCGCTGAAGCAATCGCGATACTCGTTGTATCCTTGGTGCCAATACTCCCTGCCAAGCTTTCAAAAATAAGATACCCTGCATACATCACATATCTGATTTTCGGAGCCATGCTGCTGTTATGGCCTTACGTGCCAGGTCTCAGAGATATCATCAATTCCGTACCCGAAATGTCATCCACATATAGTATGGCTGAGTGGGAGTTCAAGACAGGATTCTTGTTGGAGGGCGAATCCGTTTGGATCCTTGTGGTGAATCTAGCCACGAATTATATCGGAAGCATGGGGATTATACTTATTCTGCTTCCCTTGGCATTCATCGCCCTTTTCCCTAGATTCAGACATATGCGTGAGAAAGATATCTTCATGCTTGCCATGCTAATCGTTCTGGCACCGTTCATTTGGAAGGCCCAGTATGTCCAACTCATATTCGTTCCATTCGCATATGCGATATGTGGCATGACTTTGCATAGATGGTCATATGTCGTATCGGCATTCCGTCATCTATGTCGAATATGTCGCATGCCTTCGCTCCGAACGAATGTCCGATTCCACGCCGCACGTCCACTTCTCTTGACGACGCTGATTATCTCGTCTTCGGCCTTCTCGCTGGTTCTCTTTGATCACAGATCAATAATGCCTGATAGTTACACGGGAGAGCGTAATTGGCCCAAAGATTCGGAGGTCAATATTGGTCTGTATCTCGGGGATGTCGATTGTGATGAATTCAATGCATTCGTATCTTATTCTGGCCTAGTGGATCGTCGAATTAGATGGTACTCCGGATTGGATTCTCCCGTGATTGACTCCGTATGTCTTCTTGCGACAGGATATCTCGAAGTCGACAGGGACGGGTTTATCTTCAGCGCCAATGCAGAAGATGATTTCATCGAATTCATAATCTCGTTCTATAGATCAGACAAATACTACGAATTGAACGCTTCGATTCCGAACGCCAATCTCTTTCGTTTGAGTTGGGGCGACGTGTATGGGTTCCTGAGATTATATTTCGAGGATCCATCAGATGCTGTGTTGTTCCCCCGAATCAGTACGAATGAAGCCGGAATAGGCATAGTCGTGGTATCCAATTCGCTTGACGAAAATATCCGGAACCCATTTACCTGGGAAGGGCTGATGGTCAGTGAATTCCTTGATGAAGTGATTTCGGGGACATATTGCATCTATTCGAATGATGAATACCGTTCCTATCTGGCCGCATCCATGAAATCAGTTTGACTACTGATTCATTGGGTTCAATTGCCTTCGCTATTAGTCGCCTGCCAGATGATTGATTATCTTTCTATAGGATTCTCTGAAATTCTCGATGTCATGATGCTTCTCGGCAAACTGTCTGGATGCCAACGAAACCGCATCCCTTTCATGTGGTGAGCTCTTCAGTGACTGAACACATTTGATATATCCGTCCACATTCCGATCAGGAACGATATATTTCCTCAAGAGTTCATCCTTCTGGATATCAAGAGCCCCTCCGATGGGTGATGTAATCACCGGTAATCCACATGCAAGTGCTTCGATTATTGTGAAGCTGCATCCTTCATAGAGTGTTGGAAGGACGAGCGCATCGCATGATTGGTAGAGTTCAATCAATTGTTCTGCAGGCAGCCTTCCTACCACCACGGTTCCCTCTGGAACTTCTGAGACCTCTGTCCGCAGAATCAGTTGAGTATCATTGTTAAGCTTTGGTCTGAGCTCCCTAATGATCCATTCAACACCTTTTCTGGAACTGGGAGGCCCTACATAGAGTAGCAAGAATCGGTCGATGGGCAGCCCCAGCTTCTTTCGGATGGATTCCTTATCCTGTACTGGCTTGAAGACTCTGAGGTCGACTGCATTCGGGACTATCGCATCGATTCTATGCCCATAATAGTCGGTTACTTCGTCGCCGGTGGCCTTGGAGACCGCAACCACAACCCTACCTTTGCCTGATTTCTTGTCCAAGAATGCGCCAACGGTACCGACCGCATAGTCCGTCAATCGTTTGGATTCTTGATCCACATTCTTCGCTCTCCCAGCTTCGGATCCGTGATAGACAACCAATGATCTGGATCTCCTTGCATTCCAAGAGAAATATCCGTTGCAGATTATGATGTCATCATCGCTACAGAGCCTATTAATCGTCCGGCCAATCTTGAACGCGCTCAATGGTCTCAATTTCCTGAGCAGCTCACTCTTGAAAACTTGAGTCGAATCGATCACCCTGACATCAAACCCTTCCTCTTTCAGGATGTCTGTGATCAAGTTTATGAATCGCTCGACGCCAGATCCTCTATCTGGTTCCAGGAATGAACTGATCCAAACACAACTAGTGCATGAAGCTGCCTTTGCAGTCGGGATGTTCGACGCCATCAAATCGTTCTGTGATGCGCTACTCATCAATCAAACCTTCTATTACCTTGGGGGTGTACGATTGAGCCTCCATGATTTAGATGGTCAATATTGAAATATCTCGCTTCGGATGCCTTATCCCAAGATGACGAAGAAAATCTCGGTGATAATCCCATCCCTCGGTCGTTGGAATCGTCTGATCCAGTGCATCGAATCCATTCTCAAGCAGAAGAGGGAATATCCACTGGAGATCATCGTGATATTGGATGGTGTGTCTTCAATCGAGGCCGAAGGTCGTCTCAGGTCTGCCATTAGTGGTGCTGGAGACATGATAATCGATGCCTCTCTGAATCGGCGCGGGTCTCCGAGAGCAAAAAATGATGGAGCTCGATTATCTACCGGGGATGTTCTGGTATTCGTCGACGATGACATAACTGCCGAAGCCGAATGGCTATCGACAATAGTCGAGTCGATATCGGATGATGTTGTCGGCGTGGGCGGGGCAGAGAGAAAGCCGCAGCGGATTGATATCTTTCGCAATATTTGGTTCCGAGTCAATGGAAATGTCACTGGCAAGGTGGGGTTCACCGGTCAGGTCATCTCAAATTTCACCCCGACAAAGTGCGAGCCCGAGCAAGTTGATTGTCTTGCTGGCTGCAACATGGCGTTCTCTCGGGCTGCATTCGAGAACTGCAATGGCTTCGATGAATGCTATGGCGGGAATGCATACAGAGAGGAGACCGATTTATGTCTGAGAATATCTCGCTTTGGGAAATTGATCTTCCTTCCGAAAGCTGTCGTATTTCACCACGAAGAACCTTCTGGAGGAAATACTCCGAATTCAATCCGGGATTGGCACTATTGGTATCACAGGAACAATACCTATTTCTTTATGAAGAACCTGAACGGTCATCGCCTGTCCAGGATATCGTTGCATATCTTGAACGAGATTCTCCTTGCGGTGGTGCGTATGATTGCAGGACGGACAATGTCTCCCATATCCACAATGTATCGTGGGTTCAAGGACGGCAAGGCTGTCTATAATCGAGATCCGGTCGGATGATATTTATGACTAAAACGATTGGCGATGACTGCTTCGAAAATGTAGATGTTACATTTTGTCTCGTTTCTCTCAACGAGGAGCGGTCCATTCGTGCTTCATTGGGTGCGATAATCCGCGAGAGCAAGGGTTTTGCAAGAGCGGAAATACTCGTGATGGCTGGCGGCACGGATGACACTTATGACATTGCAGTGTCCATGTTGAGCGACGTCAAAGATGCCATCGTAATCGAGGATGCGGAACCAAAAGGCAAGCCCGCAGCGCTCAATACTCTTTTCTCTATGGCGCATGGCAAGATCCTGATCTTGTCCGATGGGGATGTAATCCTCGGAGCTGGCTCAGCCAGAAAACTCGTGGACTCCTTCAACAATGTGGGCATTGGATGCGCCAGTGGCCGCGTCATTGGAGCACAAGATAGACCCACTCCCGTTACCCGATCCTGCAGATTGATGAATGAAATGATGCATGCTGCCAGATCAAGGGACTTTGCTGACAGGGGCACAATCGAATTGGCCTCCGGCTACCTGATAGCCATAAGAAGAGAGCTAGTTCCCGTTCTCCCACACTCAATCAATTCTGATGACGGATTCTTGTCCCGAAGTGTCCGTTCACAGAAGAAGACTATCGTGTACGTTGAAGACGCGATCGTCACCATCAATTTCCCACTAACCATGCAGGATTTCATGAAGCAGAAGGTGCGCACACGGGTCGGTCATCTCGAATTGCGACGATGGTTCGATGCAGACGCCAATCGAAACATCTTCACTGAGATGAAGGAATATACTCGCGCTTTGAGATCGGGCACGATTTCGGATATCGATATCGTCTCAATCCTTGGAGCCACCGTGCTCTCAATTTCTGTATGGATTCTTGTATATCTCAGAATCCACGTTCCGTTTTTATTCGGACATAAGGTCTGGACTCCCGTGCTGTCTACGAAATAGTGATTCTGCACGGTGAAGCATCACTGGGCAGGTTCCCAAACTATTAATCTAGGGATATCTTCAGGTCGAATGTCGAATCATGGGTGTTAAGCACATTATGAGGTTTAGACTCCATTTCAGACGGGAGCATTCGATTCATTTCGGACTGCTCTTAGTCATAGCTCTCTTGGCCTTCTCGACTCGGATACTTCCAATTGCGATTTCTCCGCTTCCCTACAACAATGATGGTCTGACGGAGTGCAGGATTGCTCAAGATATCGCGATTTCTGGAAATCTAGAATATGTCGAAGGCAGCTACTATGCTGATACTCACTCAATCATAACGCCAGCATACGATGTCTTACTCGCGTTCACATCTCTGGTAATCGGTACGGAGACTTACGACATCGCGCAATTATCCGTCGGCATCTTTTCGATGGTCACTATCATATGCATCTATCTTCTGACTCTTGAATTGACAGGGAGTCGAAAATCGGCTTTGATCAGCGCGTTATTCCTGGGTCTATTCGGAACGTTTGTCTATCTCACTGGTTCGACGTGGAAGGAATCCCTGGGAGTCGCATTACTGACCCTCTTCTATTATTCTTATGTCAAGCGAGCGGATAAGAGGATGCTGATTTTGGGCATATTAGTGCTTGGAATCCTTCCCTTTGTTCACCATCTGGTCACGATCATGGCCTACCTCTCTTTCGCCTTCTTCACATTATGGTCACTATTTTTCGCCTGGCGCAATAATATCGTTCGAACCCGTCATTGGGTCGATCTGGCCGTCTTGATGGCGATTTCCGCGATTGCTCTTGGCTATTATAAGTTGAAATCCCATGACAGGATCGTCTATTTTTCGGACCCTATCGGATTGACCACGCTTCTCATATCATTCGCCGTCCTCTTCGCACTCGCATGCATCATCTTGTCTCAGAAGCGCCATGCTCGGATGACTTTTGCACCGATTCCAGCTATCGCAGTATTCGCACTCTTTGTCGTGGATTATGTGCACCCAATCTTTCCCTACACCTCCGGTTCCCCTGTGTATACTCTATTATTGGCAGGAGCTATGTCAATAATGATCTCAGTAGCATGGTTCGGATTCGAGAACATCATCGAATCGAAATCAAGGTATCGGGCAATACCGCTGGGTCTTCTGCTCCCGACAATGACCTTTCTCTTGTTTGCCGTACTCAAAGGTTTCAATACAACAAGTCATTGGATGCTCTATAGATCGTTTGACTTTGCAGATATCGGACTCGCAGTCGGAATCGGACTCGCTCTCATGCATTTTGCACCACGACCACGCGTTCAGGTCTTACTCACGGTCATCGTATTGGTTCTTCTCGTCATCACGTTCCCATTCGGTTACTTCACGAGCGAGTTAGTGGGCATTCGTCACGACACTCAGCAGTATGAGACCGATGCATTTGACTGGATTGCGGCGAATACGGATGGATTATATTCTGTGCAGACAGATGAACGCCTATCGTATGTCGCAATGGCTTGGAGCAATTTCGAGAAGATCCCATATCTCCCCAGTCGAATCTCGGGGGATGGATTGCTCGGCAAGGGTGCTTACTACGTCCTGGAGACCGAATGGACGACCATCGGTGTCAATGATTACCCGCGTGGCCATCCTGTCCTGGATCCGGTCGAAGTAAAGATGATATTGGAGTCTTCGCAAGTATGTTATCTTGGCGGACCGTTTGATAACCAATTGGCATTCTTCTACACATCGACTGATGGCCAGGATGCAATCTTCGGATACCACTGACCCTATCGAATCAGATGGAGAAATCAACGATTATAACTGTTGCACATGCGAGTGCCTCAATCAGCAGAATCATTCCTACGAGCCCATTCTCAGACACTCTCATGCTTCGCATGATGATGTGAGTCAGAGACTCAACACGGCCATGATATTCCAGATGTCCATTATTCGCTGTGGAGCAATAGTTCTCCGCTCTGAATTTGCCTCTCATCTTCAGGAAGAACTCTACGATCATGGGCATGAATATTATGATTGTCTGTATGTATAGGCTGGAAAGCATTCCTGCAACCGCGATTGTTGCTCCCATGAACAACATGAGGGTGTCTCCTGGGAATATCTTGGCGGGGTATTTGTTGAACCACATGAATGCCACTAGGCACCCAAGGAGTGGGATGAGCAGGTAAACGCCGTCCAGATCATCGTGTGCGAATGCAAGTATCACGAGGGTTGAAGACATTATTATTCCGAGTCCTGTGCCGAGACCGTTGAATCCTTCGAGCATATTGCCTGCATTCGCAGCGCAGGTGATCGCGAAGGGCGCGGCGATGATCATCAACGGTCCAAAATCAAAGTCTCCTATGAATGGAAGGTTGATCGTAGGCTCTAAAGCTGCTCCAAGTGGAAGTGCGAGCAGGAACGGGAAGAACGCCTTCTGTCGTTGCCTTAGTTCAAAGAGGTCGTCCAGCATGCCTATGAACGCGGCTCCGAGAACGACTGCGAGCGACACGTTCAGAAGCGAGACATTGGTGATGCCATCCACAGCGAGCAGGAGGCTCACACCTGCAAAGAAACCGATGACAACGGCGATCCCGCCCATTTCGGCTACCTGCGGGGTGCCCGGTTTGTTGAGGTCTCTGCCGACGATGCCTCTGGCTTTCAACTTCGGCATCATCCAGGGTATGATGAGGAATGTCATCGCAAAAGCGATTGCGAAGGCTCCTATGTATGCGAACTCGTCAGCCAACTGAGTACCCACCTGTCATCTACCGGGTATATTTCATACTTTCCAGGTAACGATGTCTAAATAAATACATTCATGTCGCGCAGAATAGGTCATGACAATCATCCCTGACTCTCAAGTTCCGCGGAACCTTCCATGAGCCTTATCCTCTTGGTCGAATGAGATGCCAGACTGGGATCATGTGTAGCTAGCACTATCGTAGTACCGAACTCCTTCCTTGCCAATTGGAACATTTCGATCACATTCTCCGCGTTCTCGTCATCTAGGTTGCCTGTAGGCTCGTCCGCGAGTATTATTCTAGGGTTGTTCATCATGGCCCTCGCGATAGCCGTCCTCTGCGCCTCCCCTCCGCTGATTTTGTTCGCCCTCTCGTCGGCGATATCAGCTATGTCAAACTTCTCGAGCAGCTCCCCTACCCTGCCCGCATCCTTCTTCTTGGAGAATCTCAACGGGAGCTCCAGATTCTCCCTTACCGTGAGATCGAGGAGCAGGTTGTAATCTTGGAACACGAAGCCGATTTTCTCGAGGCGTAGGGTGGCGAGCGCGTCCTCGGTCAGTCCAATGATGCTCATGCCGTCTATCGCTATGTCACCCGATGAAGGTCTGTCGAGTCCGCCTATGATGTTCAACAGCGTGGTCTTCCCACATCCGGACTTTCCGTATACGGCCACGAAGTCCCTATCATCGACTAGAAAGGAGACACTGTTCAGGACCGGCTGTCTTCCGTCGTACGTCTTGACCAGGTCCTTGATCGCTATCACGGGTGGGGCCATCTACGCTCTTGGCTACCCTCGCCTGAGGTAATAATTGTTTCTGAAATCCCTGCTCCTCGGATTGGTTTACATATTTTATAGTCCATCGCGCCCTTGGTTGTATTCGATGCTTCGACTAGGCGCGATGGTCGGCTTGGATGATTTTTTCCGTATGAGAGTCCCTGACGCGGATTTCTCAGAACTGTTGTTGTTCAACGGGGATCTGCATATTATCGACGGACAGGTCGCGGATATGTGTTCCGCCACGCCTCGCATAGAGCTTGTACATGTCCAGGAATTCATGGAGTTCGAAGGGTCGGAGGTCATGGTCGATCTGTCATCCGAATCGGAGGCGGTAAGGGCGTCTTCCGTGGACATCGTATGCAGGACCAGAGACGTCGCTGATTCGCTCGGTTGTAGGATGGTCGTCATACATCCTGGCGGCATCCACAGTTCGCGGGTCGATCGCTCGATTCTGCTGGAGAATCTGAAACGGTCATTAGCCGACCTCGGTCCTGAGAACCTCTTGCTCGAGAACATGCCCTGGTACTATTGGTACAGAAAGGAAGAACAGATGGTCTCTAACATCTGCGTTTCGATAGAGGACATGAAGCTCGTTCAGGACCTCGTCGACGGATTCACCCTCGACATGTGCCATGGATATCTCTCGCGTCCGGAAGGCGATGAAGGATACAACAGACGATTCATCGAGACGTTTGGGCAGGATGTCTTGCACATACATGCCTCAGACGCGAAGGCGCCTGACCGTGAAGGTCTGCAGATCGGAGAGGGTGAAGTGGACTTCTCCATTCTGGGCGGATCAGGGGTTCCAGTACTAGTCGAGATATGGAACGGTCACGTGAATGATGGGGAAGGGTTCAGAATAGGAATAGAGCGCCTGCGTGAGATGTTCAGATGAGCGATAACGGACCGATCGTTATGCTCGCAGTCAGAGTCAGGACGAGGAATATCACCAGCACTGACCGAACATTGTTCAATCGGATCTTTGTCGCGAGCAATGGTTCCAGATGTTGATATTTCAATCGAGTCCTCTCCTGTTTGTCGAAATGCTGAGAGAGTTTCAGTGCATCCCAGTGATGTGATTGTCATCGCTTCGATATCTAGTTTTTCTCCGTCAATCCTGTTTTGGCGCCAATCGAAAAGGACAAATGGTACGTTCGGCAATGCTCACCTGAGGCCCTGGGATGCAGCTTTCTGAGAAGATAGCCCTTGCGATGTTGATCTGGGTATTCTTCGCCCTCGTGCTCTCGATGGGCGCTGGCCTCGAAGTATTCCTCACCCTAATATTGATCGGAGTGCTGGTCATCCGCGAGCTCACGGATTCGTTCACTCCTCTTCATCTGAAGGAACGCATCGATTTCTTCATCTACACGTTCCTGGTCGTCTTCGCGATCATAGTCGTGAGACGGGTCTGGGAGATATTGTCGTGATGCAGGAATCCAATCTCGCTCCCGCTGGATCATGAACTATATGACACATCGGTGAGACACGTGCGCTCACTCGGAGCTCTTATCCTTCCTCTTGATTCCGAGTTCCGCCGACCGCAGCGAAGCGACTTCTACCGCATCGATCAACATGGCCTTGAGCCCGTTCCTCTCGAGCGAGTGGAGCGCGCTTATCGCGGTGCCACCGGGTGAGGTCACGAGGTCCTTCAGCTTCGCAGGATGCTCTTTCGTCTCCTGTATCAGCTTTGAGGATCCGATCAGCGTCTGCACTGCGAGTGTGTTGGCGATGTCCCTGGACAGGCCGACCTTGACTCCCGCGTCGGAGAGGCCTTCGAGTATCTGGAAGACGTACATAGGTCCGGTGCCGCTCAGGCCAGTGACGGCGTCCATGAGCACCTCTTCGACCTCGACCACTATGCCGACCGATTCGAATATGTGCGCGGCAGCGGCCATGTCCGTCTCAGTCGCATACTCGCCTGGACAGATTGCAGTAGCCGCTTCTCTGACCACAGCCGCGATGTTCGGCATCGCCCTGACGACATGAACCTTGCCGCCGGATTTCTTCTCCATCTCGGAGGTCGTGAGTCCGGCCGCTACAGAGATCAGGAGCTTGCTGTCCTTCAGGGCAGGCTTGATCTCGTCTATCACTTTGAGCAGTATCTGCGGCTTCACGGACAGGACTATTATGTCCGCGAACTGAGCCGCTTCGATATTGGAGTGTGAGACTTTGACCCCTGGCACCAGGTTCTTGATGTGCTCGAACCTCGACTTCAGAGGCTCGGCTACCATGATATGTTCCGGTGCTGCCCATGAGGTCTGGAGTATGCCCTTCGCAAGGGCGATACCCATGTTGCCTCCGCCGATGATGGCTATCTTCTTGTTGTTCATGGTGGTCCCTTGTCTGTTATATTGGCCACAATGAGCCGGATATATAATCTAAACGGTACAGAATTGGACGTTCTCCCCGCTGCTTGGTCGCCATCACGACGTGGGTCGAATATACAATTGCGTATATGACAAGAATGTATTATACTTAAATGTATATTGGAGTAGCGTACATGCATTGGCGGGACTGTAGTGCCAGAGGTCGCGTCCAGGGAGTATGGAAGATATGGCCAACCCGTTCGTCTACGGCTCGAGCGTCACGGGCGATGATTTCGTCGACAGGGATGAGGAACTCGCGAACATCGAGCGAGAGCTCAGATCCGGCATCAGTGTCATATTGTACTCGCACAGACGCATGGGCAAAACATCGCTCATGTGCGAGCTAGCGAGAAGGAAGCCGAAGGGACTCGTGTTCGCTTTCATCGATTTGTATGGCGTGACATCGACCGAGAGACTCCTTGAGCAGATCGTCAGCAAATCTGCCGTGGCATGTCTTGGTGGCGTGGAGAGGTTCGCAATGTCTGCATGGTCCCTCTTCAGGAGTACGAGGCTCCGTCTAGCAGTCACGCCTGAGGGGGAGCTGGCAGTCGATTTCGTGAGGGGCGGTCCCACAGTGGCTGAGACTGCGGACGCCCTCGACATGCCGGAGAGGCTCGCCTCGTCCAAGGGTAAGCGGTTGGTCGTAGTATTCGACGAGTTCCAGGAGGTCTCAGTCCTGGGCGGTGTGTCGCTCCTCAAGACCATGAGGTCTCGGTTCCAGCATCACCGGAACGTCTCATACGTCTTTTCCGGGAGCAAGGTGCACCTGCTCCGGCAGATCTTCGAGGAGCACGAGGGTGCCTTCTACAAGTCAGGGGTGTCAGTGGACCTGGGACCGATCGGCGTGGAACCCTTCTCCGAGTTCATAGTGCGCAAGTTCCGACTCGAGGGCGGGAAGATATCCAAGGACCTGGCTCGCGCGCTGGTCCAAAGGACAGGCGGGCACCCGTACTACACGCAGCAACTGGCCCACGAGCTATGGAGCATCTCGAACGCTCCCTCGGGGACGTTAGAACTCGATGAGGCGATGGAACGCGCTATGGAGCACCAGGCTCTCGCCTATCTCTATGTCTGGGAGTCCATGAAGAGCCCGGTCCAGAAGCGCCTGCTCTTGGCTCTCGCTTCGGAACCGGAACCCACCATGGGTGTGGACTTCATCCTGAGGCACAGACTCCTGTCCCGCTCCCATGTCCAGCGGGCCGAAGGTCATCTGGTCGAGCGTGGGCTGATCGAGCGCGGGCATGTGGTCGATCCCATGTTCGCAGCTTGGCTGAGGAGGATGTCCGGTCTTACGCTTCCCTCTACGCGCAAGAATGGGTGAAGTCGAGAATAGCGACGGGCGCATTTGGTGGTAGTGAGATGCTATCGGTCTCGTCGCGTCCCTCGTGTTCTACTTCATCGAGGCCCTCGTCCGATCATTCCCTCGGAGACACAATGAGCCATAGGTGCGTCCCTCTGTAGGAGTCCTGCGTGAGCGGCTGCCCCTCGATGAACAGCAGGAACTGCAGCTTCCATGTGCCTTCCTCGGTGACATTGAAGTCGAAGGTCTGGTTGTAATACTCCAGATGATCGATCGAGAAGTTCTGCGCTATGGCAGAATATGGTGTCATGGCATTGGTCTGACCCCAATCGATCGAGTAATCGTCCACCGTGAAGTTGTAATCGGTCGCATTCGTCAACACGATCACGATCGTGTAGTTCATCGGCTCGTGCTCGAATGATTTCACACTCAGCAGCACCCTCGCATCCTCACCTACCGTAAGGTTCCTGGGATAGTCACTGGCCATGCCGTCAGGGCCCAGTAACGCCAGCTGTGTGAAGGTCTCCCCTTCCCTTGGCGTGGTGATAGCCCATGCGAGCACCACGACCGATGCGATCAGCATGACCGCGATGCCTATCGTGAGCATCTTGTCGACCATCGGCATGCCTTTCCAGTCCATCTCGAAGTCGACGACGATCGCGAACCGCTCGTCCTCTGGTATGCTGACCCTTCGGTACCATCCGATCAACGATGCGGCGATTATGAATGCTGAGACGCTCGCTAGTATCGGGTCCAGCCGTATCCCGAATGGTGTGAAATTAAGTGCAAGGCCTATGAGCGGGACGATCGCTATGCTGAGCCCGAAGCTGAGGGCCACCCTCTCTATCCCGTCTATCTGCTCGTTCTCTGGAAACAGAGCTGCGGTCGCCGCATACCCTGGCAGGAACAGAACGAATATGAGTCCGAGTATCTGGCGCGCAAGACTGTCGGGGACGAATAGGACCAGGGCGACGAGCACCAGTGCGAGCACGATGCACGTCAGCAGGTCGTAGGGTCTTTCCCTGACCTCGAGATGGAACCTGAACGGTTTCGTGTCCTCTTCCGCCATGCCTCTATCCCCGGATGCCACTAAAGGCCATGGTGTGAAGTGGATTACGGTATATCAAAGCTGTCAGCATGAGCATGGCTTACGAACATGCCGGCGAGTGCGTTGATATGCAGCCGGCCAGTTCGGCGAATTTACCGGAATACGGCTCTTTGTCTGCATATGGTAGGTTTTATACAGAACGAATTGAATCAAGGTCGAGACCCTTCCCCCATATTAGGAGGACTCGCATGGATTTGATTATCGAAACCCCCGCGGATGCGCGGAAAGCACTGAGAGACGTCATCAGCGAGGTGGCGAGGGCCGTCGTAGGTTACGAGCAGACCATCTTCGATTTCATGGTGGCGCTGTCCGCTGGTGAGCACATACTCCTGGAGGGCGTGCCTGGCATAGCGAAGACCACTCTCTCGAAATCGGTGGCCAAAGCGATGGCGATAGACTTCAACAGGATACAGTTCACGCAGGACCTCCTACCGACGGACATCACAGGGCACAACTACTACAACCAGCTCACGAAACAGTTCGAGATGAGGAAGGGGCCAGTGTTTACGGAGCTTCTCCTGGCGGATGAGATCAACAGGGCACCTCCGAAGACGCAGTCCGCCCTTCTCGAGTCCATGCAGGAGAAGCAGGTGACCATCGAAGGCTCGACGCTCAAGCTGCCTGAACTATTCATGGTCGTAGCCACTCTGAACCCCATCGAGACGGAGGGCGTCTACCCACTCCCGGAGGCTCAGATAGACAGGTTCATGCTCAAGATCAAGATGGACTACCCCGACGAGGACGATGAACTGACCATCCTCAGCCTGAAGAACCTGTTCGAGGAGGAGCCTCAGTCAGTCATGACTCGGGAGAACGTCCTACAGCTGCGAAAGCTGTGCTTCAATGTCCACGCGCACAGGAGCATACTCACCTACATCAACGGTATCACGAGGGCCACGAGGTCTCGGGAGAACGTCGAGCTCGGGTTGAGCCCGAGAGGAGGGATACACCTGCTCGAGAGTTCCAAGGGCAGGGCGTTGCTCTCCGGTCGACCGTACGTGATCCCGGATGATGTGAAGGCCATGGCGCACGCCGTCATGGACCATCGGCTCATGCTCTCGCCCGAGGCCGAGCTCGAGGGGCTGACCGCGGGCGGCATCACCGAGTCCATTCTCTCCGAAGTGCCCGTCCCGAAGGGGGATTTCGGCGAGGACAAGAAGAGATGATGTGATCCGATTTGCAGACTCAGGCCTCTGGAATAGTGTTGTTCGTATCCGCCGCCGTGTTCGCCCTAGCTGGCATACTCTTCCCTAGCCTGCCGTTCGCCCTCATGTGCCCCGTGCTCCTCGGTGTGCTCATCTACGCGCGTTCCAAGTTCATGGGCGAGGTGCAGGAGACCGAGCTCATCGTCAACAGGTCCACGCACGACGAGGTTCCATTCGCGGGGCAGCCGATCGCCCTGAGCGTCGAGATACTCAACGCGGGTCCTGCACCCATACGCTGCGTGCTCGAGGATGTGATTCCAGAGGACTGCGAGGTCGCCGCTGGATCAAACAGGTACTCTGGACTCATCCCAGCCCGGTCGCAGACGACCATATCCTACACGCTGGTCCCGCACAAGAGGAAGGTCTATACGTTCGAAGGGTTGAGACTCGAGATGCGGGATGAATACGGCCTCTTCTCCCACACATCTTCTGTAGAGGACGGCACCAAGATCGCAGTGCACACTTCGAAGAGGAGCCTCCAGGCCGCCAGGAGGATTGCTGGCAGGGAGCACCTGGAGCACTCCGGGAAGTCGAGGCACCTCGCGGCGGTGATGCACGACCTGGAATTCGACAGACTCAGAGACTACCTTCCGGGCGACAGACCCAGGGACATCGACTGGAAGTTACTATCCAGGCTCGACAAGCTGTTCACGAAGGTCTACACCAAGGAGGGTGCGATACAGACCATGATATTCGTGGACTGTTCAAGGAGCATGCGTACGGCCGGATCTGGCATCACGAAGCTCGACCACTCAGTCGACCTCTGCCTCCAGCTGTCGAGGGTGTTGCTGAGCAGTCACCACGCGGCCGGCGTCGCGTTGATAGACGAGGTCACGGTCATCGACCAGCTACGTCCTTCGCTCATCCGCCATCAGTTCGAAAGGATCATACAGATGCTCAGGAACGCACCTTCCACCGTGCCTGGTAATGTACACGAATCGATAGACACCCAGCCCATGGCGGATGCGCCAGATGGGCTGACAGCCAATGGCAACACGGAAGAGGCCGCGCAGATGGAGAAGTTCCTGTCCGCAGTGAGGGATATCGGGGTCCGCACATCCAAGCGTTCGAAGGGGGTCGGGCTCGACGAAGTGATCTGGAAGCTCCTCACCGGCGCCAAGGACCAGAAGCAGATGATCATCGTGATATCCGACCTCATATCGTCTCGGGACGCCGTCCTGGCCAGCGCGAAGCTATGCCAGAAGAAAGGCAGTCAGATGCTGGTCCTGCACATTTACGACGACTGGTACGAGAGATCGGAGACTCCCTTGGAAGTCGGCGAGGCCGAGAGGATGTATGGAAACCTGCTGAACTACCTCGATGTCGAGGTCAAGTTGCGGAAGATGGGTGCGTCTTATGTGAAAGTCGGTCCAGCCGATGCGACGGCGAGCATCGTGAGAACGATAAGGTGGGGTAAGGCATGAACCGGTTCAGGATGCGAATGCTGCTTATGTTCTCGACATCCATCATCGCCATACTCGTCTTCTCGAGGATGAGTTCTTACAGCCTATTCGTGCTTGCCTTCGGAGCGCTCATCATGCTGATAGCGTTCGCCAGCTACTACAGGCCAGCAGGTTTGTTCGGCCTGTTCATCGTGGCGATATCCGCGACGATGTCCATGCAGATCGACACGCTCATCGAGACTGGCCCTATGATCGCCGTCGCGGTTGGCATGCTGATCCCCATGACGCTGCTCACGCTGTTCGCGCTGTCCAGCGAGAGCGATGGGGAGAACGGCTACTTCCAGAGGCGCCCCGTTTTCCTGGGCGCCGCGTACATCGGCTGTTGCCTACTGTCCGTTGCCGTGGTCATAGCCATCACAGGGCTGGTATTCCCTCACATGTCGTTGCGGTTCTATGGCCTGATGGAGATATCCATACTCCTGATGGTCTCCGCGGTCCTAGCGATCGCCCTTACATCGCGCGATCCGGAGTGATTCAGTCCGAACCGTTATATATCCGCGTAAGTTTGGTTCAGGTGTGAGATTCTCCTGGGATTGGAGGCTGCTGATCGGCTCCTTGCTCATCATAGGTGCATTGTACAACCACTATCTCGGGCACTCCGTCCTTGTTTTCGAGTTGGTGCTTCTAGCGATTGGTTCCGTGCTCGGTCTGCTATCCATCGGACCATCACTCCGTTCGAGGGCGGAGCTAGCGGAACACGGCATGTTCACACGCTTCCTCATGAGGTTCGCGAGCGAGAGACTGGTCGTGTTCGCGATACCGCTCTTGGGCATCCTGCTGCTCATCGGCTGGTCTGCCTGGAAGGTCCTCTCCGTGGGCGAATCGAACCTTCGCATGGAAGACATCGTCGTGACGTTGTTCGCCCTCTCGCTCGTGCTCTACCAGTCAGGGCCATCCAGGTTCTACGACCAGAAGGATTTCGTCGTTCTCTTCCTCCTGTTCCTGACGATCGTGTTCGCAGTCATGTGGAAGATATACACGATCGTGACGGGTGAGTCCTATGGGCGCATCACGGCCTACTCGGAGTTCTACTTCATCACTCAACCCGTCGTCGCGATAGTCAATCTCTTGGGCGTCAACGCCACGGCGGTCCTCAACTTCAGCGGGATCGGGCTGTCGAACGTGATCGAATATTTCTACGATGGCAGACTCGTCAGACTCGGGATCGGGTCCGGCTGCAGCGGTCTTTACTCGGCAGGACTCTTCTTCTCCGCTTTCCTGGCGTTCGTGCTGGTGAGATACAAGACTCTGAACGTGCGGATCATCGCAGGTCTCGGGATCGGGCTCCTTGTCACCTGGTTCTCCAACATAATCAGGATGGTCGTGACCGTCTTCGTCGGGGCTGCATATGGTCCCATTGCGCTGGCGACATTCCACATGTATTTCGGAATTCTCCTATTCGTAGGCGTCGTCCTTGTGTTCTGGTATGTCGTAACGGGTTGGCTCGACAAACACATCCCTTATGAATCATCAGAGAAAGGCCCCGCCATCGATTCAGGAGACCCTGGTCCAGCAAGTGACGAACTTGTCGAGAATATTGGCGGTCCGGTTGACGAGGATACGTTAGACTGAGATCTCAGCGTTGCCCCTGACGAGGTCTGCCTGAGCTGTTCATCATTTGCATCTTTTGCATCCTCGCATATTGCTCGCGCGAGACCGGTACCTTCACGACCATCTTGCCCGCGTTTGATGTATTGTGCCTCGGGCGCGCCGTCCCCGACATCGTATTAGTTCTGGGATTCGCAGCGGTGACTGGCGAGGGCTTCGGCGTGGTCGATGTCGAAGCGCGGTTCGCCTCTGCAGCTGCATGCACCGGCTTCTTTGGATTGTTGGTTCTGCGCCTCCTGACCTTCTCTTCCGCAAGTCTTCGGGACCTGAGGATGAGGATCATCGAGAGCAGTGAAGCCGCGCCTCCGGCAGCGATGATTCCGGCGATCGTCAGGATCATTCCATCTGATTTGTCTGTCTGGTCGTCCGCGCCGGGCGTCTCATCCGGCACCTCGTCATCGACGATAGGTCCCTCGATGAGTGACATGGTCAGATGCTCGCTCTCAGCGACATTGCCGGCGAAATCTACTGCGATCACATAGGCATCCATGCCGTCCCACATCGCGTCCGAGCCAATATCTGCAGTGTATGTTCCTCCGTTGGCCTGCATCTGGATGGCTGAGTAGGTCCCGTTGCCGTTGTTGTAGTAGAGTGTGACGGATTGGACTCCAAAGTCATCCGATATGATCGCGGATATGATGGCGGTCCCGTCTGAAGAGTATGTGCAGTTATCGTTCATTCTGATGACAGGGTTCATCCCGTCCACATAGAGTGACTGGTTGTGCCAGCTGGTCTGTCCCGAGAAGTCCCGGGCGTAGACCTGGAATAGGTACCATCCCGGACTCCATGCCGCTGTATCGATCGTTTGCGGGGCTGTCATCTGTTCGAAGTTCTCGCCATCTATCGACCAGGCTGCCTCCGAAAGGAACGCGTCCTCCACGGACACCTCGATCGGTGTTCCCGCTTTGAGAGAGCTTCCCGAGGCGGGGTCGACTGTGATGGTAGGCGGGGTCGAGTCCATCGCGAATGCATATGATGCATGCGCCTCGTTCCCTGCCAAGTCGTAGACGATGACTGTCACGGTAAAGTAACCATCCGCGGGGCAGTTAGTGAGTGATATGTAGATATCGTGGTACGGGCTCGTCCTCATCTCTCCCCAGAGCATCCAGCTTACGATATCCAGGTGCTCCTCGGTGATATCCAGTGTTATTGTATCATCGGGGTTGACGAACGAGCCGTCGATCGGGGATGCGAGCATGATCTCTGGTGGCGTGTCGTCCACGGTTACCGTGAATGTCTTCTGTGCCGACTGGTCATGATCGTTGGTTGCGTTGACCGTAACCTCGTACACGCCTTCGCTCCAGTCTTCGGTCTGTATCGTGTAGGGTTCTTCCAGGTCATGCCAGGAACCGCCGATGGTCCATATGGCAGTCATATCTCCCAATCCGAGGAACGAGAATTCGAGTGGAACACCAGATTGCACGACGGCATCGTCACCGGGGCTCTCCAGCAAGATGACTATGAACTGATCGGATATCTCGAAACTAGTGGATGCTGAGGCTGAATTCCCGAGCAGGTCTGTTGCCGTGACCTCGACAGTGTGCGTCCCGATCTCCCACCCCGTCATATCTATCGTGTAGGGTGTATCGAAGACCTGCGGGGCGCCGCTGTCCATGCTCCAGACCACCGAAGCGAGATGCTCGTCGCTCACCGATGCGGTAAGTGTATCGCATTGAGGAATCAGCATGCCATCTTCCGGATAGGTGATCGCAACGATCGGGTCCGATCCATCGACCTCGAACACGAACGACGCCTCTGTCTCTCCTCTGAGGTCGTCCGTCGCGACCACGGTCATGGTATGGGTCCCATCTTTCCAGGTGCTTGTCGAAACGTCCCAAGGTGAGGACAACGCTCCCATCGGTGCGCCGTCCAGATACCACTGCGCCGTTACCGTGCCGTCATCCTCCACAATGAGGTCGATTCCCGTCCCAGGTGCGATCAGACTGCCGTCGCCGGGTGAGACGAGCGTTATGCTGGGTAGCGTGTTGGAGTATTCTCCAGATGTGAATGCGATAGTCCTCGTGACGCTCTCGTATATCCCTAGGTCGAAAGTCGCCGTGACGAGGACCGTATCACCCTGTGCGGTGAAGAGGTCTAGTGGGTTGAAGTGCCACTCGAAGCGTATCGCGCCGTTGTGCTCGTGGCCGTCCGAGGTGACATACTCGTCCAGGATTACGCCGATTTTAACACCATCGACCGTGAGTTCGATCGGGACTGCGCCGCTTGCGTGGAGTGGCTCGCCGGACATGTCCGTGAGCTCTCCGTATAGGACGACAACCTCGTCGGCACTTCTGTATCCGATCTCAGTCTCGTCCGTTGTAAGCTGGAATGTAACCGGCACCTGCATCAGCGCTGCGTTTGATGCGGTGTACTGTATGTAGTTGCCGGATGAATCCGTGACCTTCATCAATAGGTCGATTGCTGTGTCGCTCCCATCGGTCTGTATGCTTGTCTTGTAGGCTCCGCCACCGAGGTTAGTCACTGTGAGCGGATTCCATGCGGAGACATCGTCCGATCTCCAGCTCACTTCGACCGTCCCTATGGTAGACGCGTCGGTGGTCGTGAATTCCAGGTCCACAAGGTCCCCTGGAACGAACTTCTGGGACATCGCGAGCGAGGTTATTGCTGGCGGATCCGAGTCGACGCTGGGTGAGGTGAACCCGAGCTCGATGATAACATTGTCACATATCTGCGCCGATGGTGTATAGGTAATTCTTGCGACGTAGCTGCCGGCACCCATCAAGTCCATCGTCTTGACTGCATCTGGTCTGGACAGGAACTCTGAGAGCTGGTACACTCCGACAAACTGACCATTCTTGTAGAGATTCAGCACAGGTGTACTGATCCCTCCGACCTTGGCCCCAGCCTGGTCCCTGAGGAGCGGGTGGTACAGGACCATCGTATCGTCTCCGTTTATCGTGTAGACCGATGGATAGAATGGTCCAGCACCGAGTCTATCCGACTCCGTCAGATCACCGATCGGTTCGAGGTAGGTGCGGTCCGGGAGTTCTATATTCGAAGCTGTCGCGGTTGCGACGAGATGGTCGTAGTCCGCTGTGTAGTATGCCCTTTCCGAGTACCCTCCGAATATGCTCTGTGGGAAGTACAGCTCAGAGAACACACCTTGGACTATCGTCGTCCTGGTCATGCCCGAGAAGAAGGAGTTGAGGGAAGTGTCCGTGTCCCTTCTTGTGAAGAATGCAGCATCTCCACCTATCGAGAGATGGTTGCCCCAGTCTCCCCAGATATCTGTGAGCTGGCCAGAGATGTCGTACTTTGTCTCGTATACGGAGTATTGTCCGTCGATTAGTGTGAGTGTAGTGGGCGTGCTCGCGTCCACGCCGTCGAACTCCCATGCGAGGAGGTACTGGAGATCTGCGTTGGCCTCGATGTAGAACTCAGTCGAGGTTCCGCTGGTGTACTCGTACCAGTTGTGCCAGTTCCTGCTCATGAACTCCCACATGGGGGCGGTATATGAGAAGCCTGAGACCGATATGCCGATGCTCTCGGTCGTATCGGATACGAAGATGTACTTGGAGTGCGGGATGGAGAAGACATCGCTGCCGGACATCGAGTAGTCCGAGCCGATGAGATGGAATGATATGTTCTTCGTCCCCTCGTGTCTGAGGTAGACGCGATAATCCTTCACGTATATCGGAAGTCCCTCGTCCGTTTCGAGATCGAGAGTCATCTTCCTTGCGGTCGACATCGTGAGGTAGACATCGACTGTGGACAGTCTGCCGACAGTCACGGTCTTGGATAGAAGGTACGGATCCACGTAGTTGTATATGTCCTGATGGCCCGCAGCGCTCACGGAATAATCACCCGACGGCACGAGGAAGCTAGCCGGAGGTGCAGGGTTGATGTTTCCCCTCGCCATCATGGTCAGATCCGCATCCGGGAGCCTATATGCCCACACTCCTCCGAACGGGTCGTTGACCTCCTTGCCGTTCTCATCCAGGACATGCACGTTCAGGGTCGATAGAGCAGCGAATCCAAAGGGTATGATCACGCTCTTGGAGGCGTATGTCAACCTCACTTCGCCCTCGAAGTATCCTTCATCAGTGTTCGGACCAGGTGCGGGTACTGAGAGGGTGACTGCCCCGCTCATACCCGAGCTGATGGGTATCGAAGAGGGAGATACGCTGGAAGTGTTCGCCCAGACCATAAGGTTCGTGACGCCGTCTGCCGAGAGCGAGAGCCAATCGTCGGTAGAGCTGGCGAGGTTCACATACAATCCTATGTTGGTCACCGTAGCTGTCTGCACAGGCGCTCCTGCGAAGCCGTATGAGATAAGCGCGGGCACCGGGAACAGAGTCGTGTCCGCAGCGGCCGGGAGCCACATCTCGCCTGCACCGACGCTCCACAATGATGCGTCCAAGTCGTTCGCGCTGGTTATGATTGCTGATTTGATCTGTTGAGGAGTCCATTCTGGATGAAGTTGCAGAAGGAGTGCCACACCACCGCTGACGTGCGGGGTGGCCATCGAGGTTCCGCTAGCTGCGAGATACCCTGTCGGTGAGCTGAGAGAACCGCTGGTAGGCACGGTCGAGGTTATTGAGACGCCAGGAGCGGATATCTCCGGCTTGATCGTCAGATCTGGGATGGTTCCCCTGGAGCTGAAAGCTGCCAGCACGCCGTCGTCATCGACCGCCCCGACGGTTATCGCATCGAGCGCGACCCCTGGAGACGCAACGGTCCCCATCGCTGGTCCTGCATTGCCCGCAGCAACCACGACCACGATCCCTGCTTCCACTGCTCTCGTTACTGCGAGACAGACCGGGTCGGATGCTTCGCCGGCACCACCGAGGCTCATGCTTATGACGTCAGCCTGGTCGGAGGTGTCGCCGTCGCCGTTGGGGTCCATCGCCCTGTCGATGGCTGCTATGACATCGCTCATGCTGCCCTGCCCGTCGGGTCCCAGGGTCTTGTACGCGAGCAGTTTTGCGTCGGGTGCGACGCCCTTGATCCCGCCGTTCGCGGCGATCGTTCCTGCCACATGAGTCCCGTGGCCGTTGTCATCCATCGGGTTTGAGTCATGATTATAGAAGTCGTATCCGCCGATCACCTTGTAGGTCGGACCGAACCCGCCGCCTAGATCGGGATGAGTGTAATCGATGCCAGTGTCGATGACTGCTACGACGATTCCCCTGCCTGTCACTGGGTATCCGTTTGAGTCCGTGCGCTCCCAGAGCTCGTCGGCGCCTATCTGCGTGACGCTCTCCGTCAAGAACGCCTCGACCGGGAGGTCGGGATAGACCGAGATGGACTCATCGAGTGATAGGATTTCGTCCAGGGTCTGTATCGTGACTCTGGCTGAGAATCCTGTGAATGCATATGTATACTCGCTTCCGGAGGTCAACTGCATGTCGAAGAACCGTAGCCCTCCTTCCGAGTCGGTGTGCTGATAGGTGTAACCCTCGGGTACCGATACGATTATTCCTATGTAGCCCGCCTCGTCTGCCATGCTATCCCAGTCCCACTGCTGTCCGTTCCAGGATGGGGATAGTCTCGTGATCGTGTTGGCGTCTCCGCTAATTGCGACCTCATGCGGTTGGCTTTCGGTGGACGAGGTCAATGCTGAGAGCGCACCTGGTGAGGAGAATAACATGAGGGCCGCTATCGTGAGGGCGAATAGCATCACCGCTGAGAAATGGACCGACATCAGCCCGCGCTCTTCGGTTGTTCTGCAGCCGTTGCGCAGCCGCAGCGAATACTTCCTTCTCACTTGCGTTCACCCTCTCTTGTGATGTTCTAGCGGGCGCGCGTAATATGAAGGCATATTGCGTAGTTATCACTCACAGAAACATATCCCATCCCTTCACGAGATCGCTCACCGAGTGACGTTCAAGGCTTGCCTAGGCGAGCCTGGCATGATACTGACGCGTATAAAACATTATTCTCAATCTTGATACCCGTAGGTACAAGTTTCAATAGGTGAAGAAATCGGTATCAAGGGGTTTGGATGTATCCGTCTGGCGTACCGGTTCAGCGGCGTCTCTTCATCGCGACGACCGCGATTCCGACGGCGCCGATCGCACCGCCAGCGAGCAACAGGCCGAAGTAGCTGCCGAACTCAGGTATTTCGAATGTGAATGATACGTTCACCCATTGATAGGGTGCTGACGTGGCGATCGTGGAGTTGGGCGGTTGCTGTGCAGATTCAGGATCAAGAATCCTATGGCCGATGTGAGACATCTTATGCAAGAGAATGATGCGTGACCTGATTATGAATGAATAGAATCAATTGACTGCTCAAAGCAATCTTTTCTTTCTCCACGATTGCGGGTGGTGCGGAATCAATTGTGATGGTTCGTGGGAAGAATCCCTGGTCCAATTTACTGGGACGATGCCCTTCGGGACAATCCTTTTTGTAGGAGTTCAACATACAGTCTCAAAACCACAAATCACTCGGCGCCTCTGGCACTTCTGGACGCATTGATTAGAGGCGGACCGCATAGACTGTGGAGAAGAAGACGATGAGCTGAAAACGGAAAAGGAGGCGAGAAACATGGAGGGTATCAAGTGTGGACCCAAGCTGAAGGTTCTGACGGATGAACAGGTCGATGCGATTCACGAGGCTACGCTGAAGATTCTTGAGAAGACCGGCGTTAGGTTCGATAGCGAGAATGCTCTCAAACGCCTCATAGCTGCCGGGGCAGTCATGCACCCGACCAGGAAGAACGTGCTTACATTCCCGAGGAGCATGGTCGAGGAATGTATCAAGAAGATCCCACACTACGGGACCTACCTCGCGAGAGATCCAAAGAACGATGTTGAATTCGACGGGGAGACCACCTTCGCCCACTGCCTGGGCGGCAACCCGTTGATGAAGGACATCGACACGGGTGAACCGAGGATGTCCACTCTGAAGGACGTCGAGGATGCAACGAAGCTCATGGACGCGCTTCCCAACTGTCATACGATCTCCAATCTGGTGGTTGCTACGGACGTGCCACCAGAGATCCTTTCCATCAAGACGATGGAGGCCATGATCAAGAACACCAGCAAGTGCGTCTCCGGTTACGCACTGAACATACCGACCGTCGATGCGATGGTCAAGATGTGGGCCGCGGTCGCCGGCAGTATGGACGCGCTGATGAAGAGGCCTCTGTTCTCCGTGTACGGTTCGCCGAGCAGCCCGCTCACTTGGGACGAGCACGCTGCGGACGTCATGCTGAAAGGCGCGGAGTATGGAGCGTTCGTCGACATAGTGCCCTGCCCGATCTGCGGAGGCACGGCACCAATCACACTCAGTGGCGGTCTCGCGCAGCAGAACGCAGAACTGCTCTCCGGTGTCATGCTCATACAGACGGAGAGCGCGAAGATCCCGATGCAGTACTCCGGCAGGTTGAGCATGCTCGACCTCCGAACGGGCAAGAACATCTGGGGAGTTCCCGAGATGGCTCTGGTATCCGCTGCGACGGTACAGATCGCTCACAGGTACAACATGATCGCTGATGTGTACGGCGTCACCACCGATGCAAACGACTGGGGCATGCAGGTCGGACTAGAGAGGATGATGGCGGGGATGCTGCCGGCGATGGCAGGCGCGGACAATCTGTCCGGCATCGGCGGAGCATGGGACAATGCCGCGAGCTACGAGATGCTTGTCATTGACAACGAGATCTATGCAGATATCTTCCAGGCGATGCGCGGGATATCCTTGGACGACAACAAACTCGCACTCGACATCATAGACAAGGTCGGTCCGATGGGCAACTACCTCGCACAGATACACACGATGAAGAACATGAAGGACATCCGCATATCGCCTCTGTACGACAAGCGCCCGGCGGACAAGGCGAGGAAGGATGGCATACGCCCGTTGCAGGACCTCGCGAGGGACGCGGCCAAGAAGATCCTGAAAGAGCACCAGCCAACTCCGTTGGACAAGGACCAGCTCAGGGAGTTGGAAAAGGTCGTGAAGGAGTCCGAGAAGATACTGATGAAGAAGTGAACCATCCCTCACCGGTATCCCTGCAAACCCGTTCAAAAAACCCTTACTTCGTTTTCATCTTTCGAACGAACAGGTAGCCCGCTGCGCCTATCACTGCGACGATTCCCGCGACCGCGCCGATGACCGCCCAAGGACCGACGGGGCCATTGAGACTGAATACACTCGTCTCGATGGAGAACATGATGGTAGTGGTCTGTGAATTGTTCGCTTCGTCATACAGTGTGATGACCAACTCGTGTTCGCCATCCGCCAGGTCCGTCAGTGTGATGCCATCGATCATCGCGGTGATCGGATCGCCGCTATTCAGTTGGCAGAGAATGATGCATGGGCCACTCATTTCGTCGGAGCAAGTCCATGTGATATCGATCATGTTCGATGTGGATCTGAAGCCCGATGCTCGATCAGGGGTCACCACGGGTTCATCCGTGTCAACCTTCACGACAATCGATTTAACGGGCTCGACATTCCCTGAGAAATCGACGGAGTAATACTCCAGGAGGTGGACGCCATCTCCCAGGATTATCTCCGAAGAGTAGGTTGACCATTCCTCGGAATCGATCCTGATGAACGTCATGTAGACGTCGCTCGCATTATCTACTCCTGTGAAGCTGACAGTGACCGGCGAGACATACCATCCTCTTCCGCCTTGAGTTCCGTTCTTCGAGAACTCGGTGTGCGGAGCCTCGGCATCGATTCCGAATGAAATCTCTTGTGCATCCTCTATGTTGCCCGCGATATCGACAGAATAGAATTCGATCGTATGGAGCCCTTCGCCTTCGACGGTGAACGGTGCTGAATACTCCTGCGCTGCATCACCGTCTAAGCTGTAAAACATGCCAGCAACGCCGCTCAATCCATCATACGCTGATAGGTTCACCTCCACTGGTGAGCGGTACCAGTTGAAGTGTCCCCACGTTCCTGACAAATCGCAGCTCGTCACGGGCGCAGTGCCATCGATCATGACCTCGATTGATTTCGACGATTCGCTGTTGCTGTAGCAATCCACGGAGTAGTACTCGACATGGTGAACCATGTCTCCGAGGAGAATGATTGGGAATTCGTAGACATACCATTCGCCACCGTCGACTCTGCAATATGTCACGGGGTCGGGATCGAAATCGTCCATCGCGTAGAGAGACACCGCGACCACGCCGGTGTACCAGCCGTCAAGACCCTCTGAACCGTTCCATATCACGAACGTGAACGGGGCCTGGTTGTCATAGACCTCCACTGTGATAGATGCACTATCCGTGCTGCCCGATGAGTCGCGCACCTCCAGACCTACGGTGTACGTCCCGATCGTGGAATACGAGTGCGTGACCATCTTATCCGTGGACCAATCCACATCCCAAACACCATCACCCTCCCAATCCCATCGAACTTCCAATGAGGACGCAAGATCGATATCATCAGTGCACCCAGTAGCATCGAACTCGAATATCGTGGACACATTTCCCGATGACGGCGTCACGGTAACTTCTGCGACGGGAGGCTGATCCAGGATATCGGACGACATCGAGAATCTGACGAAGGGTGCGCCATATGGCATCAATCCGACCCTGTCCCATTCATTCTCCAGATAGCTATGGGCAACCTGAGTGTTCGACCACTCCCACATATCGATCGGACCGACGAATGCCAATGTGCGCGTCAGTGGATCAACGAATATCTGGTCCTCGAAATCTGTCCACATGGGCTCGGAATAGATGCAGGTCATCGACTCGTATATCTCGTTGATTACACCAGTTCCGGCGTTTTCCAGGAATAGTTGCTCCTCTGCAGGCCACTCGAAGAAGAGCGATTCTCCTTCAGACAGATTGAACGCACCAGGGACATTGTGATACCGCACATACTCGCCATATCTCGCAGATCCGGGAGTCAGGCTCAGCCGCTCCTCATATTCGTAGGCATCATAATCGGAATATGGATGCTGAATGCTCGAAGGCACGTAGTCTTGACACACAGGCTCCCAGACCCAGCAAGGATCGCCCCCGACAGATGATGCGAATGCATACATCGCATAATCGACCACCGTATCGATATCGATGTTCGATGATTCAGGACCGATCTCCGCGTGCATCGAGAAGTCCTCGAACCAGTACTCTGAATCATCCATCCACGCGTCGTGCAGCCATCTTGCCATGAGTGCCTCGAATCCCCATGATACGATCTGCTGGTTCACGACCACGGTGTCCCCTACACGCTCAGCCGTGAGCTGGTGCATGAACACCTGCAACGGATACTCGTACATGCAGTAGATGTCTAGTCTATCATTCGCTTCAGAATCGATGTAATCCCACCATGCGAACCTGACGGATTCGCTTTCTGCAGACCACCAGGATGCGAAGTCATCCCACGCATCCACGGGCATGCCCAAGACGGACATAGCTGCAGTCTGGTCGAGAATCATCTCACCGTCGAATATCGTGATCCATCCGTCGTTGTTGTCCGCAGCGACCGGTGATAAGATCTCCAGTTCTGCATCGGTGCCGTATGTGAAGTACCAATCGAGCGTGACGTTTCCACCACTTGTGGTCCCAAGGTTCGGGACGAACAAAGGCTTCTCAATCATGTTGATCTCAGGCATGTTCCTTCCAGTTATGTCCAAGCGCATGTTGGAATATGTCCAGACGTTGCCCTCCTGAAATCCATCGACCCAGTCATAGATGTAGGGATAACTGTCACTCCATGTGATCTCGTCGCTCCTCTTCTCGTACCATTCACCGAAAGGAACGTTGAACATGTCGTACCATCTGTATTGCATGGACCTCTCGTCTCCATAGCCTGGAAGGACTGTCACCACAAGCGAATCGAATGCCGATTGATCATCTTTGTCGGTGACGGTGAGCGTCACATCGATGTTGCCATCCGAATAGAAGCATGTGACCACGGACTGCCCGAACATGTCGTACGAACCATCGGGTCCGTCGAAGGACCATGTCCAGTTCAGAGATTCGATCGAGTCATCGGGGTCAATTGCGCTCCCGCTGAATACTACTGGAACGCCTTCATTCACAGTGACATCCTCACCTGCATAGACATCCATCGGACCAGTATATTCGTTGAGCTCGATCGACAGGTAGAACCATGGTCCTGCAGGGGACATGTTGGGATTCTCATGCATATCTGGATAGTTGGTCCAGGTCATCTCGTCGTACGCCACCAGTGTGTACGGGTACCAGAGGACTACATACGGAGAATCGTGGTACAGAATATCCTGCATCTCGTACACGATATCCTGTCGGATCGCATCATCCGTCTCGGCCAACTGCTCTTCGTACAATTGATCATAATATGAGTTTGAGTAGAACGAATCGGACCAAGCGGTCCAATCGGTAGGAGATTCCGGTATCATATCCGTGGTCATAACGGATAGCGCGAAGCTGGGGTTAGCAGATCCTCCATATCCGAAGTCCCACCCCCAAATGAACAGGTCCAGACTGCAACTAAGCCAGTAGTTGTAGAGCATGCCCTCTGATATAGCGGTCACTGAGGTAGAGATGCCTATTGATGCTAGGCAGTCCGATATCAAGTTCGCTGCGGCAATATCGGCGGTCTCATCGTTCCGGACATGAATAGTGAAATCCAATGGAACACCGCTCGTGACATTCTCCCTGATGCCGTCGCTATCGATGTCGATATATCCTGCCGCGTCCAACAGTGAGGCTGCAGCATCTAGGTCGAATGGCAACTCAGATTCATCCGGGATATCTAAGTGCCAATACTTCATCGTCTCAGGGAGCAGCGTCTCCCCTACTCCGGCATGACCGTCCAAGATCGCGTCCACCATATATGTCTGGTTCACGCACATGGCAATTGCTTGCCGCACTGACCTGTTCGTCGTCTCGAGGTTATCACTTGCCTTATAGAAGTTGGTCCTGATCTCCTCCGAGGCGCAGTTCACGCCAAGCTCAATGATACTCCCAGATTTGATGGACTGGCCTCCGATCCCCGGAGTTGCGACGAGAGACTCCCAGTTCATGGCGGGAACATCATATGCTAGGTCTATCGAACCAGCCATGAGTGAATTGATAATTCCTTCCGGAGTTGAGAACATCTGGAAGAGTAATGTATCGAATTTTGCAGCTCCCAGATGATACATGGCCCAACTGGTCATGCGGACATAATTATTGTATACGAACTCATCCAGTATGAACGGTCCTGAGCCGATCGGGCCATCAGGGAAGTATGCTGAACTCAAGACATCGACATCGCTCAGGATACTGGGGGGCACGTTGCTCCATATATGCTCTGGTAGTATGGGGATCATCGAGTAAGGGAGGTCCGCCGTTGGAATGCTTGTGGTTATCTGCACGGTGTTGCTGTTCAGAGCGATGACCTCGGTCACATCGGTCAAGAGTCTGATGTACAAGGAGCACTCAGCTGGGTTGGACAGGATCAAGTTGTAAGTGAATGCGACATCGTCCGCGTGAACCTGCTCACCGTCGTGCCAGTAGACGTCGTCGTCTATTACGAATGTCCAGACCAGCTCCGATTCGTCGCAATCCCATGACGATGCCAGCATGGGCGCAGGCATCATATCCGAATCGACCGATGTCAATGATTCGTACATCAGGGATAGTATGGTGTGGGAATTCCGCAAGACCGCCCTGAACGGATTCAACGTATCGACGCCACCAGTTGTTCCCACGATGAACATCGCAGCGTCTGCGCCTTCCACGTCATCCGCGATGTATAGCAGGTAGGCAAATGGCGAAATCACCAATGCAACGATCAAAAGAGATACCTCTACGATTCTGAACTTTTCAGCGTTAGCGGGCCAACCCATGCCTACTTCCTCCCGAACACCCGATCCGATAGATACCGGATGCAGTCAATATACATGATAAAACGCTATATTAATGTTGAGTCAGACAACCACATAGACTCATGAGCAAGGTCTAATGTATGCGCAATCCATTCTGTAATCTGGTGGGATTCGGTGCTCTGTCCGAACTGTGGGAAGGAGAATCTGTATGATTCGTTGTATTGCATGACTTGCGGATCTGCGATACGACAAGTCAAATCGATCACGAGCAATGAACTCTCGAAGCCAAGAGAGGCGATCAAGGATGCGATAAGCCAACGGACAGCTTCCGACAAAATCCTGCCACCTTGGATCGTCATGATCCCATTCATGATATCGATAATGGGTGGAACAGTCATCTTTGCCGTCGCGCTAAGCAAGGCGTTCGAATACTTCTCTGAGAATAACGAGATCGTGGACGATTATGATTTCATAGCCGGTTCCGAATGGATACTCATACTCGCACTTGCGATCTCTGCCATATTCTACTTCTCATATGGATTGATCACATACCAATTGATAGACAGGATGAACAAGCACAGCGCTAGGGAGATCAGTCTGAGGTTGTCGGTCTCTTCCTATATCGAGACGCTCACCAGTTCGTCCGCTCAAGGAGGCAGGAGCGAGTTGGGTTGGAGTTGGCTAGGGGACCAAAGCTTCCTATCATCCGACAATGTGAAGCGAAGGTCTCCGACCCTATGGATGGTAATCATCGCCTCACCGATCATAGGGTCGATCTTGCAGGCACTCCTCTACTTTGCATATGACTACGATACCATGTCCAGATATTCGCTACTCGTAACCGCGATGTTGCTGATAATCGGAGTGTTCATGCTGTATCTGTTCAACTCCCTTATGAAAGAAATTCACGAGCACGACCGTAGATGGATCGAGTTCACTAGGGATGTGAAGGTATCATTGGCAAGGGCGGGGTTCACCGCTGGCACGTTGCCCGATCACTCCCTGCTCGAGAAGCGTTCATTCGCGCTGTACTTCGTCCTATCATTTGTCACCATGGGATTGTTCATGATATACTGGTGGTACATAATTCTGAAGGACCCGAACGATCACTTCAAGAAGCAATGGGAGTTCGAGGACGGGCTGATGGAATTCATATCTCCGAGATAGCCAAAGGCTCGTTGATGAGCACGCCTACGGCTTCTCTGCGATTATCCTGTAGCTCGCGATCATGTTGGATAGGTCGGTCCCTTGGGAGACTTTGATGATGTTATTGTCAGGAGGTGCGAGGGAGAGCGATGTCTGGACATCCGGGACGTAGGCCCTCATCTGTTCGTAGGTGTAGATGACCTTGTCTTGGACCTTGATGTTGACGAAGCCCGCGAGCTTCATCCCACCGATATAATCCTCCTCAGATACCGCTCCGCTGACGCAGCTCGACCATGCAGCGAGGTTGGTCTTGAGTTCATCTGGAAGCTCGCGCAACAGGATTATATCGGATACGGCAAGCCGTCCACCTGGTTTGAGTATCCTGAACGCCTCGTTGAATACCTGCTGCTTGAACGGTGATAGATTTATTACGCAATTGCTTATCACGACATCCGCGCTCGAATCCTGGAGTGGGATGTGTTCGATCTCTCCCAGCCTGAATTCGACATTATCGAACCCGTTCTCCTTTGCGGTCCTGCGGGCTCTTACGATCATCTCTGGTGTCGCGTCGATCCCTATCGCCCTTCCTGTCGGACCGACCTTCTTGGCCGACAGGAACACGTCGATGCCTCCACCGCTGCCGAGGTCGACCACGGTCATGCCGGACTTGAGGTCTGCGATCGCGGTCGGGTTGCCGCATCCGGCGCTCACCGCAGCCGCATCGGATGGAAGTGATGCGACATCTGAATCCGAATAGATGGTCGAGCAACCGCACATCGTGTTCACCTTCGGACCGCAGCATGAGGTCTCCTGCTCTGCCAATGCCCGGTATCTCTTCCTCACCGCTTCTCGTATCTGCGATTCCTCGACATCTTCGGACTTCACTCTCTTCTCGTGATCGTTGGACAAAGGAGACACCTCGGTGATTACCATACACACTAGCTCGTTCATCCGATATATTCCTTCCATATGCGCGATCGTGAGCCAAACCAACCCCATCACGTACTACTCTCGTAGTACGATTATCGTAACAGTGCTCCGTTTCTCAACAATTAAATATACTCATAATGTTGAATAAGGACGTGTGGGTCGAAAGAATCTGGTACGATCAGAGTAAGCTGGAGAAATGGTATGATGGGTGCATCATCAGGGAAGATAGTCCGAATCGAAATGAAAGACGAAGTCACAATACGCCTGTTCGTGGAAGAGGGCCCGAAGATAACAAATGAATTGACCGATCTGGCAAATTCTATGGCCGAGTCGAATGATAAGCTCAAGGTCGACATCGAGTACGTCGACCGTGGCAGGAATGAACTGCTCAAACAATACCACATCGAGCATTGGCCTTGCATTGTGCTTGAGAAGGATGGCGTCTCCAGGATCAGGTATTATGGAGTGCCTTCCGGCTACGAGCTCGTGGCCATGAAGGATGCGATACACGAACTATCGACATCGAGACCTCGTCTATCCAACATGTCGCTCGAATCGCTGTCGAAGATAAGGCGAAAGGCGAGTGTGAAGGTGTTCGTCCTGACGACCTGTCCTTTCTGTCCGAGCGTCGCGAGGCATGCATACAGGGCGGCGATCGTATCCGAGAACGTCACCACGGAGATCATAGACTTCTCCATGTTCCAGGACCTTGCGCTGAGACACTCGGTCATGGGCGTGCCGAAGATGATCCTGAACGATAACATAGACGTCACCGGCGTGGTCGATGAAGTGGATTTCTTCAAGCGATTGAGGGACGCGGACATGTCCCTCTTGGACGGTATGTATCAGTGATGATCTGATCGTTCATCCATCGATACGACCGCTCACCATTCTCTGATCGACAAGGTGTATGTGACGGTGTCGCCCGAGATGCTGTCCACCTTCTCGATCTCCACCATCTTCCCCGTCGCCCTTGCAGCGGCTGTCAGGATGCACGAACATCCGAAGCAGGGCATCTGCCTGCAAGTGTCCGGCCGTTCCTTCCTTATCGCCGTGCATTGCTCCAGCAAGCCCGAGTACTCCACCCTGAGGACCGTCTTGCCGTCGCGCTCCTTGAAATGGAAGTCCCCCATGAGGCCATAGCCGTGCTTCAGTATCTGTAGGTACCCTTCCGTCGCTTCCAACCCCGCATCGACGAACCGGACATCCAGCTTCTGCTCGATGTCGTCGAGGAGTGCCTTCCCGAGAGGCTCCACGAGAAGTCCTGGGGACGACCCGTCCTTTCCCAGCAGCAACGTGAGATCGTCGGAAGCAACCACCGGAGGCGAGGCTGGTCCCGTCGTCGCTGGCACCAGGACCCTCTCCGATGAGAGGCCGTGCTTGGCCGGAAGGAAGGTGGCGTTTCCTGGCAAAGAAAGTGCAGAGACCACGTCGCCTGAGACCCTGGCAGTCGAGCGCATCTGCGACTCTGGGACCGACGAACTCATGTTCCTCTCCGTCAACACGATCGCGGAGAAAAGCCCCAGGAAGATCGCGCCCGTGGAGCACAGGAGGAATATGTTGCGTTCGTCCTGCAGCTGCGTCACGCGTTCCTGCACTGCAGGGTCCGTCGTCTCCCCAATGGAACTGATATCGAACTGCGCGGACAACGCGATGAAAAGGAGGAATGCGCCGATGATGACCATCGCGGCGCCGACCATGTGTGGAGGCGTGACCACTACGGACCGCCCCATCATTTTCAGCCTGAGCTGCATGGTAACCTGTGCAGAGAAGAGCGTACTATGATTTGTAAGTATGCAGGATGGACATGCGGCTCGAGGACATGGATTCTCACTCGGAATCGGATTTCGCATGATCGATAAGTGTTGTCTTCTCCGTCAATTTGCCGAGGAATTCGTTGTGCCGATTCCTTTCCCGGAGGGCGTGCCTGAGGAGTCCGACCTTCCATTCCGGATGGAGCTCCATCATCTTTGCCAGGAGCTCCTCGACTGTTTCCGGAGCGACGGGCTCAGGTTCTATGGCATTGCGGCCTAGCAGTCGCAGTATTCTTCCCCATATGCGTCTCATGCCCTGTACGACTGTCCCGACAAGACGGCCTATGTAGTCCGTGGTGACCCACACGAGAAGCACGAATGCCACGATCAGTACGTGGAACTTGTCCGAGTCCGATATCTCGGCCGTTAACTGCGTAGTCGCGGTTATCGGGTCGAAGTAGTCGCGGTGGCTCTCATCGAAATAGACGGCCAACCTCAAGCTGCAGATGTCGGTCACGAGGTTATCCGCGAACACCCCGTTGTCCAGCTGGTCTATCATCCCGTTGATGAGTATGCTCGGGTCGGATAGAAGCAGTATGCTGCCCGAGCCCATGCGTTCCCGTACTATCAGCGGGAACGGTCCCTGCGGCTCCCCCAGGTCCCTCGTTCTGTCACCATCGGAGTCGAGCCAGCTGGCCACGCTGGATTCCGCGATGACGGTGGTCCCGGATCCCGATACGGAGATCGAGGTCGGGTAGTTCATCAAGAGTCGGCTCACGTTGGCCGTGAGTGGATCTTCTTTCAGATCGAAGCATACGGAGAACTCCGGACTACGGTCGAATGACAGGTCCATCATGAGTTTCCCCGAGAACCTGGAGCTGGCCCCCATGCCTACCAGCAGGCCGTTCCCCGTGCCGAAGTCGTCGGCGAGGACCAGGAGACCTCCGGCCTTCACGAAGGCGCCGACCAATCCGCTCTCGGCGGTAGTGAATGATTTGGTCGGACCGAGGATCATGAGGACATCCGTTGTAGGGTCGAGGTCCATCTCGAAGAGGTCGGAGTTGATGATGGTGAGGTCGGTGCCCGTGGCCTCGACGGTGAGCGCAGGAGCGAACCTTCCTAGTTGGTAGGTCGCAACCGCGATGTTGCTCGCGCCGTTCCAGCTGGTGTTGTATATGGAGAAGTCGTTCGTCGATGAGAATATCGGGGTGGCCATTGTGACCGCGAACAACGCGACCACGAGGAGCAGCACCGCCACGGAGACGTAGGCGCGCTTGACCCTACTACCCTGCATGCGCACCCCACCTCCCCGCTGGTTTCTTGAGTTGATCGACATGATAGACCATCACCATCATGTCGGTGTCCGTAACGTTTGTCCCAGAGTATCTTGCCAGCTCGAACAATGAGGTCATCTTTTCTACGAGCGATTCCGAATAGCCTAGGCTCCCCAACAGCCGGGCGATCTCCCAATGGGTCATGCTGTCTCTGATCCCGACCTTCCGCTCCTGCGATAAGAACCTGAGGAACGAGTTGTAGTTCCACACGATCAATTCTTTCGGTGTGTTGGGCGGCCCGTCGAATTCGATCGAACGGGCTGGAGCGAGGTCCTTGATATCCATCTCTGCGGCTCTAAGGTCGACCTTCATTTGTTCGAGCGCCTTCTGCTCATTGGTCCACCTACGAACCTTCAGTTGCTTATGCATCTGTAGGGCCTTGACCACGGCGCCTATAGTCGCTATGACTAGGAGCCAGAAGTAGTACGCGTACTGTCCGAAGAACAGATCGCTTGCAGTAAACGGGACTCCTCCCCAACCTGGTATGATCGGCCAGAATGGGTACTTGTCAGTCTTCTCTACGATGTATATTAGGAACTCCGCCTCGTCATGCGAAGTCCTCCAATATGAATTCGGGGGATTGAAATCCACCTGGATATGGTGCGATCCTATGGATAGCGTATATGCTGGTATTGAGAAGGCGAACGAACCTGTGTCGTTGGTTGTCGCGTTGATCAGCACTATGCCATCTATGGATAATGTGACATTCATTCCAGGAAGGGGATCGCTTGCATTGCCGGCAAGAGTAAAATCGCCCACGACGAAATGGCTCAAGTAGAATACGTCGGAGAACATGTTCAGAGTCAATGTTGTCGGCACGTCGACCACTACGGTCTGCACCCCGGAAGCACATGATGCATATGGAAGTGAACCGTTGTATTCGGCATGGATCGTGTGCGTACCGACCTCCAGGGTCCCGGCAGGGAAGACCTGTTCGTACCCACCCGACAGGCTGGTTCTGAACTCTACCAACTCGTCATCCAACGACAGCGTGCAGGTCTTGTTGGCGAGTGATCCGCCATAGACATCGCGCAGTGTTATGGACACCGTCAACGATTCTTCGGGAGATAGGACCGTGCCGCTCAGAACGACCGTCAACGAGGTCGGGATCAGTGAGATCGAGATTGAGACGGGGTCGGATGTGAGGTTTCCAGATTCGAAGCCCGTTCTAGATATGAGGACATGTGCACCAAGCAACGACTCGTTCAGCGGGATCTCCCAAGAGAAATCGAACCTGCCCAGCGCACCGGTCACGACCTCGGCGATAACAGCATCGCCCATGACTATTTCAACATGGCAGTCTGACCTGAAGCTGCCGTTGAAGAACAAGTAACCTCCACCGACGATCTCGTCTCCCAAGTATAGGCTGCTGTCCGATATCCAGAATGTTATGAACGGTTCCACCGATTCCCAGAGGTCGTCGTTATCGACCATGAAGTCGTAGATCTCCTCCTCCAATGGTATCAGGAGTTCCCTCAACTTCTCAAGCAGCTCCACTAGACGGTTGCCCGAGAACGGTTCGGTCTCCTCCACAGACAGGGCGGTTATCTCATCCGCCATCACGATCAACGAATCGATCGTGTCGTTGAAAGATCCGATCAGGTGCGATGCGCGGTCTATTGCGCTCATCGCATAGACCGCATCCTCTCCCTCCAAGGACGAGATGTTCGAAAGCGAGGCCACAAGGACCATGGCTTCGAGCAGCTCCTTTTCGGTTTGGATGAGCCCCTCCTCGCCGTCAATGAAGTCCGAGAACGGGGGGATCAAGAAGCTGAGGTCCGCATAGCTATCTGCGATATCGGGTGCTTCGTCCAACAGCTCAGATGCAGGCGTGATCAGCGAGGCCGCCGTCGCCAGCTCCTGAGTTCCACCGCCTATGTCCTCGACGTAGAGCAGCTCGAGCGAGTGCTCGAAGTACTGTATCGACGTGTTAAGCAGCGCAACGACGATCTCAAGGTCCGACGTGACGTAGTCGTAGTTCTCGTGAGATATCTCGGCTCTGGCACCCAACGATGCTACTGGTACCAGCAGTAGTAACGCGAGCGCAGGGACGATGAGTCTGCGTGCACCTCTTGATGTGTGCTGCGGGGGGCGCATCATCAAACCAATAATCGTTTATCCTATATCTATGAATAGCGAGGCTTCCTAGAAGGAAGCGGTCCTAGATGCCTTTGCATTGAAAAACCAATATTTCTTTGGCATTGCACGCTTCTTGGGAAGGTCCTGATCCGCTCAAATATCCTTCCATAGACCAATGGGCCAGTATTCTGACGAGGTTCATTCCGCCTCGGGATACATGTGCGGTAAGGCTCTAATCATGGATGCGAAGATACCATCACGTACTGCCACTCGTGCCAACTTAGGACGTCTCACATTTTAAGTATCGGGACATTTTCATGGCGGAACAATACGGCACCAGATTGCGTTTCGGACAGTGCGATGATGAAACCGACGAACAATAATGGCAACGGTCGAGCGATCAAGAACTCGACCTTCGTGCTCATACTCCTGGCATCTATAGCCATCATGGTCATGTACGTCGAGGCGATGGCCTTCCCATCGCTGCCGATGGTGATGGAAGACTTCGGGCTGACGCCCCAGGACTATTCCCTCGCCTCATGGATCATCACGATATACCTCGTCGTCGGGGCAGTTTCCATACCTGTGTTCGGCAAGCTGGGCGACATCTACGGCAAGAAGAAGATGCTCGTCATCGCGATGTCGTTGTACACGGTCGCGGTGACATTGACGGGTTTCTCCAGAGACTTCTCAGATTCGATATACGTCATGATCGCCTTCAGGGCGTTCCAGGGGCTGGGCATGTGCATGTTTCCTCTGGCCTTCTCGATCATAAGGGACGAGTTCCCCAAGGGCCAGATCGCTGTGGCCCAGGGAGTGATATCCGCTATGTTCGGGGTGGGAGCCGCGGTAGGCTTCGTCCTAGGTGGATATGTCACCGACGCGCTCGGATGGGCATGGACCTATCATACCGTTGTGCCATTCATCGCGATAGCCACCCTCCTGGTCGCGTTCAAGATGAAGGAGTCACCCGTGAGGTACAAGGGCAAGGTCGATTACATCGGCGCTTCGTTCCTCGGGGGCACCCTGGTCACCTTCCTGGTAGGAATGACAGAGACGAGCAACCGCGGCTGGACCGACCCCCTCGTCCTGTCTCTGCTAGCTTCATCTGTCGTGCTGCTGTTCATGTTCATATTCTGGCAGACCAGAGCGAAGGAACCTCTCGTCCGTCCATCTCTGATGGCTCAGAGGGAGATCGCTCTCACGAACATCATCGCGTTCCTGATCGGCTTCGCGATGTTCACGGTGTCGCAGACCATCGCTGCGCTCGCGGGCTTCAACTTCGGGCTGGGAGCCATGGAGATCGGCTTGCTGAACCTGCCCATGTCCGGAATAATGCTGATACTTGGACCCACCGCCGGATTCTTGGTCAAGAAACGCGGCCCCAAGTGGCCTCTGACAATGGGCATGATCATCGGTATCGCAGGCTTCCTCTATATGTACAGCTGGCACTCGACCCAGCTGGACGTGATGATCGGCATAGCCATCATGGGCTCTGGATTAGCATTCGCGATGGTCAGCAGCATCAACATAATCATCGTGTGCACGCCTAAGGAGGAGACGGGCATATCGACTGGAATGAACATGATCATCAGGACCTCGGGTTCCGTCGTGGGTCCAGCAGTCGCAGCCGTCATCATATCCGAGCATTCGGTCTTCAACCCAGTCACGATGACATCGATGCCTGGCGACAGCGCGTATCAGCTCATATTCCTCATGAGCTCCGTGTTCATGGGCGTGGGCGTGTTACTATCCCTGTTCATCAGGCATAAGAAGACGATCCCTGGTGAAGGGGACGAATAGTCTGCGAGTGATCGCTATACAGGCAGATACTTTACATAGTTCGCAGATACAATCAGGTCCCTTCGGGGTCTGGTGATGGTGGCGGAGCTTGAAGCGGTTATTGTTCAGGGCGGTCTATGAACTCGCATATCCGGGATTCTTGCGAGAGTATCGCAGGTTGATGGGGAACCAGTGGAAGGGATATGCTACGCTGAAGGAAGAGCAGAACGCCTCGCTCAAGAAGCTCGTATCGTTCGCTTACGATAACGTGCCGTACTACCACAGATTGTTCAAGGAACTGAACCTGAAGCCAGAGGACGTCCGCACTGTTGATGATCTCCAGAAACTGCCTATCCTCACGAAGGCGATCATCAAGCGCAACTGGGACGACCTTAGGCCCATGAACCTGAGAGATATCAGATATGTCGACAAGGCCACGGGCGGTTCCACTGGCACACCCCTGGAATACAGGATGAGCAAAAGAGACCAGCGTATGAGCGTGTGCCTTCTGTACCGCGGATGGAGCTACGCGGGATATCATCTATCTGATCGAGTCGTCTTCATGGGCGGCTCCTCGCTGATGCCCGGGGCGAAGTCTTCTGCTACCAGACGCATGCACGAGATACTCAAGAACATCAGGATGCTCTCGTCGTTCGACATGTCTGAGGCGGCGATGGAGGACTACGCACGCGAGATAAACAAGGCCGCTCCGAAATACCTGTTCGGCTACGCATCATCCATCTACCATTTCTCTTCCTGGCTGGAGAAGAACGGTAAGGGCATACATCGGCCGGACGGGATATTCACGACTGCTGAGAAGCTGTTCCCGAAGGCGCGCAAGACCATCGAGGAGACATTCATGTGCCCGGTCTACGACACATATGGTCTGAACGACGGGGGAGTGTCCGCCTTCGAGTGCAGCGAGAAGACCGGGTTCCACATAGACACCGAGAGAGCGATACTGGAAGTGGTGGACAAGGATGCGAGGCAGTTGGAGAAGGGCGAAGGACTGATACTGGCCACCAGCCTTCACAACTATGCGATGCCATTCATCAGGTACGACACCGGGGATGTCGGCGTGCTGTCGGATGAGGTATGTCCCTGCGGTCGCGGTTACCGCCTGCTCAAGGAGATCAAGGGTCGGGAGCAGGAGATGCTCATCACTCCGGAGGGCATGGCGATACACGGGGAATTCTTCACGCACATATTCTGGGATGTCCGTAACGTGAAGGAGTTCCAGGTCGTACAGGATAAGAAGGACCATCTGACGATCAAGATAGTGCCGGAACCTGACTTCGACAAGCGGGAACTGGAGAACGTGAGGGCGTTGATCGCTAAGCGCAGCCCTGCATGGAATGTGGATTTCGACATAACTACCAGCATCGACCGGACCAAGGCTGGGAAGTACAGGTTCGTCATAAGTGAGATAATACCATGAGTCCGAAGAATCTCTTAGTCATCACCAACAGCTTCCCCGACGAGAAGGACCAGACGATCGGGAGCATATTCGTGAAGGAGCAGTTGAGGTATGTATGCTCCAGGTTCGACCAGGTCCATGTGTTCTCGCCATCGATGTTCGGCATCGGCCATAGGCCCAAGGCACTGTTCAAGGATTACACGTACGGCAATGTGCATGTCCACTTCCTGAACTACTTCAACATCCCCTTCGGGCTGAGGTTCATGCGAGAGGTCTTCGTGAAGCTCATGGCGAAAGCCATCTCGAACGAGGTCGACAGGATCGGCGTCAGGTTCGACCTCGTACACGCACACTTCACCTGGCCATCTGGTAGAGTGGCGGTGGAACTGAAGAGGCGGTACAAGTTCCCGGTCGTCATCACTGAGCATACTTCGCTGACTTTCGCGCGCGCGATCGCGAAGAAGGACAAGCAGTTCGTGAAAGCATGGACTGGATGCGACAGGATAGTCAGGAATGTGTCTTCCGATGTGGGGGAGTTCCAGAAGGTCGGCATCCCCCCGGAGAAGGTCGCGTACATCCCGAACGGGTTCGACAGTTCCAAGTTCAGATCGCTCGACAAGGTCGAATGCAGGAGGAAGTTGAACCTGCCTGAGGACATGAGGATCCTGCTCAGTGTCGGAATGCTCGACGAGGTCAAGGGCTTTCATCATTTGGTCGATGCGATGGCAGATGTCCATCGCGCGCGTGACGATGTCATGTGCGTAATAGTCGGAGGCGGCATGTTGCAGGGTGCGCTCGAGACGCAGATACTGCGGCACGGGCTCACGGACTTCGTGAAGCTCGCCGGCAGGAAACCCTATGGCGAGATGCCTCTGTGGATGAACGCGTGCGACATGCTCGCCCATTCCAGTCTTTCCGAGAGCGGTCCGATGGTCATGTTCGAGGCGATGGCATGTGGAAGGCCATACGTGGGTACGCGCGTGGGTTCCGTCCCCGATGTCGTGACATCCGACGATTATGGATTAGTATGCGCACCAGGTGATCCCAGTGCCCTATCCGGGATAATCCTGAAAGCTCTCGATGTCGACTGGAGTGCAGAGAAGATAATCGCGCACGCGCGCAAGTTCGATTGGTCGGAGACGGTGAAACCCTTGCTTTCGATCTACGACGAGTTGCTCGTGAGAACGACCTAGGGGACATCCGAGATGCTCACAGCGCATCCTTGACGATCCTAGCTATCTCCTTCGATGCCTTGCCCTCTCCGTAGAACCTCATCGGGTCGATGGCTTTGGGCTCCGAAGTCAAGAACCTCCTCACGGCACGGTCTACCTTTTTCGCGTCAAGTCCGGTTATGATGTTCCAGGCAGTATCGACGGATTCTACCCATTCTGTGACATTCCTCAGAGTGACCGCGGGAGTGCCGAGAATGAACGCCTCCTTCTGCAATCCCCCGCTGTCCGTGAGCACTATCCGCGCATCCTTCGTCATCCGCAAGCTAGTGAGATAGCTCACGGGTTTGATCATGTGCACCCCCTCGACCTTCCGCAACTCTTCCGCGAGTCCCAAGTCCTCCAACCTCTTCTCGGTCCTCGGGTGGACGGGGAAGACGATATCGAGCCCATGCTTCTTGGGGAATCGTGATAGTATGTCGACTACGGTCCTGAGGTTCTTCGGGTCGTCGACGTTCTCCGCCCTATGAGTCGTGACATATGCGAATCCCTTTTGACCAACATCGACTGGCAGCGGAGTCTTCGATATCCTGCCCTTCAACATCGCTATGTTGTCCGCCATGACATCCCCGGTCCTGAAGACCTTCTTCCTCGGGATGCCCTCTCTTATCAGATTATCGTAACCCACCTTCGTGGGCGCGAACAGGAGATGGGACATGTGGTCCACGAGCACCCGGTTGATCTCCTCCGGCATGTACTCGAGCCAACTCCTCAGTCCAGCTTCCACGTGACCGACAGGTATGCCCTTCTTCACTGCCGCGAGCGCGCCCGCGAGCGCACTGTTCGTGTCCCCGGGGACGATGACGAGCTTCGCACCTTCGAGCGCCTCATCGAGTTTCACGAGCATGTTGCCCGTCTGCACCCCCTGCGAACCGCTGCCTATCCCGAGATGCGCATCCGGCTTCGGGAGTCCGAGCTCCTTGAAGAATATCTCGTCCATGTCGAAGTCGTAATGCTGTCCAGTATGTACGATGGAGTACTCGATGCGCTTCGCGTCGAACGCCTTCACGAGCGACGCGAGCTTTATCACCTGAGGTCTCGTCCCTACGACTATCCTGACTGGCTTCAGAGCACTTCCTCCTTGATATGTTCGGCTAGCATACTTTCAGATATTCATCGACGACGATCTTCGCGGCCTTGCGGATGGCATCCTCGCTGTTGTGCTTCGGCTTCCAGCCCAGCTCCGACATCTTCTTCGTGTCTAGCAGGAACTTGGGCACATCCCCCTTCCAGCCGCTCTCGCCCCCGGTATAGTTGATCTTGACGCCCTTCAGCTTGGTCTCATCGACGAGCACTTTGACGATCTTCTTGACGGATATCTGGTCCTGGGAGCCCAGGTTGAAGTAGTTCACCTTGTCCTTCGAGTTCTTGAAACCGTAGACCATGCCGTCGACGCATTCGTTCACCAGCAGGTACGACTTCCTCTGGTTGCCGTCGCCCAGCACTTCCAGCTGGGTCGGGTCGCAATTGAGCTTCTGTACGAGGTCGAACAGTATGCCGTGCGTGCTCCTGTGTCCTATGATGTTCGCGAACCTGTAGATGTATGCCCTGATGCCGTACAGCTCGGCATATGCGGACACCAGCGCCTCGCACGCGAGCTTGGACGCGCCGTAAAGCGAGATGGGCATGAGTGGTCCGTAGTCCTCATGTGTCGGGACCTTCTTCGCCCTGCCGTATACTGTGGAGGTCGATGAGAACACGACGCTCTTCACATCCGCTCTTCGGGCGCATTCCAATACGTTGAATGTGGCGAACGTGTTCTGCTCGAGGTCGAGCATCGTGGATTCAGTGCCCTTGCGTATGTCTGGGTTTGCGGCCATGTGCCAGACTGTGTCGTGACCCTTCATGTTCTTGATCAGCTTCTCGATATCGAGCAGGTCCGCCTTGACGAACTTGAAACCTTTCCTGCCCTTGTGATGGCTTATGAACTCCTGCCTTCCGCTGCTGAGGTTGTCGTATACGGTCACCCTGTTCTTCGGCGCGAACCTGTCCACGACCGCGCTCCCTATGAACCCGGCTCCGCCCGTTATGAAGTAATCCAATCTATCATCCTCCCGTCTACTGACAGCCCATCTTCTGAGAACATACAGTCATCGAGGCTCTGGAGTAATAAATGTTGGGTGCGGGAGGTTCTGTATAGTTATCGGGTGGTGTTGTTGATGGTGCCTTTTCCGATGCCGCAAGTATCTCATCGACAGCATGTGTAATGTGCAAGTAGTCATGTGGGGGATATGCCCATAGCCAGATCCTCCCCCTTGATGCTCCACAGAGCGGTCGTGTTCCACATACATGGGGAACTCCCATTTGAGGCCAGGATGCTCATGGAGGATTTCCGCCTGGCCGTCAACTCTGCTATCAGAGCCGGCTTGCATGCGAAGGTAACCTCCAGGAACGCCCTGACGAAGCTGGCGTACAAGGACTTCAGGATAGAGCACCCGAACATGTATGCTCAGCACCTGGTCTCCTCGTTCGAGGTCGCGGGTTCGGTGCTGAAGAACCTACGAAGGCGTTGGGGAAAGGGTCCGATTCATCGCATTCCATACGTGCGTCGACTGATGATGAAGGCGGAGAACCAGGCATACAAACTCGACCGGGAGAATGGTGTGGTCGACCTTCCGATACGGGCTGGATGTCATGTGAAGCTGAGACTCGTCCTGAGCGATTACCATCGCATCTTTCTGAACGACAAATCCCTCTCCCTCGGTTCACTGACACTCCTACCTGACAGGGTCATAATAGCCTTCAGGAAGAGTGCACCTAGACCGTACACTCCAGAGACGGCCCTGTCGCTCGATACCAATGAAAGGAGCTTGGACGGCGTGTTCCTGAGCAAAGGGGGGAGTACGCCGGTTCAAGCAGCATTTCCTGATGTCGCCGTGATCCAGGCACGGCATCACAATCGGCGGAAGCGCCTTCAGAAGACGAAAGCGCACGATCGACGGACATCGAGGCGGTTGTGCAACAAAGAGGGGAGGAGGGAACGCTGTCGAATCGAGTACCGTATGCACCAAGTGGCCAACGCAGTGCTCAGCTTCGCGGAGGAGCACAGGGCGGCGGTCGTGCTAGAGGACCTGAATGGTATGATTGGTCGGAAGCGCGGAAAGTCGTTCAACAGACGATTGAGTTCATGGCCTCGGAGGAAACTGCACAACATCATCGAGTACAAGGCGGCCTGGAATGGCGTGCCAGTCATCAAGGCCGACCCATACAACAGCAGCAGGAGGTGCCCGATATGTGGGAGGATAAAACATTCCCGAATGGGCGCCGAGTTCGATTGTGAGTGCGGTTGGCGTGCGGATAGGCATGTCAATGCCGGCATAAACCTGTTGCAGACAGCCTTCCCGGAAGGGATGGCAGGGGGCTTACGGTTCAGCCCCGGCGCGTTCCAGCATGACGTTATGATGATCCTCTACGACCCAGAGATGGGCGCACGGTCGGAGCCGAATGGAACGAGTCAATCGATGGGGCGGTCATTATGACCACCACCCGATAATTGACAGAACCCACGCATCCTATACGCGGTCCGGATGAGCCAATCACCAGATAGGATTATTTCCGTGGATGGGCATCGGCTTGTCATGACGGTATCCGTCGTCGTGGGCACCAGACCCGAGATAATCAAGATGGCTCCGGTCTACTTCGCGCTCAAGAAGGCGCGAATGAAGCCGAGACTGGTGCATTCAGGACAGCATTACGATTACCAGATGTCGCAGGTGTTCTTCGACGAGCTCGAGCTGCCGGAACCGGACTCGTTCCTCAGCATCGGCTCCGGAACGCCAGGGAAGCAGACCGGGGAAGCGATCATCAAGTTCGAACAGGAGTTCGTAGACCACGATGCCGATTGTGTCCTTGTCGAAGGAGATACCAACACGGTCCTTGCAGCCGCACTCGCTGCCATGAAGAACGGGATCAAGGTTGGCCATGTGGAAGCCGGGCTCAGAAGCTACGACCTCAGAATGCCCGAGGAGCTCAACAGGCGGCTCACGGACCATGCATCCGACTACCTGTACGCGCCGACAAAGGACTCGGTAGACATCCTCAGGAATGAGCATGTCTGGGGCAAGGTGTATCGCACTGGTAACACGGTCATAGACGCCACGGTGATGTATCTCCCGAAGGCACTCAAGAGATCCAAGGTGATGTCACAGGTCCCTGGGGACGGGTTCGCCCTCGCAACGCTGCACAGGGCGGAGAACGTCGACGACCCGAAGACCTTGAAGGGCCTGGTCGAGGTACTCAAGGGATCACCTCTCCCCGTCGTGCTCCCGCTGCATCCGAGGACCGATCTGCGACTCCAGGAGAGCGGTTTGAAGGGCGAGGTCGAGTCATCCGAGAACATCAAACTCCTCCCACCTGCTGGCTATTTCGACCTCTTGACCCTGATGAAACATGCTTCGTTCATATTGACTGATTCTGGCGGTATTCAAGAGGAAGCATCTTCTCCTGTGTTGAAGAACCGGGTATTCGTGATGAGGCTCTCCACTGAACGTCCCGAGGCCGTGAGGGCGGGATACTGCACGATGGTCGGGACGAATCCTCGCACGATCCTGCGCGTGCTGCGGGCGCACATGAAGGACCCGAAGACGAGGTTCGCCCCGTGTCCATATGGGAAGGGCGATGCCGCGGAGAGGATTGTCGGTTCCCTGAGACGCGACCTGTGAGCCCGGAACCAGGCAACCCTATTATAGCCCCTAAGTCTTGGGCAGATTGTCAAGGAGATGAGTGATTGAGTGGCGGGCCGAAAAAATGGTTCATGCTCCAGATGTGGAGGTTCCAGCAGATATCGCAGATCGCGACCCTGGCGCTCCTAGCGCTCAACCTCGCGCTCCAGATATACAACTTCATGAACTGGCGCGGGTCCATATTCTCGTCTCCGTACACCGCGGTCCCATTCATAACACTGGTACTCGTCGCCTGCATCTGGGCCTTCGCGATCTTCTGGGACATGCGGATGAAGATGTGGCGTGAGCAGATGGCCGTCGTGATGGAGAGGAACCCGTACGCCAAGGAGCGGATGTATTCCAAGGAACTCGTCGTGTACTCCATGCTCTGGCTGCCGTTGCTGGAGAACCTTGGCGAGAAGGACCCCAAGTTAAAGGAGAGTGCTGACCATCTCAGGGCCTGGCTCAAGCAATCGTATGTGGACGACAAGTCATTGAAGGGCGAGGTCGACGACATACTGAAATACATGGGCGCCAAGGACGACGACATATTCGGCCTGCTCAAGAAGTGAGCGCCGAACCCCGAAAGATTGACTAGGGTCATGTCTATACGAGTGCCAGGACTGTTCCCGGGGGAGCGCGTTCCGAGGAGGCAAGAGGCTTGAAGATATTAGTCACGGGCATCACGGGCTTTGCAGGGGCACATCTCGCAGCCCTTCTGAAACAACAGGGCGGGGCGGAGATCCACGGCACCAAGCACGCCTCCGCGAGGATGAGCCCCGTATTCGATTCGTCAGGCATCGTCATGCACGAGCTCGACATGACCGACATGGCTGGAGTGTCCGCCCTGGTCATATCGTTGCGGCCTGATATCATCTATCACATGGCCGCGTTCGTATCCGTCGCTCGCTCGTTCGAAGAGCCTGCGAGGACCTTCGAGACGAACGTTGTCGGCACCATTCATCTCCTTGAAGCGGTCAGAAAACACTGCCCGGAAATCAAAGTCGTCATCCCTGGTTCAGCCGAATCATACGGAAAGGTGGATCCTGAATCGATGCCTATCAAAGAATCGCAACCGTTGAGGGCCAGGCACCCGTACGGCATGAGCAAGGCCTCGCAGGAGATGGTCGGGCTTTACTATCACGAGGCTTTCGGCCTCAAGACATATCTAACGCGTTCCTTTCACTATACTGGGCCTGGACAGCCGGCAGGTTTCGTGTGCTCCGATTTCGCGAAGCAGATATCGGAGATAGAGGCCGGGAAAAAGGAACCCGTGATATCCGTGGGTAACCTGAAGGCGAAGAGGGATTTCCTGGACATCAGGGACGTGGTACGATCGTACACCGCTATCGCGGACAAAGGTAGGCCAGGTGCGATATACAATGTGTGCAGAGGTGAATCCGTGGCTATATCTGACATCCTCGACATGCTCGTGGGATTGTCCTCGAAGGAGATATCCATCAAGGTCGACCCTGCCAAGCTCAGACCGGTCGACGTCCCGGACTTCGTAGGCGACAACGCTCTTCTGAAGGGGGACACGGGATGGACGCCAGAGATCGAGCTGAGCCGTAGCCTCGGGGATGTGCTGTCTTTCTGGAGGGGGAACCCGGCATGAGCGCGAAGGGCCAGAAGTTCGTTCCCGTCGGGGACTTCAGACTCATGGAGGACGAGAAGGCTGCGATCATGGAGGTACTCGATAAGGGGAGGATCTCCGAGTGGCAGAAGGTCGCGGAGTTCGAGCGAGTGTTCGCCAAGTACGTGGGCTCGAAGCATTGCATAACGACAAGCTCCGGTACCTCCGCATTGATCCTATCGCTCCTTGCACTCAGATACGACGGCAGGTGGCCGAGGTTCAAGCATGGCGGCAAGGTCATAACCTCTCCTGTATCGTACATCGCCACCAGCAATGCACTGTGCCTTTCGAACCTCGAGCCCGTGTACGTCGATATCGACCCCAGGACATTCAAGCTCGACATATCATCTCTTGAGCGTCTCCTCGAAGAGGAGGGTGGCGATACGTTCGCCGGGATGCTGCCCGTCCATCTGATGGGATATCCGAATGATATGGACCGGATCACGAAGCTCGCGAACGAGTACGGACTCGCGATCGTGGAGGATTCCGCACAAGCGCACGGCTCGAGATACAACGGCCGCAGGACCGGCTCGATCGGGATCATGGGCACCTTCTCTTTCTTCATAGCGCACAACATCCAGGCTGGGGAGATGGGATGCGTCACAACGAGCGACGAGAAGCTCCTGAAGCTGATGAGGCAGTTGAAGGCGAACGGTCGCGTGTGCGACTGTCCCGTGTGCACCCGCTCTGCTGGGATTTGTCCACACCTGGGTCTCGCGGACGAAGGTGAGGACCTTGACCCTAGGTTCACGCACGAGTACATATCATACAATTTCAAGACTATGGAGTTCCAGGCAGCGCTGGGAGTATGCCAGATGAAGAAGGCCGACTGGATTTTCCAGAGGCGGCTCGATAATGTGAAGTACCTCAACGACAAGCTGAAGAAGTTCTCACATGTGCTCGACCTTCCATTGTTCAGCGAGGATGTGGGCTATCTCGCATACCCACTCGTGCTCAAGGAAGGATGCGGCATATCGCGCCTGAATGCGCGGGAGGGTCTGAGGCAGAAGGGCGTGGAGAACAGGCCTTTGTACGGCTGCATCCCGACCCAGCAACCAGCGTACGCCGCCTTCAAGGAAAGGTACGAGGGCAGATTGCCGAACGCGGAACGGGTAGGCAGGGACGGGTTCTACATCGGCTGTCATCAATACCTCGAGAGGGACGACCTCGATCACGTTGTCGAAGCATTCGAGGAGGTCTTCGGCGGGCTCTGATTCCAGCGTCACCGGGTGTGCTTATTCATGAATGTCGCTATCGTCGTCTGGCATCTGGATGTGAAGGGCGGGACACAACGTCAGGCCCTCGAGCTCGCCAGACATCTCAAGTCAAAAGGGGACGAGGTCACGCTGTACTGCGCGCATCTCGATCGCGACTCATGCTACTCGGAACTCCTCGAAGGGTTGGAGATCGTTTCTTTGCATGGCTCCTCCAGGCAGCGCCATATGGGAAAGCTGCGCTGGATATCGTATCCTGTGGAACCTTTGTTCGTCGGGGATGAGCGCAGACTCGCGCGTATGATCGGGCATCATGACGTGATCAACTGTCACGAGCACAGAGCCTACAGGACCGCATGCTTCCACAGGAAGGCTTCCGGCACGCCGATCGTATGGATGATGAACGACTTGCCTGCGAGCTTCAAGAAGCCTAGAAGACCGAGGAATCTCAATGCGGTGAAGGACCTCGCACACTACCTGCTCATAGGGGGGCTCATCGGCCGTTGGGTGGATCTGCGCAGGGTGAAGACGATCGACCGCATCGTGGTGCTCGACAGGCTCAACCACGGCCTGCTATTGAACAACACCGGCATGACGAGCACCGTCATAAGGAGCGGCCTGGATCTCGCCAAGTTCGGCTTCGTCGAGCGCTCCGCTGCCGAAGCGACCGGCCCGTTCACGATATTCACGATAGGCATATTCTTCCCGCACAGGCGGTTCGAGGATATGGTGTCTGCCCTCGGGATTCTCAAGAAAGACGGTCGAGACGTGCGCCTCCGTTTGGCTGGTCTCGAATCAAAGGACCGCGTGTACTCTGCAAGAGTGAGGGCGCTCGTTAGATCGCTGGAACTCGAGGACCGAGTGGAGTTCCTAGGTGCGATAAGCGAGGAGCAGCTGGTGAGAGAATATTCCACAGCAGATGCGTTCGCGTTCCCACACAGTCCACAGACATGGGGCTTGGTGGTGTTCGAAGCGATGGCCAGCGGCGTTCCTGTCATCGTCTCTAGAGGTTGCGGTGCGTCCGAGATGCTGGTCGATGGCGACACGGCTATGCTCGTGGAACCCGCACGGCCTGACGGATTCGCAACGGCGATCAGGAAATTGATGGACGATCCCTCCCTCAGGAACATGCTGAGCGTATCCGGGAGGAGGTTCGTCGAGGGGAACATACGCTGGGATCTCTACGCCGACAAGATGATGGATGAGTTCACGCGAGTTTGCGGAAACAAGGAGAGGTGGCCATGAGTCCTGGGAAGACATGCATGGTCACTTCTGCCCGGGCGCCTCCGCAGATCGGTGGCACTCCCACAGTCATGTACGAGCTGCTACGGCATTTTCCGAAGGATTCTGTATTGCTCGTGACCAAGCACCAGAGCGGTCGGACCTCCGAAGATGACCGTGTGCTCGACATGCCGACCGTGAAGGTCACGAGGGCCGGCGCGTTCATCTATCCGACGATGTTCCAGCTGCTGCTCATGCCATTGACATTCGTGGAGATGTTGTTCGCTGCGAGGCGTTCACGCCCCCGATGCATATTCGCGGTCTTCCCTTCTCTCGACTTCCTGTTGTGCTCGCTCGTGCTCGGAAGGCTCATGAACGTATCCGTGTTCGTCTACCTGCACGATTGCATCGTCGAGACCGCGGGGAACGCCTTGGAGAGGTTGTTTTCTGATAGAGCTGAGAGATGGACCTTCTCGAAGGCATCCAAAGTCTACTCCATGAGCGAACCCATGAAGAAATTCTACGAAGCGAAAGGCCTTCGGACCGAGGTGCTCCCACACGGACTGGATCCGAGTCTGGAACGACTCTCCATGGCAAGGACGCGTAGCGGTCCGCTCAAGGTTGGCTTCTCAGGCGGCATCTACGAGAACAACCTCCAGGCGATATCCGACCTGCTCGAGGCGAAGAAATCCTCGGGCGATTCGTTCGAGTTCCATCTTACATGCCCTGCACAATCGGTCGAACTCCTGAAGAGCAGAGGACTTTCGGATTCGATCGATTCGATCAGCACCCTACCAACACGGGATGAAGTCATCGATTTCCTGTCCGGATGCGACCTTCTGTTCATACCGATGAGTTTCGAGTCCAAGGTCAGGGAGGATCTGCTGACGATATTCCCGACCAAGGTGACAGATTACTGGCTCGCTGGAAGACCGATCCTGGTATACGGTCCAAAGGAGTACTCGTTCGTCCCATTAGCGGAGACGGACGGATATGCAGCCATCGTCTCGGAACGATCTCCTGAGCGACTCGCGGAGGCTATCAATGCCTTGGCGAATTCCCAGGAGACTGCGGATCGGCTCGCTGCCGCATCTAGTGAGATGGTCCGGAGGCACGATGGTTCCATGATCGCGAAGAGGCTCATGGGGGACCTCGGGCTCATGCGAGCAAAGGGTTGAGATAGGTTGAAGTCGCTTGAAGTGTGGATAGTAGGAGGGACACGGCATGGCCAAGATTGGTAGAAAGGCGCTCATAACTGGCATAACTGGCCAAGACGGCTCGTACCTGGCGGAGCTACTGCTGAGCAAAGGTTATGAGGTCCACGGCATCGTCAGAAGGGCAAGCACGTTCAACACCTCGAGGATAAATCATATCTACAAGGATTTCCACGAGGCTGGGACGAAGCTGTTCCTGCATTACGGGGATCTGTCCGACTCTGAGCAGATATCCAATATCATATACAACATCGAACCGAATGAGGTGTACCACCTGGGTGCGCAGAGCCATGTGAGAGTGAGCTTCGACACCCCGACATACACAGGCGATGTCACCGCCCTTGGAACGACGAGGTTGCTCGAGGTCATCAGACGGAGCTGCCTTCCAATCAAGTTCTATCAGGCGTCCAGCTCTGAAATGTTCGGCTCGTCGCCTCCGCCCCAGAACGAGCAGACCCCGTTCAGGCCGAGGAGCCCCTATGCCTGCGCGAAGGTATACTCATACTTCATGGCGGGCAATTACAGAGACGGGTACAGTATGTTCGCATCGAACGGCATACTCTTCAATCACGAGAGCCCCAGGAGGGGCGAGACATTCGTCACGAGAAAGGTCACGAGGGCGATAGCCGCGATCAAGGCGGGTACGCAGAGGCACGTATACCTTGGCAACCTGAAGGCGAAGAGGGACTGGGGCTATGCTCCAGAGTACGTAGATGCCATGTGGCGGATCCTGCAGCAGAAGAAGCCGGGCGACTTCGTCCTCGGCACCGGGGAGACGCACTCGGTCCAAGAGTTCGTGGACGAGGCGTTCGAGTACGTCGGACTGAAGCCGAAGGACCATGTCAAGATCGACCGAAGGTACTTCAGACCGACCGAGGTCGACGAGCTGATTGCAGATGCTACAAAGGCGAAGGACAGGCTCGGCCTCGACCTCAAGGTCGGATTCGGCGGACTGGTCAAGGTCATGGTTGATGCGGATATGAGGGCCGCGGGTCTGGAACCTGTAGGCGAGGGGGACAAGCTCCTGAAACGAGTGTTCCCGAAGAGATGGTGGGGCGCGGACTGAGATGTCTTTCTGGAAAGGCAAGCATGTGCTGTTGACCGGGGGTTCTGGTTTCCTCGGATCTCATGTGATCGATGAGATCGTATCTCATGGCGCGGACAGAAGCGATATCATCGTTCCCAGAAGCAGAGACACCGACCTGAGGCGCTGGGACGATTGCGTCGGTGCGGTCAAGGATGCCGACATGGTCATACACCTTGCGGCGAAGGTCGGAGGGATAGGGTTCAACGAGGAGTACCCCGCGACTCTGTTCTACGAGAACGCCATCATGGGTATACAGCTCATGGAGGCTGCCAGGCTCGAAGGGGTGAGCAAGTTCGTCGCTGTCGGGACGATATGTGCATATCCCAAGTTCACACCAGTACCGTTCAAGGAAGACGATATATGGAACGGCTATCCGGAGGAGACAAACGCTCCATATGGTCTTGCGAAGAAGATGCTCTTGGTGCAGGCGCAGGCTTACAGAGCCCAATACGGTTTCAACGCGATCTACCTCCTGCCCGTCAATCTGTACGGTCCAAGGGATAACTTCGACCCGAGGAGTTCTCATGTTATACCCGCTCTCATACGTAAATTCGTTGAGGCTCGCGATCAGGGCAAAGGCACGGTCGAGGTATGGGGCACCGGTCGAGCATCCAGGGAGTTTCTCTATGCTGCTGATGCCGCAGAAGGCATAAGACTAGCTGCCGAGAGACATGACGGTCCAGAGCCAGTGAACCTCGGTGCGGGGTTCGAGATATCAATCAAAGACCTTGCGGAGAAGATATCTATGCTGACGGGTTTCAAGGGTGAGATAGTGTGGGACCAGTCAAAGCCCGATGGTCAGCCCAGGAGGATGCTGGACGTCTCCAGGGCCGAGAAGCTTTTCGGCTTCAAGGCAAAGACCACATTCGGCGCTGGCCTTCGCTCTACGATCGATTGGTATGTAGAGAACAAGGGACAGCTTCCTTAGATTCATCCATGAGATCAGCGATCATCTCCAGGCGCTGTCTCCGATTGCTTCCGCAAATCGCTGTAATCGTGGCTCCAGATCTCAATGGACTTTCCTGATGAGCCAAAAGACGGCTTCCATGAAATTCCTGGCGACGAAATCCGGTTTGACCGAGGCGCTGTCGACCTCCGGATCTTGCGCGGACATCCCAGGTTCCGGGACCAGGATGCTCTTTGCCCCTATCTCGAGCGCCACCTCTATGTCCGCGATCCTGTCCCCGATGATGACGGACCTCTTCAAATCGATCCGATGCTTCTCAGAACCCTCGAGGAGCATCTGGGATGTTGGCTTGTGCCCATTGTCTCCGCCGTTCTCTGGGGTGGGGATGTGGGGGCAATATAAGATGTCCCTTATCTTCACGCCGTTCTGGGACAGTATCTCGAGGATGCGGTCGTGTATCTCACCCTGCTCATCCTCGGTGAACTGTGACCTGCCATTATCCGATTGAGTTGTGATTATGAAGACTGGCAGGCCTGTATGGTTCAGTCTCTTGAGCCCGTCCAGAACGGTCGGGATGAATTCAGGATCTCTATTCCCGTCCTGGTCGAGCCTAGCAAAACACATCGTACCGTCACGGTCAACGAAGACCGCGGGCCCATTGCCCTCATCCATCATAGCATCTAACTGATGCTGGTAGGGTTATTTAAGGAATGCTGGTTTGTATACATTATCCGTAATTTGCATAGGAACCCACTTTTTGGCTGTCCATATGTAAATCGGACATGATTTGCCTTTACAAATGGTCCATTTCTTACGTTATCAAGCGTTCATCTGCCGAAATGAACGTAGTGCTAGTTCCTTAGAAGCCAAAGGACTGCTTCGATGAATGTCTTCGTTCCGAAGCTCCGGCTTCTCAGAAGATGCTTTTCAATGCCATGCTATCGACTTGACATCTGACATTATTGATTACATTGCCAGGTCGGATGGTCATAGGTTCATTAGCGGTTCCCACCATGGTTTGTTGTCTAGATACCATTCGACTGTCTCGCGCAAGCCATCATCGAACTTGAACTTCGGGCTCCAAATCATCCTTTCTATTCTTTCCCAATCCACACGTGTTGAGTACGAATTGCATCATCACAAATTGTCTGGGTTCTAGAATCCGAGAGAATAGAACGCCCATTTTTCGAGACTAGTCCAATTTCAAATTTCAGTCTATGCAATTCCAACGAATGGACGTTCGGATTGATTCTAGCATGGTCCTCTCTGAACGATATTTCAGCCGACAAGTCGAGTATGGATGTGTTTTTATACTATTGGCTACCGTGCATTCGCAAGCCTAAGTGTGCAAGAAACGCCCCTCGAGGACGTGAATGGAATGGTCAAGAATAGTCATCTCTTGGAGACGAAATCTAGGATTGATTCGGGTGATGCGAAGATAGGGATCATCGGTCTCGGATATGTCGGCCTGCCACTGGCTGTTGCTTTTTGCGAGAAATACGTTGTTTTCGGATACGATTCAGACGAGGACAAGTGCAAGATGCTCACGAAAGGGAAGTCATACATTGATGACATTCCCGATAGTTCAATCAAGAACTTGATTGGAAAGAGACTGAAGGTCATCAGTCGCGAGTCCAAGTTGAAGGAGTGCGATGCAGTCATCATCTGCGTACCGACCCCTCTGGATGTTCGTGGGATTCCTGACCTCTCGTACATAGCACATTCAGCAGACATCATAAGGAGAGTTGCAGGAAAGGGAATGCTCGTGGTACTTGAGAGTACCAGTTACCCCGGCACTACAGAGGAATACTTGGGCCATGCGATTAAGGGTGTGGGATTGGTTCCCGGTGTGGACGTCGCACTGGCATTCTCACCAGAGAGGGTCGATCCTGGTAACAAGAAGTTTGGTATCAAGAACACTCCCAAGGTAGTGGGCGGAGTGAACGAAGAATCCACAGAGCTGGCGGCATCGTTGTATGGGTCGATAGTTGAGGCCGGTGTTGTCAAGGTCAGGGATTGCAAGACTGCAGAGGCGACGAAGATCGTTGAGAACATCTTCCGTGGCGTGAACATTGCGCTGATAAACGAGCTCGCTCTGATATTCGAGAAGATGGGGATAGACACGTGGGAGGTCGTCCGGGCAGCGTCGACGAAGCCATTTGCGTTCATGCCACACTATCCGGGACCGGGGGTCGGCGGTCACTGCATCCCGCTCGATCCGCTCTATCTGTCTTACAAGGCGAAGCAATACGGCATAGTCCCACGTTTCATCGAGCTCAGTCGTGAAGTGAACGAGTTCATGAAGAATCACACGATCAATCTCGTGATGGCCGCTATGGATGAAGCTGGCATGGAACCTCTAGATGCGACTGTAGCTGTAATGGGCATTGCATACAAGAAGAACATTTCAGACACGAGGGAATCGCCAGCCGCTGAGATCATAGAGGAACTCTCGAAACGTGTTGGAAAGGTTCTCGTACACGATCCTCTGGCCAAGAACATTCACACTCATCGCGGGGATTTCAAAACATCCACGATGAAGACCATCATGGGCGATGCGGACTGTCTGGTGTTCGTTGCTGACCATGATGAGTATATTGTTCAATTCCCCGGAGCCTTCAAAGGGTCGAAGGCGAAGGTGGTCATCGACACCAGAAATATGTTCGATGCTGAGATCCTGAGGCGGATGGGTATCAAATACAGATGCATCGGGAAATGATGTGCGCGGATGACGACCGCTCAAAGATGGCAATAATCCTATGGCCCATGACTATTGGATCAGCGGTTCCCACCATGATTTGTTGTCTAGATACCATTCGACTGTCTCGCGCAAGCCATCATCGAACTTGAACTTCGGGCTCCAGCCCATCTCCTTGATCCTCTCCCATGTGAGCGAGTATCTGAAGTCATGACCTGGGCGGTCCGTGACATATGTTATGAGGCTCTCTGGCTTGTTCATGTACTTGAGGATCATCTTGGCGACCTCTATGTTGGGGACCTCGTTGCTGGAGCCGATGTTGACGACATCGCCTGCCTTTCCTTTCTGAAGAACGACATCTATCGCCCTGCAGTTGTCCTCTACATGCAGCCAATCCCGGACATTCAGCCCCTTCCCGTAGATGGGTAGAGGTTGATCGTTCAGGGCTTTGATGATCAAGACTGGTATGAGCTTCTCGGGGTATTGGAACGGTCCGTAGTTGTTGGATGAGCGTGTGACGACCACGTTCATGCCATAGGTCCTGACATAGGATCGTGCGAGGAGTTCTCCGCCGGCCTTGCTTGCGGAATATGGTGATGATGGGTCCAGGTTGTCTAATTCAGAGAACGAGCCGGATACCGTGGAGCCATAGACCTCGTCCGTTGATATCTGGACGAACCTCTTGATGTCCCTGCGTCTAGCCTCTTCCAGGAGGGTGAATACGCCGAGGACATCGGTCCTTACGAAGTCCTCAGGGGATGTTATGCTCCTGTCTACGTGGCTCTCAGCTGCGAAATTGACTATCTGGTCGCAATCCTTCATCGCTTGCTCGACGACCTTCTTGTCGCATATGTCTCCCTTGACGAACTCTATGCGGTCCTTGATCTCCTCCAGGTTCTCCAACCTGCCTGCATATGTGAGCTTGTCGAGGACGACTATCTTCTTGTCGGGGTGCTCTTTGAGCATGTGTCTAACGAAGTTGCAGCCGATGAACCCGGCTCCGCCTGTTATGAGTATCTTCATTCGGGATCACACCTTCTTGCGCCAGTTGTAGCCGATCTCTGGGTCGTTCCAGTCCTTTCTGTGCTCGTCTGGTTCCTTGTAGTTGTAGAGTTCGGTGGGCGTGTTGATGACCCATATGTCGTTGTCGTCTAGAGGGGTGAAGCCATGGTAGACGAGGGGTGGTATCTTGATGAATTTTGGATCCTTTTCCCAGACCTCGACCTCTTGGATGACTCCTTTCGTCTTTGAATCAGGTCTGGCATCGTAGAGTCCTATCAACGCGTTGCCCCTGATCGGGACGAAGTGGTCATATTGCAGCTTGTGATAGTGCCAGCCCTTGACGACGCCGGGCTTACATGTGGTAATGTAGGTCTGGCCGAACTTCTGGAACTCTGGCCAGTCGCTCCTGAATATCTCCATGAGCCAGCCTCTTTCGTCGTGGATCCTCCTCAGTTCGCGTACGCGGACCCCGTCTATAGTGCCCATTATTGCCATCGTATCCTCCAGGGCATGCTCCTAGTAAATTATTAAGGTGTCCTCGCCTTTGACAGGAGTAGCTGGGGTCAGTGATTTGGAGAAACTCCTAGTCGTAGGTGCATCGGGGCTCCTCGGAAGCAAGATAATGGTACAGGCCAGAGGGAGGTACGATGCAATCGGCACATACAATCCTGAGGTCGACGGTGCGGATCTCTGGCGATTGGAGTCCTTGGATGTCGGCTCCAAGGATGAGGTAGAGAAGCTCTTCGCGGAAGTTGTTCCGAATGTGGTGATCCTGACTGCGGCAATGACCAATGTGGATGCATGCGAGAAGCAACCTGTAGTTGCCAATCGAATCAACGCATCCGGTCCTGCTCTTGTGGCACGTGCCTGCAAATCTGCAGGTGCTAGACTTGTTCATGTGTCAACTGATTACGTTTTCGATGGAACGAAGAAGAGGAAGTACGTTGAAACTGATCATCCGAGACCGATCTCGGTATATGGTTCGAGCAAACTCGCAGGTGAGAAATCTGTTCTTTCTTCGTTGCCTACTGCTGCAATTGCGAGGACGGCAGTATTGTATGGCTGGAACCCGATTGAAGGTAAGGAGAACTTCGTCACTTGGTCGTTGAAGAAGTTGAGAGCCGGAGAGAGGGTCACCATGTTCCAGGATCAGCACATATCACCTACTTTCGCGGATAATCTTGCTGGTGCTCTCTTGGGTCTTGCAGGAACTGATGCATCTGGTGTCTTCCACGTGTCTGGGCCAGATTGTTTTGATCGGGTAGTATGCGGAAAGATGATAGCTAACATATTCAATCTTGATGAGAACCTGATCATACCGGTCAAATCCAACACATTATCGTTGCCGGCAAAGAGGCCTGCATATTCGTGTTTGGATATTTCGAAGATAGAGAAGTTGTTGAACCGGAAGATGGAGTCGTTCGAATCCGGTCTCCGAAAGATGAAATCACAGGAGAGTAAGAAACGATGAAAGGATTAGTTCTAGCTGGTGGTTATGGTACTGGGTTGAGGCCGTTGACCCATACTGGCCCGAAGCAGTTGATACCGATCGCTAACAAGCCGAACATCCTGTACTGCATCGAAGACCTGCGCGATGCGGGCATTACTGATATTGGCATCATTCTTGGGAACATGATGCCTGAGAAGGTCCAGGAATTCCTCGGTGATGGCTACAAATTCGGGGTAAAGCTCACTTACATAGTTCAAGGGCAGCCGAAGGGAATTGCCCATGCGGTCAACTGTTCGAAGGAATTCATGGGAGACGATTCGTTCATTGTCTATCTTGGAGACAATTTGCTGAAGAATGGGATCAAGGCGATACCCGCGAAGATGGTTGATGAGATGGCAGACTGCGTGATATCTCTGATGCCCGTGAAAGAACCTCAGAGATACGGGATAGCAGAACTCTCCGAGGATGGCAAAAAGGTTCTCAGAACTGTCGAGAAACCAAAGGAGCCGAAGTCCGACCTCGCAGTCATCGGCATCTACGCCTTCAACTCGTCATTCTTTGAGATATACCCGAAGCTCAAGCCTTCGTGGAGGGACGAGATGGAGGTAACCGATGCGATCTCCCTGTTGATAGACTCCGGATTCAAGATCGTGCCCCACAGGGTCGAAGGCTGGTGGAAGGACACTGGAAGACCCGAGGATATCCTTGAGGCGAACCATCTCATCTTGGATGGCATCGAATCATCCAACGAGGGAGTCGTCGAGGGCGGTTGTTCAGTTCTAGGCAGGGTCAGAATCGGGAAGGGGGCCATCATCTCTGAAAGCTCTGTTATTCGAGGTCCAGCAGTAATCGGAGAGGATTGCAGAATTGGTCCGAACGCGTATGTGGGGCCGTACACCGCCGTTGGCGACAGAAGTCAAGTCATTTCCGCTGAGGTAGAAGACTCGATAGTGATGGAGGATGCGGTCATCAACATCGAGAGAAAGATTGTGCGAAGCCTTATCGGCAGACATTCACGGATAATCAGTTCCAGCGGCCTTCTCCCGAAGGGGGAGCGACTAATCGTCGGAGAGAACACTACCCTGTATCTCTAGACGGCATCCGCGGTATCCTACGGTCAATCGTCCGGTTTCCGGACCAGGATCCATATCCTGGGCGAGAGCAGGTCGCTGGTGGTCAAGTTCTCCTTCAGCCTCCTGCACTGCGCCAGAGTCTCCCGGTCGATGGCGGCTAGACCGCTCCGGTCCTCCCAAGTGCACAGAGCGAGGATGTCGAACCACGCGTCGGAGCAGAAATCCCGCAGGTCCCTATGGTCATCCTGTTCAGGCAGTGGTTGTAGAAATTCATCGAGACGTCGAGTCCCTGGGGCCTGTACTCTCGTACATAGCGCTCGAAGTCCCCGGCCGACAGCCTCGCATGTCCGTATGGGAAGTCGAGCGTGCACAAGCTGTGTCCCCCCTCCAGGCTGTAGAACGAGTTGTAATCGTGGAAGCTCATTCCCCCAGGACGAAGGGCCCTGAACATGTTCGCCATGGCCTTCCGGGGATCTGTGATGTGCTCAAGCGTCTCCCAGCTGACTATCAGGTCATATGCGTTCTCCCTGTCCAGGTCTCCTACGTCAAGGTCGAAGAAATCGACACGGTCTGCGACCGCCCCGTCGCGGAACGATTTGGCGCACGCCGTTCTGAGGTCCGACAGTCGCCGAGTCTGCTTGTCGAGCGATTGCGTGTCAGGCTCCCCACCCATCCCCTGAAGCACGCCGTACACCGGGATGTCTATGGCGTCGACGTGCTTGGCACCGAGGGTCGCCACCGCATACGAGTTTCGCCCGTCGTGACAACCAACCTCAAGTACGTCCTTGCCAGCCACGTCGAAACCGAACTTTTACAGGAACTCGTTCACCGTCTGCGTCTGTCTCACGGTACTGTCCGGGTTGAACTTGACCGAGGAAACGTCGGGCGGCGGCAGGAACATGTCACGCCAGTTGGGTTTGACCAGGTCCCGATATCCCTTCAGTCTCTCATGGCCGTATCCGGACGAGTCGTAGAACACGCCCTCTCGTGGCAGTTTCCTGGTGGAATCCGCAATCTCCTCCATACCCTCCGTTCTGCAGCGGACAATGTCGTAGCCGAATCGCCGCATGACTGACGCCATGCGTCTCCTCAAATTCAGACTTATACCCACCAAGACCCAGTCACGCGGTTCCGTGAGCTGGATGATTGCGTGAGCTATAAACCTTATGCGGACACGAGTCGGGACGTCCATGCCGCGGATCTCCTGAAGCGCATACGCGCCGGAATCATCCGTCCAAGTCGTTCTCGCCATCGGCGAGAGAATCATCTTCAAGGGATTTCTGGTATCCCGCATCCCTCGGGATTCCCCGATTGATGTCCGCCAACTCGGGCATCCTCGAAAGCAGTTCGAGGACCTCCTCGGTCGTGAAGAAGCGCCCCTCCTCGTACAGATGCTTGTGGATCTCTCTCACGAGCTCGAGGTCCCTCTCCTCGTCGACGCTCCATCTGTACGACGAACAGTCGCGGTCCATCCCGACCGCCCCTATACGGAACAGGTGCTCGTTCTTCCATATGTACGGCGTCACGTGCTCCCGTTCGGATTTCAGTCTCGCTTCCCTCCACGCCCTTTCAAGGGCTGCGAAGGAGAACACCTCGGTATCCAGGCCGTTCGGGTACCTGCTGGGCCTCGCCATCCCGACGTAGTCGTACTTGTCACTGTTGTCGATGTAGTGGCGGACCATTCGGTCGATCAGCTGTGGGTCGATGAGCGGACAGTCGGCGGTTATGCGGACGATCACGTCGGCGCGGTAGGCCTTGGCGGCCTGGTAATATCGGTCAAGGACGTCATCCTCGCTCCCACAGAACGTGCCGACTCCGTTCTTCTCGGCCAGGTCCTTGACGGCCCGGTCCTCTTCATTCGTCGTCGTGGCGACCACGACCGTTCCGACCTCGGCACACCCTTTGGCGCGGTTGACCACATGCCACAGCATCGGCTTTCCTGATATCAACTTCATGACCTTGCCAGGGAGTCTGGACGACCCCATCCTGGCCTGGATGATCATGACGACCCTGCTCATAGGTCCACCACTTCCTCCGTGAGAAGATCACCCTTCCTCAGGGCGCGTTTCGTCGCGCGCCCGATGATCGTCTCGAATCTCTTAGGAGGGATGGCACCTTCCGGCGCAGGCCTCACTATCATCAGAAGACCCCTTTCCAGGAGGGCGCCCTTCGGGATGTCCTCCGCCGCGTATATGGCTCTTCTCTGAAGCCGCGTGACGACATCTCTGCCCGAAGGCTCCAGACTACCGTCGCCCAACATCCTCTCGACCTCCCGTATCCCGAGGACCATCTTCCCGAACTCGTCTGGCTCCGTCGCGTAGGAGTGGTCGGGCCCCGCGAGCTTTCTGGATGTCGTGAGATGCTTCTCGATGATGTTCGCACCCATCGCGACAGCTGCAGTCGCCGCTCCAGCGATGGTCGTGTGGTCGGAAAAGCCGACGGGGCACCCGAATTCCGTCTTGAGAGTCAGCATGGCCCTCAGGTTCAACTCGTCCACCTCTGTGGGATACTGAGAGATGCAGTGGAGCAGCGCGACACTCGCGTTGCCCGTAGCGTGGGCCGCGTCGACGGCGTCCCGTATCTCAGACTCGTTCGCCATCCCAGTGGAGAGCAACATCGGCTTCATCTTGGTCGCGACGTACCTGATCAACGGGATGTGGTTGAGCTCTGCGGACGCTATCTTGAACGCCGGTGCCCCTAGCCCATCGACAAAATCCGCCGACTCCTCGTCGAAGACGCTCGTGAGGAACACGATCTTTCTGTGTTTCGCGTGATTCATCAGCTCCTCGTGCCATTCTCTGTGCAGCTCGATCCCGGACAACAGTTCGACCGTGTCCTTGTTTGTGAACTCGTTGTACAATCGTTCCGCCTCGAAGGTCTGGAACTTCACCGCGTCGGCGCCCGCGTCCGAAGCGGCGTCTATCAACTCCTTCGCTTGGTCCAACTTGCCGTCGTGATTCGACCCTGCCTCTGCGATTACGAAGCAGGGATGCCCGTCGCCGATTTCTCTGTCCCCTATCCTGATGCTGGCCATTCAAATCCTCTTCAGGGTTCCTTCTTATCGTAAGCCGCGAGCTTGTCACAGATGAACCTGACGTCCTTCTCTTCGAGCGAGGGGTGAAGCGGCAGAGTCAGTATCCTCTGGAACACGTCTTCGGTTACCGGGAAATCCTTTGGACTCAACTTGAACCTTCCTCTGTAGTAGGTGAACCTGTATGTCGGTATGTAATGGACGTGAGCGCCGATGCCGTGCCCCCTCAGATATTTGAAGAGCCCGTTCCGGTCCTTCCCGTTCACCAGGACGGTGAACAGGTGCCAAGCGTGCTTGACGTCCCCGTCGACCTCGGGCGGTTCGACGTACTCGATGCCAGGCAGCGTCTCCTGGTACATCTTCGCCAATCGGGTCCTCTCGTCAATGAACGATTCCAGCTTGGCCAGTTGTGATATTCCGAGGGCGCATTGGAGATCCGTTATCCGGTAGTTGTGGCTCAGCGCGCTCACATCGTAGACATAGTCGAGCCCCTTCTCCAAGCCCTCCGGAGTCTCCTTGGTTATTCCGTGATGCCGCAGCATCTTGAGTCTGCCATCAAGATCCTCGCTATCCGTCATGACCGCCCCGCCTTCGCCCGTCGTGATGTGCTTCACCGGGTGGAAGCTGAAAATGGTCATATCGGCGAAAGTGCCGACCTTTCTGCCGCGGTATTCCGCCCCGAGGGCATGGCATGCATCCTCTATCAGGTGCAGGCCGTGTTGGTCTGCGATCTCCCTCATCTCGTTCATCCTGCACGGATGTCCAGCGTAGTCGACGTAGATGACGGCCTTCGTGTTCTTCGTGATATTCTTCCTCACACTCTCAGGGTCTATGTTCCGCGTTCCCGGTTCTATGTCCGCGAAGACCGGCTGGAGGTTGTTGTGCAGAATGGAATTCGCCGTCGCCACGAATGTGAACGGGGTTGTGATGACCTCCGAGCCTCGAGGCAGGTCGAGCGCCCTCACCGCGATGTCCAATGCACTAGATCCCGAGCTGATGACTGTCGCGTGCTTCGCCCCGACTCGGTCACACAAGGCTTCCTCGAACTCGCGGACCTTGGGGCCGGTGGTGATCAGGTCGCTCCTGAGCACCTTCGCTACCTCTTCTATATCAGCATCGTCGATGTTCTGGCGCCCGTAGGGTATCATCTGCTCACCTCGTGTGGAAACGTGCCTCTCGCGACCTCGGTTGCTTCGTCGAATGCCACCGCACTCGATTCGCTGCCCGGGCGGTTGACGAAGATGCGCGTCCCCATCGGAGGGACGCAGGCTGATAGATGGTCATCGGCCATCTTGTCAAGGGTTCCTTCGAACGACATAGGTGCATCAGTCCTTGTATCTGGGTGGACCGACGCTCCAGATGACCGTTTGGCTTATTAACGGTATTCGTCTACTCTCATCGGCGAAATCGCGCCGCCGAATTCGACGCCAGGATAGTCAAGGTTATATGCCAATTCACTCATGGAGGCAGGTCGACATTCTCTCCCGTGTGGTGAATCAGAATGGAGTGGAGCGAGAAAGTAGTACTGGTGACTGGTGGGACCGGTTCCTTTGGGAAGCGGTTCGCAGAAGTGATGCTCAGGGACCATCACCCCAAGAAGCTCATCGTCTTCAGCCGAGATGAGCTGAAGCAGCACGAGATGCAGAGGGGGGGTTTCGACCACAAGAGCATACGATATTTCATCGGCGACGTTAGGGACGACAAACGTCTTACGCGGGCCCTCGAGGGCGTGGATATCGTCGTGCACGCCGCCGCCCTGAAGCAGGTTCCCGCCTGCGAATACAACCCCATCGAGGCGGTCCTCACGAATGTCATGGGTGCCAGGAACATCATCGACGCATCGCTCGATTGCGGCGTGGAGAGGGTACTGGCGCTGAGCACGGACAAGGCCGTCAACCCGGTCAACCTCTACGGCGCGACGAAGCTCGTGGCCGAGAAGCTGTTTGTGCAGGCGAACTCGTACGGTGGGAGCAAGAGCACTCGGTTCAGCTGTGTTCGATACGGCAACGTTGTGGGTAGCCGTGGCAGTGTGATTCCACTGTTCCTGAATCAGAGGAAGGCCGGTCGGTTGACGGTCACAGACCCACGTATGACTCGGTTCTGGATAACGCTCGATCAAGGAGTCCAGTTCGTGATCTCCTGCATAGAAAATATGCACGGTGGAGAGATATTCGTGCCCAAGATCCCGAGCATGAAGATCACCGATCTCGCGGAGGCGGTCGCTCCCGGATGCGAGATCGAGCACAGCGGCATAAGGCCCGGAGAGAAGATACACGAACTCCTGATCTCCGAAGACGAGGTGCGCACTACCATCGAGTTGGATGACAGGTACGTGGTGCAGCCGCCCCATCCATGGTGGAAGGAATGGGTGTGGGAGGGCGGCAGGCCGATGGAGGCCGGGTTCAAGTACTCGAGCGATTCGAACAAGGACTGGGTCACCGCCGACCAGCTCGGAGAGATGATTCGGGAATTCAATTCTGAGTGAGGGACCGCAGGAACTCAGCCTACAGACATCTCCTTCATGCAAGTCAGAGCCCTGGCGACTCCCTTGCCGTCGACGGCTGCCTGGCCCAGTCTTGCCATTTTCGTTCGTCTGTCCTTGTCCGCCATCATCTCGCGAATACTTGCAGCCATTCTCTGTGGGGTAAGGTCTTCGTGCCAGCCAAGGTCGACAGCCATGCCCCTCTCGGCCAGGAGGGGGGCTCCTCGTCTCTGGTTGTCTGCGACCTGCACCAGAAGCGCAGGAACACCCATGAACGCAAACTCGTAGGCGGTCGAACCCGCTGCAGAGACGGCCAGGTCCGCCCAGTCCAGCATTTCGGACATCGACTGGACATTGCTGAGAACCTCTGCCTCGAGGTTCCCCTCCCGTACCTGGGTGCGGAGTTCGTCGAGTCGCGGGTTCGAGGGACCTACCACTACCTTCAGTTCGAAATCACTTTCGATATCGGCCATGGCCTGCAAGGCAGTCCCAGTCATGTTGCGTGGGTCGCTCCCGCCGAAGGTGATCAGAGCACGCCTCATCTCATCGACACGCTTCTTCTTCCCCTGCCAAGTCCAGAAATCCTGTCGCAGCAGAACGTGGTCGAGGCCCGGCAACAACCGTGAGTCCTTGCCCAATGCCTGGTAGTTCTGAGCACGGGCATAGACGTTCTGATTGAGCACGATGTCGGCGCTGTAACTCGGCTCATCGGCGAAGTCGTCGATGACGAGCAGGCGCAGCCCCGCCTCCTTGATCCGAGACTGATAGTCGCTGTGGAGATGGTAGCCGTCCTGAACCACCCAGACTGCTTTGGCATCCCGGGCCTTGGTTATCAGTCCGGATGCATCGGCGGAGTCGCCGGCGAAATGCAGTGCTTTGGAGACCCTGCAGCCGGATCTGCGCAAGATTTCCTCTAGCATCGGTGCGAGGGGAGCGGTGTGGAATATGACCGACCCTCCGAGACGGTTCCAGGCCTGCGCAAGGGCGACGCATCTCATGACATGTCCAGTGCCTGTGACGGGGTCAGCGTCCGCCCTGATGACCAAGGTCTGGCCCACTATCCATTCACCCAAGGATTCGTCCTTGATCCCCCAAAGGTCGGTCGTGTGGGATTTTGGGGCAAGCGTATTCAGCTGCGAGTCACCTCCTCGCCCCAGGAATGGAAACGGTCGTAGATGATTCTGCTGCTACGTTTCCTCGGGGACATTTGATGGGATTCCCTTCTGCCTCGGGCATCGCAGCACCCAATCTATAACATATACCTTCATTGCACCGTCAAGGGTCCTTCCCCCAAGGTCCGATTCAAATCAAGTTCACGGAAGCGTCATTCGCTACCGTTCAAGGCCGCCTTGAGTTTCACTTCCAGTTCCAGGGCGTTCATGTTTCGTGGCTTGCCCGCCTTGCAGGGTATGCCCCAGTATATCGTCCATGGGTCGAGATTCTTGGTCACGAGGCTCATGGCGCCGACGGCTGCACCCTCGCCGATCTGTACCCCTGGCATGACGATGGACCCCGCCCCGACAATCGAGTGCCGTCCAAGTCGCACCGCCCCCGCGACCTCTCTCTTGTATTCCGCAGGGACCGTCGGATTGGTCATCCATTCGCCGGAATAGTCGTCACTGGTAGAGTAGACGAGCACCCTGGCCGATAAACCACTGAAATCATCCATGACAACGCCGTTCTGTCCGTAGACGGCGGTGTATGCGGCGATATGGATGTATGATCCGAGGGTGACAAGCCCGCTCAGTACGGTGAAGTCGTCTATGCGCACATTGTCACCGATGCTGACCTTGTCTGGGTTGTAGATGCTCGACTTGCGACTTATGCGTACGTCGTCGCCATATTCCTTGAGGCCAAGGTCCTTCATTTCAGTGGCAGTGTAGAACGTCTCCATCGGTGACCCGAGGACGGTAACTCGATAGCCGTTTATTATGGGTTCGGTAATCTGCACTCAAGGGTCGGCCGACGAACACATTTATCGGCTCGTGGCGCGATAGGGTGCCTCGATATGAACGACGAGCTATCGAAGGTCGCGATTGTGACTGGCGGATCAAGGGGCATCGGTCTGGCGATATCGAAGGAATTGGCTCGGACTGGCATTGGTCGGATCGTCGTGTGCGACATCGACGACGAAGAGGGCCGGCTGGCCTCCGAGGAGCTGCAGAAGGATTTCGGAATCCAGTCAGACTTCATAAGGATGGATGTCTCGAACGAACAAGAGGTCGTCGCAGCCTTTTCGAAAATCTGGGACGAGGCCGGGAGACTGGATGTCCTAGTCAACAACGCTGGCGTAGTCGATGATGCGTTCCTCGAAAAGTTGGACTTAGAGAAATGGAACCGAGTCATCGGAGTCAGCCTGACCGGGACGTTCAACTGCACGAAGCAGGCGATTGGCCTGATGAAGCGGAACGAAGGAGGCAGGATACTGAATCTAGCCTCAGTATCGGCTGAGATCGGAAATATCGGACAGGCCAACTACGTCGCTGCGAAGGGCGGGATCATCGCCTTCACGAAGACAGCGGCGAGGGAATGCGCTAGATATGGCATATTGGTCAACGCAATCGCGCCAGGTTTTGTGCGGACGAGGATGACCGCTTCTATACGGCCGGATATCACGGAGAAGATAGTCTCGCAGATACCGTTGAGGAGATACGCGGAGCCCGAGGAGATCGCCAGGTTGGCCAGGTTCCTCGTATCGGAGGAGAACACGTACATCACCGGACAGACCGTCAATATAAACGGCGGCCTGTACGTCTGAACTCCGACGGTCCGTGGACCATGCTTCGTCTAGCTAGCATTCGACCGACGCCAATTAGCGGGGCAATGATGTTGGCACCCTCTAATCGGGTTTGGCGTGATTCGCTCCTCTCGCTCATCGATTGATTCCTGAGTGAGAGTGGGTTGATGCCAGAGCGGCTGAAGTCTATTTCTCAAAGGATTAGTCGTCTTTGATGGATCGGCGAGTTGCCGAGTTCCATAGGATGCGGCACGAGACACTGCTGACGTCCCGTCTCTCCTGCATTTCTGTGACACGCTCAAAGGCGAGGCTCTCGAATACGCGAGATATCTGCTACACCACTCCTTTCTTGATGGTCGCTTTGCTGGTTTGTGCTGAAGAGCGGAATGATGGCAACATGCCGTATTGTCTAGTCACGTCTGATCTAATCTTCCTTGATGCTGAACAGTCGCGATTAATAGAATCTCACATTTCACGGGAAGAAGTCTATATGCCCGTGACCGGAGCCTTGTCCTTAGCCCCGAACAGCTCTCCGAGAACGCCTCTGGCATGACCAGTTCGTATGATTACTAGCGGCATGTGCTTCGATTGCCACGAGCAGGAGCCCTGCTCGACTCTAGAGCGCCCGCACCTTCGGAATGAGCAAGCATCCTAGCTTCATTGCTTTTCTCGCTCTGGTTGTCCTACATTCGCCAAGCTGAGGACACCTGCTCTTTTCAACTCGTTAGCTATCGGTATGAGGTCCCACATTGGCGTGTCTATGATTTCGGCGATTTCAAGCATGGAACGCCTGCCATCGCAGTACGCAATTAGATTCATCATGGTTCGAACAGTCAGACCGCTTTTCCTTGTGCTTAGATCTGGATAGAGCCCTCGCCTTCCGAGTTGGGGCTCGCACAAGATGTTGTTTCGGAGCACTTCATCTGCTTCGATGCAGGCCAGGCATCTCTCTAGGACTTCATATCCGCCACGGAGGCCGGAGGGCGTCACAAGGCTGAGATTGTCCAGAGAAGTGTGGTATTCGGGATACTCGCCATACTTCGATCTCATGACGGAAGCGACCGGGAGGTCGATTCCCGGGCTGCAATATTGCCTCTCGTCGCTTCCTCGTTCAAGATAGGTATATCGTATGAAGTCGGGGTGCAAGTGACGGAGCACGTGCAGAGCCACTTTGTCTGACAGTGAGTCCCCATTCCTTGAGGGAAGGTATGAGTAGGCGCGATCATCTCCAATGCAGGTGACGCAGAAACCGGCCAACATCATTTCTTTCATGGTCTCGTGGTTCATACTGAGGTAGACAATCGATCCTATCGTCTCTGGAATGAAGACGATGCGATATGAGAATCGCCGCTCGGGAGCGGACAAGATTTGCCTGGCCAGGAATGTCGTGACTACGGGACCGGAGAGTTCATTGTTCGCCATGGAGGGGTGGCAGATGTAGGTCGACAGGAATATCTCCCGTTCAGAATTCCCTGGAATCAAGAGTTCGCCATAGGTCAGGGAGCCGTTCTTGAGCTCGGTGTCGATGACGACATGATAGTCTCCTGGGAGAAGCGTCTTGAGTTGCTCATGGCTAAGACAGAATCCCCATCTATCCCTGTAGTATGAGGTCACGTAAGGTATGGCCGTCGGCATCTCCGAAATGGAATGAAGATGGGATTGCAGATCCTCTAGGCTCATTACGGCGTCAATCGGGGTCGAATAACCCATCAGATGAAGATTATTCTCTCGGAAATCCAGGATCTTTCTGCCTTCAGGGTCAATCACGTAGGCTTCGTGGACATTCCATTCTTGGGGGACAATCCAATCAAAACACTGTGTGCCCGAGGGGACCTCTCTGATTTGTAGGTCCGGAAGATGTTCCTTGACTATCCTCAGTGTCTCCCTCACTCCGTCTCCGGTTATGCTCCTGCCGATGGGAAAGAGCCTCTGGCACAACTCATGCATCTCGGTTCCGAGATTAGTCATCTCAAATCCTTTTCCGAATCGTATATGAGGCCCTTGGCCTTTCCGTTTCTTATATGGTCCGTGACAAAGTCGAAGACTTGCCGAGCCTTAGCCCATCTCAGGCCAGGGCCGATTCCAGGGCGAAACCCATGATATATCCCATTCTCCCAAAGCAAATCTCCCATAGGGTTCACCTTTGTGATAATTCCAAGATCCAACCTTCTGACGAATAATCCGTAAGTCCGTCTGTCGGTCTTGCCATGGACATCAGTGTAATCGCCTTCGAACTGCTTATGGAAACGATAGGGAACCTCGTTCATCTCCTCTATGTGGTGGTAGAATGTCATGCTGTTCTGGTCGTCGAGGTCGAGTACGGCTATCTTCCCATCCAGTTCTCTAAGCATCCCAAAAGGAGAATCAATCCCATAGCCGCTGAAGTTGTCCACGTCCCGGAAGAGGTGCGCGGTATGTCCGATGGCAGCGAACGAATAGATGGGGTGCCCGGTTCTCACTGCTCCTGGATAGACGCGGGCCGTCTCAGTGAGGATTCCCATATGCGATGGGGTGTTTCTGATGTCGAATTGAACGCCCTTAGTGAAATCGAAATTGAAAAGGGGGAATAGCAGAGTCCCATTCGGCCCAACCGCCAGGAGCATGGATTCGATGATGTTCCGGGGGGCACATTCCTTGTGGTCATTCCTTAGCTCACTGAGAGTCCGTTTCCCGCTGCTGTGAATCATGACCAAATCACCGGACTCGATACCCGAATCCGTCCATCTTCGCGCCCCCTCGTCCACAACGCTCTTCATATCTTGTCAATCCTCCCGAACTCGACTCTTCCTCCTGCCTCACAACAGATGGCTGTCCGCGTCTCAACTGAGCCGCCAAACCACACTTGTCCAGATTCTCCCCCAATCCGAAATCAAGGCACCTTGGGTAGTCTTGCCAGATATTGTCATCCAACGATGAGGCTGCCTAGTCAACTCCTGGGAGCACATATTTACAATAAATACCATTGCATTGAACAAACCGCAGGCAATATAAATCGAGGAAACGCCTGGGCGCCCATTTTCGGTCTAGTCTCCTGGAGATACCATCACAAGAATGGAGTCGGTGCCTCACGAAAGGATCTGAGCTATTCTTGCCTGTGAAGTCGTTGGGTACCTCTACATGGGCCTAGAGACTAACAGTTTCTCGACTTGCGCTGCAGAGGACGGGATTGTCTCGAAAGAGCACAGTTATCTGGGCGTGTCCCGTGTTATCGCGGACTGACCGTGCTTCCATATTTCTGTGAAAAGGTCTTGACCGTGAAGAGGGAGGAGATTGGCTCCGCGTCAATCAGACCCGAGTAGCCACAAGGTCTGCACGACAGCCATTCTCGAAGCGTTACTGGCGCTGTCTCTCAATCGCAGATCGGCTATTGCCTGCGTTTTTCTTCGTCGGAGGACAGCTCTTCCTTGACATAGCGTCCAAGTTTTCCGATGTTCAGGTTGTTCAAGAAGAATCGAATGTCTTGAGCTGTGAATTCCTTGATTATGTACAGAATTGACAAGAACGCTCCAAGGGAGACAAGGAGGTAGACCGCCACATCGTACCAATGGGACGCGGCGTAGAAACTACTTGCGTAGTACATGATGAGGGCGACAAGAGCGGCAGTGACGATGTGTTTGAGGATTGAAGGATCCGGCTTCGCCCTCGTGAGGTTGAAAGTAAGCCATCGAGCGATTGCGTAGGAAACAATCGCGGATATGGTGCTGGCAATTGCCGCTCCTTGGTATGAAAGGCCGAGAGCATTCATGCCAAGCACCCTCGATGGCACTAAGACTATTAGCAGGATAACCATCAGGACCAGGTTGGCGTACATCCACTTCATGTAGAGACCCACTCTATTCATTCCAAGTATTTGGGCCGAGACAGTGAGGTTCAGAAGCCCGATATACGTGGCTGCTGCGAGGTACGGAAGGACCTTTCCAGCGTTCAGGAACTCGTCACCGAACAACATCACCGCTATCTGACTCGGGAATACCATTATCACAGTTACGATGGGGAGGCTGATGATGGATAGGTATCGTTCACCCATTTTCGACGCCTTCCTGACATCGTCGAATCTGCCTTCAATTGACAACTTGGAGAAGGTTGGGAACAATAGCACCATCATCGATCCTCCAAGGATACCAAGATATGAAAGCAGAAACAGTGATGAACTGTAATACGCAACATCCGATTTCGGCCAGAAGAGTCCTATCGTCATTATCGGAAGCTGACTGATAACGGCACCGGCGATGACGGCTGCAGTCATTGGAATTGCCCATTTCGCATACGAGTGTATCATTGTCGGTCTCTGCCAAACTATTCTCTCTTTGGAGATCAGATAAGAGGCCACAGCAATCGCGCCGATTCCCCCTGCGATGTATGAGTGGGCAACAGACGTAATGCCCAATCCACCTGTGAGCACGACGGCAAGAAGCGGAATCCTCACTAGCGGATCGCATATGAATATCAATTGACTCTTGGCGGTTTGCACTCGGGCATCAAATGTGGTCGTGGCTATCGATGTGAGCGCACCTAGAACTTGGTAGATCAGTAGTATTAGCAGGATTTGTACCGAAGACGCAGTGAGCGCCTGCTCAGATGTTATGGTGAGTATCCCCACGGCAAGAAGGACCAGCAGCACCATGGCAAGCGTCAGCAGTCCTTTGACATATGCAAAAGTGCTTACGCACGCATCCAAATCATGTCCCTCCGAAACCCTCTTCGTATGAGCGGTTCCAAAGCCGAGGTCTGCAACAGAGTTAAACATGGTCAGAAATGCAAGCGTCCAAGTTATCGTCCCGTATTGCTCAGTGCTCAGATATCTGGTCATCAGCAGCAATCCCGCAAGCCCCAATACTGCTGAGATGCCCTTTGTGAGCATTACCAGAAACGATTTACGCGCAATCAAACAATCGGGGCTTGATGTTCCACACTGGTATATAATGCTGGTCGAAATGTCGCGAAGAACACCAGATTATCAGGACCTCTATCTTTGCCCTTTGGCAAATAGAGTCAATAATTTCTGACATCAAAGCAATGCTGGGACCCTATAGGATCCATAATGTTCAGAAAGAGCCATATCTTAGAACAACAGATGGAGGTCCATCTGCCCGTACTTGAGGACGAACCCAGACTGCCAATCAGAGGAGGAGGAATTCGGAGTGCGATTCGCGATCTTCGAGATAACGATTTCTGTGTTGAGGAGAGTGTACGAGGCACTCAAGCGCGGGACGTGGCGCGGCTTGCCAGAGGGTGTTATTATTGGTAGGCACACATACGAGTATTCTCGAGACACATTCCTGATGTGGAGACCCTCTGATCGGATTGTAGTAGGGAACTTCTGCTCAATCAGCGTTGGTGTTAGAATGCTCGGCGGAGGCGAACACCCCCTGAACATGGTGTCGACCTATCCCCTCAGGACACTCTTGATGCGAGCAGATGGTAACAACTACGATGTAAAATCCAAAGGTCCTACATCGATTGGCAATGATGTATGGATTGGCGTCGATGCACTGATTCTCTCGGGCGTATCTGTTGGAAACGGAGCAGTGATTGGGGCTGGCAGCGTTGTCACAGCGAATGTTCCCCCGTACGCGATTGTCGTGGGGAATCCTGCGCGTATCATCGGTTATCGGTTCTCTGAAGATCGTATAGAGAAACTTCTGAAGATTGAATGGTGGAACTGGTCCGATGAGGCTATCAAAGCTGCCGACGCGGAGTTCTATTCTGATGTTGATGAATTCATTTCGAAGTATTCATGACCCCGATTGACAATGCCTAGGAAAGACCCGAATTGAGTTGAGTGTCCTGAGAGCGGAAAGGAGGAAACGAATTTATGTTGAAGGTGGCTACTGAACATCCATGGCCGCTACAGTAAACCTACTGACTTCGCAGAAATCTTCAGCGTCAGGAAAAAATTCTACTCTTGACTGGAGTATCTAGCCTAAAGCGATTTGGCCGATTTCAGGGTCTCAAGTCTAAATATGCGTCCTTCATTCCAGTCTTTCATAACTGAGTCCTCCTTGGTGATTTGACGTAGACTCTGTTTCTCAGTATTCATTGATTGATTCGCATTAACTTTTGCTTCTTTGATGGAAGTTGAAAAGCCTTTTCCGCGGCAGATAGTGCCCCTTCTTTGTAGAGATATCTGCGATTTTCACTAGTTTCAGGTCCCTTTCCGAATCTATATTGTCCCGATTCTAAACAATCGATCATATTCTCCGGAAAGGACAACGAATTGGATTATTGCATACTATGCAATCCCTTCATAGATGGCGAATGTGCTAACGTATGCCTTGAAATCACAACCCTCAGATGTCCTCTTGATGTGGGCGGATTTGAAGGGCCAAGATACACCAACGATTTGAGGTGCTCATGAATGCGAGTGCCAAAGTTATTGGTTCGTATTGTCTGCGTCTGGGTGCCTAGTCATCAAGACTAGTCTCACAAGCCAAATTCGACGAGCCTCCCTTCGTCGGCATTGTGAGGTGCGATTTTCGTACAATAAGCTAATCGCGAGTTTGACGCCGAGATGCCTATGTGGTGTTGATTAGGCAGAGATGAGGATGATAGAATGTCGCGACCTGTTTTTAAGCTCACCTGATTGGAGGAGTGCTGCGTTCGAGAATTGTCGTTATGAACGTCAATATCCTCCAGATAAGACTTGAGCAAACAGGCTCTTTCAAGATATGGGCGTATTCTTGCGTGGAACATGACTCTAAGAACATGCTTCTGCTCTGCCTTGACTGGCTGTTGAGAATGGCGATACCTAGTCTGGGTGGATGTACCACGGAGACGACACGATCAAGGAACCACACCCCTCTGCCCTGCCCCTTCTCCCATGTCGTGCGAATTGGTGCAGTGCAGAGGATGTGTTCGGGCAGAGTAGGGCAGAGTAGTAGTGAACTGTATGATTCTGCTCATTCCTCCGTGAGAACTACGCCATCGGAGAGGTGTCCCAGAATTGCCTCAAGTTCATATGGGTGTGGTTGGGATAGTGAGAGGTTATTGGAGCACTGCAATAGGCAATAATTTAATTCAACGAATTCATACTAAGCCCAATGAGCTATCTCTTCTTGATTAATGAGGCCGAATGTCACAATTCTTCCACACTCGATAGGTTGAAACGCCTGAGAGAGAACAATGAAGTCGTTGTTCTCAGCCTGAACACACTCGCCAGCCTAGCTCTGCGTAGGATGGGAATTGACTACGTTACACCCAACCTCTTCTTCGCCGAAGAGAAATCCTTCGCGGTGGACATGCAGGCTGGCATTCTGTGCCGGGAATGGTACAAAACAATCAGCCACCCCCTTTTGTCTTTTCACGGAGCGTCGATAGGGGAGGCTCTTGAATTCGATTTCTTTCATCTTTTCATCGATGCGCTCAGGAGCGTGGAGATTGTGAGGGAGCTCCTTAAGAACCCCTTCGAGACTATATTCGTTCCATCTTGGGATTCTGAAACCTTCAAGTATGTCGATTCATGCTACTATACTCTCCCTTCAATCCTTGTATACCTGGCAAATCAGAGGGGCATAAGAGTGGTCAACCTAGAGCGGTCTTCGAGCGTGCTGCGAAGAACCTTGAGAAGACTTCCTCATCCAAGGCAACGGTTTAACTTCATGATATACAACGCCTTTTCTGTGGCATCATTTGCCATGTTTCTGCTTGAGAACTTCAGAGCGTTGACGAGCTCATCCTTGGATAGAAAGAAGGCAAGATATGTCATGGCTTATCATTATGATGCACTCGTCGAAAGTCTAAGAGATGAAAACGGAAGAGCGTTGAGAATCAATTCAAGTCGTATATACACTCCAAAGTCGATATCACAGGTCAAAGGCATCCTAAGATTCTTGAAGAATGAAAAAACGATTTCAGAATTAGATGGATCAATTGTGTATGATGGCACACCACTATGGCGGATGCTGGTCCCACTAGTGGATCCGATACTCTCGAGACTAGTGCCCCTCGTCATTGGAAGTATGCAATGGACAGAACTAGTTGTGAAGGTAATACGGCCATCATCCTTTGTGACGCTTGAAGATCTTCTTCCACACGCGAGATCCATGTGTCAAGTCTTGAGGTTACTCGGAATCCCGGTTGTCGTTGTTCAGCACGGAATCTTGACGAATGATTTTGAAGGTCTGGCAGTCATGCCCAAAGCGGGAGACATCCAAGCTGTCTGGGGAGAGTACTACAGAAAGTGGCACATTGATAGAGGAAAACCCGCAGAGAGTCAGGTGACAACTGGGGCGCCAAGGTTCGATTCGCTCTTCAACCTGCCTCCTCTAGACCGTGATGAACTCTACAAGCGATTCGGATTAGACCCCGGGCTGAAAGTGGTACTGATTGCGACGGAATATTTCGGAGGCTATTCTTCTCGATGTACGGTCGAGGTAGAAGAGAGCTACATCAGACTTGCTTTGAGGTCACTCAAACAATATCGCGATATCCAAATCGTAGTCAAACTGCATCCACAGTTCCAGTCCAGATACTATAGAATGGTGTCCGAGATCGCTGAACAGGAAGGAGTGAGAGTCATCATCGCGAGAGATGCTCTATGGGATTTGATCAGATTGTCTTCCTTTGTCATAGTGTCCGTTTCAGGTGTCTGTCTAGAGACGTTGATTCTTGGCAAACCTGTTATCTCAATAAACTTGAATGGTCGCTCGAGTGAAAGTGGCATGGTACAGGACGGATTGGCGACCGGCGCATCCAATGAGGATGAAATCAAACAATCGGTTTCGATTTGCATCAGAGATTCCGAATCTGACGAATGCCAGAATCATAGCATGAACCCCCTCCTCTTTCCTTTCATACACATGGCTGATGGGCACTCTACTCAGAGAGTGGCCGAGTTGATTAGAGCAATTTCAATTCGAAATCGCTGATTATGAGTCTCCATCGTCCGGAATGGTTCCTGTGGCGGGGTCATCTACGGATACTCCCATCAGATGAGAGGTGCATGCCAACTAGATTTTCAGACACTCATTGAACAATAGAGACTTATATCCCATCTTTTTCAGTTCAGTCATGAGATGAGGGGTGTTCTATTCTATCTGGGATGAGCAAATCCTTGGAATCCCCATGCGATTGACTTCTTTTCATTTTGAGGCCAACTTCACAGCCGTCTTGCTGCTCATCGCGAGACTGATTCCGCTGAACTTCTGGACAATAATCGCTCAGCAATTTTCTCATTCGCGAGATGTGAAACAGCAGGTTGCGGTCCTGTCCGAGAATGCTTGTCAACTTGTCAGTATTAATAACTGCTCAAGCGTAGCCAGGAAGGTCAGTCGGCACAGTCAATTCCGGGGGATTGACCCGCGGAGCCTGGCACCTCAAGGCCTCGGTTGAGAAAAGGTCATAGGGGCGGAGCGCCATAAAGCTGACAAGGTTCTCACATGCGGAAATGCGGAGAATGCGGGCAAAGACTTCCTTTCGCCTATCAGAACTGGGAGATTTCATGTCCTAAATGCGGTCACCGTTACCCATCGATTAGGAATCTAGTTTGCCTGATGGCAATCCTTATACTCTTGCTGGCAGCACACTTCACGATGGTGCTCAATTATGGCTTCCACCTAGAGTCACTCACCGTGGCCATACTTGTGTTCTGTGTGATACTTCTTACGCTGCAGATCACAGTCTTGCATAGAAGGAGAAAGGGTTTAGCACCGGGCCCAATCCCGCCTGATTGAGCCACCGACTCGGCCTATCTGGCTAAGCGTCTCAAGCTATCAGTTCTGATATGATTTCGGGACGCGGTGGAAAACGAGGTATCAAGTACATCTCCAATGATTCCGTGCAGGGAGTCGGAAATCAGAATAAACGCAATCGTATCCCTCCGAACTCCCTGTTGATGATTGGTGCAAATATGAATTCAGGCAAAAGGACGAAAATGGCAGAGTTGTTGTCACCCTGCTCGATAGTCAGGTGAATGTTTGGAAGCACTTACATGGAGGACATACTTGATAGCCAAAGCAGCGATTCGAAGCCCTGCCTGACCCGTGGAGGTAGACCGAATGCGAATGGTCATTGAGAAAGAAAGACTAGTCCTATTTGCTGGCTTCATCAGTTGTTTGTTCGTTCTTATCGCTATAGTGGTGGTTGCACTGGCTCCGCCAGCAAGCCATTACGAGATATCAATATACGAGGTGTATCCTCCTTACCTGTGGCTGTTTCTGACAATTCCCCTGATGATGCCATTCATCATCTTAATGCTAGTCGGACGAAATGCACTCGCGTACTACGTGCCATTATTCGCAGGAAGTCTCTTATCGATAACGATACTGCTTTCAATTCCGATTCTCAGAGGATACGCGTTCTACAGCGGCGGAGATGCTTTTACACATCTAGGATACGTAAAGGATATCCAAGTCTCGGGGCATTTCGCAAGTAACAACCTCTACCCCATAATTCATATTCTCATCACCAGCGGATCGTTTGCTTCGGGTGTAGATGCTGAGCCATTGATGTCTTTCATTCCGCTTATCTTCAGCCTCTTTAGTCTGGCCTCAGTCTTTCTGTTGGCTAGAGCACTTACGAAGGATTTGTGGCGTTCGGCGGTAATATTTGCGTTTGCTATGGTCTTTCTCTTCAACACCGGGGGCCTACAAACAGTACCTTCTGCAGAAGCATTCTTTTTAATCCCCATCTCTATCTTCTTGTATGTCGAGAGCAAGAGCAAGCGAGCATCTAGGGCACATGGATTCTCACTCACTCTGATAGTCTTCCTCATTCTCTTGCCATTCTTTCATCCGGAGCCTACTCTTTTCATGCTTGTTATTCTAATCGTATTTGCTTTAGTGATTCGCAGGCGCAATGTAGTGCGGACCGCGCGAATTGAGGTTAGTCGCTTGATTCCAAGGAACAACTCCACTCCTGCTTTGATACTCATGGTCGCCTTTTTTGCATGGTTCACAAGCTGTGTTGCGTTCGGCAATACCGTGCGTACTGTGTATAACTCGTTGATACTCAACCTAGGAACTTCTCCCGTAAGTTCGTACACGAGTATGTTCGATACTTATGACGTAAGCCCTGCAATAATCGCCAGACTCCTTATATTGACTTATGGCGTACTCATAATCTGCTTTTCGCTAGCTGCAATCTCAACAATCCGAATCGTAGTGTCTGCGTTTTCTGGCAAAAAAGTGTTGTTAGGTGTAGGAACATTTAGTGTATTATTCATCATCTTCTCCGGACTCGCAGCATTGTTCATGGTGGCGGATCTCATAATTGGAAATCGCACGATGAAGTACCTGCTACTCGTATCATCCATGCTGGCTGGCTTGGAGGTGTACAGACTGCGCTTCGCAAAAGCTAGACCGTCAAGATCATGGACGAGACCAGCAATTGCAGTGAGCCTCGTCATCATGATGGCGACAGCCTCGGGCTTGGCAGTTGGGGTGCTTTATCCGTCTCCTCTGATTAATAGGACTAACTGGCAAGTCACGGATTCCGAATTTGATGGAATGACTTACTACTTCCTTCACAGAAACAGTTCAATGCTCACATTGGAGATTGCGATGAGTCAGTCGAGGTTCAAGGATGCAATTCTCGGTAGCAGTGTCGAATCTCCAAATATAAGGTATGGTGAAGCGGCTCGGCCACTTGATCATTTCGGATACAATGTCAGCAATTATTTTGGCGATTCCTATTCTGATGACGTCTACTTGATTACCAATGCGTTAGCGGAACAGCTTTATCCTTCTGCTTACCCAGAATTTCCACAGTTCTGGCGATTCACCCCCGACGATTTCTCGGAATTGACAAGCGATCCAACTGTCGATCTCATTTATGATAATGGAGGATTCTCTTTGTATCTAATCAAGAGTACTTCATTCGATTGACAGTTCTAGCCCCTTCGAATGTAAGGTGAGTTCGAAAGCGACTTCCCTCAGCGTTAGGGTGTGGTTCCATCTCAAACCCGAGAGATCCATCTAGGACGCCACCTCCACCTTCGTCGCGAGCGTTATCCAATACCGTCTTCGCAACTACAAACATGAATCCCCTCGAAGCTAGCCAACAGGCTCCTTGCAGGTAGATGGTCTGTCTTCTCCCGAAGAGGTCTCTCAAGATTTCCGTTAGTCACACCTTCATTTCGTACGACGGAAAGCCGAAGAGGAGGAAAGACAAGGTCGCGGTGATAGAGAGAAGTGTCGGAGGAAGTAATCAGCTGCCGGCCCAAGGGTGTGGTGATTTACGAATCTACTGATCTTTCCATTGGGTCTTATTTTAAAAAGTCTTTATAGATCATCAATGTCCGCAAGAATCGATCTTGCTCGATGTTGATAAGTGTGGTTTCTCAGGACTCTCTCATGGCCTGAATTCGAAATCGACCTCATCAATTCAGGGTTGTCGATATAGAATTGCACTTTCTCGATGAGGTCTGCTTGTGATATGTAAGATTCAAAGTCCCGGCCAACTTCGAAATCATGTATTCCGTCCATCCTTCTGTCCGACATTAAGAATCCCCCACTGCCAAGTATCTCGAATGTTCGAGGATTCACAGCCTTCTTGGATTGAGTATGATGGATATTCAGGCACATGCGAGATTGGCCGTATATAGTGTTTATCTCGGCATGAGAAAGCGATCGTCTTCCAAAATGCAATTTTCCGCGGCAGCCGAATCGCACATAATCTTGAAGCCAAAACAGGGGGTAGTACAAACGTGGTTCAGAGCTGACTTCGATAACAAGGTTTGGGAAACTCTTGGCCAATTTCATTATTGTCTCTCTGCGTAACGGGTAATCGGTAAGGGACCCAACAAAACATATGTCGATAGGATTTTCAGTGTCACCATGTATCGGATGATAGTAGCTGGGATCATAAGCCATTGGCAGAAACTTGGTATTGGACTTGTTTGGAAATAGCATCAAGTCGGTAGATTCGTAGAAGTATGCGAGACTGTAATCATTGACAATCTCCTTGATAAGTGGTACATGTTGCGCGCTGTCATAGGCCCATAACGCGAGAGTCACATCATTGCTCAAGCAGAAACGCGCTAGGGTGCTAGAAATCCTAGTTCCTTTTACAACGAGAACATAATCGGGGTTGCTTGACAGAACCATTTTCTCAAGGCGACGTGAATTCAATATATCGTGTGCCTCCTGTCGTAGGATGCGGCATCTCTCTGAAGTTACGAACTTGACATCATCGATAATGCTAGTTCCTGGAGTTGTCCATTCGAGAGTTGTTGCCTTGAGGCCACATGATCTGAATCCATCTGCAATCATCTTGACATACCCCCAATACGAGGGTCCAGCGACAAGAATTGTCCTATCCACTGCGTGATTAATCTTCATCATAGCGGAAGTCTCCCTAATTGGACAATTGCTGTCAATAGCTTTTGGGTAGTTCAATCTTTCCAGCGGTTTGTTGCGTCGGCGAGTCATGACCATTCTTGCCCCACGTCTTCTTGAACCGTGACAGACTCGATTCGAGGATGAACTGACTCTTGAGTTGATTGAATTCTAGGATGAGATGAGCACATCGATGCTTGAGTATATCGCTGGGTTATAGGGAGGGATAGGGCGAATTCGCCGAGGGCTTCCAGCTACCAGTTCGGGCGCTAGACGAACGCCAGCTCGAGGGTGCCTCTGTCCGAGCGCCGGTTCATATCATCCACTTTAGTGGATGGTTTGACAAAGACTCGTGTGAAGCTCTCTGAGCGAGATGTGCCAGAGGAATGGGTGGTGCTGAGGCCGGACCATATAGGCACGCCTACATGTAGCAGGATGGTTGCGATGGCGTTCAACTTGGACGATGACCTGATGGTGCTAGTGCCTTCTTCGTCGTTCTCCCTTAGGCTAGAAGGCCTGCGTACTCGTGCCAGGACATGTCTTCGTTTAAAGAATTGATTCTAATGGTGGTTGTGATGGGAGATGGACGAAAGAGGTGGTTCTACTCAGACTTCGTCCCATTGAATCAGGCAATCTTTGCGAATTTAATAGCGAGCGTTGATCTTCCGCCCTCGAAAAGGGGTAAGAATCAGCCTGAGATCGGACTGTTTGACAATCTCAGTAGTTCGTGAAGTCGGTTGTTGACGTAGCCAGCTTCCCCCGTCAACGTGGCCTTTTCAGAAACGATTAGGAGCCATCCCTCCCGTGCCAGTGTTTGTGCAAAACATGAGCCAAGGATGG
>Ga0180007_10000223_pt1 | contig 106446 bp, 118 predicted proteins | sample MM_PC_MetaG_FD_121122 | JGI IMG/M metagenome (GOLD analysis project Ga0180007, IMG submission 121122) | Groundwater microbial communities from the Aspo Hard Rock Laboratory (HRL) deep subsurface site, Sweden - MM_PC_MetaG | ecosystem: Environmental > Aquatic > Deep subsurface > Groundwater... | reverse complement strand
GGTAATATGTTGGTAGGACATCTCTATATTTGGCTTAATAATTAAGGGGTACTTTATTATTTTACCTAAAAGAGATGTCTTTTTGTATTGTTTAAAACGTTGCACTTCGGAGTAGAATGTACCTACACATACTTGACATATTTCCACATTTTTGTTATCTTTATATAGTTAATTAATAAATCACTCATACTCTTATTTATTTTCCTGCCACTAACAAAAAGTGGTTATAAAAGAGTAGAGGATAAAAGGAAAACTATGTCAAAATTGCCTACAATTTTAGAGATGCTGCAAAGTGGAGTGCACTTTGGACATCGTCTATCAAAGCAGTATCCTAAAATGTCACCGTACATTTTTGGACAAAAAAATGGAATCAATATTATAAACCTCGAAAAAACTCAAATTAAGTTAGAAGAGGCTTATAAGTTTGTGAAAGAACTTGCATCGAATGGTGGTACCATTCTTTTTTTAGGTACAAAAAAGCAAGCACAAAGTATTATTAAAGAACACGCCAACAAATGTGGTATGCCTTATATTGATCAACGCTGGTTGGGAGGTACATTTACTAATTACGACACCATTTCAAAAGTCATCAAAAAATATAATGAACTAGTTGATAAGCAGAAAAAAGGAGAACTAGAAAAATATACTAAAAAGGAACAATCAAAGTTTAAAAAAGAAATCGAAAAACTAGAAATTTTGGTTCACGGTGTTAAAGATCTAAAGAAAGTACCAGATGCTGTATATATTGTAGATTTAAAGAAAGAAAAAACTGCGTTACGCGAAGCTAACAAAAGGGGAATTCCAATTGTGGCAATTTGTGATGCTAATACAAATCCAGAACAAGTAACTTATCCCATCCCAGGTAACGATGATGCTACCAAAGCAATAAATTTAATTACTGGAGTAATGGCGCAAGCAGTAGAAGAAGGTAAATCACAAATTAAAGCACAACCAGCAAAAGTAGAAGTTTCAAAATCAAAATCAAAGAGTAGCAAATAAGTAATCAGTAATTAAGATATAAGGGACAAAATTTTACATACTTAATCACGGCGCTGATATCTTATTACTGATATCTAATATCTTCTCAATAAATAACGAACAAAAATATGACTGTAGATAAACAAACTTTAATTAAATTACGAGAACAAACCGGAGCAGGCATGGTAGATTGCAAAAAAGCGCTCGAAGAAGCAAACGGGGATACACAAAAAGCACTTGAGATACTAAGAAAGAAAGGTGCTGTAAAAGCATCAAAGAAATTAGCAGAACGAGAAGCATGCGAAGGTTTGGTTGGAAGTTATATCCACGTTAACGGTAAAGTTGGGGTGTTAGTAGAAGTTGCCTGTGAAACTGATTTTGTTGCTAAGAATTCTGATTTTAAAGAATTAGTTCATGATATTGCTATGCAAATTGCTGCAGAAAGCCCAGAATATTTAGTACCAGAAGAAGTACCAAAAAAAGTTATTGCCAAAGAAAAAGAAATTTATGCCGAACAACTAAAACGCGAAGGAAAACCAGAAAACGTAATAGATAAAATCATGGCTGGAAAAATCGAAAAATTTTATACTGAAATATGCTTACTTAAACAGCCGTTTATTAAAGATGACAAAACAACAATTGAAGAATTAGTACAAGCAAAAATTGCGAAGTTAGGTGAAAAAATCGAAGTTAGACGTTTTGTAAGATTTCAGATATAATATTATGTCAAAAATTGCTCAAATAATTTTTACTCCTTGGGATAAACCTTATGATTTTAGTTTTGAAGAGTTTGATTTGTTGGTTGGAGATTCAGTAGTAGTAAAAACAGAATTAGGAACAGAAGTCGGTAGAGTAGTAAGTATTATTGATGCTAAAAAAGTTGACGACAAAGAACGAGAAATCAAACCAATATCACGTAAAGTTACAACTGCAGATCTTAATAAAGTATCAGACGCAACAAAGCAAAAAGGACCTGCTATAGAATATTGCAGAAAAGCTACAGAAAAATACGGATTAGGGATGAAGATTGTAGATTGTCATTTTTCGTTTGACGGTGGAAGAATAACTTTTGCTTTTATTGCAGATGGCAGAGTGGATTTTAGGCAGTTAGTAAAAGATCTTACTCACCATTTTCAAAAATCAATTCGCCTTCATCAAATCGGAATTAGAGACGAAGCAAAGATGTCTGGTGATTTTGGAACTTGTGGTAGAAAACTTTGTTGCAAAGGCTTTCTAAACGAGCTAGGAAACATTACGTCAGAACTGGCAGAACAACAACAAATTTCACATAGAGGGTCAGATAGACTTTCTGGAATTTGTGGCAGACTGCGTTGCTGTTTAGCTTACGAAAAAGATCTTTACGATGATTTAGCAAAAAATTTACCTGCCATTGGAACAGTAATTAAAACAAAGAAAGGCAAGGGAGAAGTAATCGGTTGGCATACCTTGCGACAAACAGTTGATTTGAAGCTAGAAGGAAAAGATGGTAATAAAGGAGATATAATTGAAATTAATCCTAATGAATAATATAATTCCATAATCTCATTATTTATGAAGAAACTAATCATTACAACACTAATTTTATCCTTAAGTTTTTCGCTTGCAGGATGTAAGCAAAAAAAAGATCAAAATGGTAATGGCGAACAACTTCCACCTCCAAGATTCGAAACAGGAGTTATCTTAGATATTACAGACAAAACTGGCGAAGAAATAAACGTACAACCAGGAGATCTAATCAAATTTACTTTAACGGGTATTAACGGAGAAGGTAGACAATGGGGTGCAAGACCTCTAGAAGGTGATCAAATTATTGAATTAGATGGCCATACAACAGAAAATTTTGTTCCCATGAAAAAGGACGAAAATTTCTATTCATATTGGACATTTTATGTAAAAGATACAGGCCAAGCAGAATTAAAGTTTTATTACGAAACTCCACTTCATAATGATGAACCAACAGACAGTTTTGAAGTAACGATAATTAGTACCAAGGAGGGACAACTGTAAATTCCAATAACCAAATCCCAAATCCCAAACAAATTTCAATATTCAAATTCTAAATCATGAACCGTAAAGTTATTTGGAAATTGGAAATTAGACATTAGTTATTATTTGATTATTGGAATTTGATTATTGATTATTATAAGGAGTTTTTTCTACGCCTATATTAGGGCTTTTTTGTTTTGGTAAAATAATGTTATAATATTACTACTTGTTAATAATTAATAACTAAATAAATATGGCTACACGTATTGCAATAAATGGTTTTGGCCGAATTGGCCGGGCAGTTTTTAAGATTGCTTTAAAAAATAAAAATGTTAAAGTAGTTGCTATTAACGATTTAATGGACAATAAAACTTTAGCTCATCTTTTAAAGTATGATTCAGTCTATGGTAAGTATGATAAAAATGTACAGGGTACTAAAGATGGGATTAAAATTGATGGCGAACTTTATCCTGTTTTTGAAATTCGTGAGCCAGATAAATTGCCTTGGAAAAAGTTAAACGTTGATGTAGTGATAGAAAGTACAGGAATATTTAGAAAAGCTGAACAAGCTAGATTACATATTGAAGCTGGAGCTAAAAAAGTGCTGCTTTCTGCTCCAGGAAAAGGCGAAGGCATCCAAACACTTGTTTATGGAACAAAAACAACAGAAAAAAATATTGGCAAAGAAAATTTGGTTTCCAATGCCTCTTGCACTACAAATTGTATCTCGCCGGTAATTCAAGTTTTACATAGTGCATTTGGTGTTGAAAAAGCAATGATGACAACTATTCATGGTTATACGTCAGATCAAAACTTAGTCGATGGTCCACATAAAGACTTACGGCGTGCACGGGCTGCTGCTATAAATATAATACCAACAACAACTGGAGCTGCAATTGCTACAACGAAAGTCATACCAGATCTTAAGGGCATGTTCGACGGAATGGCAGTTAGGGTTCCAGTGCCAGTTGGTTCAGTTTCCGACATTACAATTTTACTAAAAAGAAAAAGAGTTACTGAAAAACAAATTAACGATGCATTCAAAAAAGCAGTTAAAAATCCTTTGTTTAAGAAAGTTTTAGCAGTCACAAGCAAACCAGTAGTATCATCAGACATTATAGGGACAACTCATTCATCAATAGTTGATTTGGAGTTTACCAAAGTGGTTGGTGGTAATTTAGTCAAGATTTTAGCTTGGTATGATAATGAATGGGCATATTCAGTCAGACTAGTTGAAATGGCAGAAGAGCTTGGTAAGAAGATTAACAAAAAATAGTGCAAGGGTAGGACAGTCTTTAGGCTGTCCGGATCGGTCGGCCTTCAGCCAAAAGCTGATCCGCCTCTGGCGGAAAAGGCCGATCTACCCCGATATATTTAATAATCAATATCTATACAAAGAGCCGCGTGATTTGAGGGGTTTTATAATACATCGATTTTGTGTTAAAATATATGTTGTATGAACCGAAAGGAGCTATATAAATTTTTAGAATTTCTGTCTCAGCAACACATTGTTTATGCACCTCAAAAAGATGGTGCTAATTTGGTAATTGAAGAAGTTATTGACTCACATAACGTAGTATTAAGTTCAGAAATTCCGCTACATTCATTCAAAAAATATCTAGTTCCTGCCAAAGAGACATTATTTAAGTTCGATAAAGATAAAATTGACGAAGGAATTAATAGCCCAAACCAAGTAATATTTGGCTTAACCACCCCAGATTTAAAAGCAGTAACACTTTTGAACCAAGTTTTTAAAAAAGACCCATACTATCAAGAAAGAAAAAAGAAATCTTTGATTGTTGGGCATAGTTTGGTACCTAAGCAAAAGTACCATTTTTTTATTGAAAAGTTCGAAGAGCATACATTAGAACATTTAGAGTTTGATATTTTTTTAGCTGTTAAAGGACAAAATTTTATTGTTTATACTGGTTCAGAAGATGGCCAAAGAATTTTAGACGATTTTGGTTACAAAACTTACGAGCATATTCAGTTTGCTGGTTATATTAAAGAAGAAGGTCCAGACGAGCAGATGCTTAAGATCAATGAAGCAATGAAACAAGGATCGTATATGGATAAATTGTGGCAGGATCTTGGTAAAATTTGTATTGAGTGTGGTAAGTGTACAATGGTTTGTCCGGTGTGTTTTTGTTTTGACGTAGTTGATCAAGCTAGTGCAGAACCAGGCACAGGAGAAAGAAAGCGTTGCTGGGCATCTTGTTTTTATACTGATTTTTCAGAAATCGCAGGACCAAAAACTTTTGGCGAAAAACCAAAATTTTTACAAAATACAGCACAACGTATTCATTTTTGGTACGAGCATAAATTTGTTAGATTACCTGATGAAATAAAATTAGCTGGATGCGTTGGGTGTGGTAGATGTACTAAAGTATGCCCTGTAGGAATTGATATTAAGAAGAATATTCAAAAAATACTTAAAGTCAAGAGAATTAAGTGAATATACGAATTAAAACGAATAACAAATGAATGAATACGAATATAATATGATAAATCTCTACGTTCCAAAACTAGCCAAAATAATAAATATCAAACAAGAATCTCCGGATTCAAAGTTGTTTACCTTGCAATATCAAGACAAATCAGAATTTGAATTTACTCATGGTCAATTTGTGCAAATAGGTTTGTTTGGATGGGGAGAAGCGCCGTTTAGTTTATGTGGTCCAACAACTGAAGAAAAGACTTTTCAAATCGTTGTACGAGAGGTAGGAGATTTAACAAAAAGAATTCAAAAATTGACCAAAGGGCAAACAATAACTGTCCGCGGACCATTTGGCAATGGTTTTCCAATGGATAAGTTTGTTAATAAGAATGTCATACTTATCGGTGGGGGTTGTGGTTTTGTAGCAATGCGTTCGTTTGTTTTGGATCACAATTTAGGAAAGTTTAATCCAAAAAACAAATTACAGATATTTTATGGTTGTTTAAACGAAGAAAGTGTTTTGTTTTCTGATGAATTAAAAGCTTGGAAGAAAAAAATAGATTATAGAATTGCTTTGATGAAGCCAAGCCCAAAATGGCGTGGTATCAAAGGGGTAGTAACAAAAATTTTTGAAAAAGTAAAAGTGGTAAACAATGCAGTTGCTGTAATTGTGGGGCCACCAATAATGTATAAATTTGTAATTGAAGAACTAACAAAGAAAGGTTTTGCAGATACAGATATATATTTGTCACTTGAGCGAAGAATGTATTGCGGACTTGGAGTATGTCAACATTGTGCAATCGGGTCTTATTATGTATGTAAAGATGGGCCAGTGTTTAGCTATTCGCAATTGAAAGAGACTAGAGGAGCGATTTAGAGTCATATTTTTTTTGTCATCTCGACCGGAGCGGAGAGATCCCACACCATCCTTATTGGTAAGGGTGAGATCCTTCGACCCATTCGATTTACTCAGGGTCGTCCTGAGTTTATCGAAGGGCGACAAGCTCAGGATGACAAATAGAATTAACTTAACTACTATGTGTCAAACGTGTCCACAAAAAATTAAGAGCGTAAAAGGAACTCATGGAATCTTGTTAGATGGGCGAGAAGTTAATCTTGCCTTAATCAAAAATCCAAAAGCAGGGGATTGGGTCATTGTAAATGCCAACTTAGCTATTAATAAAATTACTAAAAAAGACGCAGAGCAAGTACTAAAATTATTAAATCAAAAACATGCTTAAGAATTTAACAACATTACAAAAAGGAATATATTTAGCTTTTGCTACGGCATTGATTTCTGGTGGAGCAAATTTTGTAAATAAACTAAGTATGTCGGCGGTAGGTCAGGGTCCATATCAATACACAACATTGAAAAATATTGTAGTTGCTTTGGTTTTGTTGTTGATTGTTTTAACTCCCAAAATTTTTCAGCGATTACGTCAAATTAACAAAAAAGACTGGCGTAATCTAGTCATAATCGGAATAGTTGGTGGTAGTGTGCCGTTCTTGTTGTTTTTTAAAGGGCTTTCTATGACCAGTGCTGTAAATGCGTCCTTTATTCATAAAACATTATTTATTTGGGTTGCGATTATGGCTATTCCATTTTTGAAAGAAAAATTGTCAAGATTACAAATTGGTGCTTTGGGTTTATTAGTAGTTGGTAATTTTATATTTAGTGGATTCAAAGGATTTGTTTGGGGATATGCCGAAACAATCATTTTGGTTGCAACGATGTTATGGGCAGTCGAAAATATTATTGCAAAAATTACATTAAAGAATGTTGACGCGATTGTGTTGGCTTGGGCGCGTATGTTTTTTGGTAGTATTGTACTAGTCGGATATTTAGCTTTCAGTAATCAATTAGTTGGCATGACTAATTTTAATTTTAGTCAGATGGGATGGATACTATTAGTTTCAGTTTTTTTGCTTAGTTATGTAGTTACGTGGTATTCAGCTTTAAAACGAGCACCTGCCACGGTAGTTACGTCAATTCTAGTAATTGCTTCTCCAATCACAACATTTTTAAATTCGGGATTTTTAACGCATCAATTGTCAGCTAATAAAATTTGGGGAGCATTGATAATAATATTAGCAGTAAGTTTATTTATATATTTTAGACCAAAAGTTATTGCACAAAAACAAACTGCCTATGAAACAGGTTAAAAACATTTTTGATGACGGCATTTTGCAGTGCGCAAGATATGCTTATATGCCAAACCGCTTAAGATATTGCGGTGGAGATAAAAATTTTGATCTTTTTGAATATGTTACCAATCAGCAAACTGACGAAGGTCTAAAAGAAATTTTGCATGATTTTGCAACATTAGATCCATATTTAAAACTGATAGCACAAAGTTCGAATATCAAAGATCAATTTGATAAAAAGGTAATTGAAGCATACTGGATTGGAAATGATTTGCTAGATAAAGTCAAAGTCAGTAAGTTGTATAGGCATTTAGTTGATGAGCATGATATGAAAAAAAAACTAAAACCAGAAATTTGGCAGCAAGTTGAAGTTGTATTACCTGCCGGGGCTAAGCCACATCATAGTTTTCATGTTTTTAATATTCCAAAACGTTCGGGCAATTATCCAGTTGAACATACTATAAGCACAATGGATGAATGCAGAATTTCGTGGGGCAAAATAATCAAAGGCCCAAAAGCGCAGAAGATCACAGTCAAATACCAGCCACTAGTATATCAGAATAACCAGTTCGCTTTGGGTGAGGAAATAGAAAAAGAAGTTTTGTATCAAAATGAAGACAAAAGCTTTGTCTCAGACCTAGAAGTAGGGGATACAATTGCCATGCACTGGAGCTGGGTGTGCGAAAAGTTAAATCCACAGCAGGTCAACAATTTAAATAAGTGGACCAATTACCATATATCATTAAAGAATTTAGAGTATGCATAATACATCAAATACAATATTTAGTGAAAAAGTAGAGTTTATGAGAATTCTTTTATTGGCAATGGTAATTCCAGGATTGCTGATGATATTTCTTCCATTATTTTTGCAGCCTCAAGAAGGTTTTCCCAAAGTTATACTTCCTATCATCGGAATCATTCTTTTGTTGTTAGCATATGCTTCCAAAACTTTAGATATCACGTTAACTGATGAGCAATTAATATTTGGTTATAGTAAGATGAAAAGCAAAGTAAATTTGTCAGACATTAAAGAAACAAGAATTGAAGATTTTAAATTTAGAAATTTTGGTGGGTATGGAATTAGAATAGGTAGGATGAATAAGAAAAAAGTGGTTGGCTATATTCCAAAAGGTGGCAAAGGATTATTTATCAAAAACGTAAAACATAAGAATTATTTTATAATTTCGAATAGAGCAGAGGAATTACAATCATTAATTAATGATAGAATAAAAATTTTGAAAAAGAAAAGACCCGACGAACATGTAAGTTCGCCGGGCGTGGAAGAAACACATAGGTAGGTGCTATTGTTATTGGCATTTATCGACAGGACACTGCCTCATGTGTATCCCCGTTTTTTGGATCAATTTAATGACATTCAGCTCCCAAGTATTGGGAAACATGTCCTTTGGGAATAATTTTCGAATCATGTTTGGATCACTTCCCGTTTTAGTCGCGAGGAGAAGAAGCAATCCTTTTACGACAAAACCAGCAGTGTTTTGCTCTTGAGTACAAATCTGTGTTAAGGAGCCCTCCTTGTCGAGTTTTTGAAGATCTTCAAATGCGAGCTGAACGATTCTTTCAAATGGATTAGTTTTTTCTGACTTGATGTTAAGACTAATGGTACCCCTTCCAAGATCACAATCACACAAATCACACATATGTTTCACCTCCCTTATGACATTTAAACACAAAAAACCAAAAATTGCAATAGTCGGCCTTACTTGTTGTGAAGGTTGTGAGTTTGCTGTTTTGGATTTGGGTCAGAAAGTTTTGGATCTAGCCAGGCACATAGATTTTGTTGAATTTAGAATGATTAAAGAAGATCCAAAAGTTATTGGTCCATATGATATTTGTTTTGTTGAAGGTTCTGCAGTTACGAAGCAGAATCGTAAGCAGTTAATGGAGTTAAGAGAGAAAAGTAAGTTAATGATAGTATTAGGTAATTGTGCAGATACCGGTGGAATACATCAAATGAAAAGTTTTGCAGGAAAAGATAAGTTATTAAAGATGGTTTATAAAAATCCTAAAGGTATAGAAAATTCTGAAATTGAGCCAATATCCAATTTAGTTAAAGTTGACCACACAATTCCTGGATGCCCAATTACTGCAGAAGAGTTTTTAAATATTACTTATCAGCTGCTTTCGGGATTGCCTGTCAAATTACTACAAAATCCAGTTTGTTGGGAATGCCAGATTAATGGCTATGAGTGTCTACTACAAAAAGGTGATATTTGCGTGGGGCCAATTACTTTAGCAGGTTGTGATGCAGTATGCTTAAAAGGCAAACAAGCTTGCTGGGGTTGTAGAGGTTTAATCGAAGAACCAGATGTTACTAAGTTTGTAACTATGCTTTGGAGGAATCACCCATTACCAAAAATATTTGAAGTATTAGAAGTTTTTGGGATTAAAGATAATTGGCAGCAAGAAGCGTTGAAAGAGGAATTGATCGAACAGAAAGAAAAACGAAAGAAAACAAACCCTTCGACGTAGCTCAGAGTAAAGAAAAAGAAATGAGCGAACGAATTTACTTCGTCCGCCCCTAGCCCTTTGATTATTCACATTCTATTTGGTGACGTTTACCTCGATGGCTTTGAGTGCAGCATCAATGCCGGTGTTAGGTGGAATCAGAAAGTGGAATATTTTTCCCGGGTTGATGTTATCTGTTAAGGCAACCTTTGCGTCAGGCAGATTTTCCTTGATTCTTTTTGCCAATTCAAGGCAATGATGGCGTGATACGTCGGGTATATCAGGGACGAGAATTGCCAGACCTATATCTGGGTCTGTAGAAGTGGCAGATTCCGCTCCAGATATTGTACTGACTCCTATGATCACATGTTTTTTTTCACTGAGTGCATCGGCTAATACTCTTAGAAACATCGAATTACCAACCAATAGAATTTTCATCGTTCTCCTCCTTTCAGCAATTACCTTAATAAAATATATTAAAATTGTCAAGTCATAATTAATCATTAATAAATGCAAGAATTCCACTGGCGCGATAAAACTAAACATTTAATACTTTCATTTATAATTAGTATCATAGTATTGCTAAGTTTTGAAAGTTTCAAATACGCACTTTTAGTAATAGTAGTTCTGACAGTCATTAAAGAATTATATGATCATTTTAAGAAAGGTAAAGACACTATATATCACTCGTTTGTTGATGCCATATATAATTTAATAGGATTAGGATTAGCATATTTAATCTATCTGACAATAATTTAATAATATGAAAATAAAAATTAATCATTTAGCTAAAATGGTCCCGTACAATGACTCTTTTTCGACGAACATAGAGTCGTCATTTACGGGATTTGGTGGTGATTTTATGTTTAATTATTGTAATTTTGTCATATGAAGATCAAGATTAATCACCTCGCTAAGATGGAAGGGCATATGGATTTTGAGGGTGCTTTGATGAAAGGCAATGTCGGTCAGGCAAAACTTATCACAACTGAAGGCATAAGATTAATGGAAGGAATAGTAGTTGGCAGAAATTACACGCAAGTGCCTGTCATAACTGCAAGAATCTGTGGAATTTGCCCAGTTGTTCATGCTTTAACTGCTATCAATGCCATTGAGGATGCTTTAGGTATAAAAGTATCTGTACAAACAACCAAGTTGCGAAAAATAATGGAACTAGCACAAATTTTGCATAGTCATGCTTTACATCTATACTTTTTGTCACTCCCTGATTTTTTTGGTATTGAAAATGATCTTGAATTTTTAAAGCAATTTCCCAAAGCAGGAAAGTCTGCTTTAAATTTAAGAGAGTGGGCGACTAATGTGATAAAAATACTTGGCGCTAGAGTAGTCCATCCAATTGCTTGCGAAGTTGGCGGGTTTAAAATATTGCCAAAAGAAAAACAACTTGAAGAAATCTATTTCAATTGGGAAAAAGCAATGTTTGATGCTATAGAATTGGTTTTATTTACAGCCAATATCAAGTATCCATCGTTTGTTAGAAAAACAGAATTTATTTCTTTACATAATAAAAATGAATACGCAATATATTCAGGAAATCTAAATACTAGTTCAGGTGAAAAAATTTCTACAAAAAATATCACAAACGCCATATATGAATACCAGCTGCCAAACTTAGCTGCCAAGCGTGCTAAATATAAAGATAAGCCGTTCATGGTAGGGGCGTTAGCTCGTTTAAACAACAATCACGAACAACTTGCACCCCAGGCCAAAAAAGCAGTAGCAGACTTGACTTTAGAGTTTCCAATTCACAATACGTTTTTTAATGTATTGGCGCAGGCAATTGAAGTGTTGCATTGTACAGAAGAAATTGGACATTTAATTCGTGATATTCTTAAGGTCGGACTCAAAGATGAAGTTAGTCAAGCAAAAAAGCTCAAGCTTATAGCATTTGCTAACCCAAAAAATAAAACTACAAAAGGATCAGCATTGATGGAAGCACCGCGCGGTATACTTTATCATCACTACGAAATTGATCGTGACGGCAGAATTGTTTCCACGCAAATAATTACACCAACAGTTTTGTTTTTAAATAATATCGAAGAAGATCTAAGAAAATTATTACCCCAAACTGCTGAAATGTCACCTAAAGAAAGAGAGTTAAAGATTAAAACTTTAATTAGAGCTTATGATCCGTGTATTAGCTGTGCAACGCATTAGTCACGAATCATATAGCATGTAACATATGCAAAATTATTCTACTTGCTACATATTATATGTTTCATGCTGCATAAACACATATGCACGATTTACATGCCGCTGACAATATTCTTAAAATAGTGTTAGAGAATGCTAACGAAAACAAGTTGATGAAAGTCAACAAAATTGTTATTGAGCTAGGATCAATTATTGAACATGGTGATGAAATAAATTCAGATAATCTTAAATTCAATTTAAAACTACTAGCAAAAAATACACCAGCAAAAGGTGCTAAAATCAAAATAAAAAAAACAAAAGGAGAAAGTTGGAAGTTGGTTGAAATCGAAGGGGAATAATGTGATATAATTCAAATATGATCCGGTAGTAGAAATTCAAATTGATTTTGAACAAAGTATAGTTAATATGCAAGCAATATTTTCATATAAACATAAATTATTAAACAAACACATTGTTTGAATTTTCACTACCGGATATGAAGCTAAAATCAATTAAACAAATCAAGAATCTTACCGGCAAGAAGGTGTTACTTCGCGTTGATTTTAACGTACCATTAACTGGCGGCAAAAATCCTAAAGTAGCAGAAGATATGAGGATTACTGAATCTTTGCCTACACTTAAATATTTGCTGAACAAGAAAGCTATATTAATATTGGTTTCTTCTCTAGGCCGTCCAAACGGAGTGCGAGTGCCAGAGCTTTCAATTAAACCAGTGGCTAAAAAATTAGAGCAGCTGCTAGGAAAGAAAGTTTTGATAACACCAGATTGTATAAGTGATGAAACTAAAAAAATAATTGATTCTTTAAAGCCAGGAGAGATTGTAATGATGGAAAATGCAGAATATCATTCAGAAGAAAAAAATAACGATGTAAAATTTTCAAAAAGACTTGCTAGTTTTGCTGATATATATATTAACGAAGCCTTTGCCAAAAGCCACAGAGCTTACGCAACAATGGTTGGTGTACCAAAATTTCTTCCAAGTTATGCCGGGTTTCTGTTGGAAAAAGAAATTAAAGAACTCTCGCATGTTTTCAATCACCCAAAACGACCTTTTGTTGCATTGATCGGTGGAGTAAAAATTTCAACCAAGCTAGGAGTAATAAAAAATCTTTTAAAGATTGCCGATGATGTTATGATCGGAGGCGCTTTAGCCAATACTGTATTAAAAGCCAAGGGTATCTCAGTTGGTCGCTCTATTGTAGAAGAAGACATGGTTAAAGCACTGCGAAAACTAAAATTAACGGACACGCATTTACATATACCTGTTGACGTAATTGTATCTGATAAAATGACTAAAAATGCTAAAGCAAAAGTTAAAGCAGCAGGAAATATTGCAAAAAATGAATATGCTTTAGATATCGGACCAGATACTTTAAAATTATATGATTGCATAATTAGAGAATCTAGAACAATTATCTGGAATGGACCGATGGGAATGTTCGAAAACCCAAAATTTGCTTCTGGAACTGTTGGTGTGATACATGCAGTAGTACATTCTAGTGCAAAGATAATAATAGGAGGCGGAGAAACAGCAGAAGCAATAAAATCGTTAAAAAGTTTTATGCATTTTGAAAGATCTAATATTTATATTTCAACAGGCGGGGGAGCAATGTTAAAGTTTTTAGAAGACAAAACTTTGGTTGCATTAAAGCCTTTAATCAAAAAATAATAATTAATATTAATTTTATGATGTCGAATAACTCATCACAAGTGGAAGAAATTAAAAAACATTTTCATTCAAAAACAGGCATGGCCTTAAAAACTTTGCTAGTTTTGTTCTTAGTTCTTTATCTGGGAACTTTAATTAGAAATGAGTGGAAAGAATTTAATTACATTGGTAAATCAGAAGAATTTCCACACATTATAAGTATAAGTGGAGAAGGTAAAGTAGTAGCTATACCTGATATTGCTAAAACTAGTGTAGGTATTAGAACAGAAAAATTAAACGTTGCTAACGCCCAAACAGAAAATACTACAAAAATGAACGCATTGATTAAAGAAATTAAGGGCATGGGTGTAGATGATAAAGATATTCAAACAACAAGCTATAATATTTATCCACGTTATGATTGGCGAGATGGAATTAGTATTTTACGTGGTTATTCAGTTGAGCAGAGTGTGACAATTAAAATTAGAGATTTAGAAAAAATTGGTGATATATTGACTGCTGCCGGGCAAGGTGGTGCAAATCAGGTTTCAGGAATTTCATTTGATGTAGACGACCCAGAAGCCTTACGTCAACAAGCTAGAGAAGAAGCGATAAAAAATGCTAAAGAAAAAGCAGAAAGCTTAGCTAAGGTAGCTGGAGTAAAACTTGGTAAAGTTGTAAGTTTTTCTGAAAGTACTTCTGGCCAAGCACCAAAGTATTATGCCATGGAAGCAATGGATGCAGGCATCGGTGGTGGTAGCGGTGTACCAGAAATTGAAGCTGGAAGTATGGAGATAATAATTACAGCAACTGTTGGTTACGAAATCCTGTAAGTTACTAATTACAAATTCATACGAATATACGTATCAACTGATATTAACTCGTATTTGTATATTCGTATTGATACGTAATTCGTAATATTTATTTGGAGTTAATTAATAATTACTTATTTATGATTAAAATTAAGTCTATAAAAGGACGTGAGATTTTGAGTTCAGGCGCTACGCCTTCGTTAGAAGTTAAAGTAGTTTTGTCAGATGCTTCAATCGGTGTTGCTTCTGTGCCTTTTGGTGCTTCTGCAGGGATTCACGAAGCTACTGTATTATTTGATGGTGATAAAAAACGTTATGGTGGAAAAGGCATGCTTAAAGCTGTAAACAATATCAATAAAAAGATTGCGCCCAAGCTAATAGGACAAAATCCTTTTTTACAGAAAAAGATTGATCAGATTATGATTTATCTTGATGGCACACCAAATAAGTCAAAACTAGGTGGCAATGCAATTTTAGGTGTTTCTTTAGCAGTGGCTAAAGCTTCAGCTCAATCAAAAAAAGTCCCGTTCTATAAATATATTCGTCAAACGTATCGTTTAAAATATAAGAATTATAAATTACCCAAACCCATGATAGTTGTTATAGAAGGTGGTAAACATGCAGTAAATTCAACGGATTTACAAGAATATATGATAACACCAGTTGGTGGTAAAAATATTAAAGAAAGCGTAAGAATCGGAGCAGAAGTTTATCTCAATCTAAAAAAGGTTCTTCATCAGAAAAATCTAAATGCAAACGTAGGAAACGAAGGGGCATACGCGCCAGCAGGTTTAAAAAATAACGAATCACCTTGGCTATTGATTATGCAAGCTATTAAAAAAGCAGGCTACAAAGCAGGAAAAGATGTAATGTTGTCTGCAGACCCAGCAGTTTCTGAAATTTTTGAAAATGGAAAGTACAACATGAAAAAGGATAAGAAGAAATTGAGTTCGCGTCAAATGATTGATTATTTTAAAACTTGGGTAAACAAATATCCATTAATAACTTTGGAAGATCCTTTAGCAGAAGATGATTGGGATTGGTGGCCAGTAATTACGAAAGAATTAGGCAAGAAAGTTAGAATTGTCGGAGATGATTTAACAGTAACTAACCCAGAACGTTTGAAAAAAGCCATCGACTTAAAAGCAATCAATGCAATTTTGATCAAACTGAATCAAATTGGTAGTTTGTCAGAAACAGTTCAGACAATTGAAATGGCGCACAAGGTAGGTTTTTGGTCAATCGTATCACATCGCGGTGGGGGAGAAACTAATGATACTTCCATGATTGATTTAGCAGTTGCTACTAATTCGGAATTTGTGAAAGTTGGAATATCGCGAGGAGAACGAGTATCTAAATATAATCGTTTAATGGAAATTGAAGACGAAGTAAGGTAAATCATATTAAATCCAAAATCCAAAGATAGAATGTATATCATGTAACATGAAACATGTAACATATAACAAGTCTTAAATATTGCATGCTACATGAAATTGGATTTTGTCATTTTCTAAACATTATTAATCAATAAATGCCTACAAGTAAGCCTAAAAGGGCTAAGAAAATCAAACCAACTGTCTTATTAATCCTCGACGGTTGGGGTCTTGCTCCAGCAAATAAAGGTAATGCAATATCATTGGCTAAAACGCCGGTGATGGATCGTTTATGGAAAAAATATCCTCATTCTAAACTGCAGGCCTCTGGGAAGTATTGTGGACTTCCACTAACTCAATATGGTAATTCAGAAGCCGGTCACAACAACTTAGGTGCTGGTAGAGTTGTTGATCAAGAAGCAGTTTATATTTCTAAAGCAATTAATACAGGACAATTTTTTAAAAATCCTGCATTTGAAGCAACATATAAGCATGTTAAAAAAAATAAATCAAATTTGCATTTAATGGGAATGCTTTCCAACGGTAGCAGTGCGCATAGCGACCCAGATCATTTGTTAGCCCTTTTAACGTGGGCACGTTTGAGAAAAATTGACAGCGTGTATTTACATTTATTTACTGATGGACGCGATTCACCACCCCATGGAGCACTAAAAATGATAGAATCCATCATGAGAAATTTAAAAAATCATGAGGGTGATGGTAAAAGAACAGGGGAGTGGATTGCCACAATTATGGGTAGATATTATGCCATGGATCGAAAAAAATCTTGGCTTAATACCGAGAAAGCATACAATACAATGGTGCTTAATAAGGGGTTAAAAATTCAGAGTCCTCAGGCCGCAATTACGGAAAGTTATAATAGGGAAGAAACAGACGAATTTATTCCCCCATATGTTATAGTGCGTGGTGGAAAACCAATTGCAAAAATTAAAGATAAAGATGCAGTTATATTTTTTAATTTAAGATCTGATAGAGCTCGTCAACTTGCTAAACCGTTTGTTCAAGAACATTTTAATAAAATGAATCCAGGAAGTTTTCAAAGAAAAAAAGTTTTAAAAAATGTATTATTTATTGCAATGTCTGATTTTGGGCCTGACCTAGGAAATATCATAACTGCATACCCCAACCCAGATCTAGTCGGAACACTACCAATGACACTAGTTGGTCAAAAACAACTCTATATTGCAGAAACAGAAAAATTTGCCCATGTGACGTATTTTTTTAATGGTGGATATGCAGACACTGTCGCTGCTGAAGATAGAATAAAGATTGATTCACCAAAAGTAGATAATTATGCAAAAAAACCAGAAATGTCAGTTAATGAAATTACTACTAAACTTCTTTCAGTATTAAAAAATTATAATTTTATTACAGTTAATTTTGCCAATCCAGACATGATTGGCCATACTGGAGATATCAAGGCAGCTGTCGGGGCAGTTGAAGCAGTCGATAAATGTGTAGGCAAAGTTTATAACGCTGTTAAAGAACTGGGAGGCAATCTAATCATCACAGCAGACCATGGTAACGCCGAAAAAATGATTGATTTAAAGACAAACGAAGTGTATACTGAACACACTTTTAACCCAGTACCATTTATTATCATTACCAAAGAAAAGATTCCTCAGAAATTAAAAAATGGTGTGTTGGGAGATGTTGCGCCAACAGTTTTAAAATTAATGGGCATTATAAAAGATAAAGCAATGTCTAGTAAAGCTTTATATTAAAATATGCCCCGTAGTGAAAATTTGATAGGTATAAAGTCAAATTTGTATGGGGTAATAATATATATGATATATTCTAATAAATCAAATTTCTACTACGGGGTATGACAAAAAAACCAAAACCAGTAGTACTTATTATTCTAGACGGATGGGGGATTGCACCTCCTTCTGGAGGTAATGGTGTTAGTCTAGCAAAGACGCCTGTCATGGATCAGCTCATTGCTACTTATCCCACCATGACTCTGCAGGCGTCTGGCGAAGCAGTTGGTTTAAGTTGGGGTGAGATGGGCAATTCCGAAGTTGGCCATCTTAATTTAGGTTCAGGCAAAGTTATCTATCAAAGTTTACCCAGAATTAATAAAGAAATATCAGAAGGTAATTTTTTCAAAAATGAAGTTTTATTAAAAGCTGTAAAGCACGTTGGAAAAAATAAATCTAAACTTCATCTACTAGGATTGATTTCTAATGGAGGAGTACATAGTCATCAAGACCATCTTTATGCATTGCTGGAACTGTGTAAACAAAATAAAATAAACGAAGTATATATTCATGCCATATTGGATGGGCGAGACACCAAAAAAGATGCGGCTTTAGATTTTATAAAACAACTCCAAGCTAAGATACAAGAAATAGGTGTAGGAAAAATTGCATCTTTGCATGGGCGTTATTATGCTATGGATAGAAATAATCATTGGGATCGTATAGAAAAATCATATACAGTCATGACTACTAGACAAGCAGAAAGCGCTGCCAGTGATCCACTTAAAGCAATTGAGGATTCATATTCAAAAAATGTATTTGATGAGGAGTTTATACCCACTGCTATGCCAGACGGTGCAAAGATAGAAGAAAAAGATGCAGTAATATTTTTTAATTATAGAGCAGATCGCGCAAGACAGATGACAGCAGCTTTTACTTTGCCTGGATTTGAAAAATTTTCACGTTTACAGTATTTAAAGGGGCTATTTTTTGCGACAATGATGGAGTATTCTAAGGATTTACCTGTTGAAGTTGCTTTTCCTCCTGAACCGATTCAATCGCCACTATCAAAAATCATTCAAGACAAAGGTTTAGCACAACTGCACATAGCAGAAACAGAAAAATATGCTCATGTTACCTTCTTTTTTAACGGCGGCAAAGAAGATGAGTTCAAAAAAGAAGAAAGAATTTTGGTTCCTTCGCCTTCTGTTGCAACTTACGACAAAAAACCAGAAATGAGTGCTGCCGAAGTTACCGAAAAATTGATTGAAGCATTAAAAACAGGTAAGCATGATTTTGTAGTATTAAATTATGCTAACGCAGACATGGTCGGACATACTGGTCTTGTGGATCCAACTATTAAATCTGTGGAAAGTGTAGATTCAAATTTAGGCAAATTATTAAAAACAATACTTTCAGTTGGAGGTGTTGCTGTAATAACAGCAGACCACGGTAATGCCGAAGAATTACTTAATCTACAAACAGGAGAAATTGATAAAGAACATAGCACGAATCCAGTACCTTTAATAATTGTTGGATCTGAATACAAAGGTAAGTCATCAGAATTTGGTACTGATGCTATTGGGCGTGATTTGAGTATCATACAAACAACAGGATTGCTTTCTGATGTTGCACCAACTATATTAAGAATTATGGGTATCAGCCAGCCAAAAGATATGACCGGCAAACCCCTAATTTAATTGAATACATTTTGTGTACAAGCAATGCCAGTGCGTTGTTTTTTAATTTGCTAATTTGAACATTACTTGATAAAATAAGTTTGTCAAAAATTCATATATGAACGATACAATTAAGTATAGAATACTAGAAATAATACCAGGCTTTCTTGTCTGGGCTACATTTATTGGAGCGTTTACACTCTCATTTATTAAACCTCTCTGGGCAATTTATTTTATTATTGCCTTTGATTTATATTGGTTACTTAGAATTTTATATATGATGATATATATGTTGACCTCTTGGTTTAGGCACAAAAAAGATCTAAAAGTTGATTGGTGGCACAAATTACAAAATTATAACGAAAAGAATTGGCAAGATTATCATCATTTAATTTTTTTACCAACATATCAGGAGCCACTCGATGTTGTTGATCACACCTTTGCTAGTATATGTAATTCAAAATACGATCTTAAAAAAATTATTATAGTCTTAGCCGGAGAGAAACGAGACAAAAAAAACTTTTTAGAAATTTCAGAAAAAATAAAAAATAAGTATCAAGATAAAATTTCAAAATTATTAATAACTTTGCACGAAGTTGCAGAAGACGAACTACCAGGGAAAGGATCAAATATACATTATGCTGGTAAACAAGCAAAGAAGTATATCGACGAATTAGTATTACCATACGAAAAAGTAATTGTTTCTTCCTTTGATGTCGACACGCGTCCGCACGAACAATATTTTGCCTATCTGACATACAACTATTTAAATCATAAAGATCCTACTAAGACCAGTTTTCAACCTGTGGCAATCTATAATAACAATATTTGGCAATCAAACCCAATTGTTAGAGTGGTAGCCTCTTCAACAACCTTTTGGTTATTAACTGATCTTTCGCGAAGTGAGCGTTTGTTTACTTTTTCTTCTCACAGCATGAGTTTTAAGGCCTTGGTGGATATTGGTTTTTGGGATAAGACAATTGTAACAGAAGATTCACGAATATTTTTGCAATGTTTAGTTCACTATGATGGAAATTACGAGGTTACTCCATTATATATCCCACTTTTTATGAATACGGTGGATGTGGGACAGTTTAAAAAGAGTATAGTTAATCAATATAAACAAATGCGTCGATGGGCATGGGGAGTTGAGCATTTCCCATGGATGGTATGGCATTTTTGGGGGAAGAACGGTAACAAAAAAATACCATTTTTAAAGAAGATGTATTATTTATGGAATCAAACAGAAGGAGTATATTCGTGGGCAACAGCCCCGCTAATTATTTTGATGGTAGGACGTTTGCCTCTATGGTTGGCAACAGAAAACGACAAGGCCACAGCATCGTTTCAAAACGCTCCTAATATGCTTGCTTCGCTTATGACTTTAGCCATGACAGGATTAATTGTAACAGCAGTTGTTTATACCTTGATGTTACCATCAAAACCAAAACATCTTCCGTTGAGAAGTTATTTGGTCATGATATTGCAATGGTTGATGGTGCCTTTTACCTTAATATTGTTTGGTTCAGTCCCAGCTACTGATGCACAGACTCGTCTTATGCTTGGTGGTAAGTTTCGCTTAGGCTTTTGGGTAAGTGAAAAGAAAAATTAAAATATGGAAACTACAACACAATTTGAAAATGTTCCAAAAGTTGCAGTTGTTATTGTCACTTGGAATTCAATGAGATATCTTTTTGATAGTTTTGAATCGCTAGTGCATCAAAGTTATAGAGATTTTTCGGTTATTGTTATTGATAATGGTTCTGATGATGGTACAGTAGAATTTATACGTACACATTATCCAACAGTATTTGTTTTGCAAAATTTTAAAAATCTTGGTTTTGCTAAAGCATACAATCAAGGAATCAAACTTTCTAAAAGCCCATATATTTTAGCTATGAACGATGATGTAGTGTTAACAGAAGATTTTTTGTCCGAAATTGTCTATTTTGCACAAAATAAGCCTCAAGGCGGAAGTTTTGGCGGAAAATTATTAAAACTTTATACCAGCGAAATGAATCCTGCAGAAAAAGAGGGAGGACAAAAGGAGCTAGTTAAATCAGATAAAATTGATGCTGCTGGGCTTAAAATTTTTAAAACTAGACGTGTAATTAATAGAGGAGAGTACCAAACTGATAAAGGACAGTTTGATAGAGCAGAAGAAGTTTTTGGCCTTTCTGGGGCGTGCACATTGTTTAGTAGAGAAGCGTTAAATGATGTAGTAATTAGAAAAGAATATTTTGATGAAGATTTCTTTGCTTACAAGGAAGACATTGATCTAGCCTGGCGTATGCGTTTATATGGTTGGCAAAACTGGTATGTGCCAACTGCCGTTGCGTATCATCACAGACGTTTAGGTGGTTCTAAAAAATCCAGTTCGGTTGGCATTGCTTCTCATCACAAAAAATTACCAAAAGTATTACGATATTATTCTTTTAAGAATCATCATTTAATGCTGGTAAAAAATTCAATACCCAAAAATCTTTTTGTTCATTCCTTGTATATATTATGGTACGAATTAAAAATGTTTGGTTATGCCTTAATTTTAGAACCTTTCCAGATTAAGAGTATTATTAAATTTTTTAAACAACTACCAAAAACTTTAATTAAGAGAAGAGTAATCATGGGACACCGAAAAGTATCTGCAAAAGATATTAGAAAATGGTTTAGATAGCAAGGTACAAGTGTCAATGTACAATAAAGAAATTTGTACCTTGCACATTGTTACTTATCAATTGTACATATGGACTTATCGATCATAATTTTAAATTATAAAACCAAAGGTTTAGTCAAACAATGCATCAAAGGAATTGAGCTTTTAAATTTAGATTTAGATTATGAGGTCATCGTTGTTGATAACGGATCAAACGATAGCTGTGTTGAAATGATCAAAACAAATTATATCGAAAATAAAGACGTAAATTTTAAAGGATCAGTTGAATTGATCGAATCAAAAGAAAATATTGGTTATACAGCAGGAAATAATTTGGGAATACGAAAAGCAAAAGGCCAGAACATCTTGATCCTTAATCCAGATATCACCGTACTTAAAGGTGCAATAGAAAATATGATAAGTTATTTACAAGAAAATGAAAGTGTTGGTATGGTTGGACCAAAATTAATTAATCCAGATGGTAGCGTACAACTTTCTGCATATCGATTTCCAAAATGGTATATTCCAATTCTACGTAGAACAATTTTGGGAAAACTTCCAGCAGCAAAAAAGATTTTGGCTAAATATTTAATGAAAGATTGGGATCACGATCAAAATAAGCCAGTCGAATGGCTATTGGGTTCAGGAATGATGGTAAAAAGAAGAGCGTTTGACAAAGTCGGTCTGATGGATGAAAGATTTTTTATGTATTATTCAGATGTTGACTGGTGCCGCCGTTTCTGGCAAGATAGTTTTGCAGTCTACTATTTAGCAACAGCAGAAATGGTGCACTATCATCAAAGATTATCTGCAGAAAAATCAGGTATAAAGAGCATATTTAGTAAAATAACACGAATTCACATCTCAGATGCCTTTAAATACTCTGCCAAATATCTTGGCGTTAATTTACCCGCTCTGACTCGTGTCTAGCGAGGCGAGCCAAAAGTTGCTTAAATACACATGAAATTCATTAAAAAAATTGGAATTGATCTTGGAACAACAAATACCTTAGTTTACGTACCTAAGCGAGGTATTGTAATTAATGAACCTTCTGTTGTCGCGATATCAATTATAGATAAAAAGATTCTAGCAGTTGGTGTAGAGGCAAAAGAAATGCTTGGCAGAACTCCAGACACCATTATTGCTTCTCGTCCACTTAAAGACGGCGTTATTGCAGACTACAAAACTACCGCAGCTATGCTTAGATATTTTGTAAACAAAGCTTTAGGTGGTGTTCATTTATTTAGGCCAGAAGTTATGGTTGCAGTGCCAGCAGGTATTACATCAACAGAAAGAAGAGCAGTCATTGACGCCACTATTGCAGCTGGAGCCAAAGCAGCCTACATAATCAAAGAACCAATTGTAGCTGCTATTGGAGCAGATATTCCAATCGGCAGTCCATCGGGTCATATGGTAATTGATATTGGTGGCGGAACTTCGGAAATGGCTGTAATCTCGCTAGGCGGAATTGTAGCCTCAACTTCTGTCAGGATTGGCGGAAATAAATTTGATACTGCAATTACAGAATACATCAGACGTAAGCATGGTTTAGCGATAGGGGAGAGAACTGCAGAAAAAATAAAAATAGATATTGGTTCAGCATTATATTTAGATGAAAAAATGTATCAAGATGTGCGTGGCCGAGATGTAGTGTCTGGTTTGCCAAGAACCGTGACTGTAAGTTCCGATGACATCACAGAAGCTATCCAAAACGAACTAGAAGGAATTATTAATGCTTGTAAAGATGTATTGCACAACACGCCACCAGAACTTTCTGCAGATGTAATTGATAAAGGTATGATAATGACAGGTGGTTCAAGCCAGCTGCGTAATATTGATCAATTGCTTGCTCGTGCAACCGGGGTGCCAACATATGTTGCAGACGAACCACTGTTATGTGTAGCTAAAGGCACAGGCATAGCCTTAGAAAATCTAGAAAGTTATAAGCGAAGTATTCTAGCAATGAAATAAACATTTACAACGGCGCATGGATATAACTATATGCCGTTAAAAAGAATATACGTAAACAATCAAATATACTTTATTACAACAAATACATTCAATAGAGTCAAAATTTTTAACGATGAACAATATTGTGAGTTGTTTCTAAAAATTTTGTTGGCGTGTCAAAAAAGATACAAGTTTAAAATATATGGACATGTCGTAATGCCAGACCATGTCCATTTATTAATACAACCAGACGAGAAGATGAAAATATCAGATTGCATGCACAGAATTAAAGGAAATTTTGCATATCAATATATAAAGACGCAGAACCATGAAGGTTCTGCTACGGAAAAAACAAAATTTCTACATCCCGTAGATGACCCTTCATGGGTCATCCGCGCAAGATTAAGAGAAGAACCAATTTGGCAAAAATCATTTTACGATCATATTATTCGAAACGAGAAAGATTTCGATCAAAAATTAGATTACATTCACGATAATCCGATCCGTGCAGGTTTGGTAAAATGTGCAGATCAATATAAATATTCAAGTTTTATCAAATATTATAAAGCACCAAAAGAAACAAGCGAGTATCTTCATAAATATTAAAATTAATAATAAGCTTATAATCTGTATATATAAACATGTGGAAAAATTGATTTGACAATTTTTTACAATCAGCTACAATAATAAACAGCGTGGTGGGGGATATGGTCTCAAATATAACCAAACGCGAGTGCTCACTTCCTCGATTATTAACTCGAGAGTTCGAACCTCTCTATTCTCCCCCACCATATTTTTGCTAAGCAAGCCCTCGGCAGTGTCTGAGGGCTTAATTCTTTATATTATTTCTTTTCACCCACACTTATGATTTTCAAGCTGCGTGTCACGTCGGTCGCGACCGACGTGACGTGCATCGTCGCTTGCGAGTGACGAGGCATGAACAATACTGCAAAGTCTCGAGCTGGCCGAGGGACGAAGTTGACGAGTTTTAGAGTTATTGTGTCATTGACCTAGAATACTTGCAAATATTAAGTTTTATGGTAAAATATGTGTATGCCAAAAATAGATAAGAAGGCTAATTTTAGTGATGAATTTAAGTGGCCTATTGTTGGACACAAAAATATTTTGTGGTATTTGCAACATTCAATTGTTAAAGGCCAATTAAATCATGCTTATTTATTTTCTGGGCCAAAGTCAATTGGTAAAACTAAGATTACAGAATGTTTTGTTTCGTCACTTTTGTGTCGCTTTGAACATCAACAAAATAAAAGTGATCACAAAAATTTTCCTTGCAATGAATGTGTTTCTTGCACACAATACCAAAAGGGGCTTCACCCAGATGTCTATTGGGTCAAAATTGAAGAAAACGAAAAGACAGGATCAGATAAAAAAAATATCAGTATTGCTCAAATTAGAGAATTGCAAAGTAAATTAGCAAGACGCTCTTTTTTAAACTCATACAAAGTCGCAGTGATTACAAACGCAGAAAAAATGACAACAGAAGCAGCAAACTCACTACTTAAAACCTTGGAAGAACCAAGTCCAAAAACCATTTTAATATTATTGACTTCTGATTCAACAAAATTGCCACAAACAATAATTTCTCGTTGTCAGACTTTAAAGTTTTTGCCAGTATCCAAATCAGAAATTACCAGTTATTTACATCAAAAAGGCATTGAACGAAAAAAAGCTAGTCAACTTGCAAGTTTGAGTTTGGGAAGGCCAGGCATTGCATTGGCTATGTCAGAAGACGAAAGCATGTACCAACAATATGTAGATGAAGTTACAAGTTTTTTAAAACTCCAAAATATAAATTTAGCCAGTAGGTTTAAAGAAGTTAGCCACATTATACCAACTGGCATAGGTTTTATTGAACAAGGTAAGCTACTAGATTATAAGCTTAACATCTGGAATTCGATAATACGTGATTTAATTTTGATAAAAAAATCAAGCGAGCAATTTCTTAAAAATTCATATAATTTGTCTGAGCTAGAAAAAGTAGCTAAACAAAATTCTAAAGACAGTTTACTGCAAATTCAGAAAAATATTGCCATTACAAGAAATTATCTAACAATGAATTTAAATCCAAAGCTAGCAATAGAAAATTTATTAATTAATTTATAAATTATGACTGCTAAAAACACAATAAAAGCAAAAAAAATATTTTTTGTAGTCACATTGTTATTAAGCACAGCTTTTTTAGCTGGCTGTATAAATCTTAACACTCAACCACCCCCACCAGTAGCCGGAGTCTACAAATCATTTGATTCAGGTAATACTTGGTTAGCCAAGAATTTGTATGTTTCTGCGTTAGGTTTTGGTAATATGGGTCAACTGACAATAAAGCAAATTATTTTTGATCCACAAGACAACCAAGCCTTATATTTATTAAGTGAAGGAGAAGGAATGTACTATAGTTATGATAGTGGAGAAAGCTGGATGCAGCCAAAACAATTTACTTCTGGTACTGTTGCTTCTTTAGCTGTTGACCCAAATGATAAGTGTACTATCTACGTTGCATATAGTAATCAAATATATAAATCTACAGATTGCACTCGATCATTTGATGATGTTTACACTGATTCAAGACCACAGACTGGGATTACGTATTTAGCAATTGATAACTTTAATATTGGGATAATTTATGCTGGAACAGTGTCTGGTGAAATTTTAAAAAGTTTTGATTCAGGTTTAAGCTGGACGACAATAAAACGACTTGATGATAAAGTAGAAAAAATATTAATTGATCCACGTAACTCCAGGACAATATATGTAGCCACAACTAGAAAAGGTATATTTAAAACAATTGACTCGGGAGAAAGCTGGTTTGATGTCAACGCAGAACTGCAAAAATTTTCTGCAGCGTTTGAGTATCGTGATTTGATTTTTGTGCCAAGTAAGCCAGATGGTTTAATCCTTTTGAGCAGATATGGCATACTAAAAACTAATGATGGGGGACAAACTTGGAATGCGATAGACTTAATTACACCACCACTTGGAGCAGATATCCGTACAGTAGGGGTTGATCCTAAAAATAGCCAAATGATCTATTATGGCACGCCAGCAACATTTTATTGGTCTAACGATGGAGGAGAAAACTGGACAGCAAACAGATTACCAACTGGTAGCCCAGCAGCTAAGTTAATTATCGATCCAGAGGCAACCAATATTTTGTATTTAGGTTTTAGACAAGTAAACAAATAATTTATGATAAATATAGATGAACAAAAAGAAGAATTCGAAAAGTCAATTGATTTTTTAAAGAAGGAATTAGCTGGTATTAGAACTGGCAGAGCTAACCCCAAAATAGTAGAAAATATTTTAGTTGATAGCTATGGCACTAAAACTCAGCTAAAACAGTTAGCATCAATTACTGTGCCAGAAGCAAGGACGCTTTTAATCCAACCTTGGGATAAAAATATAACAAAAGATATTGAAAAAGCTATAAACCAGGCTGGTATTGGTATTTCTCCAGTTGCAGATGGCAATAACATAAGATTAACAATGCCAGCGATGACAGAAGAAAGCAGAAAAGATTTTGTAAAAATAATTAACGAAAAGGCAGAAAATTCACGCATTAGTATTAGGCAAGTTAGAGATAAAATAAAAGAAGAAATTATAAAACAAGAAAAAAATAAAGAATTAACTGAAGACGATCGATATCAACTAATCAAAGATTTGGATGAGTTGACTAAAAAATATAATGAACAAGTGAAAGAAATTGCTGATGCTAAAGAAAAGGAGGTAATGAGCATATAATACGAATTTAAACTAATATTCGTATTCATTAGTTTTTTATTCGTTTATATTCGTATTATATGTTTTTAACCATAATTACATTTATACTAATTTTGAGCCTATTAGTGTTTGTTCACGAAATGGGCCATTTTGTTACTGCTAAACGAGCGGGGGTTAGAGTAGACGAATTTGGTTTTGGTTTACCTCCACGTTTATTTGGTATTTATAGAGTAGATGGGAAATGGAAAATTGCTACTAGAAAAACTAAAGAAACTCAAAACACAATTTATTCAATCAACTGGTTGCCTTTGGGAGGTTTTGTAAAAATTAAAGGCGAGGGAGGAGAACTGGCAACAGATGAGGACAGTTTAGCAGCCAAGAGCGCAGGCAGAAGAGCATGGGTAATCTCTTCTGGGGTAGTTATGAATGTTGTATTGGCAATGGTACTTCTTTCAATTGGATATTATGTTGGTCTGCCGCAAATTATCGACAATCATGAAATTAAAGGAGCAAAGATTAGCGAAGGAAAAGTCCAAGTTATTGAAGTGGTGGATAGGCTGCCAGCGCAAAAAGAAGGAGTACAGATGGGAGATACGTTTGTGTCTATTGATGGTATTGAATTTATGGAGATTGAAGAGATCCAAGAGTATTTAGATAGTAAACTGGCACAAGAAATTAGTTTAGTGATTTCGCGTGGTGATGAACAAATTTCAAAAGTATTAACACCAGAAATTAATCCCGAGACTGAGCGCGCGGGTATTGGTGTTGCCATTGTAAAAACAGCAACCGTTTCTTATCCAATACACTTAGCTATCTGGCAGGGGATTACAACAACTTTCTATTTGATGAAAGCAATTATAGTTGCCTTCTATGAATTGTTTAGAAATTTATTAGTGAGTAAGAATGTTGTTGTTGATGTTGCAGGACCTGTGGGGATAGCAGTTTTGACAGGCCAAGTAGCAAGGCTTGGTATAATTTATATTCTACAATTTGCAGCATTACTTTCACTTAATTTAGCTATTATAAATTTTGCACCTTTTCCAGCTCTTGATGGCGGAAGACTACTTTTTATTATAATTGAGAAAATACGAGGCAAAGCAATAAATCAAAAAATAGAAAATCTAATACATAATTTAGGTTTTAGCTTGCTCTTGTTATTAATTTTGTTTGTAACCTTTAGAGACATATCAAAACTAAGCAATGGATTTGCTAACTTGGTTAATTACGTTAAAGATATATTTTAAAGATGAATTTTGAAATTTCAAGCGAAACTACTATTGATGTAAGAAATTTTTTTAGAAATTGCGGATATCACATACATGATGATCGTAGAGCAAAACAGCAAAGTTTTGTGCGCAGACTATCGTCAAATTTTTATCCAAGATTTCATATTTATCTAAAATCAGAAACAAAAGACAAGATAATCTGTAGTTTGCATTTAGATCAAAAAAAGGTTAAATTAGGTAAACAAATTATCCACGCAGGAGATTATGATAACGATTTATTAAAGGAGGAAATACAACGAATTCAGGCAAATTTAGCATAAATATAAGTTTTCACCTGTTTACTCATTCATTACGCAAATAAATATGTTTGATAATTTTTTAGGAAAATTTTCAAAAGATTTAGCAATTGATTTAGGAACATCAAATACTTTAGTCTATGTTAAAGACAGGGGAGTAGTTGTTAATGAATCATCAATTGTGGCAGTAAATACCAGAACTGATCAAATTTTAGCTATTGGGGAAGAAGCTCAAAAAATGGTAGGCAGAACACCACCACACATTGTTGTTTCTAAACCCTTGGTTGATGGAGTTATTTCTGATTTTGAAGTTACAGAAAAAATGCTTAAGTACTTTATTAATAAAGTACAAAAAGAAAGTTTTTATATGGCTCCTCGTCCTCGCGTGGTGATAGGGATCCCACTTGATATTACAGAAGTAGAAAAAAAAGCTGTAGAAGATGCAGTTCTTTCTGCAGGTGCGCGAGAAGTTTATTTAGTGGAAAATGTTATTGCTGCAGCTATAGGTGCTCGGATGCCAATACAAGATCCTTCTGGCAACATGATTGTAAATATTGGAGGAGGATTAACCGAAATTGCAGTTATTTCACTTTCCGGTGTTGTAGCATGGCGCTCACTAAAAGTAGCAGGCCGAAATTTTGATCAAGATATCATTAATTATGCTAGAAAAGAATTTAATCTACTAGTTGGAGAAAGAATCTCAGAGCGCTTAAAAATTCAGTTAGGAACTCTGGAAGAAGGAAAAGAAACTTATTTAAAAATTCGCGGTCGTGATTTAGTCTCGGGGTTACCTAAAGAGCTTAGTATTAGTCCATTGCATATAATTAATGCAATTGAACGATCCATTAAAATGATTGTTGAAAATATAAAAGCAACCCTAGAAATTACTCCGCCAGAATTAACTGCTGATATTTTTCAAAAAGGGATAGTTCTATCTGGTGGTGGTTCTCTGTTTCAAGATTTTGATAAAATAATCTCAAAGAGCACAAAAACAATAGTTGCCTTAACTGAAGATCCTCAAACTTGTGTAGTTAGAGGGTTGGGTATGCTATTGGAAGATGAAAATCTTTTATCTGAGGTAACAATACCTTCGTCGAGTTCAGAAGAAGAAATGGGTAGATAATATATATGCGGTTTCTTAAAATAAAATCAAACTACGCAATTATTTTGATAGCAGTTACGGTACTGCTAATTTTTTTGCATTTTTTAGGAGTTTTAAGTCCATTCGAAAATTTAGCAGTAAAAATATTAACACCCATTCAAACAAGAATTTATTATGTAGGTACAATTGTAAATGAAACTTTTCTTGGCTCATCATCAATCGAAACATTAGAACAACAAAATCAAAAATTAAATAAAGATATAGAAAAACTTACACTAGAGAATGCGCAATTAAAAATTTTAGAAAACGAAAACGAAAATTTAAGAAATCAGTTGCATTTAATAGAAACTTACGAAAAAGAATATATTAGTTGTAGGGTAATAACTAGACAATTTGATGATAACGCAAATATCTTAATTTTGAATTGTGGCTCTGCACAAGGAATAGAAAAGGGAATGCCAGCGATTGTGGGAGAAGGGATAATTGTTGGAACAATAACAGATATAAAACCTAATTTAAGTAGTTTATTATTAATATCTAGCAAAACAAGCAAGATTGCTACCACCATACTTAATGTTGATAATACATCTGGTATCGTCACTGGCGGCCAAGATATGAGTTTAAAGATGGAATTTATTCCAGTAGATTTGGCTGTTGGAGTTGGAGATATTGTTGTAACCTCATCTTTAGAAAAAAAAATTCCACAAAATTTAGTGATTGGAACTATTGAAAATGTTAGTTTTCCTCCTAATAGTTTTTTTCAGACTGCGGATATAAAACAAATAGTTAATTTTGAAAATATCAATATTGTTTCAATTATCTTACCACCCAAGTTATGATAAAAAAAACTTTGTACGTTTTAATTATTTTGTTACTAATTGTTTCGCACGTTAGCTTTTTTTCTATGCTTAGTTTTCCCTATAATAATCTAAATTTAATTTTAGCTTTAGTAATATTTTTAACCGTATTAATCGATTACAAAAAAGCATTATTATTAAGTATGATTTTAGGAATTTTTCTAGAAATATATTCCCCATTATTTTTTGGTATAACAGTTTTAACACTACTGCTTACAACCATCATCATTAATTTACTCTTTATTCATCTTTTTACTAACCGAACTTTTTTTTCGTTACTGGTGTTAACGTTTGCCGGAGTTGCTACTTATAATATTTTGATATTACTTTTTTCATACATAACATTCTTTTTTAATAATTTGTTGCACCACATGGTATTCAATTATAAATATGTCATAAACGGATTATGGCAGTTAGTCTTCACCTATCTTATCGTTATTGTATATTTTTTCCTTTATACTTCATTTAGAAAATACATTTTGAATATTGATGGTATTAAAACTGCTTAGTATGCCAAAATCAAACATATTTAATAATTTAGAAAATCAAAAAATAAAAGATACTAAAATAAACCATGGCCAAAATGATGGTTCGTTTTTAGAAGATATAATTTCTGATAAAAATAAAGAAACAGGTTTTATAGGTGTAAGTTTAAGTAACAAACGAATTAGTTTTATTTTTTTTATCGTTGTTATATTATTATTGAGTATTTTATTTAGAGTAGTATATTTGCAGGTCGTTAGGGGCGAACATTATCGAAGCGTTGCAGAGGGTAATCGTATACGAGTTATCAGGAAACCAGCAATGAGAGGAGTGATTTATGATAGAGATAAAAATGTTTTAGCTGAAAATATTGTTAGTTTTGAGTTAGCAATTATACCAGTAGATTTTCCCCAAGATGAACAAAAAAGAGCAGAAACAATTAATTGGCTAGCTGAAGTGAGTTTAAAGAATACTGATGAAATTAAAAACTTGATAGATAATCAATCTACTTTTTCTTATGACCCAGTTGTAGTAATGAATAATATAGAATATCAAAAAGCGATTGAAATTAAGTTGTTAACAAGTAACATTGCTGGTGTTGTACTAATTATGCAATCAAAGCGTCACTATCCAGCGACTGAACAAGATTATTCATATTCACATATTTTGGGATACCCCGGAAAAATTTCTTCTGAGGAATTTGAACAATATCAAGATCAAGGTTATCTACAAAATGATTCTGTGGGTAAGGACGGAATTGAAAAATATTACGAAAAAGTTTTAAGAGGAAAAGATGGAGTAGAAAAAATAGAAGTAGATGCGTTTGGTAACCAAAGTAAAATAATTTCTAAAGAAGAACCAATACCAGGCAGTAATTTGGTTTTAACAATTGATTCTGACCTACAAAGAATTGCTAAAGATGCACTATTCAAAACGTTGAGAGCTTACGGTAAAAAGCGAGGTTCAGTGATAATTTTGGAACCAGGTACTGGTGCGGTTTTAGCGCTTGTGAGTTTGCCTACTTATGACAACAACGATTTTACCCTAGGTATTTCTCAAGAAAAATTTGATGAATTGCTTAATGATAAAAATTTGCCATTGTTTAATCGGGCGATTTCTGGACAGTATCCGTCTGGTTCTACTATTAAGCCAATTGTAGCAATTGCCGGGCTAGAAGAAAATATTGTTACTAGTAATACAAAAATAAACAGTACGGGCGGAATATCTGTTGAGAATTGGTTTTATCCAGACTGGAAAGAGGGTGGACACGGTTCAACAGATGTCAAAAAAGCAATAGCTGAATCAATTAACACTTTTTTCTATTTAGTCGGTGGCGGCTATGAAGATTTTGAAGGTTTAGGACTAGAAAAATTAAACAATTATTTTACATTATTTGGTTTAGGAAATAGTCTTGGTATTGATTTGCCCAACGAGGCGAGCGGTCTGGTACCTGATGATACCTGGAAGCAAGAAGTAAAAGGTGAGCCGTGGTTTTTAGGTGATACGTATCATTTGTCTATCGGACAGGGAGATATTCTAGTTACAGTTTTACAGGCAGCAACATGGATGAATTTTTTCGCAAGTGATGGAAAATTACTACGACCTTACATTGTCAAAGAAATTTTGGATACTCAAGGAAATGTAGTCAAACAAATCAAACCACAAAATATCCGACAAGATTTTATCGAAGATCAAAATGTGATAACCGTCCAACAGGGCTTAAGGCAGACTGTTACCTCAGGTAGTGCTGTGGGATTGCAAGGTGTAGGTATGACTTCGGCTGGTAAAACAGGAACAGCCCAGTGGCTTGAAGGAGAAGCACCACATTCATGGTTTACTGGTTATGCTTCGTATAATAATCCAGAAATTGCTATTGCAGTTTTAGTGGAGGAGGGAAGTGTTGGTATAAATACTGCACAAGGGGTAGCTGCTGAAATATTTATGTGGTGGGCGCAAAATCGTTGAGTTTAGGTCAAATGTGGATAAATTCTGGAAATCTTGCCTTGACATAAAGTTTAAATCAATCTATCGTTTAGTTCACACTCAAAAATACTTATTATAGTATTTTTTCGAAAAATAAAAATTAAATTATGACACAATATATTTCAAAAGAGGGTTTAACAAAGTTAATGTCAGAGCTAGAAGAGCTTAAAAATGTTAAAAGAAAAGAAGTCATAGAACGCATTACCAAAGCTAAAGAATTAGGAGATCTTTCCGAAAATGCAGACTATCATGATGCAAAAGACGAACAAGGCTTTATTGAGGGAAGAATAATAGAGCTAGAACATATGATAAAGAATGTTGTAATTGTAGAAAATAACAAAAAGAGTGATATTGTTGATATTGGTCACAAGGTAAAGATATTATGTGAAGGCTCGGAAAGAGAATATGAAATTGTTGGTTCAAACGAAGCAAATCCAGCTGAATATAAAATATCTAATGAATCACCCTTAGGCCAAGCGTTCTTGGGTAGTAAGGTTGGAGATGTTGTGAAAGTCATTGTTCCCAAAGGAGAAATGGAATGTGAAATTTTAGCAATTAGTTAACAGTTGTACAATCAGATTAAACCGTCTCAAAATTTGAGACGGTTTTTTGACTAAAAAGGGTACTTTAGGGTAAAATATATCTATAATATTTGAATAAAATATGACAAACGACCAAGATATTAACGAAAGAAAAACTAGGCAAAACATCGTAAAAAATTTACAGCAGCAGGGGATTGATCCTTATCCCAGCCAATATACTAGATCTCACCAGATTGATGAGGTTTTGTTATTGCAATTAGGCACAAAAAATATCAAAGTAGCAGGCAGAATTATGACAATTAGAATAATGGGAAAGTTAGCATTTGCCAATTTACAAGACGGAAGCGGAACAATTCAAATAGCATTTAAACAAGATACTTTAGGTAAAGAAGAATTTAAGTTTATCAAAAATTTAAATCGTGGTGATTTCATAGGAGTGTCTGGCAAACTTTTTAAAACTCAAAAAGGTGAACTAACAATTGAAGTCAATAAATATAAGCTTCTGACTAAAGCTCTTCGTCCTTTGCCAGAAAAATGGCATGGTTTGAAAGATCAAGAGTTACGTTTCAGAAAACGTTATTTGGATTTAATAACTAATCCAGAAACAAGAAAACTATTTATTAGCCGCAGTAAATTTATTAAAAATGTACGACAGTATCTAGATGACAAAAAATTTTTAGAAGTTGAAATCCCTTCCTTAGAAGCTGTGCCGGGTGGAGCAGATGCACAACCTTTTATCACTCATCATGAAACTCTGGACATAGATTTGTATTTAAGAATATCTTTAGAATTGCATTTAAAAAGATTGATGATAGGTGGTTTTGAAAAAGTTTTTGAAATTGGTAAGGTTTTTAGAAACGAGGGTATGAGTACTCAACATTTACAAGAGTTTACTATGTTAGAATTTTATTCAGCTTATGATGATTATAACGATCTAATGAAATTTGTAGAAAGTTTTTATGTTGATATTATGAAAAAAACTTTTGGAACTTTAAAATGTGATTTTGTAGGACATAAAATTGATTTTAAAAAGCCTTGGGAAAAGGTTGATTATGTACAAGCAATCAAAAAAGAAACAGGTATCGATGTTGTCAAAGCAAGCGATGAGGAGATAATCGATGCTATTAAAAAGCATAATGTAAAAACAGATATAAAGCTAGGTCGCGGAAGACTTATTGATCAGCTTTACAAAAAAGTAGTACGTACAAAATTAATACAACCAACTTTTGTTATTAATTTACCAGTTTCGGTTTCTCCTCTGGCAAAGAGAAGTCAAGAAAATCCAGACATTGCTGAAAGAATGGTGGTTGTAGTAGCAGGTGTAGAAATTGGAAATGGATTTTCAGAGCTTAATGATCCGCAAGACCAAAAGCAACGCTTTGAAGAACAAGTCAAGTTACGTAAAGCAGGCGATAAAGAAGCGCAAATGATGGATGAAGATTTTATTGAAGCCTTAGAATACGGTATGCCACCAACAGCGGGATTTGGCATAGGTTTAGATAGATTATTTATGGTTATGGCTGGTGTTGATTCAATTCGCGAAGTAGTTTTGTTTCCAACTATGAAAGAAAAATAATCAATATGACTAAAGTCATAGTGTTTGGTACATTTGATATATTGCATCCAGGTCACCTAGATTTTTTTAAACAAGCAAAAAAATTTGCACAGAAATTGATTGTAGTAGTTGCTAGAGATGTTAACGTAAAAAAAATCAAGCACAAGAAACCTTTAAATAATGAAAAAGATAGATTAAAATTAGTATCCGAATTAAACGTTGTCGATAATTCAGTTTTAGGAAATTTGAATAATCCTTACAAAATTATACAAAAAGTAAAACCAGACGTGATTTGTTTAGGGTATGATCAAAAAATTTTTACGGATAATTTGAGTAATAATTTTCCTAAAATAAAAATAGTAAGGCTTAAAGCATATAAGCGAAATATTAATAAATCATCAAAATTTAAAAATTTAATATGTTGGATATAAATAAAATAAGAGAAGATAAAAAGACAATAGAAAAATCCTTACTAAAAAGAATGGATCCAAAGAATTTAAATTTGGATGCAATTATCAAGCTTGATGATGAAAGAAAACAATTACTACAAGAAGTCGAAGTATTGAAAGCAGAGCGGAACAAGTATTCTAAAACTAAGCCTGATGAGCAGATTATTAAGAAAATGAAGGTAGTAGGAGAAAAAATTAAAAGTCTAGATGAAAAAATTCGTAAGGTTGAAACAGAATTTAATGTGAAACTGGGTGATTTACCAAATATTACAGCTGACGATGTAGTAGCAGGCGGAAAAGAAAATAATAAAGTTATAAAAACTTTTGGCAAAAAGCCAAATTTTAAATTCAAAACAAAAGATCATGTACAATTAGCAACCGATCTTGATATGATTGATTACGAACGGGGAGCTAAGATGTCTGGGGCAGGGTTTTGGGTCTATAAAGGCCAGGGAGCAATACTTGAGTGGTCACTTTTAAATTATTTTATTGATTTTCATCAAAAGAATAATTATACATTCATGATCCCGCCATTTTTGTTAACTGAACAATCAGCATATACGTCTGGCCACTTACCAAAATTTAGAGATGATTTGTTCTGGACACAAGAAAAAACTTGTCTAAATGCAACAAGCGAAATGATGTTAGGTAACTATCATAGAGATGAGATTTTACTCGAAGAAAATCTACCCCTAAAATATTGTGCTTATTCTGCATGCTTTAGAAGAGAGGCTGGCAGTTACCGTAAAGAAGAAAGAGGAATGATACGAGGGCATCAGTTTAACAAAATCGAAATGTTTCAATTTACCAAACCTGAAGATTCATGGAAAGGGTTTGATGAACTAACTGATTATGCACAAAAATTAACAGATGGTTTAGGATTGCATTTTCAATCTGTATTATTGGCAGCACGAGATGCTTCTGCAGCTATGGCAAAAACAATCGATGTTGAAGTTTGGATTCCCAGTATGGATACTTATAAAGAAGTTTCCAGTATCTCCAATGCTTTAGATTACCAAGCTAGACGAGGCAATATTAGATTCAAAGATTCAAAAACTGGGAAGAATGAGTTTGTACATACACTTAATGCATCTGGTCTTGCTACAAGTAGATTATTACCTGCAATACTTGAACAATTTCAAAACGAAGATGGTACTGTTGATGTACCAAAAGTCTTACACAAATATACTGGTTTTAAAAAGATACAAAAACCATAAATGTATTCTAAGCGTGTAGCAAAAATTAAAGTTTCTCCTATAAAACAAATAGAACTCCTGGCGTCAAAGATTCCAGGAGTTGTTTCGCTGGCTCAAGGCATTCCTTCGTTTGACACACCCGCCAACATTAAGAATAACGTAAAAGCAGCTCTTGATAAAGGCTTAACTCCAAAATATACAGTACCGCCAGGTTTACCATTACTTCGTGAGGTCATAGAAAGAAAATTAGCTGAAGAAGGCATGAAGTATGATTTTGAAACAGAAATCATTGTAACATGTGGTGCAATAGAAGCCTTAACCTCTACATTTCTTTCAGTATTAGACGAAGGTGACGAAGTTATATTACCTTCACCTAGTTATACCACTTATCAAGAAGTAATTAAACTAGCTTCTGGAACGCCAGTTTTTACGTGGTTAAACGAAGAAAGTGGTTGGCAATTTGATTTAGAAGATTTTAGACAAAAAATTTCTAAAAAAACCAAAGCAGTTTTAATATGTAATCCTAACAATCCTACGGGCACTATACTTTCCAAAGAGCAACTACTCACTATTGCAGACTTGTCAGTAGAACATAATTTTTTTATAATTTTAGATGAGGTATATAAAGATTTTATATATAATGATATTGAGTTTTTTAGCTTAGCAACTCAATCAAAATATAGAAAAAATATTATTCGTGTTTTTAGTCTTTCTAAAAGCTATGCCATGACTGGCTGGCGAATTGCGTTTTTACACAGTGATAAGCAAAACACAGCAGAAATTTTAAAAGTTCACGACAGTTTAGTTACTTGTGCACCAACCGTATCGCAATATGGAGCAATCACAGCTTTAGAGGAAGGAAGTGATTCAATAAAACAATTCCAAGTAATTTATCAAAAAAGGTTAAATTTAATTTGTAAAGAACTAGATAAACTAAAAAATATTTTTTCGTATCAACGGCCTAGTAGTGCATATTTTGTTTTTCCAAAAGTGTTAATGGAAGAGGGGATAGATTCGTGGCAGTTTTGTGTTGAAATTTTAGAAAAGGCAAAAGTTGCATTAGTGCCTGGTATTGCTTTTGGTCCAAGTGGCGAAGGACATATTAGAATGTCATTTGGACGAGACGAAGCAACAATCAAAGAAGCTTTTATAAGACTTAAAAAATATTTTAATACATAAATTTATGCTAAGATCCATATCTAAAAATTTTGTTAAGTATTGGCTCAAAATTTGCGTAAAACTATTCATCTGGCGCCATAAGCCACAGATCATTGCTGTAACTGGTACAACAAATAAATACGCAGTCAAAGACGAAATTTATAATGTCCTTAAAGAAAAATATAATGTGCGAACCAGCCCCAGAAACTTTAATTCAGACATAGGTGTACCCTTGAGTGTATTGAATCTTCCAGTTGGTTATCATTATTTTACTAAATGGGTAATTATTTTATTAAAAGCACTCGCAAAACCATTTTTTTCAAAATCAATCCCAGAAATCATTGTTTTAGAGCTTGCCATTGATAAACCAAAAGACATGGATTATCTTTTAACCTTAATAAAACCAAAAATTGCTGTAGTCACTAATATTTCAGAACAGCATTTAGAAAGTTTTGAAGGTTTAGATAACATTGCACATGAATATTTAAAATTAGCGAAGTCTGTGGGTAGTAACGATTTAGTAATACTGAATGCTGATGATCCAAGATTAAAAGATGTCAAAGACATAAAAGCAAAAGTATGGTATTATGGAATAGAAAATGAATGTGAATTTAGGGCATTAGATGTAAAAGAAAATGAAAGTGGTGAAGGTTTTCGGTTTGATAACACAGAAGTAAAAATAAATAAATTTGGTAAACATTACATATATGCTAAATTAGCAAGTTTAGCAGTAAAGAAATTTTATGACTCGGTAGTAGTCCCGTAAAATTAAAAATTACTATCTGACAATAGATTTATATAATTTACTTAATATTATAAATAATAATTAAATCCCATTTACGGGATCACTAGCGGATATGAAAAAAATTAGAGTTGGAGTAATATTTGGTGGACGTTCTGGAGAACACGAAGTTTCTATTGTTTCAGGTCAATCAGTAATGAAAGCTTTAGATAAAAAAAAGTACGAAGTAATCCCTCTTGGAATTACCAAAGAAGGTAAGTGGCTTTCAGGACCGTTGGCTGTAAAGTTCTTAAAAGAAGGTATACAAAAAGTAGCTAGAAAAACTATTCTTTCTCCAGATCCAACACAAAGAGGTATAATCAATATTAAGCAAGACAATAAGAGTTTAGCCAAGATTGAAAATTCGAAACAAATAGATGTTATGTTCCCAGTGTTACATGGGCCGTATGGTGAGGATGGAACCGTCCAAGGATTAATGGAGCTTACAAACATTCCTTATGTTGGAGCAAATGTATTAGGTTCCGCAGTAGGAATGGATAAAATAATTCAGAAACAAATTTATAAAGAAGTGAAATTACCAATTGTGAAATACGATTGGTTTTTAAGCAATCAATGGAAAAAAGATAAGACTAACATTTTGCGACGCATAGAGAAAAAGTTGAAATATCCTGTTTTTGTGAAACCCGTTAATTTAGGTTCTTCTGTGGGAATATCAAAGGCAGGGGATAGAGGTGCGTTAATTAAGGCTATAAATTTGGCTGTTAGATTTGATAGAAAGATATTGATTGAACAATCAGTCAATAACGTTCGTGAAATAGAAGTTGCAGTATTGGGTAATGATGATCCTAAAGCTTCAGTTCCAGGAGAAATTATACCTTCTAATGAATTTTATGATTATGATGCAAAATATGTAGATGGCAAGTCTTCAGAACAAATTCCAGCTAAGTTGCCTAAAAATATCATCAAAAACATTCAAAAAATGGCAGTAGAGGCGTTTAAATCTCTAGATCTATGTGGAATGGCTAGAGTCGATTTTTTTGTTAAGAAGGGGAATAATCAGATAATATTAAACGAAGTAAATACAATCCCAGGTTTTACGCCAATAAGCATGTATCCCAAAATGTGGGCAAAATCAGGTCTATCCTATCCAAAGTTATTAGATAAGTTAATTCAGCTTGCCTTTGAGAGGCATAGAGAAAAAAATCAACTTAGAACATCATTTGATCCAGGCTCTGACTGGTATAAGTAGTCAAATCCCAAGCACCAAAGGCCAATTTCTAAATCATGCCAGAGGCAGATTTCAGCCAGAGGCTGATGCGCCTCTGGAGCACGCTTCTGACGGACAATAACATATAACCAAATTATAAATTTCAAACATTAAAATATGAAAAGGGTAGTCTCTAAACGAAAGATAGATTATCAGAAAAAGGATTTGAAGAATCCTTTTTTTCAAAAAAAGAAAAAACGAAACATGAAAACATGGTTAATCAGCATAGTTATTTTTGTGTTTGTCGTCATAGGCATCAGATTTATAACTAATTCATCCAAATTTATAGTTACCAATATTATAGTAACTGGTAACGAAACGATATCAGAAAACGAAATTGTAAATATTGCAAGCCAGCAGTTAGAAAAGCATAGATATTTTTTATTGTCACAAAATAACATTTTCTTTTTTGATACTGATAAATTAGAAAAAGAAATTACCCAACTTTATATTCTCGAAGATGTTGGTATTAGAAAAGATTACTTTAATACTATTAGAATTGAACTTAAAGAAACAATAACGTCACTTGTTTGGCTTAATGACACCAATGCCTATTATTTAGATCTAAAAGGAATTCCATTTTCAGAAGTAAAAGGTTCAGATGAGAATCAAGAAAATATTTTGCGAAGCCAAGCAATGCAGCAAGGTCTACCAATTATTTATGATCAAAATAACACAGAAGTCAAAATCGGACAAAAAGTAATTTCAATTGAAAAAATAGAAAATATTTTAGAAATTAATAAGTTACTTGCTCAGAACAACATTGATATTGATTATTATCAAATTGACCCCGAAGATGACACAAACATCTTTGTGACAACTTTAAATGGTTATAAGATATATTTTTCAACTAAAATAGTAATTATAAGTCAAATTAATAATTTAATTGCATTGTTAAGTGAAAAGATTGAAAATATTAATGAGATTGAGTATATAGATCTAAGATACGGTAAAAAGGTGTTTTATAAGTAATTTATGGTGTGGACAAGTTAGTTTGACTGATTTTTAAGGATATTATAAACTGAGTATAATAACTCTTACACTCAGTTCAGATACATTAAATTTATAATATGTCTAATAATATTACTCCTCCACCAGACAATGAAGTGCTTGAATATCTTGAAGATTATTTATTAAATTTGCAAACAAATAATTATTCTGAAGAAACAATATATAATTACGAAAGAGATATAAAAGTTTTTGAAAATTTTTTATTAGAGTTATCTCTCCCATTTTTTAAGGTTGACAAGAAAGTCATTAATCATTATAAAGCATATTTGACTTCTCGTGATAGAAAGACTTCTAACAACGCAACACCTGAAAAAAAATTACAAAGTAGTTCAACCAACAGAAATCTTTCGAGTTTACGTTCATATTTAAAATATTTGATAGAAATGGACTATAAATGTCCTATCTCTCCTGAAGCAATCAAATTAGTAAAAACGGAAAAAAAACATCCACGGGTAGCTGAATTAGAGGATTTGATTAAACTGATTGAAGCACCATCAACTATGGAAAATAATAAAACCATAGCTGCACGTAATCGTGCAATGCTAGAAATTTTATTTTCAACAGGTATGCGTATTTCGGAATTAATTAATTTAGATCGCGTGCAAATTGATGATAGTGGAAAAATATTTATTCGCGGTAAAGGGAAAAAAGAAAGATTTGTTTATTTAACTCCACGAGCAGTGCATCAACTTGATAAATATTCATCATTAAGGAGTGATAGCTTTCCCGCACTTTTTATTCCTTATCGTGGAAGAAATGTTAAAAAAGATACTAGTTTGGCAAAAAAAAGGATATCTACTAATTATTTGCAAGAACGAATTAAGCATTATAGAGAAAGACTTAAAATTAATGTTCCAACCAGTGCTCATTCATTAAGACATGGTTTTGCCACTTATTTGGCAGAAAGTGGAGCAAACCCTGCAGCGATACAGATTCTTTTGGGTCATGAATCTTTAGATACGACCACTCGTTATGTCCATGCTTCTGATAGGTACGCGGAAGACACGCATAGAAAATATCATCCCCTTAGAAAAGATGACTAATATGCAATATAATCGTGAATTAATCAAAAATATTTTTTATTCTAATCGTGATTTCGATGCGGATATGCAATTAATTGTTAATATTTGTTATTTGTTGAATAATGGTTTACTTACTTTCAAAAAAGAAAAAATCTCTACAAAAGAAATTTTTGATGATTATTCTGATGATTTAATAGGAGGTAAAATTCTTAAAGCAGATATTGATGGTGGTGAATGTAGACATTTATCTTTAAAATTGATAAGCAAAGACTATCTAGCAAAACAAGGAATAACAGATATAAAAATTGAATATGAATTTGACGGTTATATACCCGATATAATATCCAGTAATAAAAAAATTATTATTGAGTGTGGTGATACAAATCCTGATAAAATATTCAATTATTTTAAGAATAAAAATTTAGAAAAAGTAATAATTGTCACTTACCCAAATATAGATGATACTGATATATATGCATATACTTTTATCCCAAATGAAGAGTTAAGTGATTTTTTAGTTTTTAAAGATAAGCAGGAGTTCATTAATATTAAGAGAATAATTAATAGGAAAAAGTAGCTACATTGTGTGATACTAACAATATTAAAATTACTATACTTCCCTATTATATAATGAACCCCGCCGAATCATTTTCATGATTGGCGGGCTTTTTAGGCAGTTATCCGACTGGCACTGTTTGGCCGCTCGAGATATGCATCTGGCAGACGTCAATGTTGGTAAACTCGACAATATTAAACGAGCATTTTGATGCCTCTGCTTCGTCTACGAGCATTCTCGCAACATTTTCGTTGCTTTCTGACACTTTGCTGTCAGCCGATTCCCTGCTGAAATCTGTCGCCACGGCTTCTATTGTGGGTAGACTAGCAGGATCTCTTTGCATAGTGTAGACATAAAGATTCATTCTAACCTCCTTCTAGTTGAACGACATCCTTTTTAGGCTGTTGATATGCAGGTTACGCATAATTTATCAAAATAGTGAATACATGTCAATACTGTAACATTTGGTCAAGTCATCCGTCTAATATAAGCTGAAGAGTTCATTAAAAATAACCACCTTGCCCTCCCCCACTTGGTCTATTAGGCCAGTTGAAGGAGGGCTAAAGTGGTAATATACCCCACCATACCAGTTTGGTCGACTGGCGATGTTTAAGCCCTCTACTTAGTAATAAGTGCAATTCTATGTATACTGCACTCAAAGGAGGCTTAACCCTCGCAGTTTTGATCATTGTGGTGGGGGTATTGCTTCCGTTAGTTGGTGAAAAAGTTGTAGAAATCGTCATTATCATCTTAGATCTTATTCTAGATGGTTTACAACAACTTTCAACCCAACTTCCATACTAAAATAAAGAGACCCAAGCATTTGCTTCGGTCTCTTTCTCTTAGTGTTGTTTACTCTATTCCGAGGGTAGTAATAAACGTTGTTTCTGTAGTAGTAGCAGTGTTAGTTGCTGCGTCAATAGATTCTAATATGTAGTAATAAGTAGTGTATGAACTTAATCCTGATAGATCCAAAGAATGAGATGTTACTAAATCAGTTGAAGATACTTCTTCAGTTGATGTTACAGTATTTAAGCTTTCTAAGGCATAAGTTATTTTACTGGTGCTGGCTTCATTAGTTTCCCATTCCACAGTCGCAGTAGTAGTTGATATTTGCCAGAATATATCACTGATTATAGGTGCTGTAATATCTACTTCTTGGGCAGTTGTAGTAAAAGTACTTTCTGTAGTAGTTGCAATATTACTATTGCTATCAGCAGATTTTACAATGTAATAATAAGTGGTTTCGGCAGTTAGGTTATTTAGTTCTAATGAATGAGAAGTTACTAGATCAGAATCTGTTACTGTCTCGGTACTTGTTGCTGTACTTAAGCTTTCTGTAGCATATTCTACTGTACTGTTACTTTCTTCGTCTGTAGTCCAAGTAATTACTGCAGAAGTATTAGAAGGTGTAACTACAACGTTGGTTATAACTGGAGCTGTTTCGTCTTTTTGTGCATCATTAATCAAGTTTATTTTGCATTGACGTGCTGATACAGCAGGTGTTGCTTTTTTACCCTGTCCGTGTGGTACTGCAGCAGTAGCACGACATTTTGTGGTATTTGATTTCCATAAGTCTTTGTAATGCCCTAAAGCGAATCCTTTATTATTTTCAATAGTTTCGGTTGAGTTGATTTCTTCGTCTGGATCGTAATCTCCTTCATCATTAATGTCATTATCCGTTACATAGTCAGGAAAGAAAATTAATGGAATATCGTCAATCAGTTTGTTCCAGTTTTCACCGTATAATTTTCTTGCTATTCTTTCAGTTTTTACCCAGCGCAATTTTCCGTTTTGTGAAACAGCGTAAACTTTAGGGGTATTGGTAAATTTAACTAGTAATACACCTGGTCTGTAACGAATATTGCCACCAATTGTGAATTCTGATAATTCCACTTGGGTAATTGTTACCACATCATCAAAATCAGAATCCCAACTTTTATATGTTTTTTCGTTTGGGAAAACATATAGTTTCCCGTCAGTTGCCACATAATAAAGTGTGGAACTTCCTTCTACTTTAACAACTTGTCCAGTGTGATCATCTGCAGCGATGGCAATATTTACACTAAATATGCTCAAAGTAAATGCTGAAATTAGTAAGATAATTAATGATTTTTTGGTCATAATTTTTTATTAGTTTATTATAAGCAACATTAATTTTACAGGTATAGTAGTTCCTTTGTCAATTTTGGTTTGACACCAACAGTTTTTCTAAAACCAACCCTATCACGTGCTTGATCTGCTAATCCGTGCATTTGACCATATGATATTGTATATTCACCAAACTTATCATTAATATTATCCATAGCTTGAGCTATTTTTTTTCTGCCTAAAACATCATCAAACAAATTCAACTGTTTAGTCAAAGGCGATAAATTGGTAACAGATACTGCGATCATTCTAATTTTAAAAGCACTCATCTTTTTATTTAAGAATACATTATATGCTTGGTTATAAATATCCATGGTGGTGAATAGTGTGCCAGGAACTTTAAATATTTTGTATACGCCTCCCCCGTGCACGTAGGACCAAAAAATAGATAAGTTTTTAGCTTCGAGTTTGCTCTCGCGCAATCTACGGCCAGTTTTTTCGCACAGTTTCATTAAAATAGATAAATGATAGTTTGTATCAGTATTATGTTTTGGCAAGCAGTAGCTATGCCCAATTGATTTTGGTAATATTTCTTCTTGTGTGCGTACACCTTGAATTTCTATGCCGTTGACGTTGGCCCACAAAAAGTAACCAGGTTTACCTAAAACAGCCAAAATATTAGCTACAGGGTAGTTTTTTAGGTCGTTAAGGGTATAAATACCTAATTGATTTAAGCGCCACTGCATTCTGTAGTTAATACCCCAGGCATCAGTCAGCTTGCATCTTTCGTATACCTTTGGCGCAGTTTTGGGTGTTATCACGTCAATCGCATCTGCTTTGGCAATGTCTGCAATAAATTTTGCTAACCAGCGTGTAGTCGATATCCCAATTTTACATTTAAGCCATTCCCCTACTTCTACCTTGATGCGTTGTTGGATTTCTTTTGCGACACAAACAGCATTTGAGATTTTTTTTGTGTATCCCGTCAAATCTAAAAAAGCCTCGTCAATACTGTAAGGCTCTACTCTATCAGTATAATCTGCTAGAATAGAAAAAATTTTAGTTGTTACGGTTCTATATTTAGCTGGTTCGTTTTCTATTAATATTATTTCTGGACAAATTTTTTTAGCGTCTTTAACACGAAACGCAGTTTTAATACCTAATTTTTTTGCTTCCATAGAACTGGCGATAATGCAGCCATTTGGCGAAAGATAAGCGCAAACACCCACGGGTTTACCTCGTAGGTGTGGGTTTGCTTGTTGTTCAACAGAAGCAAAATAGGAGTTCATGTCTATGTGGAGGATGATGTTTTGCATAGTGTTGGCTAGCGATTGTAGAGATTGGAGTTATTAGAGTGATTAGAAAATGCTAACTACAATAACTATAATCTCTACAATTAACTATAATTACTGTTGAATTTTGTATAATTTCATCCATCAAAATATAACTCCTCTATTCTCCAAACTAAGTTATTAGTTGAAAAAGAAAGTTTAAAGTAATTAGCTTTGTCTGTTACGTTAAAATAATAAATTTTTCCTTCGCCGTCGCGTTTGTGGTGAAGTAGATTTAATTTATCGATTTTATACCTTTTGTTCCGCCATTTGAAATACAAAGGCACAATTTTTGTGTCGCAGAACGAAACAAGCACTTCGATTGGTTCTTCGATGACTTCATACATATTGACTTTGTATAGTCAGTTTGTTAATATTTGATTACGTGAAATTTTGTCAAGAGAATATAGCGAGGAGGGTTAAGTAATGGATATTCAATCGGCAGAATTTGCCAGGAGATTTCCTAAAACTCATAAGGTTGTACAGGCGTTAGGTGATACCGGAATAGGATGGGAAGTACTTTCCAGAGAACAAAAGCCAGATGAGACTGACGATCAATACGATGAGAGTATGAGCAAAGTTTTAACGGTCGTTCTGGATAACGTACAATTCATAAAGGAGCAAGGTGGAAATCAATCGGGCCCTCCAACGTCGTAAGAGGGCCTTTTGTTATATTAAAGCATTCTTTTGGGTCATGACCATTTTATTTTTGTAAAGCCGATTGGTCTTAAGAAGTTTTTTGTAGCTTCTCTGAAACATCTGGTTGAAATAATGTTTCCACAAAAATTTTTTAACACTTTTGGGCATATTTTTCTCCCTGCCAATAGTCTACAACTCAGGAACCAAGAGTTATAGACTATTGGCATTAGTTATTATATAATTATTGTAAGCGTAAACTAAGAATGTCATTCTGAGTGAAGATGAGGAGTTTACTTACTGGTTTGATAAGAATTCCTTCACTGGCGTTCAGGATGAAATTGTTGGTTTCCAACAATTTCAAAAGTCCATTCCTTGGACAGCAAAACGTCGTCTTGTATGGAGGTATGAGCGGCGTTTTTGCTTTTTGTCGCGACCCATGAAGGGTCGCTTACGCGCATGGTGATATATCAGCGCGTATCAGAACCTTTATGGTTCTGATCGTTTTACACTGTTTTATATCGTCTGATAACTGCTTTTACTATCCCTTGAATCAATGGATCTTTAACATAGATTGGTTTCATTGTAGAATTGGCTGGTTGCAGTCGGATTTTATTTTTTTCACGATAAAACTTTTTTAGTGTTGCATATGCGTTATCAAGCAGTGCTACTACTACGTCACCGTTTTTTGGGCTTGGGTTTCGTTCTATCACTACATAATCACCATCCAAAATTCCTTCTTCTATCATAGATCTGCCTTTAACTTGTAGAACATAAGAATTAGCAATATCAGTAACTAGATTAGCAGGTACTCCTATTGTTTCGTTATCTTGAACAGCCTCGATTGGTTCTCCCGCAGCAATTAAACCCGCTAGAGGTAAAGATATCGCGTTTTCCATTTTCATTACTTTTTTAGTAAGTTCGATAGATCTTTTTTCGTTAAAGTTAGTTTTGATGTATCCTTTTTCTTTTAGAGCTTGAATATGTTGATGTATTGTTGCAGGTGAAGACAAACCAAAATTTTCACCAATTTCTAAGTACGAAGGTGAAACCCCCTGCTCTGCTATATACTGAGAAATATAATCTAAAATATTCTTTTGTTTTTTGCTTAGTTTAGCCATATATATAAGTATAACCGAAAGAAAACCGAAAGTCAAGTCTTTTGGTGTGGATAAGTTAATCTAACCTTCTTTTTATGATATAATAAGAATATATGGTTATGAAAAATATTTATGGTTATGAGTCAAGAAAATCCGTGCGCAATTTTTTTAGTAAGATTAGTAAAGCGGACGTATCGTCTGAACGTGGTTTTACTAAAGATGCAAGAAGGGCGCTCAAAGCTGAAGGTGTAAACCCTGATAAAAGAAAATGGAATCAAAAAGACGTTAGACAAGCAGAAAAAATTTTAAAGAAAACCGGACATCTTAAGCGTGGTTTAGGAGAAAGAAGTTTAAGAACAAAGGAAAGGACTTTTTTTCGGAGGTCAGGCTCTACTACTCAAGCTCAGTCTCAAGGTCAGGCTGTCAAACAGACTGGTGGAAAAATAGTTAGTATCGATAATTTACGCAAGATGAATGTTAAAGAATTAGAAGAATTAAAAAAATCTGAAAAAAGTTTAGATCAAAAACGAGATATAGAAAAAATAATAAGTGCAAAGCAACCGTCACAAGTAGCAAAAAATGAGGTTGATTCTTTAACATCTTATGAAATTTCAAAAATTCATAACGTTAAAGAATTAGAAGGTATGTTAAAAACAACGAATAGTCTAGATACAGCAAGAGACGTCAAGAACCGAATTAATGAGTTAGAGGGCGGTGACGACCCAACAAGGTCTCAAATATCTAATATGAACATGAAGGAGTTGAAATCGTTAAAAACATCATTAGAAAAAAAAGTACAGGCCAATAAAGGTGGAGTAGATGCATTGGGGCTTGTTGATAAGCGAATCGAATTTTTGGTAACTGCAAGAAATATTGATGGTAATAGAGATTTAAATGATACGAAAACAGACAGACAAATTATTGACGATATTTTACATGATGGATCTGGATCTCAACCCAACACAAAAGAAAGCGATATGATTGATATTAAAACAGGTAAAAAAATGCGAAAACCAGTTAATGATACTCCTGGCTTATCGTTAGAACAGATTAATATTATACGGGGCAAAGAAGATATGCCAGATATACCAGATCTCGAAATTTGATTGTGGCACGCCGTGAAATTATAAGATTTTTAATATCAAAAAACAAAAAAGAGGTTTTTTAGACCTCGTTTTTTTTATGCACAATTAATTTTAATCTTTAAAATAAAACATCCTTAGCCACCAAATAGCCAAGAAGGAAAAACAAGCTGCTAATACGTAAGCCCAAGAATATTCGGTGTCAAAAAAATATGGGATGACTAAAATAACTAAAGCGGTAACATATGCAGTTAAGTCATGACGCCATTTATCTATATAAGTTAGGGTGACTGAAAATTCTCCCTTGCCTTCACCTTTTTCACGTAGTCTTCTAGTGGTTCGCATTCCTCTACTTGTTGCCTTTGCAGCTCCGAAAATAAAAATTGCTAGCGGGGCGATAAATTTTATAATCAAAGTAGCAAGATCATCAATATTTTTATAATACTTTATATAGATTGCTAAAAAAACAAAAAAAACAATCCATAAGGCTAAAATAATAAATTCTTTAATACTGCTTAAAATGTAATCTTTTGTGTTGTCCATGGATTTTCATTTAATGAAGTGGTATGTGATGGAAGTGATAAAAGCTGTCTTGACTATCGCTTTATAACTCTATTGCTATATCGCTTAGTTTATGGTAAATACTCTAGTGGATTAACGGGTATACCATTTAGTCTTACTTCAAAATGTAAGTGGGGTCCCGACGTTAGATTACCAGCGCCAGGTGTACCAGGTGCACCACCCGAAAGTCCAATAATTTCTCCTTGGTTAACATAGACATCTTCTGAAACATAAATTTTTGAAACATGACCGTAGACTGTAGAAAAGCCATCGTTATGTACAATCATAATATAGCTATAACCCATTCCAGCGTCTTTGGCACGCGCAACATATCCAGACTCAGCTGCGCGGATAGATGTCCCCTGCCCTGCTCTGATATCAATGGCAGGGTGTTCAAAAATATATCGGTAAGGATAATCTGGATCGTGAAAATATGCAGTTATGTATTGACCAGGAGTTGGCCAGATAAATTTTGCTGGGCCAAAACTTTTAAAACGTTCAAAGGCTTCTCGTTTGGCTAGTTCTTCTCTAATTTGGCGTTCTAAGGTGCTAATTTCTGCATTAATTTGGTTTTGTTCTGCTTGTAATTTTCGTACTAAATTTTTAAATTCTGCTTCTGATGATTTTGTTTTAATTAGAATGCTTTCTTTGGCTCCAGCCCGCTCATCTAAATCATTTTGTTGGTTTGTTAGTTCCTCAAATAAACTTTCGTTTTCTAGTTTTTTGCCTTCCATTTCAGTTTTACTTCCTTCTAATAATGATTGTAGCTCTTGAACATTGTTTAAAGTATTTTGAAGATCATTTTGAATTTGAAATAAATATTCGATTTGATCAAAAAATTCACTAAAGTCATTGTTCATTAATAAAACTTCTAGATAGCTTCTTTGGTCGTTTTGATAGGTTATCCGTATGTATTCCGCTAAATAGTCTTTTTGCTCATCAATTTGATTTTGGGCTTGCTCGATTTGTCTTTCTACGCGTTTTATTTCTAAGCTAAGTTTTTCTATTTCAATTTGAGTTTTTTTGATATCAAGTTTAATTTTTGTAATTTCGTTATCTAAAATTGCGAGTTGGTTTTTTAGTGTAACTCCTTCTGATTGTTTTTGAGCGATTTGTTGATTGTATTGTTCAATTTCTTCTTTGATTTGGTCAATTTTTTCTTTGCGGGCGTCAATTTCTGTATCGTATTCTTCGAATATTTCTTCATCAAAATTGTATTCTGGCTCTGCGCTAAGTGCATAGAAGTTTTGTCCAACAAAAAAAATAGTAGTAAGAATCACTACTATTCCAAAAAGAAAAATGCTTTTTTTATTTTTGTTTATTTTTTCCATTATTAACATTATAGCATAAAATAATGGGTTTTTCTAGGGACTTTATCTACAATTCATGAATTTTTAAAATTCAAGCTGATAGTCTGGAATTCCCAAAGAAATGCCGTACTTTATAACTTTAACGTATTGCTTTTTATTTAGTATATCAACTTTAAATACCTTTTTATAAAAAATAATATAGTGAAATTTATTGTTTTCGAAATCAGCGTACCAGTCATGTTCAGAATCTAATGACTCGCTAACTTCTCTTGCTATTTTTTCTGCATCATTATTTAATATTTCTACAGTATGCATAGTCCATTGTTTTATCCACGGAGTTTGATGTTTTTTTGTCACCTTTACTATCTTGGTCTTTATGATTTTAAGCTTTTGAAGAATTAATTTTTTCTTAAGGCTTTGTTCAATTATTACACCTGTATAATTTTTTGACATATTGTATTATTTTTTTATCTACAATCAAATGGACAGTTGCATTTTGTTTCCATACCTGTGCAGTTTCCGTCACCGCAATTTGTACAAGTTCCTGCTGGTGCACCAGCTAATTGTCGCAGGTTACAATCAGTATCATAGTTAGATGGCCAGTCAATTTGTATTAAACCTGGACAACATTGGACTGACATGTGCTCTCTATATTGAGGAGAAATAGCACCCGGAATTGTTCCGCCTATTCCAATACAGCCAACACTTATACATTTATTTGCCTGGCATTTTTCGCTTGTTGGACAGTCAGTATCAAGTTGGCAGGAAAAATAAGGAATTGTTGTCGGCATTACACTTTTAATCAATACCCAACTAGATGATGCTACAATAATTATGACAAGTACGAAACCGATTATGATAAGTTTTGGTTCCATATTATATTTCGTTTTTAATACTATTAAAAAAATCTTTGTCTCCTTGATGTGAAAGCGTTTCAATCACCTTATCTTTCTCTACCCAAATAGCTTGTACAATATCAGACTCTTGTGGTTTTAGTTCCGTTTCTTTTGTGCTAAATAAAAACAAGTTGATTGTTTTCAGCTCTTTAGGATTTGATCCGTCAGGCCTCTGGTATGTTGGATATTCTTTAATCAGTTTTAAATATTTAATACCAGTTTCTTCATATATCTCTCTTTTAGCTGCTTGTATTGTTGTTTCTCCTTTGTCAACATGACCTTTTGGAAAACTCCAATCACGGGAATCCATTTGAACAACAGCGATTTGTCCATTAGGATTGATTACTACTCCACCAGCGCTATTGTGAAAGGTGGTAAATTTTGATATATCAATTTTATTCATCAAGTGTGTATGTAATAAAGTAGTGTTTACCACGGGTTTTTGTTTCTCCCGATATTTTTTGGTTATTTTGTAATTTAGTATCATCAGATACTAATACTTGTGCAATGGAAATATTTTGTGTTGAGTTTTGTGGTAATAAATCATTACATTGGGAAGCTGAAATATCTACAGTCAAAATATATTGGGCTTCATCTCCGAGCAAAACATCAGTTGGACAGGCAAAAGGGTTCCCTGTCTCAGGGTCTAGACAGGGGTGTTTCCAGGCTTCTTTGAACTCAATGTTCTTGATCGTCCCTTCCACCTTACAGTTAGGAGAAGGAATTTTAGATGTTTCGTCAGAAATTGCCTGGTTGCTGTTTATGTTTTGATTAGTTGTTGGTTGTTTGTCTTGTGTTATATACCAACCAAATGCGAGAATAGCTAAAATAAATATAGCTATAATTGGGTAGATTACTTTTTTCATAAAATTATTTTTTAAGTTTAAACAAATACTTTTAGGAAGCGGGGAAAACTTTTCGTTTTCCCCTTTCCCCTCCTCTTTGGAAGCTTTTTCGTCAGATAGTCCTCCAGTGCGCGATATCTCTGCGCCAGGATAAGTCATGTTCGAAGCAACGGAGTTGATGTCTGTTCATGCGGTAACATGCCATGGGGTTTATCCCCAGCGATTTGTGAAACTCGTCCCGCCTTATCCAGAGGCGATGCCAGGACAGCACAAAGCTGTCGAGGTATTTAAGCAAGGTTAGGGTGAAGCTTTCTCCTCTTTTGTGGGTATGTAAAAGGCGCATAAACCCTCTTTTTGCTTCGTCAGCTCTCATTTGTTCCAAGCATCGATCGATTGTAGCGAATCTATCTAGATTACTCATGCTTCACCTCCTCGGTTTTTAGTTTTTGTGTACCTCCTAAAAGTATTTGTTGTAAAGAGCATTTTTAGACAATATTAAACTGTACCCGCTAAAGTCTTGACTTTGTATTGTAGCGTATCAGCTAATTTATCTGCTTGTTTTTCCAGTTCATAGCGAGACTGCAAGTTTAACCAAAACTGCGGTGAAGTGCCAAAAAATTTACCCAGTCTAAGAGCTGTATCTGCTGTAATTGCTCTTGTACCATGTGTAATTTCGTTTACTCTTATAGGAGCCACGGAAATATCTTTGGCTAAGCGATACTCAGTGATTTCAAGCGGTTCTAAAAATTCTTCTCTTAGAATCTCCCCAGGGTGTATTGGATTTATTTTTTTAGTCATAGTTTTATAGTTGAATTATTAATGATAGTCAATTATCTTTACATCATAAGCATCGTTTTTATGCCATTTAAAGCAAATTCGCCACTTTTCATTAATACGTATGCTATACTGCCCTTTTCTTTTTCCAGATAGCTTTTCTAGATGATTAGATGGCGGTATTCTAAGATCACCCAGTGATATAGAGGCATCAATCATCCACAATTTTCTCATCGCTATTTTTTGGATTAGTTGAGGTAATTTACGAGAATATTGTCTTTCATGCAGTTTTTGTGTTTCTTTGCTGGCGAAGCTTTTAATCATATAGTGTTATAATAACGCGTTACGTTAATATTGTCAAGTGTTAATAATTATATTTACTATTTTGAACCATCACTTCCCAGAATTTTTTGTTTGGTTTTGTGTAGGAGGTTTTCATAAATAATTTAACATAAACTGTGGATAATCCTTGTTAATTGAGTATTATGTAGATCTGTATGAAAGCTAATTTCAGCTAAGTTTACCGAAAAACACTTGACAGCATTTTTTTAATATGCTAAGATATTAATGAAAAAGGCTCTCGGCCGTGGTTTATATACCACACTTAGCGGATGGTCTTTTTCTATTTAGGGCGTTATTTATCATCGGCAGGAAATACTGACATCAGCCATTTTTGTCCATTTTTCTTTTTTTCTCTTATTTGAACAAAAAATAAATCATTGGCTTTAGTTGCTCCAGCAAAACGGTGTAATATCTCCGCTTGTTTATTTGGATTTTCTTTAGATATAGGTTCAAATTTTGTATTTTTTATAAGTTCTATGGCGCACGGGAAATATTTCAATCGCCTGACTCTATCTCGCCAATTTGGTTTATCAAATAAGTGTTGCCAAAATAGTCCAAGGAATACTTTGTCTTTATTAAAGTAGGTCGACCGTACATAAGGTCGTCTTTTTGATTTTCTTTTAATTTTTTGATATAGAACGGAAGCTTTTTGGTTGACTTCATGAAAGTCCGTGCCAGTTAGTTTGTCTGTCTTTGTTTTATAGATTTTCATAATTAATTATTCAATAACCATCTTTTTCCAGAATTTTTTGTTAGGTTTTGTGTAGGAATTTTTCAAACTTTTTTTAAGGATTGTTATGATTGCATCAATTTAATCATTTCATTGTTATGTTTTCCGCAAGCAACAGCATATTGTAAATATTTAATTGAATTATTATGTTGTTCGACATCATATGAATCCACGCAGTCCAGTGCGAGTATAACTTCATAATCATGTTGATAGGCGTCTATGGCAGTTGTACGGACGCAGGTCATTGTGTTTACTCCCGCTATAATAATAGTGTTGATATGAAGTTGTTTGAGGAGTTTATTTAAATCGGTTTTGAAAAAAGCACTATACCTTTTTTTGATAATTTCATAATCATTACCTTTTATGTAATGTAACTCAGGCAAAAGTTGGCAACCATCAGTACCTTTAATGGTTATAGGTTTATTATGTTTTTTATTGTACAACGGCGCATCGGAAAGATCGGCTTTATATTCTTGTCGTACCCAGATTACAGGTATGTTTTGTTGGTGCGCAGTATCCACAAGTTCATTCACAGATATGGTTAGCTTTTGTTTGTGATCTGCTAACAATCCTTTATTAAAATATTCTTGGAGCAGATCAATTATTAATAATGCTTTTTTCATATTTTTTGGTTAGGTTTTGTGTAGGAATTTTTCATAATCTATTTGTCATCTCGACCGACTGTAAGGAGTGGAGAGATCTCATACTGTGACAATTGTATGGTGTGGGATCCCTCGGCAAGCTCGGGATGACAAGATTAGAAGAGTTTAATCGCATTTTTAATCCTCTCCAAAACTTTCTCTTTCCCCAAAACTCCAGCAACCTCAAAGGGTCCTGGTGATTTTTCTTTGCCTGTTAAGGCTACACGCATTGGCCAGAGGACGTCACCTGTCCCAAGATCATTCTTTTTGATAAAGTCAATTATTTCCTTTTCTAAAGTATCTGCAGTGAATTTGTTTTCTGGTAATTTATCTAAAAAGTCATGGAGTGATCGCAAGTTCTTTTTTGTTTGGTCAGCAGTTGACTTTTTCCAGACTAGCATTTTTTTGTCGTATTTGATATCTTCAAAAAAGAATCTAGTCAACTCGGGCAGTTCTTCTAATCTTTTTACCCTTTCTTGTTCTGTGGCGATTACTTTTTCTAAGAATTTATCATCTGCTTTTATGTTGGCTTTTTCGTAGTATGGTTTTGCAAGTTTTGTCAAATCTCCAAGTTTAGTATTTCTAATGTAATGTCCATTAATCCAATCTAGTTTTTCAACATTAAAAACAGCACCAGCTTTATGGATTTTTTTGACATCAAATTCCTTAATCATTTCGTCAAGAGAAAAAATTTCTTTTTCATCACCTGGGTTCCAACCTAAAAGTAAAATAAAATTAAGTAAAGCTTCTGGAAGATATCCTTTTTCTAGGTAGTCTTTTACAGAAACATCCCCTACTCGTTTTGAGAGTTTTGATCTGTCTGGGTTTAAAAGTAATGGTAAATGAGCGAATTCAGGTTGTTTATAGCCTAAAAACTTGTATAAAATGATGTGTTTAGGAGTAGAAGAAAGCCATTCTTCACCGCGCATTACGTGTGTAATACCCATTTCGTTATCATCAACCACAGAAGCTAAGTGATAAGTTGGAAATCCGTCTGATTTTAGTATGATTTGATCATCAATTAGATTGGTTTCAAACTTTACTTTTCCGCGGATTAGATCATTAAATTCTATTGTTTCGTTTTTTGGTATCCTTAATCTGACGACATGAGCTCTCCCAACATCTATTTTTTCTTTTATTTGTTGATTATTAAGTTTTGAGCATAAGGCGTCGTACATTGTAGGCTTTTTCATATTTTTTTGTTGCTGGTGTAGATTCTCAAGTCGTTCTGGTTTACAAAAACAATAGTATGCTTTCCCCTCTTCTACTAGCTTATGTGCTATTTTTTGATAAATATCCAACCTCTTTGATTGATAGAACGGTTTATTATCATAATATAAACCAAATAATTTTAATCTATCCATAATATCTTTATCTGAACCCTTAACCAATCTCTTTTGATCTGTATCTTCTATCCTCAATAAAAACTTACCATTGTTTGCTTTAGCAAAAAGGAAGTTATATAAAGCTGTTCTAAGGCTTCCAACATGCAAAAAACCTGTTGGGCTTGGTGGAAAGCGAGTTATTACTTTTGACATAAAATATTATTTAGTAAACTTTATGGTTGATATCATTTTTTCAAATATGATATCTAATTCTTTTTGGTCAACTGGTTTACCCCCTTGATAAACTGGCTTATAATAATAAACACTAAACTTATCGCTTTCTCTATCACAAAGGATATAAGTAATTCTTTCAAAAACAGCAGTTTTATCGGTAAAGTCTTCAGTGTGTTTTGTACATTCTATATTAGAAATTTTGAACTTTTGAATATCACTACTTGTTTTTGGAATTGTATTATTATTACCGCTACTTAAAATCGCAATACGAAAAAGTGGGATACCTGCATCGTTTTCGTGTGAAAAAATTATTTTATTCTCTCTTTTTATGTACGAAATTGAAACTTCATTAGGATACTTCATCTCGAACCCATATTCTACATTTTGATATACATTCCATACCTTAGTCCTATCATCTGATTGATACATCCAATAGATAATGCCAGCTACGACTAATGATAGTGCGAATATTAGAATAATTATTCTTTTCATAATTATGTTGTTATTGTTTAATCTTATCAATAATTACTAAAATTGGAAATTTAATTACTGCGTCATATATCCTTTTAGCTCTTTTGGGTTGCTTAGCTAATCTATACATCCACTCCAACCCCAATCCTCTCATTATAACCGGGGCTCTATTAACACGACCAGAAATATAATCAAATGCACCGCCTATACCAATTGCTATTTTTACAGATGGAAGGGAATGTAAATTTTCTTTAATCCATTTTTCCTGTTTAATGTGTCCAAACGCTACAAACAATATATCTGGTTGTGCAACATTGATATGATCAAGATTAGTGCTTTCAGATGTCATGCCGTCTTGATACCCAGCTATCTTCAATCTCTTGCATTTTTTTTGTAGTTTACAGGAAGATAAATGTGCTATATCTTTTTCTCCGCCTAATAGATAAATCGTATAACAATGTTTTTCAGCATGCTTACAAATATCCTCTATGAGATCTGTACCTGTAATACGTTCTTTAATTTTGAATAATGATGCGAATACAAGCCCAACACCATCTGGCAAAGAAAGATCCGCCTTGTTCAAAACTTTTTTAAATTCTTTATCCTTATTCGCAGCTACTAAAAATTCCGGATTTGGAGTTACAATGTAATGTTGTTTTTCTGATTTTAAAAAAGATGCAATTTTTTGCATTGCTTGATATTTTGTTGTGTTATCAATTTTTACTCCAAGGATTTTTATCATATTTTATAACTTTCTAATACTGTATACTCTGCTCCGCTGAGGGTGAGTTTGCTTTTCATAAGATCAATTGAATCTACTGTAAAGTCAATCTTGGGTGCCGCGAAGTCTGGTACTTGAAACTGATCATCATTTTTTATTCTGCATAATGTCAGATGGGCGTTCCATTTACGTTTATCAATTTCGAAATTTGCTTTTTCTAATTTTTGGCCTAGATCACCTTGTATATCAAGTGCTTTTTTTATATCACCAATAAAATCTATAAAAACCACGTGGCTTTTTTCTAAGTTTGGAAATCCCCCTAGCTCATTAGTAGTTAATGAAAATTTTGTTTTGTGTCACTTTTGATAAAATCAATTTGACCTTTTCGATTTGATCATTAGTCAGATATCCTAGAAAGTGCAACGTGAGATGCTGACCTTCTGGTTTTACATATTTGAAGTTGTGTGATGAATTTATTTTTTTTATTTTTGATATGTATTGAATTAATTCTTGTTTTGTATGATGTGGTAGATTTATCGCAATAAAAATACGTTTTTTTTCCTCATGCATATACTTGATTTTATCAATTTTTTGTTATAAAATCAATAGTGAAAGGAGGGGTAGCATATGAGCATGATAGAAAGAAACGGTCACACGGGTGATAGCGGATTCAGTTTTTTTGATATGTCAGAAGAAGATCGAACCAATTTTTCAGCTTTTTTAGATGGAATGCAGGAATATTGTAACTGGCGTGACCTGAGCAGATTACACAAAATGTTAAGTGTTTGAGCGAACCATTGAGCCTACCTTGGTGGGCTCTTCTTTTTTTGCTAAAATTAAGTTATATGAAAAAAGCAGATTTTTTTCAAAAAATTAATGATAACAAAGTCAAATGCACTTTGTGCAACCAAGGATGCGTGATAGCAGATAATCATCGTGGACTTTGCGGTGTACGAGAAAACAGAAAAGGTATACTATACTCCTTGGTTTATGGAAAGGTTATTGCTCAACACGTTGATCCTATCGAAAAAAAACCATTTTATCACTTCTTGTCAGGAAGCCAATCATACTCAATTGCCACAGTTGGTTGTAATTTAAAGTGCATGCATTGCCAGAATGCAGATATATCTCAGAGTTCAAAAGAAGGTTTTTTTTACGATAAATATGAGTTACCCGGAGAAAATGTTACCCCACAACAGATTGTTGAGGAAGCTAAAAATTCAAACTGCCAATCAATTTCATATACCTATACTGAACCAACGGTATTTTATGAGTTTGCTTTAGATTGCATGAAGTTAGCAAAAAAAGAAGGTTTAAAAAATACTTGGGTTACCAATGGTTATACTTCTACAGATGCGCTGACAAAAGTAGCTGAGTTTTTGGATGCTGTGAATGTAGATTTAAAATTTTTTAAAGAAACTACCTATCAGCAAATTTGTGGTGCAAAACTACTACCTGTTCTTAATAATTTAAGACTGCTAAAAAAACTAGGTGTGTGGGTTGAGGTTACTACATTGATTATACCAAAGCAGAATGATTCAATTGAAGAACTAACTAATATTGCCAACTTTATTAACAACGATTTGGGTTCTGAAACTCCATGGCATGTTACTGCTTTTTCTTCTGCTTATAAAATGATCAATACACCACAAACATCTCAAAGAGCTATCTTGAAAGCAGTAGAGATCGGTAAAACTGCTGGCCTAAAATATGTGTATAGTGGTAATATTATGGATAATGAAACAAGTATCACTTATTGTCCAAAATGTAACGAGAAAATTATTGAACGACTTGCTTATCAAACTAATAGATTAGATGATAATGGGAAGTGCTCAAAGTGCAAAACAATAATCGACGGGGTATTAATATAATGTCATTGCGAGGATCGAAGAGACGAAGCAATCCCCTAGGAGATTGTCCGCCAGGGGCGGATCTGCCTCTGGCATGACTTCACTTCGTTCGCAATGACGAGTAAGACAACCATGAAAAAAATTATCTCAACAACTATTATCATCTCTATACTAGGAATCAGCCTTCCTAGTTTCATTAATGCTTCGAGTATATTTGATCAAAACTACATAATTTCCGACCAAGAACTCACTGATTATGAATCACTATCTTTAGTAGACATTCAAAATTTTTTGGAAGCAAAACAAAGTACTTTAGCTAACATGTCTTTTCCAAACTTTTTAGGACATACAAAGTCAGTAGCTCAAATTATTTATGATGCATCGCGTGAAAATCAAATTAGTCCAAAATTCATAATTACCATGCTGCAGAAAGAACAAAGTTTAATAGAAGGAAAAAATCCAACACAACGTAATTATGATTGGGCAACTGGCTACGCTTTGTGTGATAGTTGTAATTCTTCTGATCCTGACCTTGCTTTCTTTAAGGGTTTTGGTACTCAGGTTCATTTTTTAGCTACCATAATGCGTAAATATATCAGAAAATCATCAGAATATAATTATCAAGTAGGCAAAACTTCAGAAGTTGATTTTTATATCGTTACTCCAATTAACCAAGCAACTGCTAATTTGTACAATTACACACCTCACATTTCTGGCAATAAAAACTTTTGGCGTATTTGGCAAGATTACTGGGATTATACTTATCCTGACGGATCTTTGCTCCAAGTGGTTGGTGATTCTGATGTCTGGTATATTCACCATGGTATAAGAAAACGAATAGACTCTTACTCAGTTTTGCTTTCAAGATTTGATGTAAATAAGATTATTACAGTTGCTAGTTCTGACATAGAAATATATCCAAAAGGTCCTGATATTGAATTTGCTAACTATTCCCTACTCCGCATTCCAACAGGAACAGTCTATTTATTAGTTGATGATACTCTACGCCACATCTCTTCTATGGAAGTATTTAGAACAATCGGCTATAACTGGGACGAAGTAGAAAATGTTTTAGAATCTGATCTAAAAAGTTTAGAAAAAGGAGATCCTATTACAATGTCTAGTGTTTATCCAACAGGAGCATTACTGCAAGACAACAAAACTGGCGGAATATTTTATGTTGCAGACGGCTTAAAACATCCAATTTATTCAAAAGAAATTTGGTTAGCAAAATATCGCAACAAAGAATTAACATCTGTAAGCCCGGATGAATTAGAAAATTACTTAACCAGCAGCCCTGTTAAATTTACTGATGGTGAGTTAATTAAATCAATGAATGAACCAGCAGTATATGTAATCTCTGAGGGCAAGCGCCGACCAATTATTTCTGGTGATGTTTTTGAAAGCTTAGGATACAGTTGGCGAAATATTATTATTACATCTCCTAATGCAGTAGGTATTCATCCTTTAGGCGAAGTGATCGAGTAAAAAGAAAATGCAGGCTCCATATTTAGCAGGAGCCTGCTTTTGATGTTCTGGTGCGTTCATGGAATCGCTAAACGCTGGCCATGATTAATCTATGAGTGATTTTTAGCCTGGCGCATAGAACAGAGTATCTTTCGGAATCGTTTTCGGAATCGAGTGATTCAGCGAGAATTTCGAGATACTCAACATCCTCGGTTGTGTTTTTTCTAGTCGCCATGTCGTCGCAAATTTTTTCCATGATTTCAATGGTTTCTTTGGGGTTCTCGTCGAAGAGATCTGCCAAAGTCATATGGATCCCCGGAAGGTTGTTTTTTAGGAACATGATGGGTAAAGGGTAGTCGTGATGAAGAAAGTAGTCATAGAGCGCCTTGATCAGTGAAGTCTGATAATGGCTTCTTCTCTCTACGCGTATCCACCCTGCGTTTGTTTCCACGAATGCCGCAAATGGTTCATCTTTTGTGAATGGAGCGTCTTCGATATGAAGAATCTTGCACATTTTTGCTACCCTCCCTATTGTAGTTTCTTCTCATCAAGATTATTTGGACAAGTGCTTGGAATTGTTGTAGCTGTGTGGCTAGAAACCATTTCGGCTTGCGGCGGGTTACATTTTCCACCATTACTGAGCACAACTAGTGCCGGACACATTTGTGGAGTACCATGACCACAATCCAATATTGTTTCTGACGTCATGAGCTCTAGGCGTTGTCCCATCTTAATCCCTCCTTAATTGCTCAATAATCCGAATAGTTTATCATAATTTATCAAATTTTTTCATTTTTGTCAATATTAACAAGATCAGTATTATAATATATAATTAATTACAAATTACTAATCTATACAAATATACGAATAAAAAATTATTAGTAATATGTATATTCGCATAAATACGTAATTAGTTAACTATGTCACTTGAATTCGCGTGTATAACCCCTCATCCTCCAATACTAATTCCTACCATTGGTAAGAAGCATCTTGATCTTGTCCAAAAAACAAAAATTGCAATGGAGGAATTAGAAAAAGAACTTTATGTTAGAAGGCCAGATTCTATTGTAGTTATTTCTCCGCACGGTAATATTTTAGAAGATGCGTTTTCAATAAATATCGCACCAAAATTTGTGTGTGACTTTGAGCAATTTGGTGATTTTTCTACTAGTTTAAAATTTGATTCTGACTTTTCTTTAATACAGAGCATACGAGCACACGACGAAAATCACAAATCTGTTCCTTTGGCTTTAATTACTGATGAAAGAGTTGATCATGGAGTTTCTGTCCCATTATTCTATCTCACACAACATTTAGAGGATGTACCAATAGTTCCAGTAGGATTTTCCATGCTTAGCTTAGAAGATCATTACAAGTTTGGTTTATACCTACATAATCAAATATGTAGGTATGACAAACGTGTAGCAGTTATTGCTTCTGGAGATCTTTCTCATTGCTTGACAAAAGATGCTCCGGGTGGTTACACTAAACAAGGTAAAATATTTGATCGAAAATTAATTGATCTCATTGAAAATAGAGATGTTAAAGGGTTAATTAATTTAGATGAGGGCTTAATCAATCAAGCTGGTGAATGTGGCCTTAGGTCATTTATTATTTTGATGGGCATACTAAAAGATATTGATTATCAAGTAGAAATAATGTCTTACGAGGGACCGTTTGGGGTAGGTTACCTAGTGGCAAATATTAAGTTTTAACTAGGTTAAAATATTGAAGGGAGGGGTCAATGATGAGTGTTGATGAAAATGTAATAAATACAATCATACGTGATAAGTCAGCACAAACTCACGAAGAAATTCGGCGCCATCTTGGTATAGAGAGTATGATGGATAAAATGGCTAAAATTGCTGAAACACTGAGATTTCTTCGTGAAGCTTTCAGCGATGAGAGAAATCTTGAATAAACTACTGAATATTTTGATGATGCAATACGTAATCAATTGGGAATGCGGTAAAAAATTGGGGGGGAATTGACAAATGAACTTAGAATCAGAAAACACAAACGAGGTTGGTCTTCACAATGTTACAGATGAAGAAATTGGTCAGGCGCGTGTGGTGCTCAAAAAGTATGAGGAAAAATTTGGGATACGATCAACTTTAGCACCTGATACGGGAGACGATTAATATGTGTCATTATCCTTATGAACAAACCATTGAAGAATTTCTTTCTGAATTGTCTTGGTGGCAATTTCTCCGTACTATCATTTGTCTTCTACACAGGTACTAGTGTACCAAAAGCAACAAATTTGTTAACCACGAGAAAGGAATTTGAGTGATATGTGTGAAATATGCACAGAAAGTCATGACTATGTTGGTATGCCACCGCATACACATTTCAGCCCAAAAATCATCAAAGCTCTCAGGGAGTCTGCAGATCAGTGGGTCGAACAATGTCGACAAATAGAAAAAGAACACAGGCAAGCAATTAATGAAAATGCGCAAGAAGATCCTGTAATATTCAGAACTGCTTAGTGAGTGTATAGACACTCGATAAATTAAGAAGACCGGAAGCTTTTTATGCACGGTCTTCTTCTCTTTTTGTATAAATGTTAAAATAACTTTGTATGCCAAAATATGTAGAAATAATTCAGTATGTTCGTTTGCCTAAATCTTTGGGTATTTTTGATATAATACAAATGCTATGGATAACATCAAAGACATTTTAAATAAGAAACAAACCATTAAAGCACCAGCTTACCCATGGCAGGATTTAGCTTTAAGGATAATTGACGAGTTAAACATCCCTCCTCAAAAAAGAAATTCAGTCTTTTTGGTTTGCAAAAAAAACTCAAAAAACGAAGTGGAAAAATGGCTCAATGACACCAAGGAACTCTGCAAGACCGGCGAATGCTGGAAATATTTTTTTAAACTTGTAAATAACAAAGAAACCGTCAATTGAGGATTTCTTGAGCAGAATATGTGCCAAGAGTTCGCGGCAGGTATCGTTGGTATGTAGTTATAAAATTATCTAATTCAATATCTCAAAAAGAAAAAGGAAAAATAATGTCGCAAGTTCCTGACGACTGGATCGTTGACATTAATCCTGATTCACTGCTATAATCTATTAATTATGGCAAAGCTATTACCCATCACATATTTTCCCTGCAAAGATCTTCGCAAGAAATCTAAAAAAGTTGTTGATTTTAAATCTAAAGAATTTCAACAGCTGATTTTGGATATGGATAAAACCATGCAAGAAAAGGATGGACTTGGATTGGCAGCACCACAGATTGGAAAAAATATTAATATGGTGGTAATCAATACTTCGGACGGATCAATAGTTTTAATCAACCCAAAGATAATGAGAAAATCATGGAAAAAAGAATCAGCAGAAGAAGGATGCCTTAGTCTGCCAGATATTTATGGAATGGTCAACCGGCATAAAATAATTCGAGTAACCGCATTTGACAAACAAGGCAAAAAAATAAAATTTATTGCAGAAGATTTGTTCGCACGTGTTATCCAACACGAAATTGATCATTTACGAGGAGTATTATTCATTGATAAAGCTAAAGAAATTACCAAAGGAAAAGATAAACTTGAGGAGATGAAAAAAAATGACTACTGCTAAAATAATTATATATTTTGGTACATCCGAAATGTCAGCATTAATTTTAGAAAAACTATTAAGTCATTTTAAGATTAAAGCAGTAGTCACTCAACCAGACCGGCCGTCAGGCAGAAAACAAGAATTGACTGAAACACCAGTTAAAGTTATTGCAAAAAAGCATAATCTAAAAATTCTTCAACCACAAAAAGTAAGTGAGGCTGATTTTTTAGATCAACTAAATAATATAAATGCTGATTTAGGAATTTTGGCAGCTTACGCAGAACTTATTCCAAATAACATTATTGATATGCTTCCACTAGGAATTTTGAATGTACACCCGTCACTTTTACCAAAATATCGTGGTGCTTCTCCCATTCAACATGCAATACTTAATGGTGATAAAATTACAGGTGTAACAATTATCAGACTTGTCCAAAAACTGGACGCAGGACCTATTGTAGCACAAAAAGAATATTTAATATCAAATGAAGATACTAACATAACTTTGCATGATAAATTAGCAGAAGTTGGAGCAGAAATATTAATCGAAATATTACCTCATTACATTGATGGCACTGCTCAAATCATAGAACAAGATGAATCGAAAATGACCATGACAAAGGAGCTTGGACGCGATGCTGGCAAGATTGATTGGAGCAAAAAAGCTGTTGAGATAGAACGTCAATTTAGAGCCTTTCAATCTTGGCCTGGTATATTTACTCATTATGACAAAAAACGTCTTAAAATCATTGATTTGAGCGTTTTTGAGGGTGAAATAGGGGCAAAATTAAAGAATGGAGAGGTATTTTTAGGACAAAATAACGAAGTTTTGATAAAATGCAAAGAGCATGCAATTCACATAAAATCCCTTCAAATGGAAGGGAAAAAAGTAATGTCAGCTAATGATTTTGTAAATGGCTATTCAGATTTCGTGGGTTCACAACTTGGATAAAGGAGGCGATTTAAATGATTGGTCTAGGTGCGATTTTCTTTTGGGCATTAGGACACTTACTGTTGTTTGCAGCTAAAAATTATTGTGAGAAAAATTCAGTTTTTCTTTGGAGGAAAACTCACATGTATGATCCCGAGACGTGCGCTTGTTTCTATTGCGGTCAAATTATGTAATATTGAATACATGCTGTAACTCCTAGTTTTGACCCGGTGACATTATTATGTCGTCGGGTCGCTTTTCTTTTTGGAACAGCGCTGTCAGCAGCAACACATAACCTATTCCGAGTGGATGGTTAAGGTATGGGGTAAATACGTTGGCAATGACTAAAGATGTTAATCCAAGCAAAAGTCCAAGTATTAATGTCTTATGTCCAGATGTTTTGTAGAGTTTAAGTCCATAAAGAATAAGTAAACCAATCAAGATTAAGTAAATCAGCAGTCCAATCAGACCAATTTCTAGCCAAGTATCTAAATACCCCCACTCAAAGGCATAAGTGGTATACATGCCGTCAGGATTTTGCGAAACTATGCGCGGATCTGCAGATTTATAAGTAACAGTTTTACCAAAGCCATGTCCCAATAGCGGGGCTTTTTTTATTTCTGCAAAAATTGGCTGTAGTTGATTAATACGTGAGCTACTAGCAGCTTCGGTAGTCACTTCTGTGGATCTAGCCATGAGAAGTTCTATTGATGAGCTTTGTGTTATTAACCAAATAGCTACAGAATCAAAAATACCTAAAATCAATATAAATACTAGTAAGCCAATAATGATATTTCTTTTAAGCTTGAGTTTGAATAAGTAAAATATCAATGCACCAAAAAATGTTACTAAACCTGCTACCCAGAAACTCCTAGACTGACTGATCAATAATGTAGTGCTAACTAGTATTGTAAAAAGTGTCAAAATGAATAATTGATTTGACCATTTGCTTTTTGCAAAAATCTGTTTGTCTTTAATAGAATAAACAAATAACGTTAACAAAACAAAAAAACCAATTAGGACAAAGATATGTGATTGAAAAAATACTCTGAATATATCATCTTGAATATGTGTTATTTCCCCTACTCCAGTGTCGCGTAACCACTTGTAAAATCCATCACCAATTATTACAAAACGATGTGAGAACAAATACAAAACAATAATAGTTTTTAAGCTAACCCAAGTAACAGAAGCTAAAAGAATGGAGGTGACCTTTTTAAGTAAGTCAAGATTGATCGACTGTATAAAAATCAGAAATAAGGCAAAGAAGAACCAAGAGTTGAAGTCGAAGTAAGCGAGGTTGAAATTATTTTTTAGTAATCCATTGATTATTCCATAGGCTATGGAGATAAGCAGTAAGCAGTAAGCAGTAAGCAGTAAGCCATTTTTCTTTATTAGTGATGAATATTTTGATATTAGATTATGTCTGTCTATATATTCTTTATATAACCACACTCCTAATATTGCCAGAAACAAACCCATGCGGATGGAAATTGATGTTTGGCCAAAATTTATAGCAAAAAGATATCCTTTACCTCCGATGAAAAGCTCAGTCAAAATTATCAGTAAACCGTATTGAAGATTCTTTATAGATAAAACTAGGGTGACTAAAACAATAGCTAAAAATATCAAAGCATTAAATAAAGGATTAAAAAATACTAAAAGCGACAATGCTTCTAGTATTACAAACAAGATAAATGTGAATTTAAAAATCTTATTAATTTCCATTTTTCTTCTTAAATAATCCTGCAAAAAAAGCTAAAAACAAACTATCAAAATGTGTAGAAGCAATCATAAACCAAGAAAATTTATTATGATGCTTTTTAAAATAATATCTCATTGATTTGTTAAATATTTTTTGTTTTTCTACTGTTAACTTTTGATTAAAACTTAGCGAACCATGATGTATTATTTTGGCTTTGGGCGTGTAATAAACCTTATATTCATTCTTTATCAAACGTTTACAAAAATCTACTTCCTCAAACCATAAATAAAAAATTTCGTCAAAATCCCCTATTTTATTAATGATGTCACGCTTGGTCAGAATAAAGGCACCCATAATTTGATCAACTTCTGATTCTTTTGAATAGTCAAAGTCCTGAGCGAAATAATTCCTAAATGTTCTCAAGCTTGGTAGCAAATGATGGAGCTTGTATAGTATTAGCATTTGTGACCAAAAAGTTGGAAATCTTCGAACTGATCGCTGGATTGTGCTATCCGTATTAAGAATTTGACAGCCGACAGCGCCAGTGTCTTTGTGTTTTTCAAAAAAATCAATAGAATCTTTAAAAGTGTTTGATAATATTTCAGTGTCTGGGTTTAGAAACAATACGTACTCGCCTTTAGCAATTTTTATTCCTTGATTGTTCGCTTTAGCAAAGCCATTGTTATTTTGGTTTGTTATGAGTTTTACTTTGGGAAACTCTCTCCTTGCCATGTCAGATGTGTTGTCAGTTGATGCATTATCAACAACTATTACTTCAACATCTAAATCACCTTGATTTTTATAAATAGATTCAAGACATTTTTTTAAGTAGTCTTTTACATTCCATGTAACAATTATGATTGAAAGCTTCATATTATAGGTGATGTTTTTGTTTAATAATTTCTACTGCTTTATTATATTCTTTTACGGTTTTTAAAAAGGGTAATTTGTACATGAAAGATGGTAGCCATTTTCCACTGATTTTTCCTGATTTAGTACTAATTTTAAACATAACTTTGTCAAGCCAAATTCCTTCATGACTCTGTTCCAACATTGTTAAAAACAAATCCCAGTCTTGTAGGCGCTTAATATTTTCATCAAATCCTGGAAAGTGATCAAATCGAATTAATGATTGAGTATTGATGTAAGGCATCTTTTTAAGTTTTTCAGCATTAAATGGGTACAATTTGAATTTTTTATAGCCATAGACAAATGAGGTATAACAATATGATTTTTCTGGATGATTTTCTAAGACCTCATTAGTCAATTGTAGAAAGTTTTTATTTAAAGTGACATCGGCGTCGCAAAATAATACATATTTTACATTTTTTATTTCTTTTGCTCCCCTATTTCGTGCGGGATTAGAACCTTTGTTTTCTTGTGATATAACTTTTATCTTTTTTTTATCAACTTGATCTAATTGATCTATATACTTGTTAATTTCATTTAAAGTATTGTCAGTTGATCCATCATTAACTATTACAATTTCAAAATCATTAAAACTTTGCTTAAATATGCTATCTAAGCATTGATAAATTTCTTTCTCGTTATTATATGTTGGTATTATTATACCTATTGTTGACATATTACTTATATTATTATAAAATACTTTTTAATCAGGCAACCGAATGGAGGGAAACATGTATTACTACTACAAAACTTATGGTGTGCCGTTTAATGCAACTGCTCGCATGACAAACGTAGCAATACTAAATCACAACATAACATTGTTCCGATACGATAAAATAACCGGCAAGTGCTTATTAGAAAAAAAGTAGAAATATGCAATATTTTTTGCCTGATTACAGGGTACCTTTCGGGGTACCCTTTCTTTTTATTTTAAATATCTAATTATACTTAAAGCAATCTCCCTCTCTGACCTAATTAATATCTTGTCTTGGCATAAATCAATTGCATCTTTTATACCACCGCTATCTCGTCCAATCACTGGCTTATTAAACATATCTGCTTCTAAATATACTATTCCAAACCCTTCGACATCACCATTATCTAATTGTTTTGATGTCATAATAAATGCATCACATAAACTATAGTATGCAGCTAGTTCTTTTTCGTTGACGCTACCAGTTATCACAACATTACTTAATTTTGAATCTTGAATTACTTTATTAAGATTTTTCCTCTCTGGTCCATCACCTATAATGATATAGACTAAATTTGGTATTTCTTTCAATACTTCTGGTAAAGCTATGATAACATCGTCAAAACCCTTTCTTTTCACTAACCTACCAACGCTTAATAGTACTTTTTTATTCTGTAAGTTATACTTTTCTTTAATTTGATTTATTACATTCTGATCAACCAAGTCTAGTAACTTTTTGTTTGGTTTGGGATGTATGATTTCAACTTTATTCTCACCAGCACCTAGTTTGACTAATTCTTGCTTGGTAAAATTACTATTAGCAATTAGTTTTTCTGACTTTTTAATTATCTTTTTTAATACAATTTTTTTACGTAAGTTATTTTGCGGAATTGTGATATCCATGCCGTGAGCAAATACAGTAAAGGGCAATCTGGTAAACAATACTGCTTCTCCAACTGGTAAAATTTGTCCTACATGAATGTGTCCAATATTTTCTTGTTTAACTATTTTTTTTATTGCGAATATCATTTTTAACCACTTTGGCCAAATAAATTTATACAATAAATCATTTCGATATATTTTATACTTTTGCTGGCTGTCAAACTCTTCTGATTTTTCTTGGTTCATAGTCAAAACAACAATCTTATCTGATTCAAAATCATTACATATATCTTGATAATACTTTGCTACTCCACCCAGGTTAGGTGGAAAATCAATTGTTACTAGTAGTGTTTTCTTCATTTCTTCTCATTGTATTAGTAAACAATTTAATATCATCTAAAGTAAAAGTTTTTAATAGATATGAAATCACTATATATACTACTGCTCCTACAGATACAGTGATCATCAAATTCATATCAACATAATATATTACAGCTGACATTACTGCTACTGCGATTAGTATTTTAATTAGTGAATTCAACAAATATTTTTTGCTATATACTAGAACTTTATCTACCCAAATTAAATCTAATATCAACAAAGTTACGTTAGTAATTAAAAAAGCAATTCCTGCACCAAGCTGAGCATAAACTGGTATTAATAATAAATTTATCACAACACTTATCAAGGTAATGATTCCGCGGTTGATGGTGTTATTTTTTTGTCTATCACATGCGTTAAGTAGAGTTCCTGTTGCAAAAGCTAAAAAGATAAAAGGCATAGCTAAGGCCATGATTTTAAAAGTCTGTATGGCAGGAGAATATTCTGGCCAAATTTTATATATGATTTCTGGCGCTAAGATAAATAATCCTAAAGCCATTGGTATACTTAAAAACATTAAATAAAAAAATGCTTTTTCGTACAAAAGTTTGAGTTTTTCTTTTGAATTAATATAGAAATAACTGTAAGCTGGATAAATAACTGCGGCAAAAGAACCCGGTATTATCATCTGCAGTGCAAAGACTACTTTAGCAGGCACTGCAAAATATCCCACTGCTTCATCATCAGCCAATATGCCTAACAGAACTGAATCTGAAGTATTGTAAATTTTAATAAAGATTCCAGCTAAAGCAAACGCGGGTACAATTTTTAAAAAATGTTTTAAGACATCTTTTTGCCACACTGGCATTAAGCTAAATTTCAATTTCAATTTCAATAAACTTAAAGAAAAAATAAAATTAAATAAACTAGCAGTTACTAAAGCCAGCATAAGATATCGTACATCTCCTGTCATTTTCAAAGCTGTAATACCTAACGCAAAATTGATAATTTGAAATAAAATTGTACCAATACTTTCAAACTTTAAATTCTGTGCTGATCTAAATATCGAATAAAAACTCAAAGTAAAAGAATCCAGCACCATAATACTACAAGCTAGATAAACAAGAATTTTAACAAGCTCTGGTCTGCCGAGTAGATTAATACCAATAACTGCAGCGATGATGGTAATAACTGCTAATGGTATTTTGATACCTAAAACATTTTTTAAATAATCATTACTTTTGTAAACTTGTTTCGCAGATTCACGAATTAAAACCTGTGAAAGACCAAGATCAATAAAAATTGAAAATAAAGTCGTAAAAGAGAGCGCAAAAACATACTTACCCAATGCATCAGGAAATAGGTTGTTTGAGATATACCAAAAATAAATAAACGATAGCATTTTTTGCAATACCATCGAAGAAGTAAACCAGGTAGTGTTTTTAGCAACTGATTGTTTCATGCCTATATTATACTTGATATTATGCTATTTTTGAAGTATTCTATATCTAAAGGAGGATAGGCAAAATGAAAAAACAGGAAGCTAGGAAGAAGGCTTTTGCTTTTGCAATTCTTGGTGTAATATCAGCAATAAGTGGTATTGTGGCAGTAAATCTTTGGATTATGATCTTTTGCTTTATGGTGGCGAGTTTTCTAATCTATAAAGCCTTAAAACTGAATCCTTTCTCATTTTAAGAGAAACCTATAACAACGTCACGTGACAAAGCAAGACCGCCGGGTCTTGCTTTACTTTTTATAAATCTATACAAAAACTTCGTTTAGCTTTTTGGGGCACTGGTCTTTAATGTCTCTGTCTACTTTGTCAACATACATTTTTGTAAAATGTCCGTAAAACTCTTGCGCCAATGTATCTGCTCTTTTGTTAAAAACATTTTTATCAGTATTACTTTCTTCTGGATTTAATATTTTTGAATCAATCCCGTCACAAGTCTTCGGAACAAAAAATTTAAATCTTTCATCTTTTTGATATTCTACGTTGTCGAGTTTATTGCTTAAGATGTTATCAATTATTTTTCTACTAATACTAATATCTATTCTTTCACCTACTCCATACGGACCACCTGTCCAGCCAGTGTTTACTAAAAATACTTTGGTATTATACTTTTTTATTTTTTCACCTAATAGTTCAGCATAATCATTTGGATTACGTGGCATAAAAGGTTCGCCAAAAAATCTGCTGAACACTGTTGTTGGTTCCAGCACACCAGTTTCTGTACCTGCAAGTTTTGAGGTATATCCCATTAAAAACCAAAACATTGCTTGTTCTGTATTCAATTTTGCAACTGGTGGTAGTACTCCGTTTGCATCAGCTGTTAAAAAAATAATTGTTTTAGGATGACCACCACTTCCTTGCAAGTTAACATTACTCAAATACTCAATTGGATATGAAACGCGTGAATTTTGAGACAGTCGTTCATCATCTAAATCAATATAACCATCAGGGTATATCATGGCGTTTTCAATGATTGTACCGTCTTCCAAATGATGCCTGTTAGTAAAGACAGCGTTATATATTTCTGGTTCTTTTTTAGGATTTAAATTAATTAGTTTTGCATAACAACCACTTTCAAAATTTGCTATTCCGTCGTTAGACCATAGATGTTCATCATCGCCAATTAGTTTTCTTTGTGGGTCTGTTGCTAGAGATGTTTTGCCTGTCCCAGAAAGCCCTAAAAAAAGTGCTGTATTTCCCTCCTTGTCTTCGTTGGCTCCACAATGTAATGGCAACACGCCTTCTTCTGGTAATAAATAATTCATTACTGTAAAAATCATTTTTTTTATTGAACCGTTATATGCAGAACCAATAATCAATCCTAATTTTTTATCCATATCCATAACAATTGCCATATCTCTAAGATCAATATCTATATATTTCTTTAGATCAATCTTGTCGTAAGGCAAAACAAACAAAGTAAATTCTTTATTACTAAATACACTTTCTTTAATATTCTTTGGTACTTTAGGAAACATATTGTCTGTAAACAATGCCGCTATAGCTCGAGAGGTAATTACTCTAACAGGTAGGGCATATTTTGTTTGTGTGCCCACCACCCTATTTGTAATATACATTCTTTCTTTCGATGAAATTAAATTTATTGCATCATCAAATAAACTTGCAAAAATTTCTGGCTCCATAGCATGATTATTTGGTGAGTTCCAATCAATATTTTCCATACTTTCAGTTCGCTTTACAACGTAGGTATCTTTCGGGCTTCTGCCAGTTGAATCTTTGGTAGTCCAAGTAGCGAGCGACCCACTAGCAGAGACTATAGCTTCTCGATATTGTATCGCATGTTCAATTAGAACTTTCCTAGACGCATTATCAAAAACATTATTGTGTTTAGATAATTCTTGTTGTAATTTTGATAAAATATCCATTGATATTATTTATTTAGTTAATTTTACCAAAAGAGTAAAACAGATGATGTCTTACTCTTTGTTTTAATAACAATTATTCATCACTGATAATTCGTCCAGAAATTTTTATAATTAGGTTATTTTTAATATTTTCCCTAACAGCAGTTCTGATTAATAAGTCTGTAATAAGGTCTTGAGTTATGTATTCATCAAGTTCACAACTAAAAAATATTGGTATAGTGCCTGGTGAAATACCTGACATGTTAGGTATTTGTAACCATGAAGTAATTCCACCATAAACTTCCCACGTTCCTTCTCCTAAAACTTCGACATTCTGAATAAGTTGCGGGCATTTTTCTTTTCCTATCGGATGTGTAAATAATAAACTAGACACATCGATGATTGGAGCTTGTGGACCTTGATCTGTGTCATCTTCTTCTGGCTGATCTTGAGCACCCTGATCAGTTCCATTATCTTCTGGCTGATCTTGTGGAGTACTTGAAGTATCAGTTACTACAGGGGCAACATAACATTCTGAATAGATTTCTTTTATATATGCATTTCTGCCATATCGATAATTTATAATTAAATTATCATCTCTGGTATTTATGCGGTATAAATCAGAGCGCGCTCTACCAGGACTGGCAGGATCATGAAAACTTAAATTATTATCGGTTTGTGAAGCGTCAGTATACCTCCATGTGCCAACTACTGTTACCATATGTCCGCCAATTACTTCGCCTCTGCTACTTTTAAATTTGATTGTTGCCTCTACGTCGCAATTTTTGCTAATTTCTTCGTACATTTTATCAAATAAATTACTTTCATAATTTCCACCATACTTGGTAGTAACGATTGGTAGCTGTCTTCTTGCTATTATGGCGTCTTTTCCAGGTTTATAATTGCTACCCGAAATACCATTATCAAAACTCATATCACGTTTTAATTCATCAATCAATGCGTTTTGTGTGCTTGGCATTTTATTTTCAAAATTGTATTTTTTTGCCATCCATAATAATGAATTAGCAGCTGCTGTTGGGGCGCACTCATTTGGTCCTTGTGTGATGTCTGGCATTCCTGCATGAGAAGACAAATGTGTATTTCTTCCAGCTCTCACGACACCAACGCCTGTATCTTTTTCTGGATCAACGACTATCAACTCATCAATTTCTTCTATTTCTATCTTTGGTGCAACTAACTCTTTGTAATAACTGTTTTCTAAATTTTCGCCCTGCCAGTTAACTACTTTATCGGTAGATAAAATTACAGCTACGTTAAAAGAATCTTTATATATTGGATCTTTGTCTACTATAATAAACGAGTAAGTATTTGGCTCATCTGGATCTATGTCTGGTGTTATATTATGCACTATCCATTCAGTTTGCGTTCCTTGTGGTGTCTGATAATCTAGATATTGACCATCATGATTAAAATCAACAGCCATATTGATTAATTCAAAGTCATCATTTTCCTCTAAAAATTCGATAGTGATTCCAGCCCCGTATAATTCCCTATCTTCTGATACGACTTGTAAAATTTCAACGTTATCGCTAATCAAATCTAAATCTTTTGGCGGCTTGTAAACTCCTTCGTCCTTTTTAACAACAAAAAAACCGATTAAAATGATAATCAACGCGATAATAATTGCAACTATTGTTTTACTTTTCCCTCCACAAGTTAACTTATAATCCATATATTATAGATAATTTAAGTGATATAAATTTAACAAAATTTAACTAGTTTGTCCAATTCTAAAACCCCCTTTTTACAGGGGGTTTAAAATCATTATCGTTTTGAAAACTGTGGTGCGCGTCTTGCACGTTTGAGACCTGGTTTCTTTCTTTCCTTCTTTCTAGGATCGCGTTTTAAGAACCCTAATGGTTTAAGAGTTTTTCTGTAATCTTTATCTAAAAGTATCAAAGCTCTTGAAATCCCATGCCTTACACTTTCTGCTTGTCCTCTTACTCCACCGCCTTCCACTTTTACTGTGATTTTAATTTTACCTTTTTGGCCGGTAGCTTCTAGTGGTTTAATAATTATGTTTCTAAATTCGTAAGTTGTAAAATATTTATCAAATGGTTTTTCGTTTATGATTATTTCACCTTCACCTTTTTTGTATAATCTAACCCGAGAAACAGAACATTTTCTTCTGCCAACTGCGTAAATATAATCACGCCTAACTCTTTTAGGTTTTTTTTCTTCCTCTATTCTTTCTTTTGTTGCTTTGGTTACTTTTTTTACTCTTGGCATATTATACAAATTTTAATCTTTTCATTCTTTCTTTTCTTAACTTATTTTTTGGAAGCATATTATAAACTGCTTTCTTTAATACCTCTGCAGGATCTTTGGCAAATACATCTCCCATTTTTTTAGTTTTTAATCCACCTGGAAAACCTGAATGTCTGTAATATTTTTTTTGATCCAATTTAGCTCCAGTGATTTTAATATCTTTTACATTTTTTATAATAACGCTATCACCCATGTCAATGTGTGGTTGATAGCTTGCCTTGTTTTTTCCAATCAATAAAGTTGAAATTTTAGTAGCTAATCTTCCTAAAACTAAACCAGTGGCATCAATTTCGTGCTTTTGACGAATAATTTTTGCTTTAGTTATTTTTTTAGTTGTAGGTTTATTTTTTTCCATACTTATACTAATTCAATTTGAACAATTTGAGCAGCATCACCTTTTCTTCTGCCAAGATTTGTTATCCTGGTATAACCACCTTTTCTATCCTTATATTTTGGTCCGAGTACTTCTAAAGTTTTATTAACTGCTTTTTTAAAGTATAAAATTTTCAATAATTCTCTACGATTCTTTAAATTATTAGTTTTTCCCAGAGTTATTGATTTTTCTACCATTGTTCTTACCGCCTTAGCCTTTGCTCTAGTGGTTTTTACTTTTTCGTAAATAATAATTGAGGTAGCTAAATTTCTAAGCATTGCTTCTCTACTTTCTTTTTTTCTATCTAAAATTTTTCCTTTTATTCGATGCCTCATAATTATTTATCTTCTTTTTTATCTTTATCTTCTTTTTTAACAGTAGCCTTCTTTGTAACTTTTTTTTCTTTAACAGTTTTTCCTTTTGTTTCTTTTTCAATAAAACTAAATTGCTCCATCAATACCTGTGTTGATGCATTTAAAGCATCTTGAGGTGTAATTGTGCCATCAGTTTCAATATTTAGTATCAATTTTTCATAATTTGTCATATGCCCAACTCTAACATTTTCCAGTTTAAATCCTACACTGGTAACTGGTGTAAAAATTGAATCTATTAAATTGTGTCCTACTTCGATTTCTTCTTTTTCGCGATTTTCTGTTGGTACATATCCCCTACCATTTTCAATGATAAATTCAATATCTAATTCGCCATCCTTACTAGTTATAGTGGCAATTGGTAAATCTTTACTAATAACATCTATTTGACTAGGTGCTTTAATATCTGAAGCTTTTACTTCTTTTGCACCTTTTACACTAAGGGTAGCTTTTTGTGGCTCTTCTGAATACATTTTAAATCTAAGTCTTTTTAAATTTAATGAAATTTCCACTAGATCTTCTTTGATATTAGGAATAGCAGAAAATTCATGTTCTGCATTTTTTACCTTAAAAGATGTGATAGCAGCACCGGGTAAAGATGACAAAAGCACTCTTCTTAAAGCATTCCCCAATGTTGTGCCATAGCCTGGAAAACAAGGCCAAATTGAAACAACTGATTCGTTTTCGTCTTTTCCTTTTTCAAATGTGATGTTGGAAGGTAGTGGAATATTTTCCATATGTTTTTTAAATAATAATTATCGTGAGTAAAATTCTACTATCAAGGTTACATTAAACGGTGCTTTGATTTCTTCCAAACCTGGCTTGTTAACTACTTTTCCTTTTAGATCGTTAATGTCTAAGCTAAGCCAAGTTGGCGCATTATAATTTTCTAAATCTTTTGATAAATTAGTAAAGTTTTTCGCTTTTGCTTTAGTGGTTTTTATTGCAATCTCATCTTTTATCTTTACTTGGTATGATGGGATATTTACTTTTTTGTTGTTAACTGTAAATAAATTATGATTTACCATTTGTCTTGCCTGTCTTCTTGATTTTGCTAAACCTAAACGGAAAACTATATTATCAAGTCTCATTTCTAAATTTTGTAATAAAATTTCGCCAGTATCCCCTTGCTTCTTAACTGCTTTTTGATAATAAATTTTAAATTGTTTTTCTAAAATTCCATAGACCCTTTTAGCTTTTTGCTTTTCTGCTAACTGTTGTCCATAGTTTGTTAAAAATCTTCGTCTCTTTGAACCATGAATTCCGGGTGGATAATTTCTTTTAGTGATAGCGCATTTTGGTGAATTACAACGATCACCCTTTAAAAAAAGTTTTTCTCCTGCTCGTCTACATTTTTTACATTGTGAATCTAAATCTTTTGACATACCCGGTAGTAGTAATTTGATTTAATAGTTATATAATTATTTTTTATTTATAGACTTACCCAGAATGGTGAAAAAATATTTATCAAATTTTCACTACCGGGCATAATTTTTTATACGCGTCTTGGTTTTTTAGGTCTGCATCCATTGTGAGGAATTGGTGTAACATCCTTAATACCTAATAAAGTTAAACCATTTATGTTTAATGCTCTAATAGCTGCCTCTCTACCAGATCCAACACCTTTTACAAAAACAGCCACCTCTTTTAAGCCTCTTTCTTTAGCTCTATCAGCAGCATTCTTTACAATAATACCAGCAGCGTATGGAGTTGATTTTTTAGGACCTCGAAATCCAGACATCCCTGCACTAGCCCAAGCAATTGTGTTTCCCGATTGATCAGTAAAAGTAATAATTGTATTATTGTACGTAGCCTTAATGTAAGCACAGCCAGTTGTGACCTGCTTTTTAATTTTTTTACTCTTTGATTTAATTGTTTCTTTTTTTTCTGCCATACCCGGTAGTAGAAATTTAATTTGTTAGTATTTAATTTATTATTTAAACTATTTTAATTCCCTGATGTGAAAAAGTTTATTAAATTTTCACTGCCGGGCATATTAAAATTCTAAGTTTTTTGAGCTGTTGGTTTTTTACCAGACCCCATAGTTTTTCTTGCATTACCTCGAACTGTTCTAGAATTTGTCTTTGTTCTTTGACCGCGAGCAGGTAAACCTCGTGAATGTCTACTACCACGATAAGATCCTACTTCTTTGAGTCTTTTTATATTTAGTAAAATCTCTCTTTTAAGTTCACCTTCCAATTTATATTCCTTTTCTATTGCGTCACGTAATTTTTTTACTTCTTCTTCAGTTAAATCCTTGGTACGTTTGTTGCGATCTATTTTAATGGAATCAAGGATTGTATTTGAAGTTACTCTACCAATACCAAAAACGTAAGTTAAAGCAACTTCGATTCTTTTTTCGTTGGGTAGAGTTGTGCCAGAAATTCTTACTGCCATATTTGACTAAATTATTAGAAATTGAAAATTAGTAATTATAAATTATATATATTAGCCTTGTCTTTGTTTATGTCGAGGATTTTTGCAAATTACAAAAACCCGACCTTTACGTCGAACTATTTTGCAGTCTTTGCAAATTTTTTTTGTAGATGCTCGTACTTTCATAAATTACGTATTACCAATCTTATACAAATACTACAAATTTGTAATATTTGCAATTTATTTGTAATTAGTACCTATATATAATTCTTCCCTTTGTTAAATCATATGGGCTAATTTGTAATTTTACTTTGTCACCAGGTAATATTCTAATTTTAAACATTCTCATTTTTCCAGAAAGATGTGCTAAAATTTCTTGCTCGTTTTCTAGCTTAACTTTGAATGTTGCAGCTGGTAGAAGTTCGGTTACCTCACCATCCATTTCTAGATAGTCTTTGCCTGATGGTACACTAGTATTTTTATTTTGTTTATCCTCCATAAAGTATGTGTAAAATAAAATTCATAGTAAGTATGGTCTTACTAGAATTTAAGTTAAAAACTCCTTTTTTTGGCTAAAATACTTAATATTTTATTATAATTTTTATGTTAATTAAGCAAAAATAATTTTAACTCATTCATATTATTTTGTCAAGCACAATCGCCTCACGACCTTTGCCAATATAGCTAACAATTATCAAAAACTAACAAGTTTAGATTTCTCGCCCGACAAAGCCTAAAAGACGTAGGCGGGTCAATAGCATTTTTATCAAGACAAGACAGCTTTAATTCGTCTTACTCCCGAGGAACTTGATTCTTCCTTTTTTATCTTAAAATAACCGATTGTTGATGTTTTTTCAATATGTGGACCACCACATACTTCTTTTGAGTAAACTTCTTGTGTGTTCGGATTAAACACAGTATATACCTTGACTTTTTCACCGTACTTATGTTCAAAAACACCAACTGCACCAGCTTGTTTTGCTTCATCTAATGTCATCTCTTCGAATTTTACTTCATAGTCATTTTTGATAGCATCATTAACAATATTTTCGACTTCTTTCTTTTGCTCGTCGGTTAATTTTTCTGTATGTGAAAAGTCAAAACGTAATCTTTTATCGGTTATGTTTGACCCTTTTTGTTGTACATGATCTCCTAAAACTTTTCTTAAAGCTGCAAGTAAAAGATGAGTTGCGGTATGATATTTTGTAGCAGTTTCTGAATGATCAGCTAAGCCACCTTTGAATTTTCCTTCTGATGCTGTTCTGGAAAGTTCTTGGTGTTTTTTAAACTCCTCATTAAATTCTTCTACTTTAATTTCTACACCTTTTTCTGAGGCTAGGTTTTGTGTCATTTCAAATGGAAAACCATAAGTAGTAAATAAGATAAAAGCTTCTTTACCGTCTATTACTTTATCCTCGCACATTTTTTCAAATTCTTTCAACCCCCTTGTTAAAGTTTTTCTAAAAGCTTCCTCTTCTAGCTTTAATTGCTCAAAAATAAATTTTTTGTTTTGCTCAATTTCAGGATAAATATGTTTCAGTGTATTAATAACTTTTTCTGAAATTTGAACAGTGACATTTTCTTCTGTGCCTAATTGTTTTAGTTTTCTAATAGCGATGCGAATAAGGCGTCGTAGAATATATCCTTGATCAAGATTACTTGGCACTATTCCCTTTTCATCTCCCAAGATAAATACTGCTGCTCTGATGTGGTCTGCCACAATACTCATTAATCTAGTAGTTTCGTTGTCATCTTTGAACCCTTTTGATGTAATTTTTTCAATTTCTTTAATTATCGGTTGAAATAATTCTGTTTCATATGTATTGTCATGCCCTTGCAAAACTGCAGTAGTTCTTTCTAACCCCATACCAGTATCAACGTTTTGTTGTTTTAATGGTTCGTACTTTCCATCTGCAGTTTTATTATATTGCATAAATACGTCATTCCAAATTTCGACGTACTTACCACAAGAACATTTTGGTTCGCAACTATCTCCACAAGGTTCTCGTAATGTATCATAAAACATCTCTGAATCAGGACCGCATGGGCCAGTAACTCCTGCAGGTCCCCACCAATTTTCTTCTTTTGGATAAACAAATATCCTATCTCCTTCTTTCGCATCTATTTCAACAGTTTTAAAAATATCTTTCCAAATTTGTATTGATTCTTCATCTTTAGGTGCATCTTCGTCACCTTCAAAAACTGTTACATAAATTCTTTGTGGCTCTAACCCTAACCATTTCTTATCAGTTAAAAATTCCCAGGACCACCCCAAAGCTTCTTTTTTAAAATAATCACCTAAAGACCAGTTTCCAAGCATTTCAAAAAAAGTGTTATGCCAGTGGTCTCCAACATCTTCGATATCTGTGGTCCTGATACTTTTTTGTGAGTTAACTAAACGTTTACCTCCTGGATGTTTTTCTCCCATCAGATAAGGCACTAACGGATGCATACCAGCGGTAGTAAACAAAACTGTTGGATCGTTTTCAGGAATTAAAGAAGCAGAAGGAATTATTGCATGTCCCTTGCTTTTGAAAAATTTTAAATATTTTTCGCGCAATTCATCAGCTTTCATACCCGGTAGTAGTCCCGTCAATAGGACTTATTAAATTTATTATTCATACCTTTATTTTTTTCTATAACCCATAGTGATATTAAATTTTACGGGATCACTACCGACCATATGATAAATAGTATAGCTAAATATTCTGCTATTGGCAAGATCAACAAATCACTCCGCCACCAATTAGTTTGTTTTTTTCGTAAATTACGGCAGATTGTCCTGGTGTGATTAGTTTGGCAGGTTTAATAAGTAATATTTTTTGATTTTTGATTTTACATTTGATTGGTTTACTTTGATACCTAATCACTAAATCATAAATTTTATTCTCTTTTGGTTTCTCATTTACCCAATTAATATTTTTTAACTTAAATTCATTTTTATAAAGTAATTTGTCATTTATATTTTTTGAAACAACCAACTGATTATTAATTTTATTTTTCTTTACTACGTATAAGGGTCCAATTCCTCCAACCTTAATACCTCGTCGTTGTCCTAATGTATATAAAGCCAAACCATCGTGTTTACCAACTACTTTTTTTTCTGTTGTAACAATATTCCCTGTTTTGAGTTTTAAGTAACGTTTTAGAAAACTTTCAATTCTTTTTTCTGGTACAAAACATACTTCTTGTGATTCTCTGTCCCAACTTACTGGTAACTTATATTTTTTAGCTAATGATCTTACTTGAGTTTTAGTATAACTACCCAAAGGAAACAAAATTTGTTTTAATTTGTTTTGATTTAAGTTGTACAAAAAGTAACTTTGATCTTTGTTTTTATCTTTACCGCGATATAGAACTTGTTCTTTGTCCCTTGTCCTTTGTCCATTGATAACATAATGACCAGTTGCTAAATAATCACATCCTAATAATCTAGCTTTCTTAATTAACAAATCAAACTTTATGAATTTATTACAACGTATACAGGGGTTAGGTGTATTGCCTATTTTGTATTGTTTTAAAAAATCATCGACAATTTGCTTTTTAAAATCTTTTTTGAAATTTAGAGTATATAATGGAAAATCTAAATAGCTTGCAACACGTTTGGCTTTTTGAAACGAGTCAGCGGAACAGCATCTGTTTTCTACTTTTTTTGGTACTGATGTATCTTCCCAAAACTTCAAAAAAATGCCAATACAATTACAACCTTGCTTTTTAAGCAAAGCTGCTGTTACTGATGAATCTATTCCCCCAGACATGGCAATGGCTACCTTTTTATTTTTCATAATGTAATTTTACGATAAATTATTATTTAATGAAAGCTTAACAAATATCATTCTTGTTTATCAATAGTCTATCCACATCAGCTATTGACAGTTTTGGAAAATAAAAATATAATATAATAGTTAACAATTAAGTTCTGACTAATGCTAGACAGAACTTTTTTTATCAGATTAAAAAAAGTCAGAACACGAAAGGAAAATCTCAAATGATTTTTCATGATGACGAAGCAACAGATGCTTCTACTACAGAAGAAGGAGCAGCAGCACCAGCTGCTGACGAAGCAACTACAGAAGATGCTACTACAGAAGAAGGAGCAGTAGAAACCACAGAAGAAACACCTGCTGAATAAAACAGCAACCGTTCTAAAATAAAACAAATCAGCCTATTATAAGGCTGATTTGTTTTTATATTATTTGATTACAATTTTGTTTGCTTTGACTTCAATAGCAACATTTGCACCATCTTTTATTTTTCCTTCTATTATATCTAACGCTAATTTATCTAATATTTGAGACTGAATTACTCTTTTTAGTGGTCTTGCACCATATACAGGATCATAACCTTTATCTGATAAAAATTCTTTTGCTTTTTTGCTAAATGTAACTTTAATATTTTTTGCTTTTAATCTTTTTGATACCAATTGTAGTTGTAAATCAACAATTTTTTCAATCATCTCTTTTGTCAAGCTATGAAAAATTATCATTTCATCTAAACGGTTTAAAAATTCTGGTTTAAATGTTTTGTGCATCATTTCTAAAATCTTATCTTTCATTTCTTTATCGCTTATCGTTTCTAGCTTTTCTCCGTCTGAAAATCCTAATGTATATTCTTTGATTATGTCTGCCCCGATGTTTGATGTCATTATAACTATAGTATTTTTAAAATTAACAACCCTGCCCTTTGCATCGGTAAGACGTCCGTCATCCATAATCTGTAAAAGTATATTAAATACATCAGGATGCGCTTTTTCTATCTCATCAAACAATATTACCGAATATGGCTTTCTTCTTATTTTCTCTGAAAGCTGACCACCTTCTTCGTAACCAACATATCCTGGAGGTGAACCAATTAATTTGGATACTGAATGTTTTTCCATGTACTCCGACATATCAACTCTTATTAATGCGTTTTCATTATTAAACATAAACTCTGCTAAAGCTTTAGCTGTTTCGGTTTTACCGACTCCTGTTGGCCCTAAAAAGATAAAAGTACCTATAGGTCTATTTTCTTCTGCTATTCCAGCCCTTGAGCGTCTTACAGCATTAGAAATACTTACTATTGCCTCATCTTGCCCAATAATTCGCTGTTTTATATCTACTTCCATTTTAGCTAATTTATTTGATTCTGATTCAAGCATTTTAGATACCGGAATTCCGGTCCATCTAGAAACTACAGCAGCAATGTCTTCTTCTGTAACTTCTTCTTTTAATATTTGATGTTCTGACTGTAGTTTATCAAGTTTCGCTTTAGCTTGTTTCTCTTTCTTTTCTAATTGTGGAATAGTACCGTATTTTATTTCTGCCACTTTATCTAGTTTTGTTTCGCGTTCCAATTTTTCTGCCTGTATTTTTAATTCTTCAATTTCTTTTGATGCATCTTGTACTTGCTTGATTAAATATTTTTCTGATTTCCAATGCACTTCAATTTGATTGCTTTGCTCTTTAAGATCAGCTAGATTCTTTTCTTGTTCTTTCAGCCTCTTTTTTGAAGCAGCATCTGTTTCTTTTTTCAATGCTTGTCTTTCAATTTCTAATTGTGTAATTTTTCTTTTTAATGCATCAAGCTCATCTGGCATGCTGTCTATTTCCATACGTAAAGCTGATGCAGCTTCATCTATAAGATCAACTGCTTTATCCGGTAAAAATCTATCACTAATATATCGTTGAGAGAGTTCGGCTGCTGCAATGATAGCTGAATCAGTAATTTTGATGCCATGGTGTAGTTCGTATTTTTCTTTAATACCTCGAAGTATAGCTATGGTATCTTCTTGTGAAGGTTCTAATACCATTACAGACTGAAAACGTCTTTCTAGTGCAGCATCTTTTTCTATATGTTTTTGATATTCTTTTAGAGTTGTTGCGCCTATCATATGCAACATACCTTTAGCTAGAGCGGGTTTTAACATGTTAGCAGCGTCTACTGCACCTTCTGATTGTCCAGCACCTACCACAGTATGTAATTCATCTATAAATAGTAGAATCTTACCATGTGAGTCTTCTACTTCTTTAAGTACTGCTTTCATCCTATCTTCGAATTCTCCTCTAAATTTTGAACCTGCAACCAGTGTACCCATACTTAAAGAAAGTAATTTTTTATCTTTTAAACTTTCTGGCACATCACCTGCCACTATACGTTGAGCCAATCCTTCAGCAATCGCGGTTTTACCGGTACCAGGTTCTCCAATCAAAACTGGATTATTTTTTGTTCGACGTGAAAGAATTTGCATCACACGTCTGATTTCTGCATCTCTACCAATGACAGGATCTAATTTGCCATCTTTTGCTAAGGCAGTTAAATCGATACTATATTTGTCTAAAGCACCATATTTACTTTCTGGGTCTTGGTCTGTTACTCGATGTGAACCTCGAACATCTTTTAAAACATCTAACACTTTTTCGTACTCAACGCCTGATGATTTCAATAAATCAAATATTGGAGTTTTAACAATTAGCATTGATAAAAAAATATGTTCAGTTGAAACAAACTCGTCACTTAGTTTTTTGGCTTCCTTTTCTGCATTAACCATTACTTTATTAAATTCTGCTGAAACGTATTGTTGGACAACACCACCTTGTTTAATTACAGGTTGTTTTTTTAACTCAGTTTTAAGAATTGCCTTTAGATTATCAACATCGACTTCTAGTTTTTTCAAAACAGATAAAACTATTGAATCTTTTTGTTCTATTAATGCTAAAAGAAGGTGGGACAAAGTAACCTGCTGATGGTTTTGTTCAACAGCAAAAGATAACGCTTTTTGCAGTGCTTCTTGAGTTTTATAAGTAAATTTATCTGGAGTCATAGAAAACTAATATCTAACTAATATCTAACGAATAATTATTTGCTTAGATTCGTATTGGATTCGTAAATACTCACATTAGCACTCTCATGCATAGAGTGCTAATGTGAGTATAAAAAAATTTTGTGATTATGTCAAGAGTGAGCTTAAGTTATTATATATCGCATAAACTATACCTAAAGCAAACATTACAATGATAGTTAATCCGATTAGCTTATGCATGCCAAAACTAAATTCTGGTTTCCTATCCCCTTTTTTCTTAGCTTGCCAATACATCAGTATGATTAATATTCCTGTTAAACCTACTGCGGTTGCACCAATAAAATCTAAGGTACGAATAAAACTATCAACACCTAACAGATACACTATCAACGGAACTGATAATGCTAAAAACCATGAAATATTTTTGTTTATTTGATAATCGTAGTTATAAATATTTTTTAGTGCTAACCCTATTGTTAAAAAACTAGTACCCATGGTAAATAAAGCAAATAAGTTTGCTAAAATAATTACTCCTGGACCAATAGCTTGGCCTAACCCAACAGTAGCAATCTCAGTAGTCTTAAAACCTGTTACACCGATTACAGTAACTGTAAAAAGTAAATAGAGTAAAAATATTACGCTATTACCAATCAGAATTGATTTTTTTAAATCTTTTTCTTGGCCTTGAAGCACGCGCCTCATTTCTGGCACTGCAACTGCTCCTGCAAAGGCTAATAAAATCACACCATATGGAGTGAAAGAATGAGTAATATCAAAAAATAAAGTCTGTTCAATCCTAAATTCTTTAAAAGCAAACATAGAAATTCCAATAACTATGATAAATATGCCAATAGTCATCCATAATTCAAATTTCTCTATTAGCTTTAACCCAAAATAAATTAAAATTGCACCAACAGTAAAAAAAATAAATGTCCAAGACTGCGCAGAACCACCAAACATTTCTGCCAGTATTAAGCCACCTCCAATTATATATGCGGTCATGGCACCATAATATTTAAAAACTTCGGAAAATGTTAATAACCACTTACCCTTTTTACCTAAATATTTTTCTGCATAACCAGGCAATTGATGTTTTTCTTTAGTACGTAAACAAATTTCTGCTAAAAATAGTTTTTCGTAAGTTAGAGCAATTATTACTAGAGCCATAATAATAATTCCTATTCCTAAGCCAGATTTAGCAACAACAAAAGGTATACCTAAAATGCCGGCACCAATAACAGTACCGACTAGTATAGCTATACTTTCCCCTATATCTACATCTTTTTGAAAATTTGTTTCTTTGGGCATGTTTATATTATACATTTTTTTTTATGTTTAGAAAAGATGAAAACAAAAGAGGTCTAAAACTTCTAGACCCCTGGTTGAGAAACTTTTTTCTCATATCCTCTGATCTCCATCAGTTATTTTTTGAAGTGCTGTTTTAATTTCTGATACAGCATTCGTCTTATCGATTATTTCGAAAAAACCTAGCTCAACTGCTTGCTGATGTATTTGAGTATGGAAATATGCATAATCAAACACGACGATGATAGGTACATTACACTCCTGATTTGTTAAAAATCTGATCATTGAGAATGCACCAGGTTCTTCGTTTGGTTGAAAAAATAAATCTGTGACAATACAATCAATTTGGCCTCTACCACATTGAAAAAATCCTTCAAATATAGTTTTGGCCAGTATAACTTCGTGCCCAAGCGCTTTCATTAAATCTTGAAACACATCCTGTAATTCTGGTTTTGACTTATCTGTGTCTGAATCATCAATAAGCAATATTCTCATCTCTATCCCTCCCTTTATTTATATGACTTTTATCAACGTCCTCCTAAGGTAAATACAACCTATCAAATATTTTCTTAGTTGTAAAGGATATAAAAAGGCCCCCATTGCCGTAGCGCTGGGGGCTGTGATTCGTTGACGTGTTGGGTTAGTTTGTAAGCGCTAAATGCAGCGCTTTTGTGAAATCATACACATTAAACGGTTTTTCAATAAGTGGTATTGTTGTTAAAACTCTGGCCTGTTCGATGACTTTTTCATGAGCGTTTCCTGTCATAAACATGGCCTTATAGAAAATACCACCCTTTCTAATTGCCTTAATAGTTTCTACGCCGTTCATGCCGGGCATGCGTAGATCACAGATAATAATGTCAAACATTTTTGCGCTTGAATCACATTCAGACTCTTGGATTTTCCGAAGTCCTTCTTCACCTGTTTCTGCGAACTCCACAATAGGATTTAATTGACTCATGTTTTTATCTCTTTCTATCACATCGCGAATTAAATCGCGAATAACTTCTTCGTCGTCGATGACGAGTATACTTACACCATTCTGTTCTGACATTTCTATCACTCCATTTCTTTTTGTTTGTCTGTGATTGTACAATTCAATATTTGAGCTAAAACTCATTTTTTAGCTCAATCTCTATATACATAGATTCTCCTTTCCAAACCCATTCGTCAACTATAGATATTAGCAAATTTATCTATTTTTGTCAACCTAAAAAACAGCTCCTTTTTGAAGCTGTCTTTTTATCTTGAGTTTATTTTTCGTATTTATGTGCGTCTTTAAATTCTTCTCTAAATTCTGTATTTCTATCCCAAACTCGTTTTAATAATTTTGGATCTGCTCCCGCATCCATGGCAAAGTGTATCATAGCATTGACATCTTTTGGAAAACACATTCCACCATATCCTAGCTGTCCGTCTGGTCCTGGAACTTGGTTATGCGAAGAACCAACTCTTTCATCTAAAACCCAGAGGTCTCGAATTTCTTCAAAACCCAAACCCATTTTATCAATTATATCTTTCATCTCATTTAAAAATATTACTTTTGTAGAAAGATAACAATTTCTCATGTACTTGATCATTTCTGCATTTGAACTAGTGGTAAAATGATAACTTACTTGATGGTCATAGGCTTCGTTATATGCTTCAATTAATGTTTCAGCATCACTTGGGCTACCACCTATTATTAAATCTTTTTCTGCTAGCACATCTTCTGCTGCAGAAACCGCACGTAAAAATTCTGGATTAAATATAATTGTTTTTTTGGATTCTTCTCTTAATCTTTTTGTAGTGCCAACAGGTACGGTTGATTTAATTACTATTAGCGGTACTTCTAGCCATTTAATTGATTTCTCTACAGCTGATAAATCACACACTCCCCCATCACCCATTGGTGTTGGTACAGAAATTAATGCAACATCTGCATTTTTGTTTATTTCTTCCTGAGTGTTAGATTCTTTGGCAATATCGTAAATTAAGGCATCCTTAAATAGTGCATTGTATGCTTGTCCAACAACACCGTGTCCTATAATTGCGATTTTTTTTGACATAGTTTTAAGCCGATAAAGCGATGGAGTTAGTGGAGCGATGGAGTTAATGCTCCGTTTATCACTCTATAATTTATGTTAATAATCTTAGTATCAAAATTGTATCAGATAGCGACACCTTAGTCAATTTAAAATTTAACAGTTTGTCCAGGTTTGACTTCTGCTGTTGAATGATTATTATTTCTTACAGGTGTATTAGTTTCTTTCTTGTTTTGATTAGCAGGTTTTTGATTAAAAGATTGTGGTTTTTTATCCATTACTTGTTCTAGACTGATTTCCGGTAATTTTGGTTCAGATTTTACAGGTTCTACACTTTCTGGGATTTCTCCTGATCTAATTTTTCTAAAACAATCATCACAATACACTGGCCTAATTCCATCTGGTATAAAATTAATTTCTGCTTTTTTACCACACTCGTAACAGTTTACAGAATATTTTTTTTCTTCCTTTTTTTTAAACTTTTTTATGTTTTGTTCTCCACTTTTCCTTTCGCCTGACTTCGATTGATTTGAATCTTCTTTAACCTCAAGCTGTTCTTTGGTCATGCCACTCCAGCGTGCAATTTTATCCTCTATTTCTTCACGTGATTTTGCATAACGTTCACGAGATACTTTTATTATTTTTTCTAGGTTGCTTTGCGCTTCTGGTTCCTGTTGAAATAATGGAGGAATTGTTGTAGCAGAAAACGGACTAGATGAAACCCCATCAATCATAAGCTTCATGTAGACATTAAATTTAGATAAATTGACAAGATCGTCTTCTGTAAAATGTGGAGAAAATTCTTGAACTAAAAATTCTGCATCTGCTGCACCAATTCTAAATAACATCAAAGTACCCACATTTCCAAATACAGCTGCTCTTACTTCTTCTTCTAGTTGTTCTACGTATTGATGTGCAATTATCAAATTAAGTCGATATTTTCTAGCTTCTGATAAAATATTAGCAAAACTTTGTGTAGCAAAATTTTGGAATTCATCAACATATAAATAAAAATCTTTTCTTGTCTCTTCTTTAATATCTACTCTACTCATAGCAGCTAGCTGTATTTTGGTAATCATCATTGCTCCTAACAATGCCGAGGCATCTTCGCCTAGCCTACCTTTTGCTAAATTCATTATCAATATCTTCTTATTATCCATTATATCTCGTAAATCAATAGTAGATTTTACTTGGCCAACGATATTTCTAATCATGGCCATAGAAAGAAATTGTCCAACTTTATTTTGTATTGGAGAAATTGCTTCAACTTGAAATTGATTAGAATACTTTGAATACTCATTTATCCAAAAAGCTTTCACAACTGGGTCTTTTATTTTTTCAATTACTTTATTTCTGTAAGTTTTATCAACAAGCATTCTGGTAACACCAAGCAAAGTACTCCCTGGGTAATCTAACAATGCCAAAATACTATTTCTTAACAAGTATTCCAATCTAGGTCCCCAGGAATCTGCCCAAAGCTTTTTAAAAACTGCTATAAGCCCAGAAGAAATTAAATGTTTTTGCTCTTCGGTTGCTGCTTCCATGACATTGAATGCGATGGGATATTCGTAATCTGAAGGATTAAAATAGATTACATCGTTTATACGTTCTGCTGGAATATAGTTTAAAATCATTTCAGCTAAATCTCCATGAGGATCTACTATAGCGCAACCTTCGCCGTTTCTAATATCTTGTATTATCATGTTTTCTAAAACAGTAGATTTACCCATACCTGTTTTGCCGATACAATAAACATGTCGTCTTCTGTCGTCTTTTTTTATTCCAAAACGTCTACTTTCGTTTCGAAAGTTGGTTTGAGCGAGTATGGTAATTTTTTCTTTAGTATTTTCTTCCATTTTTAGACTGTTGGTAAATTATCAGGTGCTTGTGCTTTTTGTTTATCTGCAGTAATCGGTTGATCATTTTCATGCTGCTCAGCTATGTTAACAGTATCAGAAGTATCAACTTCCACTGCTTTTTTAACTTGACTAACTTGACGCAACATTCTTTCTTCTGTTTCAAGCGGTAGTGCTAATGGCGGCTCTGCTTTTTTACTTTCTGTTTTTTTAATTAGTGGTGCTTTGGTAGCCATATTTGGAAAATGCCAAACTGATGCTAATTCTTCTGTGTTGAGAATGAAACCATAATCATCAGCAGCTATAGTATGTCCTCTATCTCTAAAAAATCTCATATTTTTATTCCTTCTCCAAATTAATCTTCGCTTTGCCATAAAATGTATGGCACCTGTCCAATATTTAGTATGAGGTTTGAATGCATTAGCATCTAATCTATTAAATTGTTTTAATGCTCCGTAAATAACTTTTGAGGCTTTTGTTTTATCAAAAACTTCGTGTTTAGCAACATAAATATAACGCATACGAACATGAAAACCAGTTTTACCACACTTTTTTTCGATATCAGTAACAATATCTTTTTCACCTTGTGTCATATTTAGCCATCTGTTTTCTTGTTCACTATTTTTCTGGTCGGTTGCAGGTGTTGCATTCCAAAAATCCATTATTACATTTATTACAGTTGCAGGAATATTAAATAGCAAATCTAATCCAGTTTGTTTTTCTACCACCTTGCCACCAATTAATTTCTGTATTAAGGGTTGTGCTTTTTCTCCCCAATCATTATCTGCTGCAGTAATTACCATTTGAAACCATACTTGTTCACCAGGACCAATTTTACCTAGGGCCTCCATTAATCCCGACATGGGATCTTTATGTTCTTGAGAAATTGAATCCTCAAAAGCTGGGTGGGTTTTTATGGGATAAAAATGTTTTTTAGCTAGTTTAATTTCCGTTGACCATTGATCGTATTCAGGATGAGGAAACGTAATATTCCAATCATTTAAATAATCTTCTACTTCTACTATTTCAGCATCTGGATACTGAGCATAGAATGCTGCTTCTATCAAATCTCGATAATGAACTTCTGTTCTAATCAAAAACTGGATGTAACCCTCTAAACTAATTATTTCTAAGCTAAAACTTTCTTGTGTTGAACCATCCCACCACTTGTCTAAAAAATCAAAAGTAGCATGTATACCAGCTAAATGCTGAAAAATATTTTCTACTCCCAGAGGTGTTTGTTCGTTTTCTTTTGGAACATCAATTGCTAGTAAAACATATTTTCTATGTTTTCGATATTGCCCTTGGATATAGGCTAACCAAATTTGCCCCAGAGCCCAAACAAAGAAGAATAAAAAAATAATCCAACCACCCCGCAAAAATATAATCCACATCATAACGAATGGATTGTTTTGCGATAATTGGATTATCGAATCAATATCAATATTTATTCCCATATCTATTTTTTATTTTTGATTATTTGTTTTTGTCTAAAAATTTATATAACTATATAAGTATTATTTTCTAGTTTTTTAAATTTACTCTTATCTGTTAATGCTAAATTGATAGTAGATTTTTTTACCATTCTATTTTCTAAAACTTTATTTATGATGTCTTCTTTCAGTAAGGCGTTTTCTGTTTTATTTAAAATTTCTACAATCACTTCTGCAACTGTCCCAGGGTTATATCCCCACTCTTGTAAAGCATAGATACCACGACCGATTAAAACAAATTTATCGTTTAATATTAACTCGTTATGTATTGTCGCTGGATGTGCAATTTTAGCATCAAAATTTGCTTTATTAATATAATCAGCTATTTCTTTAAAATGCAAAGGTTTTTCCTCTTTTCTTAAAATCATGTACACCTTATCGCTCATTCTTTTGGGTTTTATGGTTGGCCACTTAATTAAGCCCCACTCTTCTAAAATATTTTTATCAATTTTGTTACTAATGTTTAAGTAGGATTCAATGGCTTTTTTAAAGTCACCATTTCCGCTTCCATTTTCTTTATCTTTAAGCAAGTCTGGATAAAATACATGTTTGTTTTCTTGGTAATAAGAATGATTCTTGAATTTTTCTACTAGCTTATGAAGTTCAACTAGCTTGTTTTCTGTTTCGATAATTTCGTGCAGTATATTTAATACTTCTAATGTTTTATCTTTGGGTAAGATGTTAATTCTCCAACCAGAAAGTATGTCTTCATTTTTAGTTATCTTTTCAATCCCATCTTCTAAAAGATGTTCTAAAATAAATAAAGCCGCAGATTTATTCTGCGCACTATTTTCTGAATAATTTAAAAGTTTTTCAAGCAATTTATTTTCTTCCATTAAACCACCGTTTTTTTCTAATGTTCTACTAATTAAGTTTTCGATGTTTTCTATTTCCTCTTTTAGATCCTGCATTTCTTGAATTTTTTTGATAGCAGACATTTGTACTTGTCTGATTCTTTCACGGGTGATTTGAAAATCCTTTCCAATTTGTTCGAGAGTTCTTTTTTTGTTGCCATCCAAACCAAAACGTTTAGTGAGTATTTCTCTTTCTTTGGAATTTAGATTTTTTAACAATTTTAAGACAAATTCTGATGGAATAAACTGACTAGCATCCTGAACTTGTTTACTAGCCATTACTTTGTCTAAAATTGAATTTTGATCTGACATATTATTATATAATTTAGCTAAAATAACTCAAAATTAAATAAATCTTTAAATTTATCTAATTTGATATTTAAAGTATATCATAAAAAGCAAATCAAGTCAAGTCTTGACTAAAACAAAGAAACTAATCATGATAGACTAGCTTCAAGTAAAATAACCTATTTTTTAAATATTTTGTTAGCTACTACCAGCAATGGACTAGCTAAAAATATGGATGAATATGTACCAATACCGACACCAAATATCAATGCTAGCACAAAATTTCTAATTGAGCTACCACCAAAGATAAGTATTGAAAAAAGTACAATTAATGTTGTAAATGATGTATTTATTGAACGTGTTATTATTTCTTTTACACTTCGTTCAACAGTTGGTTCAAACTCATCTTCTACATGTTTTGCTAAGTTTTCTCTAGTTCTATCAAAAACTACAATAGTATCGTTAACTGAATAACCTAAAATTGTTAGTATGGCAGCAACAAAGGCAGTATCAATTTCAACAGAATAGATTTTACCTAATATGGCGAAAAGTCCTAGCACAATTATCACATCATGCATTAATGCAATAACAGCAATAATACCATACTTCCATGATGCTACTGGTTTTGAAACTTTTCTAAATACCCAGGCAATATAAGAAATAATAGCAATTATCACGATCAAGGTTGCCCATATGCTTTTCTTTTTTAATTCTTCTCCAATTGATGGGCCAATTGAATCAAAGCGTCTTTCTTCTATCCCAGCACCAAAAGATTCTTTTAAACTTTGCATTACGCTTTGATGTGTATTCTCGTCAACCTCTCTAAATCTCAAAATCATATTTTCTCGTCCGATTGGTTGTACTTCTACTTCCCCTATTTCGAGTGTCCTTAAAGAAGCTACCACTGATTCAGCGGAAGGAACTTCTTCTGTATAAAACGAAACTTCTAGTAAACTACCTCCGGTAAAATCTATTCCAAAATTTAATCCCCACAAAATCAAAACTAAAATACTTACCAGTACCATGATACCAGAAATAATAAACCAAGTTTTTCGTTTTTCAATTATCTTAATCATTTATAATTTCCTCAATTTTTCCTTTGACGCCGAATAACCATGGCGTTTGTGAAATCTTATTTGTCAAAAATATTTTTAAGATTGATTTTGTTACTATCATAGCAGAAAACATTGATACTATAACTCCAATACTTAAAGTAATAGCAAAACCCTTAACTAAACTAGTTGAAAACCACATCAATATAAAACAAGTAATTAATGTTGAAACATTACCATCACGAATCGATGGCCAGGCTCTTCTAAAACCCTCGTCAATTGCAATCCCAATAGTTTTCCCACGCCTAAGTTCTTCTTTAATTCTTTCAAATACTAAAACATTTGCGTCTACTGCCATACCTAAGGAAAGTATAAATCCTGCTATTCCTGCTAAAGTTAAAGTAACTGGGATGAGTTTAAACAAAGCAAGTAAAATTACTCCATAAAAAACTAAAGAAACATCTGCTACGACGCCCAAAAGCCTATAATACAAAAGCATGAATGCAGCTACTAATAGTAAACCAATAATTGCAGCTATTAAACTTTTTTCTACTGATAAGTTTCCTAAAGAAGCACCAATAGTTTCTTGGCTGATAAGATTAATTGGCACAGGCAGTGCGCCTGCGTTTAAACGTTGTTTTAATAGTTTTGCTTCTGGGATATCAAAACCTCCAGAAATTACTGCACGACCAGAAGGAATTTTTTCGTTTACAACTGGTGCACTAATTACTTCTCCGTCTAAAAATATTCCAATAACATTACCTATATTTTCTTCTGTTAATGTAGCAAACAACTCTGCTCCTTCATCGTTAAATTCTAACGCAACTTCTGGTATACCAGTATTTTGATCGAATTCAACTTGCGATCTTTTTAAATGTTTTCCAGTTAATCCTGTATATTCCCATTCACTTTCTCCTTCGAAGTAATCAAGAGCTGATTTTGTTTTTATAAGAATATGGCTAGAGGCAACCTCTGTATCGTCAGTACCGTCTGGTTTTGCGCCACCTCTTTGATCATCTTTTTTAATAATATGAAAACCAAATTGACTTTGTACCAATTCTTTTGAGATTTGACCAACAGCTAAATCTTCAAATATTGCTTGTTCGTATTCTGCAACAAGTATACCTCTTTGTGCCCAGCCTATCGATCCTCCTACAGCTGCAGAGCCTTCATCTTGGGAAAACTCTTGAGCTAAAGTGGCAAAATCTTCGCCAGATAACGCTCGTTTTAATAAACCTTGAACATTTTCAAGTGCCACTCTGTTGAATTCCTCAACTTCTTTTTGTTGATCTTCGTTTAAAGTTGGTACTTTTGGTTCTCCCAGTTGTTTAAATTCTAAAAGTGGAGTTTCACCTATCATATTAATTGCTTGATTAACGTCGGAAATACCAGCAAGTTCAACTATAATTCGCCACTTATCACCGCTTCTGCTTGTTTGGACAATAGGTTCTGATACACCAAAAGCATTTACTCTTCTTTCTATTACATCTCGTACACCTTCTAGCGCTGCTGATTGTTCGTCGTCTGGTACACCAGAAATATCTGCTTGATACACTAAATGAGTACCTCCTTGTAAATCAAGTCCTAATCTAAATGGTGGAAAATCTTCGCTAGTAAAGTTTTTAATATTCAAAGTACTAGCAATTGGATCCCAAATTTGAGGAAAATCTAAAAATCCAGCCGCAAGACCGACTAATATTAAACCAATAACTGTGAATTTAATTTTATTTTTTTGAGATAACATGTATATTGTATCTTCTAATAAGAAGATGATTTGAAATTATTCTCTGGTAGGAGCTCGTCTCGTTAATATTTATTCAAAACTACGGCGAAGCGGGCAGAGGTATTCCACCTACGCTCTTACGAGCTTCGGTGGACATAGTCGAACCCCATATAATATTTATAATTTTTTACAATTTGGTGGGACGTGCAGGATTCGAACCTGCGACCGTCTGCTTAAAAGGCAGCTGCTCTACCAGGCTGAGCTAACGTCCCATAAAAATGTTAATTTATACGAACTCCCGCTACCCGCCGAATCCTGAGCCTGCCGAAGGAGTAGGCTGTACCATCAGCTTAAAAGTCCGCCAGCTGGCGGATCTACCAACTGCCTTCCTGCCGAAGCTCTAAAAGTGTAGACGGAAACAATACCCCATTTATGATAAAATACGAAATTTATAATAACAGATATCATAAATTTTGACAAGCGTATTTTAAATAAAAAATTTGACTGCAAACAATCAAATCTCTAGATACATAAGCCCTTTGATGACATCTTTGATGATATCTTACTGCAGACATCATCAAAGGGCTTTTAAAAACGGAAGAATTAATTCGTTCATATGCTCTCCTTTCAAAAATCAGAATTCAAGTGCTTACTTTGGACAATTGTTCCTTGGCTTGTTTTTCGAATTCAATTTGCAACATTTGCGGATGTTTTGGATGGTTTTCTTTTCCGCAGCATTTTTCTATTCCCCCGCACTGCATAAGCGCCACATACAAACAGCGAGTGTCAGTGGTTGCATGTGTGCCTCGCACCTTCTCTAGCGTGGGACGATGGCAAGTTACACAACCACAAAGCCAGAAAAAGAATTCTACCCATATTTCGGGGGTTCCACAAACCTTTAGATACTTCACTTCAATAAGTTCTACCATTTCTTCCATGATGCTCAGCTCCTTTTATCTCAACTTATTTTCCTTTAATTTATTCAAAGCTTCTCCCTGTATTATTTTTATACTTAATTTAGCTAATTGTCAAGTATCCATTTATCTTATGATGATAATTCCTGCAATCATTAAAATATGATAAAATACAAGGGTTATGGAAAAACATATTTGGCACAATCTAGAGGTAAATAATGTAATGGATGTTTTGCATTCTTCTAAAAGTGGCTTAAATCAAGAAGAAATCAAAAAACGACAAAAAAAATATGGTAAGAATATCTTACCTAAAAAGCCTCCTCTTTCAAAATTAAAAATTTTGCTCAGTCAGCTCAAAAGCCCACTAGTCTACATATTAATCTTAGCTGCCTTAATTTCTTTGATCTTATCTCATTATGTTGACCTAGTGGTTATTTTGATTGCAGTGCTGATTAATACACTTGTTGGTTACTTGCAGGAAAATAAAGCTAACAATTCAATAAACAAATTGCGACAATTAGTCAAACAATTTTCAAAAGTTATTTATGATGATCAAGAGACTCAAATCAATGCTGAGAACCTAGTACCAGGTGACATTATCTTACTAGAACCAGGGGATAAAGTACCGGCTGATGCACGATTGATTGAGTGTGATAATTTGCAAGTTATCGAAGCTGCTTTAACAGGTGAATCTGTTCCATCTGAAAAAACAATTACCATTGTTGATAAAGGAACCACTTTAGCTGATAGAGAGAATATGATTTATATGGGCACTGTAGTAGAAGCTGGAAAAGCTATGGCCATTGTTTGCGAAATTGGGCTAGATACAGAAATCGGAAAAATCACAAAACTTATCAGAGAAACACCAGAAGAACCAACTCCACTGCAGGTTGCTATGTCTACTTTTAGCAGAACCTTAACTTTAATAATTGCTGCACTTTCAATCTTTATCTTGGTTCTAGGTTTATTAAAAGGCCAACCATTTTTTGCTGATGCTACACATCCACAAGGAGGCATGTTAGCAACAGTAGTAGCCTTGGCAGTTGCTTCTATACCAGAGGGCTTAGTAGTTGCTGTTACAGTTGTCTTAACTATTGGTATGCAAACAATACTTCGTCACAATGGCTTGGTGAGAAGATTGGTGGCTGCAGAAACTTTAGGCTCTACCTCTGTGATATGTACTGACAAAACTGGTACTTTGACAGAAGGTAAAATGCAAGTTATACAAATTGCAACTCTAGATAAACAATTTAATATTTCCGAAATTGCCAAAAAAGGTCAGCTTAAAACAACAAAAGAATACGAGATGATCCTGCAAATTTCTACCCTATGTAATGATGCTTTTATTCAAAACCCCGAAGACAAATTAGAAGAACCCATAGTTGTTGGATCCCCTACTGAAAAAGCATTACTACTAGCAGCAGCACAAGCTGGTTATAATCAAAAAGAACTAGAAGATGAGTTTACTAGGCTTGACGAGATACCATTTGATGGGGATAAAAAACTAATGGTCACTCTTAATCGCAGTACTGACAAAAATAATATTATATACGTAAAAGGTGCACCAGAAAAATTACTAGAGCGATCAAACAATATATTAATTCAAGGCAAAAAACAAGCTTTAACTAAAACCACGCAAGAGAAATTAAGATCTGATTATGAAACTCTAACAAAAAAAGGACTAAGAATAATTTCTTTTGCTTATAAGGAAACTAATGACAAAAAACTGGGATCTGATGTTTCTAATTTGATTTTCTTAGGATTTGTGGCAATTCAAGACCCGCTACGTAAAGAAGCCAAAGAAATGATCAGGCTTATAATTAAAGCAAAAATACATCCAGTAATTGTAACTGGGGATCACAAGTTAACTGCTAAAACAATCGCCCAAGAATTAGGGTTAAAAATAAAAGAAGAAAATATTTTAGAAGGTAGTGAACTTGATAACTTAACAGATAAAGCGTTATCAAAAAGAATACGAGATATAATTATTTTTGCTCGGGTTGAACCAAAACATAAACTAAGAATAATTGCTGCTTGGCAAGCAAAAGGTGAAGTGGTAGCCATGACAGGTGATGGCATTAACGATGCACCCGCAATTAAGGCTGCAGATATTGGCATTGCTTTTGGTTCTGGAACTGACGTTGCTAAAGAAACAGCAGATATCATACTACTTGATAATAATTTTAAAACAATAGTTGCAGCAGTTAAGCAGGGTAGAATTGTGTACGAAAATATTAAAAAAGTAATTTTATATTTGCTTACTGATAGCTTTTCTGAGATGGTTCTTATAACTGGCAGTTTAGTTATGGGATGGCCATTACCTATTCTACCCAGCCAAATATTATGGATTAACCTAATTACGGATGGCTTTCCGGGTATAGCCATGACACTAGAACCAGGCGAAAAAGAAGTGATGGAAGGCGCTCCTCGAAAAAAAGACGCTAAAATTCTAGACAAAGAAATGAAAATTCTAATATTTGCCATTGGTATAATTACGGATTTTATCTTACTAGCACTGTTTTATTGGTTATTACAAGGCTTACACGACATTAGCTATGTACGTACAATAATTTTTGCTGCCTTAGGCATTGATTCCTTGTTGTATGTATTTAGTGTAAGATCACTTCGACATTCCATATTTACCAAAAATCCATTTTCGAATAAATATCTAATCTGGGCTGTTGCTGCAGGTTTTATATTACAGCTATTAGCAATTTATGAACCTCACCTGCAAAACATCTTCCAAACTCAAAACTTAACGTGGGAATGGTACTTGATTGGACTACTAGCAGTTATAAAAATTATTGCTATTGAATTAACTAAACAATTTTTTATAATCAACAAGAAATTAAAGTTTAAAAAAATTCATGTCTAAACAGTTAGAGTTAAATGAAAATGAAAGGTTAATTAATTATTTTAGACAACATATTTTTGTTCTAAGATACAAGCTCTTGATTTCATTTATATTAATTGTTGGGCCTTTTTTCTTTTTAACACTATTACTACGTTTTGAATTTGGTTTAATAATTTTCTTTACCTTAATTTTTGTTGGATCTGCTTATTTAACAAAAACTATGATACTATGGCGACTAACAGCATTTTACATCACTAGCAAAAAAGTAATTGATGTAGATTATTCAAAATTATTAAATAAATCTATTTCACAGGTACCACTTAACCAAATCCTAGATATAAGTTTCAAAAAAAAGGGGTTATGGCAAAACCTTATTAATTTTGGCGAAGTCAAGATTGTGATCGCGCAAGGCACATCAAAAATTGTACTTGAAAATATCTCAAAACCTCAACATCTGCAACAGATACTACAAAATACAATAGACAGCGTACAAATTAAGCATGAAGATAACAATCAATTAACACAATAGTGTTTTTGTTGTATAATTAATGTCATGATAAAACAATTTTCACAAAAAAATACTAAAATATCATTCGGAAAAATCTTATTACTAAGTATTGGTTTGTTGGTAGTAATTTTGCTTGGTTATTCTTACACAAAAAACTTTATTTTGAATAAGGAAATTAACGAAGAAATAAATCATATAGAAAACGAAATCACTAATTTACAAAATCAGAACGTTGAACTAACAGAACTAATTAAATATTTTGATAGTTCTGCTTACGCAGAACAAAAAGCTCGAGCTGAACTAAGTATGAAAAAAGAAGGAGAAAATGTAGTAGTAATTTCTGATGAAAACAAATCAGCAGAATCAGAAAATCAAAATTTAAAATCTCTAGCTCTTCAAGATTCAAATCCAAAAAAATGGTTTAAATACTTTTTTATTAAATAACTACAAAATACTATGCCAAAAAATTTAAAACCAGAAGAAATATCAAATTTGAGAAAAGAGGTTCTAGAATCAATTGCAAAAAATGAAAAACCTAACCCCAAGAAACAAATTAAAAAAACTATGCAGAAAACTAGTAAATCAAAAGTAATAAAACAAACTACTAAAAATCTTAAGTCTTCTCTACAGCCTATTAATTTAAATAAGCCTCCTATGAAGCTATTACCTAAACCAAAAAGTAAACATCTGATAATTAATATAATTGTAACTATACTTATTTTAGCAGCTATTGTTTTTGGCTACTTTTATTTTTTTAAGAATGGTCAGCTTCAAACACTCACTTCCAAAGTAACAGATACTGCTATCACTATAAATGATACAAAAATTTCTAGAACTCAATACGACGATGAATTCAATACCTTAAATTATTTTTATACTGGACAAAGAGCTACCAACCCCCAATTACCTGAGATTTCTCCTACTGACATACAAGATTTAGTAATTGAACGTTTTATAAAAAATGAAATTTTACTTAGTCTCGAAAAGCAATATGGCTTTGAAATTACTCAAGCAGACATTGACGAAGAATTTAACAGATTGGTTGAAATATCTGGTAGCTTAGAGCAGGTACAAAAAACACTGCAAGAACTCTACCAGTGGCAACCAGAAGACTTTAAAGCAAATATATTAAGGTACTCTTTGATCGAAATGAAACTTAACGAGCTATTATTGGCAGATCAAAATAATATAGATAAAGCAAAAAATGACGCAGAAAAAGCTAAAGACCTAATTGATAACGAAATAATTACGTTTAACGATCTAGCAACTCCTGAAATCCAAACTCAAAATGAATTAAGCAATGTAATTTTTGAAAACCTCGGATTATTTCCTCGGGGAGTAATGGTTACAGAATTTGAAGATGTTGCCTTTAAAACTGAGATTGGTGAAATATCTGATCCCGTACAAACTGTTTTTGGTTTTCATCTTATTAGAGTAGATGATCAAGAGTTAAATGATGAAAACGAAGTCGAACAAGTAATGGCTTCTCATGCACTCTTTAAGTTTAGTGATGTTATAGATTTATTAAATGCGGAAAGAGAAAAGGTTGAAGTTAAAGTATATATTGAATAAAAAAAGCTTACGTTCGGTATCCCTGTCTGAGGCTGGTGCGCCGTAGGCTCAAGAATTTATTCGAAAAGCCGATGGTGGGATTCAAACCCACGACCTTTCCCTTACGAAGGGACTGCTCTATCAACTGAGCTACATCGGCACAAAGTATAAAGTATTATAATCAATTTATTTACATTTGAAAAGTAAATGATTAAATTTGAAAACGTAACAAAAATCTTTAAACCAAATACTGTTGCTTTAAAGGATATCAATATTCACATTAAACCTAAGGAATTTGTTTCTATTGTTGGACAAAGCGGAACAGGAAAAACAACCATGGTTAGATTAATGACAGCAGAAATCAAGCCAACTAAAGGTAGAGTTATTATTGGCGGCTGGGATATTACTGATATCCGTTCCAGTGAAATACCAACTTTACGTAGACAGATTGGCGTAGTGTTTCAAGATTTTAAATTATTACCCAAGAAAACAGTTTTTGAAAATATTGCCTTTGCTTTGCAGGTATGTAGTGTTGGATCTAAAAGGATTAAAGATGTTATTCCTCAAGTACTAAAAATAGTTGGCTTAGAGGGCAAAGAAAATAGATATCCAAGAAATCTTTCTGGAGGTGAACAGCAACGTGTTGCCATAGCTCGCGCCCTAGTACACAGACCAAAAATACTCTTAGCTGACGAACCAACAGGGAATTTAGATACAGTAAACACTCGAGAGATTGTTGATTTACTGTTAAAAATTAATGAGTTTGGAACTACTGTGGTTTTGGTTTCACATAATAAAGATGTTGTAAATTCTATCAGAAAGAGAGTTATTACTGTAGAAGATTCATCAATAATTTCTGATCAACAAAAAGGAAGATACATTATTTAATATGTTTATTTTATCATCTTATAGAATATTTAAATTTGCTTGGGAAAGTTTTTGGAGAAATATCTGGCTTTCTATTGTTACAATTACTGTAATTTTGCTAGCCTTAATTTCTATAAACTTTTTATATGCCTTAAATGTTGTAACAGATTCTATTATCACTACAGTCAAAGACAGAATTAGTGTTTCAGTTTTTTTTATGCCCGAAATTGTAGAAGCAGATGTCTTAGAAGTTAAAACCTACTTAGACACACTTTCTCAAGTTGAATCTATCGAATATATTTCTGCCAAACAAGCCTTAGATAACTTTATTGCACTCCACCAAGATGATCCTAAGCTACTTGAATCAATTTCTGAACTAGATAAAAATCCGCTAGGCGCTACCTTGAATGTAAAAGCAGTAAAACTTTCTGAATACCCAAGTATTTTAGAAATTTTAGATAATTCAAAATATAAAAATTTAATTCTTTCTAAAAATTTTGATGATCATAAAGATTATATTGATCGTATCAATCAGGTTTCAAACAATATTCAGCAAATCGGCTTTGCCTTTACCATAATGTTCATTTTTATTTCCTTTTTGATTGTTTTTAACACTATTCGCATTGCCATTTATACTCATCGTAATGAAATTGGAATCATGAAGCTAGTAGGAGCAACAAATAATTTCATTAGAAGCCCATTTCTGCTAGAAGCAGTTTTTGATGGCATTATTGCAGCTGTACTTTCGATTGCACTCCTCTACCCTATTTTGAGTTTTATCCAACCATATTTAACTGCAACTTTTATTGGATCTAATTTAGATATAATTGGTTACTTTAATTTAAATTTCTGGAAAATATTTGGTTTAGAAATTTTGGCAATATCACTTCTAAATATTATTGGTGCTGGTATTGCCATTAGAAAGTATCTTGACGTTTAACCCTTGACTATTATGATTTTTTGATTTATTATATATCACTAACACTGATATATTTTTTGTTTATCATAACAACCCAAATCTGCCGGATCGTCCGACTACGTCCTTAACGGACTTCGTCGGACAGGTCTAATGGTAGAATAATTAAACCCCCAAATCTGCCGGATCGTCTAATGGTAGGACAGCGGCCTTTGAAGCCGTCGATCCAGGTTCAAATCCTGGTCCGGCAGATTTGGGGGGTTTTTATTTAAAAAAGGAGCCGCAGGATATTCAGTCCGCGGCTCATTCACAAAGGGAAAAAGAAAGGATTGCCAGTTTTTTGGGTCTTGGATTCAGGACCACTCTAACTTAGTAACCCATAAAGAATTTATAATACTATTCATTATGGTTACTTGTGAGCCGTTTATATGGCTCATTTAGCGCTAAATTGCTTTAGCACTTTACTTGCATGTGCAAGGGCCAATTGCACATTGCGAGGGTATTTATATATTACATATCAATTTTGAAATTGTCAAAAAAATAGAGCCCCGAGCAAACTAGCGCTCGAGGCAAGGCTCATTAACGGATGAGTACCGACTCTTATCAGTGAGTAACTGGATTTTTACGTCTTATCATGACAAGTGTACTTATACGCGGCACACTAGCAGCGGCTCGTTTTGATGGAGAGCAAAACCAATCGTGGCTAGACGATCTCAAGACATGAGCATGGAGCCTGAGTGTCTTGGACCAAAGAGACTTAGATCTCTTTTCCGTAACGAAAAAACTTCACATTATTAGGAGATTAAGCTGTCATTACAACTATAATCAATTTGTTTTTTCTCACCCCCTATATGTATGAGCATAGTAGTTTTTATGCTCGTACTAGTTGGTAGAAAGCTATTTATCGAAGATGAGCGGCATCCAATAAGCATCAATGCTCACGTTCCTTCCCCCCTTTCATACTTATGATTTGTTAAATAAAATACTAGCATAATTACTCAAATTTGTCAATGATTTATATGATTTATTTTATAAAAAAAGAGCCCCCGGACAAATTATGAAAGTCCGGGGCGCATGCGGAGCCATTTAAGGCTCAAATCCTTCTGTGACTCACATCCCCCAGTGTAACCATATATGGCTACTAACGAGTTCATGACATACTTGGCAGGTATATCAAGCTTGGCCTTGGCCTAGTTACTTTTGTTGACTGGGATTAGGAGTCGACCCAATCCGTTGATGGGGTCGTAGTAAGGTTCGGCGGATACTAGTACTGCTAGGTTTTCATAGGGAAAAACGGTTAATCAATTAAGACTTGCATCGGATACCTATAAAACAACATCCAATCCCTCCATGGTTGTGAACGTTAAACGTTCAACCAGAACAAAACGAACCTAAAGTAGCAAAAATTAATTTATCATATATGAAATAATATGTCAAATAAAAAAAAGATCCCGGGAACAAGCTAGGCTCGCTCCCGGAAAAAGACTTCTGCAGAAGGCTTAATGCCTTCAAGACTTGTTTACGCTTTGTCTAAGAGCGCGATCCTTTGCGTCAGCAGGTTTGGATTCGAACCTATAATGTGTGGCTGCACGCTACGTGTCAAACACGCTTAGCAATTCACCGGGACTCAACTCTAAGAGTCCGTACCTCCCAAAGATTCTTAATCGGTGGAGAATCTCCTTCGCGTTCGCATAATGGCATGTACCCCTTTCAAGGATTTGCCGGATTAGGAATTTCTGGCTACGCCAGGCTCACCTTACAATCAACACCTTGTCTTACCAGGTCTCTGTCAAAGGACAATAGTCCAAATTGCAGTATCCTAATAGACTCGCGTCCTGAAGATAAGGTTTGGAGGATGAGCGATTTATCCTCCTTACTCCACGCGTATTTAAAATAACACATTACTTGCCAAAAGTCAACTTAATATTGGTACATTCTACTCCGAAGTGCAACGTTTTAAACAATACAAAAAGACATCTCTTTTAGGTAAAATAATAAAGTACCCCTTAATTATTAAGCCAAATATAGAGATGTCCTACCAACATATTACC